>Ga0179593_1614098_pt1 | contig 17811 bp, 23 predicted proteins | sample CZODoug2_1_08_16_FD_185931 | JGI IMG/M metagenome (GOLD analysis project Ga0179593, IMG submission 185931) | Vadose zone soil fungal communities from Angelo Coast Range Reserve, California, USA - CZODoug2_1_08_16fungal (PacBio error correction) | ecosystem: Environmental > Terrestrial > Soil >... | reverse complement strand
CACGGGGGGTAGAAGCCAGCTGGCTTTTCCCTGGTCCCCCCCAAAAAAGGTGGGGGGGGGGAACTTATTTTCGAAACAACAAACCAAATCTTTATCCCCTGGGGGGATCAAAAAACTTGGGGGGAGCCAGGGGGCGACAGGGGGGGGGGGGGGAAAAGGGGGGAAAGGGGGGGGTCCCCTCAGGGAAGGGGGAGTTGGGCCGGGGTTGTGAGTTCGTTCTTACTGGGGGGACCGGGCTAATTTCCTCATTTTTTCCCGGGGGGGGACGTATTTTGTCAAACCTCTTTTTCTTTTTGGCTTCTTGGTTTTGGGGCAGGTTTTGCAATTGCTGGGGGGGGGCCGCGGTTCGGAAAAACCAAAAACTTTGAGGGAACCTGTGGGGCTGGGGCCCCCCGGGTGAAAAAACCCTGCGGTTGGGAGCCCGTGAACAAAAAAACAAAAAAAAACCCGTTCGGACCCTTTTCTGGGGCATATTTTTTCCAGTGGGGGCGGTTGGAGGGGGTTTTCTTTCCCCGGGGGGGGGGCAGTTTGGTGGGGCTCTTTTGCCCAATTCAACCACAAAAAAACCCGGTCGGCCAGGGGGATTTGGGGGAAATTCGGGACTTTACTTGGGTTTTTTCCTTTCTTCTCTGTTCGGGGGGGGGTGGGCTCTCTTCAAAAAAAAAAAAAAAAAAAAACTTCATTTTGGTTGTCCTTTTCGGGGGGGGGGCCTTCCTTTTTTATTTTTTTTTTTTTCTGGGGGGGGCCCTTGAAAAAAAAACCCCTTTGTGGCGGCCAAAGGGGGTGTTGGTGGGGGGGGTGGGGGGGGGGGGGGGGGGGGGGGGGGGGGGGGGGGGGGGGGGGGGGGGGGCGCTTTGAGCCGCAGACGGGAAAATTAAAATTTCGTGGGGGGGAGTTTTTTCGAAATTTACTGGTTTGTGCCAGGGTGGTTTTTTTTTTTTTTTTTTTCGCCGGGGGGGGGGAAACCCCCTTTTCTCGTTTTTTTGGGGGGGGGACGCGGGCGATAAATCTTGATTTTCCCGGGGCCCCGGACCGGCATTTTGAAAAAAAACCGGATTTTTCCGTTGCTTCAATCACTACTTGTCCCGGCAGTGTAAAAACCCCAGACGGAGAGGCAAATTGAGGCGGGGGGCCGGGGGGGCCCCCCCGGGGGGCGATTCTTAAAAACCCCTTATTCCTGGGTAGACCCTTTTTTCTTCAGGGACGGGCCCCATTCTTTCTTTTTTCCAAAAAAGGGGGGTGGCGCTTTCTTGGGGAGAGTCCCAGGGGGCTACGGGGGCTGGGGGGGGCTCTCTTCTTCTCGGGGGCCTATGTATTTCCCCCCTTCTCATTTTTTCCAAAAAGCTTTTTCTTTTTTCCTGCTGGGGGGGTCTGGCTCTTTTGTTTTTTAATGTTAGGGGGGGGGGCCTTTTGGAAAGGGGTGGGGGGCTTGGGGCGTGGGGGTGTTTGGCGCTCTGGGATAAAATGAAATGGAAAAATCTTGTTCCGGCAAAACTACTTTGTTTCCAAAAGGGGGTGCGTTGGCCACAAATTTCCGGGGCAAGGGCTGTGGCCGGTTGTCCCCATTTGGCATGAGGGCTGCCTTCCCCCTTTTCTCGGGTTGGGTTCATTTGAAACCCCCAGGCTACGGGTCCTGATGCACGGGGTTGTATTCCCGGGGGCGCCGATGTTTCGGGTTTTTTATGGGGCCACTTCTTTTGGGGGTTTTTCTTTGCCCCAAAATGGGGGAACTTACAGGGAGTTGGGGGGAACTTGGGGCCTGGGTTATTGGTCAAAAAAAACTGTTCCAGGGAATTGGCCGGGGGCTGGGGGGTTTCATCTTTTGCGGTGTTTTTTTTTTTTTCCGGCGGGGCTTTCCCCCCGGGCCCCAACTTCCGGGGGGTGGTTTATATCTTTCCCTTTCGAGGGGGGGGGCCACAGTCAGTTTTTTGTTTGGGCGGGGGCCACAAAAAGTTTCCCTGGGCAAAGAAAGGGAAATTGGATGAATAGTTAAATTTTCAGGGGGGCCCCGCAAACAGGGGGGGGGGGGGGGAGGCCAGTCCAACGCCGGCCAGGGGGGAGGGGGGGGGGGGGCGGGCCACAAAAAAAAAAAAAAAGGGCGGAGGGGGAGCAAAAAACAACCTTTTTTTTCCGCGTAGGGGAAAAAAAAACAAAAAAAAAAAAATTTTCTCTTTCGCCCAGCTTGAGGGTTGATATCTCCACCACCAAAGTTTTGCGGGGGCCCTGTTTCGGGCTGTGGGCGGGGGGAAAAACTGTTTGGCATTTTCCCTTTTTTTCTAAAGCAAATTGTTTTTTCAAAATTTTGGCGGGGGGCTTGCGGGGGCAAATTGGGGGGTTTTGACCGGGGCAAAAAAAGGGCGGGGTTTTCCAAAACTCGCCCGGCCTTGCCCACGGTGGGGGGGGGGGGGGTGGGGGGCGGAAATCCCCAGGTTGGCCATTGTAAGGGGGAAAACCCAAAAAAAAAAAAAAGTTCGGGCAGAAACGGGGCCGGGGGGCATTCTTTCATGGGGGAAAAAAGGGGGGGGGGGGCGCGCCCCCACGAAGGGTAGGGAGATCGTCGAGTATTTCCCCCGGGTTGGCTTCTCCTTTCTTGGCTATTTTTGTAAACACCAGGGGGGGGGGGCTTGTTTTCGGGCCCATGGGGGGGAGGGTTTTTTGGTGGAGGGGGATCATGTTTCTTCCCCCAGTAAAAAATTCACCACGCCGGCCCAAAACTTTTTTCTCGGGGAGGCAAAAAAAAAAAAAAAAAAACAAAAAAAAACCTCTCGGGTGCCATAAAACTTCTTTCAAGGGGGGCCCCAGAGTGTGCTTTTTTTTCCCGGGTTCGGGTAAGCCAAAAGGTTGGGCCTCGGGGGAAAGAAGGTTTTTTTCACGGGGGCCGAGGGGGGGCCGGGGGTTGGACCTTGGTTAGTAAAAAGGTTTTTGAAAAAAAAAAAACAAAAAAAAACCCGCTTCGAGTATTTTTTTACCAAAGGGGCCAAAACCTGATGCGTTCGGGGGGGGGGGGGCCCCTGTTTGGAATTCCCCGAAGGAATGTTTGGGCCGGGGGGGGGGGCGGCTTTGGGGAAACTTTGCCAAAAAACCCCGTCTTCGGCTTGTGGGGCACCAGAGGAAAAAAAACGGGGGCGGGCGTTTCGAATCCAACAAATAAAAAAAAAAACAAAAAAAAAAGGGGGGGGCTTCGGGTTTCCATGGAAAGGAGGGGGGGCCAGCGTCTCTGGGGGGGCCCCGGCCCGTGCTTTTAAAAAAAAAATTGGGGAAAAAAAAGGTTCCGCGGGCCAGGGGTTTTTTTTTCCTTTGGGCGGACGAAAAAAAACAAGGCGGACCGAAAAAAAACAAGGGCCGGGGCCCGTTTTAAGGCCCCCCGGCTGCGAATCCCGGGGTGGGGGGGGGGAAAATTTTGGGAGGGGGAGTTTCGAAAATATTTTTCCCTGGCGGGGGGAAAAAAGCTATACCTAACTGGGGACCGGAAATTTGGGGGGGAAGGGAATTAAAAATAGGTGGGTTCCAGAGGGGGGGCCCCAGCCACCATTTGGCAGAAAAAAAAAAGGAGGAAAGGTTGGGGGGGCGGGCCCCATTGGGGGGCCCATTCTTTTCGCGATAAAAGGTGGGATTAAACTCAAAGGGGGGGGGTGCTCCGTTTTGGGGGGCTTTGGGGGGGACCAAAAAAAAGTGAAAAAAAAGGGGGGGAAAGGGGATTCTCCTTTCTTTCGTTTTCCCCCCCCCCTCTTTTCCCTCAGTTGGTTTTTGTTTATGGTTTTGAAGGGGAAGAAGAATATTCTTCCGGTTTTGTTCCCCAAAGGGGGGGGGGGGGGGCACCGAAGGGGGGGGGGCCCCCGGTGGGGAGGGTATTTTTTCCCCCCAAATTTTAATTTTCAGGCGGGAAAGGATGGGGCCCAAATTGGGGGCGGCCCCCGGGCCCAACTTCCCCCTTCTTTCTTGGGCCAATTTTTTGGTTGGGCTGGGGGGGGGGGCTCTGGACAAAATTTCAAATTTTCCCTTCCAAAAATCACGTTTTTACAAGTTAGGGGGAGGGGGAAGAAAAAAAGGCTTCCGGCAAGGAAAAACTATCGAAAAGCTTCTTCATTTTCCCCGGGGATATTTTTCGGGGCAGGGGAGGGGTCGATTTTTTACAGGGGGGGCAGCACTCCAGGGGTCCCAGGGCTTTTTTTTTTTCCGTTCGGGCCAAAGGGGGGGGACACCCCCACCCCCCCCCCCCCCCCCCCCCCCCCCCCCCCCCCATCACCTGGACCCCCCGCCGGGGGGGGGGGGCGCGGAAACTTTCATTATTCCAAAGGCGGGCTGGGCCCCGGGGGGAAAAGGAGAAGGGGGGGAAAAAAAAAAAAATGAAGGGGGGGGGGGGGGGGGGGGGGGGGGGGGCCCCCTTTTCTTTTGCGCTTTTTTTTTTTCATGGGGGACGGGAGGGGTGGAAGGCCCCTTTTTTTTTTGGGGGATTTTTTTTTTTTTTTTTTTTCGGAAACAAAAAAAAAAAAAAAAACCGCCGCGTTTTTTTCCCTTTTTTTTCGTTTTGGGGGCCACCCCAAAAGCGACGGGGTCGACAAGGGTTTCAAATCGGGGGCCCAGGGCCAAAAATTCTTCCGGATTTTCCACCACCCCGGGGCGGGGGCCCCGAGGGCGGGGCATTTTTTTTCATAAGTTTGGTGGCCTTGGATACTCGGAACACAGGGGCGTTTCACTACTAAAACAAAAAAGGTTCAAACAAAAAAACCCGGCCCCTTTTCGGGCGAAAAAACAAAAACAAAAACACAAAAAAAAAAAGAACCTTCTTCCCGAGGCAAACTGGGCCCTTGAACGGAAAAAACAAAAAAAAAAACCCTGGGTGGAAAAATCCTTTTTTTCCCTGGGGGGGGGCCCCTTGTGGTGGGGAGTTTAAGTTTTGGGGGGCGAGAAAGGGTTTTGCTTCGGGAGGGGGAAGTTGGGGGGGGCCCGCCGGGGATTAAACTGGGAGGGCGGTAACCATTTGCTTTTTTCACCAACCTTTTCCATTTGCGAACAACACAAAAAAAAAAAAGGGGGGGGGGGCCTGGTTTACAAAAAATAGTGCAAGGAAGGGGGGGGGGGAGGCAAAAAAAATCAAAAAAACCCGTGTGGGGATTTCCAATTTTTTTTTTTGTTCCCAAAGGGGGGAAAAGGGGGGGGGGGGGGGGGGGGAAAAAAACCCGGGGGATCTCTTTTAAACAAAACTTTCTTGGGGGGGGCCTCCCCTGTCATGGGCAGGGGAATTTTGGGGGGGGGGGCGGGGGCCCCGTCTCGGACTTTTGTTTTTCATTTTACCCATGGGCCCAAAAAAAAAAAAAAAAAAAAACCCACCTTTTTTTTTGGGGGACGGGGGGGGGGGGGGGCTTTTCCCCCCCCGCCGCCCCATCACGAAAAGCCGGGGCCGGGAAAGTTTGGGGGGGGATTTGGGTCTTTTTTTTTCTGAAAACCCGGGGGGGGCCCTCCCCTTTTTGGCCGAACAAACCCAAACAAAAGTTGTTGGGGCCCGGGGCATAGGGGGGGGGGCGGCCCAACATTGCAAAAAAACCATTTCTGAAACACAAAAAAGGGGGGGGGAAAAATGCCAAAACACCCAGTTTCCCCGGACACCCAAAATCGGGAAAAAAAAAAGGACGGAAAAAAAACTGGTGGGAAAATGGGGGGTGGGGGGGAATAGGCCAAACAACTCAAAAAAAAAAGCTGGCCAGGGGAAAAAGGGAAAAATTTTTTATCGCGGAGGGGTTTGTTGGCTTCCCCTTTCAGCGCTTTTTGGGGGCCCCCGCCCTTCCTTTTGCTGAACTTGGCTCCATTTCTTTTGCCGGCCTGATTTACTTTTTCCAACTCTCCGGGCAGGAAAAACCTTTGCAGGCCAAAAAACAACGGGAAAACTGGGGGCCTGGGGGCTGGGGGAGGGGGTGGGGGAGGGGGATTTTTATAAAAAAAACCCACCCCCGAGGATAAAAGGGGTGGGGGGGAGGGGGGGTTTTCATCCGGGGGCTGGTTTGGGGGTTTCCCGGGGGGGGGGGGGGGGTGGGGGGGGGGGGGGGGGGGGGGGGGGGGGGGGGGGGTGTGGGGGGGGGGGGGGGGGGGGGGGGCGAAAAGGGGGGGGGGGGGGGGGGGGGGGAAGGGGGGGAAGCGCGGGACCGGGGGGGTGGGGGGGGGCAATGATGGGGGAAAAAACCAGGGGGGGCGGCCGAAAAAAGTTTCGGTTTTTTTTGGTTGAAAAAAAAAACAAAAAAAAAAAACCCACAAAACCCAGTGGGGGTCATTTTGTAAACCCCCCAGGGGCAAAAGGGTTTTTCCAAAAAAAAACTCTTGTTAAGGTTCTTTTGGAAAAAAAAAAAAGGGAAAAACGCCAAAGGATGGCCAGGATGGGGGGGGGAGGGGCCCCTTTTTTCTTTTTTGAAACCCCAATTTTTTTTTTTTTTTTCGGGGGCGGCGATTTTTTACTTTGCCAGGGTGGGGGGGGGGGGGGGGCAGGGCCGTTACAGTTCCCCCCACGGCGCACAGTAGGGGCGGGTTTTCGGGGTAAAAGGTTTTTTAAAGTTAATTTTTTTTTAAAAAAAAGGGGGACCAAACCGAAGAGGGGGGAAAGGCAGAGGGGCCAAATCCCAATGGCAAAATGAAACTGGGGCCGGCTGCCGGGGGGATGGGGGCGGGGGGGGGGGGGGCCACGGCCCCTGGGTGGGAAAAAAAAAAAAAAAAACCCACCCCCGGTAGTTGCCTGGAAAAACAAGGATGGGCCCAATACAGTAATGCCAGGGAGCACCAAAAAAAAAAAAAAAAAAAACCCACCGGGGGGGGCCCCCCAAAAAAAACAAGGCCACTCCAAAAAAAAAGGTGGCCCCGTAAAAAAAAAAACAAACAATTTTTTGGGGAAAAAACCCCCCAAAAAAAAGGAGGGGGCAGCAAGGGGGGGGGCCAGGGGGGGAAAGAAAGGAAAAAGAAAAACCCAAGGGCTGAAATTTTTTGAGGGAGGGGAATTTTATGGGGAGGGGGGGGTAAGGGATAAAAAAAAAAAAACAATTTTAAAAGGGGGGGGGGGGGGGCCCCCAGTGGGGGGCCCCCCGTGGGGGGGGGGGGGGGGGAACCTGGGAATAGGCCCACAGGGAGGGGGTGCCTTTGGGGAAAAAAAGGAAGAATTGGCGCCGAGACAAATGGGGGTTCTACCCAGGGGGATTAAAGGGGGGGGTTAAAAAGCGGGGGGGGAAATAGGTTAAGAATTCGGGGGGGCGGGCCCCCGGGGGGGCCCCTCAAAATTGGGGGGGGCGGGGGGGTTTTTTTTTTGGGGCCGCGGAAAACACCAAAAAAAAAAATAAAAAACAAAAAAAAAAAAAACCCCCCCCCCCCCCCCCCCCCGGGGGGGGGGGGGGGGGGGGGAACAAATAACAAGTGGAGGGTTTTTTTAAAGTGGGATAGTAAGTTTGATTGAAAAAAAAAGGGAACCGGATGATTTTACCCGGGTTTTACGAAAAAAAAAAATTGGCGGGGCCCGCCGATTTTTTTCAAGGGACTTTTTATTTCCAGTGGGGGCCGGTCCCCCCCAACGAGGGAGGGGGGGTTTCGGCGGAAAAAAAAAAAAAAAACCCCCCCAAAAACCCCCTGGGGCCCCCCCAAGTAAAAAAAAATTTCCGGGGAAACTTAAACCCGGGGGGGAAAAAATAAATTTTTTCCGGGTTCGGGGGCAGTGGCCCAAAGGGGGGCCGCTTGGGCGCAACCCCCAACCAAAAGGTTTTTTTTCAAAAAGGGGGCAGGATTTTTTTTTTTTTGAAAAAAAAAAATAAAAGGGGGTGGGGGGGGTGCAGGGGGGGCCGAGTCCAACAACCAAAAACGGGGGGGGAAGGGGGGGGGGGGGGGACAAAAAAAAGAAAACAACAAAAAAAAAGGAAAAGGGGGGAAGGGGGGAAACAACCACATTTGAAAGTTGGGAAAGGGCAAGGGGGGGGGGGGGAGGCAACCCTCCGCCCCCCGAGAAACAGGAGGGAAAAAAAAAAAAGAACAAAAGTACAAAGTTTCGAAAAAAAAAGTTTCAAAAAAATGTTCCCCTGGCGAAAAAAAAGGGACCCCGGTTGTTGGGGGTGGAACTTGGGGCAAAAAAAAAAGGAATGGGCCCAAACACGAGCCGAAAGGGTGAACTTCAACGGCTTGGGAAAAAAAAAATGAAAAAATATGTTTGGGGCCCAGGGAGGGGGGGTTTTTTCCCCAAAAGACGGGGTTGTTTCCCGCCTCCCCCCCACGGGGGGCAGGTTCCCCCAAAACCAGGGGGCGGGGCCCCAGTCTCAAGGTGTGAAAAACCGCCCAAAAGGGGGGCCCATTTTTGTTTGGCCCCAAAAAAATTGCCAAAAAAAAAAAACCAGGGAAGGGGGAAAAAAAAAGGAAAAGGGGGGGTAATGACCGGGCGAATTGTTTTTTGGGGGAAGGGGGAAGGGGATAGGGGGGGGGCCCCGTTCCCAGTTTAAAAGGGAACGGGGGAACTTAAAAAACCGGGGGGCCCCAAAAAAACTCTTCTGGATGGGGACTTCTTTCCTGGGGTCCGGGGGGGGCTTCCAGTTTTGATTTCCCCAGGGGGAAAATGATTTGTTGTTTGATTCAACTAAAATATTTTTTACGATGGGGGTTTTGTTTTTCGGAAAAAAAAAAAAACCACAACTTTTAAAAAGTCAACCCCATTGGCCCATGGGAAAAAAGGCCAAAGGGCTGCTTCGGGGGGGAAAACGGTGGCGTGGTTCCAAGGATTTCCGGGGGGCCTGGCCAAGGCGGGGGGGGTTCGTGGGGGGGCCATTTTTTTTCCCATTTTTGTTTCCCCCAAACCCGGGCCCCCGGGGGGGCCCTTTTTTTTTTTAGCCGGGTTCCAAAAATATGGGGGCGTGAAATGAGGGGAAAAAAAAAAAACAAAAAGGGAAAGGTCGTCCCGTACCCGAAGGGCGAAAAAAAACTTCAAAACGATTATCCCCAAAAAAAAAAAACCTGGGGGGGGGGCTCCCCACGAAAAAAACACGGGACAAAAAGGAAAATTCGGGGGGGAAACCCCCCAGTTTTTGCCCCGGGTTTTTGGGTGTAACAAAAAAGGGGGCCTTAATCGCCCGGAGGGGGGGGGGGCTTGGGGCAACGCTTTTTTTGTGGGGGGCCGGGGAAACAAAAACCCCGAAACCGGAAAAAAAAAAAACCCCAGTGCAAAAAAGGGCAGGGTTTTTTTTTCCCCGGGGGGCCACATGTTTTTTTCCCAAGGAATTTACAAAAAAATAAAACCCGCGTTGGTTTATCATAAACAAAAAAGGGGGGAAAAAAAAAAAAAAAAAACACAAAATTTTTTTTTTTTTTCCTTGGCGCCCGGGGTTTTTTTTGTTGACCCCCCGGTGGAAATTTTTTGTTTTCTTTCGGGGGGGGACCAAGTTTCGCGGGGACAAGTCAAAAAACCCCGGCGGAAATTTTCTGCCGCGATTTACCCAATAAATTCGAATTTTTAATTGGCTCCGGGAAGGCCCAATTCGGTTTTAAAAAACCGGGGCAAAGGGGGCCCGGTTCAGGGGGGGGGGGGGGCCGGGGGGACGTTTTTTTTGTTTCGGGGGCAGTTCTTTTGGTGCATTTCGGGTTGCGACTCGATGTTAAAACGCCAATGGGACGGTATTTCCTTTAAGGGGGGGAAAAAAAATTTGGCCACAGCGGGGGGCTTGTTTCAGGAAGGGCGCGGGGGGGGAAAAGTTTTTTTACCGGACCCCCTGCTGGTTTGGTAAGGGGCCCAAAAATTTTGGTTTTCCCGGGGTCGGATTTGGAAATTTTCTCTTTTCGGGGCGGCATGTGGGGGCCCTGGGGGGGGGGGGGCGGCGAGCAATAAAACTTTTGCACGGTTTGGGATTGGTCAAAAGGGCACTGTGTTCATTGGGGGGGAGGGTTAAATCTAGGGGGGGAAAACTTTGGGGGGCCCGTTTTTTGTTTACTTTTTTTTTGGTTCCCCAGGCCAAGGGGCAAAAAACCCCCAAACAAAAAAAACTGGGGGGGAGCCAAAACGGCAAAAAAACCAAAAAAAAAACCCCACCCCGCCCCAAAAAAAACAGGGCGGGGAGGGGGGTGGGGGGACGGAAAAAAATTCCCGCACCGACAAAACATAAGGGGGGGGGACAGGGGGTGTTTGTTTTTTTGGGGGGGACAGGGCCGCTGGTTCCCTCCAAGGGGTTTCGGGGGGGGGGGCGGGCCCCCAGGGGCCCGCCCCCACCAAATTTTTTTTCTTTCGGGCGGCGGCGGGGTGGGGGCAGGCGAGGGGGCGTTTTTCCAAAACCCCCCCCCGGCGGGGGGGGCCCCAAGGGGCGGGGGCAAAAGGCGGGGGGCAAAGTGGAATTTCCCGGGGGCTTTTCCCGGGGGAAAAGGGAAAGAAAAAGCGAAAAAAAAAAAAAAAAAAAACGCCGGGGAGGGCTAGCTATTTTAACTAAGCCAATTTTTTTGCACCGGGGGGACGATGGGGGAACCTGGGGGGCAACAGGAAAAAAAAAGGTTTGGGATCTTTTTTTTTCTGGGGAAATTTGCACCCGATTTCGATTTAGGGGGCTTCTCCCAACGGGGGGGGGGGAACATTGGATAATTTTTTTCCCCAAGGGGGGGGAAACCGTTGGAATATTTTTTTTTTGAGGTTGGGGGGGGAAAACCGGGGGGGTTTGGTTCCCTGGGGGGTTTTTGGGTTTCGTAAAAAAAATCACCTTGTGGACCCGGGTTTTCCGCAAAACTTTATCACGGTTTTCCAAACAAAAAAAAAACCTTTTAAGGGGCCGGGGGGGGGGTTCGCCGGGCTGTGGCAAATGCCTTTTTCTGGTTTCACCGGTGGGGAAAGGGGGAGTTTATTTTCTGAAAAGGGAGTTTTCATAAAAAAACAAGGGGCCAAAAAAAACCCCCCCAAGCCCCCCCGGGGCGGAAAAAAAATTAGGGGTTTTTGTCGGGGGTTCCTTGGGGGGGGAAAAAAAACCGTTCTGGTTTTCTTTTTTTTTTCCTGCCAAAAGGTTGGGTTTTCCTGCGGGGGCAATTAAAATTAAGGGACCGGGGGGGGGGGGCGGTTTTTTTTCCAGGCCCGAACGCGGCTTTCGAGTAGGTTTCCGTTCGTTCGGCCAAAAAAAAAAAAAAATCTTTTCGGCTTTTATTAAAACAAAAAAAGGGGGGGGGGGGGCCCCCCCGGGCCAAAACCAAAAAAGTTTTTTCAAAGGGGGGAAATTTTGGGGGACCGGGGCCAAATTTGGCCCCGTTTTCGGCCTCGTCGGATTTTTTTTTTTTTAATTTCCCCATTTAAAACGTTCGCCGGTTTTGAGATCCCCCACCCACCCCGGGGTCTTTTTTTTTTGTTTTTTTGGGGGGGGTGGCCAAAAGGGGGGGGGGGGGGGGGGGGGGGGCACCAACCGACCCCGGGGCATTTTTTTGCGGGGGGGGGGGGGGGGGGTTTTTTTGGGGGGGGGGGGGGGGGGTGGTTGGGGGGGGGGGGGGGGTGGGGGGGGGCGGCCCGGGGCCAGGGGCCCCCCGGACAGCCCCCGGAAAATTTTGACCGGGACAGGCCAAAAGTTGGGGGGAAATGCATTTTTTTTGTCGCCCGGGGGCAAAAAACAACAAAAAAACCAAAAAAAAGGTTTTTACCCGGGGGATTTTTTTGCGGGAAACGGGAAATTGGAGGGGGGGGAGGAAAAAAATTTCTTCCTCCTTCGTTTTCCTTTTCCTTCCCTCCCGGTTTTGTGTGGTTTTGGTTTGTTTTGGAAAAAGAGAAGAATTTCTTTCCCTTCATTTTTTTTCGGTTCGGGGGGGGGGGGCAAAACTCGGGGGGCGGGGTTTGTCCGGGGGGCGTGAACCAAAAAAAAAAGGGCAAAATTTTCAAAACCCTTGGCTGTCGGTCCCAAAATCTGCCGGGGGCCCGGGGGGGGGGGCGTGGGGGGGGGGGCCCCGCCAGGGAGCACACACGGTGTGGGAAATTGTGACCCCGGGCGTGCCTGGCAACCCGTGAGTTTCTTTGTTCCAAAACCACGGTGGCCCGAAAAAAAAAACCAACGTTTAAAAATGGATTTTTTATCGGGGGAAGGGGCGCGAAGGCAAAAAATGGCCCCCGCATTTCCCTGGGGAAACTTTGGTTTGGGGGGGGGGGCCGGCGGGCTAAAGCGAAAGAGTTTTTTGGGTCCGGAACGGAACCGGGAACTCCGGGTCGGGCCGGGGGGGGGGAAAAAAAAACCCGCCCGGGCTACATGTACTTGTGTCGCGGGAACCAAAAACAAAAAAAAAACTGGAAGGAAAAAAAAAAGAAAAAAAACAGACCGGGGTTCAAAGAACCCCGGAAACCATTTTCCTATTCGGCTTTTTTTTGGGGGGGGGGGCTGGGTGCTGGGTAATTTGAACCTTCCTCCCACCGGGGGAACACCAGAAACAGGGGGGGCCAATTTTATGGACCCAAAAAAACAAAAGCGGGGGGCCGGGGGGGGGGGGAAAAACGCGAGTGTTGGAAAAACCTGATAAAAAAAAAAAAAAGGGTTGGCGGGGGGTGGAAAGCCAGTTTTGATTTTTACAGGGACCCCCCAAAAACCCGGGAAAACCCCCGGTTTCCCCACCCAAAATAAAAGTTTTCAAAAAAAAAGGGGGGTTCCTTGAATCCCCGTTCCGTTTGGGAAAAGGAAAAAAAAGGCTTTAAATTGTTTTTCGATCCGGTTTGTGCATTCCAGAAAAAAGGATACCAAATACTTTTGGGGGTCCAATTTTTCCGGGCGGGGGGGGCATTTGCCTTAGTAAAGGGGGGGGGGGGGGGGGGGGGGCCCCGCCCCGGGTTTCCGCTTTCCCCCGGGGGGCGAATGTTTTCCAAAAACTGGGGGCCCCGGCTGACCGCTTGGGCCCCCCCCGGCGGGTGAAAAAACAAAAAAACCGGGGGCCCTTCGCCCCCGAAGATTGGTGGGCCCGGGCCCCCCGGCCGCGAAAAAAAACTGGGGGCGGGGGGGGGGGGAGGGGGGGGGGCGGCTCCAAAAACCCCCGTTTATTTGGGGGCCCGCTTTTTCTTTTCCCCCGCTGTTGGCGGTTTTTTGGGGGGACCGTGGGCCTTCAAGTTTTTTTGTTGTTGGGGGCCTTGGGGGGGCTTTTGAAAAAAAAAAAGTACAAACGGGGCCACAAAGGGGTTTTTTTCTTTTAAAAAAAAAAAAAACCGCATGGGGGAACAACCAAGCTTGGGGAACCATCACCGGGGGCAAGTTTTTTATTTTTTTGGGGGGGCGCGCACGCCCCCATGGCGGCGAGGAGGGATTTCATTGGGGGGAACCCAAAAAAAAAAATTTTGGGGGGCTAAACCCCAGGGGGGGGGCGGGCCGATCGGGCTTTCAGGAAAAAAACCCAGGGCACAGGCTTTTGAAGGGGGGCAATTTGTCCCTTTAAAGGGGGGGGTTTAATTGGTGGGGAACTACTGGCCGTAACCCATTTCGAAGGTCGGGCCCAACCGGATGGCAAGGGGGGGCCGGGCCGGGGTTGGGGGGGAACAAAACGCGCTTGGGGAAAAAAAAACCGGCTTTTGGGGGCGGTACGGAGGGGGGGGGGGCTTTTTGATTGTCCCCGGGAAAGCATATTCCGATAATTGGTATCGGGGGCAGGGGGAGGTCCGGGCCGGGTGACTTTTTTTTTCCGGCGGACTGTCGACAAGGTGACCCCAAAATCAAAAAAACCGTCAAAAAAACAACACAAACCCCCAAAAAAAAAAACAAACCGGGGACGGGGCAGGGAATTTGGGTTTTTTTTTTCCGGTATTGGACCCAAAAAGGGCGGTTTTTTTTTTCTGGGGGGGGGACCACATTGGGGGGGCCGGGGGGAACCGGGGCTTTGGCCAAAAAATTGTTTTTCGGTTTTTCGGGGTGTTTTTCCCGCCCCCACCCAAAGCGGCGCGGTGGAAAAAAAAAACCCAGCCCTACGGGGGCGGAAATAAAAAAGGGCTTAAAAACCACCCGGGAAACTGGGGTCGAATTTCCGTTTTTTGTTTTTTTCCGTTTTTTGGAAAAAAAGGCCCCGGGGGTTGGATTTTCTGTTCCGTGGGGAAAGTTTTCGGCTTCGGGTTTTTAAAGGCGGGTCGACTTCTGTTTTTTCCTAATGGGCAACGGCATTCTTTAACGGGGGCCGAAAGGGGGGGGGGCGGGCACCGGTGGGGGGGAGGGGGGGGGCCCCGGGGGGAAAAAACCCCCCGCCTGGGGGGCCCAAAGGGGCGCGGATTCTGACCACCGGCCCCCCACGGGTCCACCCCAAGGGGGGGGGGCCCCACAAAACAAAAAGGCTGGCCTTTTCCATGGGGCCAAAAAAAAAAAAAAAACAAGGGTGGGGGGAACTATTTTTCGGGAAAAAAACCCAATTTTCTAAGTTTTTTCCCCCTGGTTGGCTTTAAAAAAACTGGAAAACCGGGAAACCAGGAAGGGGAGGTCCTTTCAGGAAGGGAAAAAGTGCCCGGTAAGGTCCGGGGTCCTAACTTTGACGGGCTTTATTTTTTTTTCCCTTTCATTCGGGGGCCCCCACCCGGTATAAACCTACTTTGCTTTTTCTGGGGTTTTTGGGGGGGGGGGGCAGTTTGGGGCCATGCTGGGGGGGGGGGGCCCCGGGGGGGGCGTTTTCGAAAAACAAAACAACTTTTGGGGAAGACTTGGGGGGGGGGGGGGGGGGGGCCCGGTGGGGGAACCTTGTTGCGGTGGGGAAGGGGGGGCGGGGGGGGGGGGGGGAAACCGGGTCTGGGACCTTTTTTTTTTTTCTGGGCATATTTGTCACGGGCGTTGGGAAGTCTGCCGGGGGGGGCAGTGTGGGGATCTGGCCAAAGTTTTTCACCCACCACACAAAAAAAAAGGGCCTCCGGGCCAAGGGGGGTATGAAATTTCGGAAAAACTTTACTTGGGTTTTCTCCTCTCGCGGGTGCTCTCCTTCAAAAAACTTTTTTCATTGGTTTTTCCCCTTTTTCGGGGCCGTTTGGCATTTTATTCCTGGGGCCCTGAAACCCCCTTTTGTTTGGGGCGGCAAAAAAAAGCGCGGGGCTTTGGGCCCCCCCCCCGCCCGGGAAACGGGATAAAATTTACCGTGGAGGGGTTCGATTAACTGCGGGGCAGGGGTGTGGTTTTTTTTTTCGGCGGGGGAACCCTTGTTTTCTCGGGTTGGGGGGGGGACGCGGATTTATTTTCTGAAAAATCGGGGGCGGGCCGCTATTTTTTGCGGAAACCCGGTAAATTTTGTTTTCGTGCTTTACATTCCCACTTTTACTTCTGGGGGTCCGCAATAAAACAAAACCCCGACAAATTTTTTGAAAGGGGGGCCCGGGCCGGCCGAATTATAAAACCCTTAAAATTTTTCCCTTGGTTAAAGGCCCCAACCCCCTTTTTTTTTCTCGGGGGGCGGGGCCCCCATTTTCTCTTTTTGTTTTTACAAAAAGGGGTGGCCTTTTTTCTGCGAGTCCAGGTAAACGTGGGCTGCGTGGGCTATTTATTCCTTCTCATTTTCAGCCGGTTTCTTCCTTGTTTGGGGCTTGTCTTTTCCTTTTTTGTTTCAATGTTAACACCGGTGGGGGGGTGGGGGGAGTGGCTTTTTTTTGGGGGGGGGGCGTGGGGGGGGTTGTGCTCTGGATTTTTTTTAACGAAAATGGCATCTGGTTTTGTCAAGGGGCCAACTTTTACTGGTGTTTTCAAGGGGGGGGGGGGCGTGGGCCCCTTCGCAGGGGGGGGCTTGGCCGTTTTCAATTGGGGGGACCAATTTTTCCTTGATTTGGCCTCTTGGGCTTTTTTTCCCTCTGTTCGTTGGTTCCTTTTTAAAAAAACCGCTGTACGGGGGCCTGGCTGGGCAAGGTAATCGGCCGCGATTTTGGGTTTTCGGTCTGGGGGGGGCATTTTCCTTTTGTTTTTTGCTTTTTTTCAAATTTGGGGGGGAACTTTAACAAAGGGGGGGGAGGGGTGTTTTTTAAAACTGGGGGGGTGGGACCTTGGGAATGACAAACTGGTGTTTCCCACACGGATTGTTGCGGGCTGGGTTTACCCATTTTTTTTTGCCCAGGCCCGCGGCTGGCCCAACTTTTAACCGGGGTGGGTTATATTTCTTCCCCCCTTCGGGGGCAAGGCCCCCCCCCAAAAGGGGGGGTTCCCCGGTGTTTTTGGGGCCGGGGGCAAAAGGTTTTTGTTCCTTGGGGGGGGGGAGGGGGGGGGAAGGGAAGTTGGAGGGAAAAAAAGTAAAATTTCAGCCGGCAAAAGGGGAAAAAAAAACGCCAAAGTCAGGGGGGGGGGCAGGGGGGTAAGGGGGGCCGGGGGCAGCGGAGCAGGGGCAAACCAAAAAACTTTTCCGGCGTAGGGGAAAACAAAAAAAAAAAAACATTTTTTCTTCGGCCCAAGTTTTTTGGAGGTTTGGGCTCTCTCCAACCAGGTTGCGGGGCCCTTCCGGGGACGGGCGGGTTGGGGGGGGCGCGAAAACTGTGGCCATTCCCTTTTCAAGGAAAATGTTTTCAATTTGGGCCCCGGCTTGGGCCGGGGAGGCCCCCCCCCCAAATTTGTTTTGGCGGCCCACACCAAAGGGGGCGGTTTCCAAAAAAACCTTTCCCCGCCCCGGGCTCGGGGGTTGGGGGGGCCCCGCGGATTTCCCCCAGGTTTGCCCCATGGTATGCCAAAACCCAAAAAGTTTTCGAAGGGGACCGGCCGGCATCGCCATGGAAAAAAAAGGGCGGGCCCACAGAAGGGTAAAGGGGGGGAGAAACATTGCGTTCTGTTGGGATGGGATTCCACCGTTGGGCTTCTTCCTCTTTGGCTAATTGCTTTTAAAAAAAAAAAAACCCAAAGGATTTTTTCGCATTTGGAGGGTTGGTGAACTTTCAAGTTTGTTTCCTTCCAGTAAAATTTCCCGCCACGCCAAAAAACTTTCTGCGGACCCCACAAAAAAAAACCCTTTCGCGCATTAAAAAAACAAAAAAAAAAACAACCCCCTTTCAGAGGGGGGGGGCCAAGGAGATTTCAGGGGTTTTTCCGGGTAAAAAAAGCCAGTTTTTTGGCCATCGAAAGGAACAAAAAAGTTTCGCGAAAACAAAGGGGGGGCGGGGGGTTTTGCCCTTGTGGGGTTTAGTTGAAAAAAAAAAAAAACAAAAACTTGCTTTTAGGAGTTTTAAAATTTAAAAAAAGCCCCAAAACTTTGAATTGAGGGGGCTTTTTCGGGGGCGGGGGGGCCCCTTGGGGAAAATCCGAAGAAAAAATTGCCGGCGATGGGGGACTGCACCCAAACACACGTCCGGCTGGTGGGCCCCCAAGGAGGGGGAAAAAAAAAAACAACCGCCGGGGCCCGTTTTCGATTTTTTTTTCCCCTATTTCCCCCGAGCTAGGTCCATGGGAAACAAAAGAGCCAAAAGCTTTCTTTCTGGGACCGGCGCCTGGAGCAAATGAAAAGGTTCCCCGGGGGGGGGGGGGCCGGGGGGCAGTTTTTTCTGGCGGGGGAAAAAAAACCAGGAAGCCCCCGGGGACGAGCGGGCCCGTAAAAAGGGGGCAGTGGGCTTTTTGGGCGATTCCCGGGGGGGGGGGAATGAGAGGGTTCGGGAAAATATTTCCCTTTGCGAAAAGGGGGGCCTCTTTCCCTCACAAAAAAAAAACCGGGGGACGAATTGGGGGAAAAAGGTGGAATAAAAAAGGGTGGTTAAATTAGGCCCCCAGCCACCATGGCAGAAAAAAGGGAGGGAAGGTTGGGGGGGGGGGGCGGGGCCCATTGGGGGGGGGCCAATCTTTTTCGGGAGGGGATTTGGGGGTGGGATTTAACTCCAACCCCCGGAGGGGGGGGCTTTTTCGGGTTTTTTGGGCCTGGGGGGAAAACCCAAAAACGGAAGGGGAAAAG
>Ga0179593_1432935_pt1 | contig 17811 bp, 31 predicted proteins | sample CZODoug2_1_08_16_FD_185931 | JGI IMG/M metagenome (GOLD analysis project Ga0179593, IMG submission 185931) | Vadose zone soil fungal communities from Angelo Coast Range Reserve, California, USA - CZODoug2_1_08_16fungal (PacBio error correction) | ecosystem: Environmental > Terrestrial > Soil >... | reverse complement strand
TCCTTTCTTTCCCCCCGTTCTTGGGTGATTTTTGGTTTTGGCTTTTTGGGCGAAAAACGGGCTTCTGTTTCGTTCCCCAAAACACCTTTCTTGTCCGTTTTTTTCTTTGAAAACAGGGCAACTCAACTCCCTTCCCACAAACTTGAAATTTCGTGCCTCACATAGTAGGTGGCGTTCCCACCTTCCAATAGGTGTATCTCTTCATGGTGGCCCCTCACCGCGTTGGGGCGTCTTGTATTGATTGTCCGATCCCCTTGCTTATTAAGTAGAAACCTGTTTTTTGTTCATTGGTCACCAGTTAGGACTGAGAACCTTTTTCGTACTTTGAAAACCCAAAGGAAAGGGTTCCCCTCCCGTCTTCCCTTTCCACTTTTACAGATTTTGATCTAGCGCTCACCGGCCTGAATTTAGTCTAGTTAGGTTCTCCTTAAATTCCCTTTGCGCACCAGGTCCCCATGAGTCCCTGTCCTTTTTCGGCGTATTGCCAGGCCAAGTGGTTCGCTTCATACCACGACCCCACCCGTGACCCCAAATGGCTCGCGCCCAGCAGTGTTTGTTTTTTTTTTTTGGCCACGTAAAAGAATAGTGGGACTCCGAACAGTGCTTTTCCCTTTTGCCTCCCTGCCTGTTTCCCCTTTTCGTCACTGGGTTTTTGTTCCCAGTGTTACTTCGGGGGATTTTTTTTTTTGCCAATGCACAACTCTGCCCCAGTCCCCCCCGGAGGACGCGTTTTCTCTTTTCGCGTGGCCTTCCCCCTTTGGTGCGGCTGATTTGACTTTCCTTGGTCTGGACCTTCGGGTGGCCATTCCAGTTTTCTTCCCCGCCGGCCCTCAAAGTCGTATCAGCCTGAACCGTTTATTATCCTGATTTCCTGAAACCGCCATGAACAGTTTTTGTAGTTCGTTTCTTGCACCCAGCCTTTTTCCCTGTCCCTGGCACTAGAGGCCTTTCCTGCTTTTTAAAAGGAAACGCCGACTCTGGACACCCACAAATAAATTTCCCCTTTTGTTCCGGCTTGAATTTTCCAGCAGCGGCTTCTTCCCGGCCTTTTTTCTCAAAGAAAATTTTCCCTTCTGTCAACTTTCTTTTCTTTTTTCTAGATATTTTTCCTTGCCTCGATAAGCGTCCTTTCCCTGCGTCGTGTAGTTTTCTGTGTCCTCCCCCTGACTTCTGCTGGTACAGTGTAGAATCTCTTTAACCGCTTCGTCTGGATTTCCCCCCCCGATGTCTTCATCGAGTACTTTGTGTTTCAAGTTCGCTTCGCCGTTTTTCCTGTCCGTCCTCACATTTTATTTCCCTAACTTTTGTTAGATTTTTTTCTGTCTTTCCTCCCGGGCTTTCCGCTCATACCCCTCCCTGAGCCCGGCAACCCCTTTTGTGATAGTCCCCCCCATGTCGCCCCCCCTGTCCTCCCCGAACTCTCTGGGCCCCTGGCAGGCCATTACCATCCGCCTCCTCCCCCGTGACTCCGTCTCATTCCACCACATTCCTAAAATTGGAATCCCTTTTTCCTGTCCCTCCCCAAATTTTCTGAAGGTACCCCCTAAAGTTTTTTCTCTAGTCTGTTTGTGGGGACAGCCCCCTCCCCCAGCCGATCAGGGTTGGAACTGCCCATCGCCCCACTTTAACTCGAGATAAATTCTTGGACAGGTGTACCTCTCTATCCCACCCAGGGTGGTATGTGGTTCCATTTAAGCCCCTGAAAGTGTCACGAACTGGTAGCTACCGTCCCCTTTTCCAACCGGTCACTTTGGAAAAGACCGCAGAGTTTCCCCGCCCTGGTTCCCCCACAGTGTCTCTTTCCCCCGTTGTAAGTTTTCTCTCCAGAACCAATTCGCCTGCTTGCCGGTGCCTTTCAAAGGTTTGGTTCCCACAGCAGGTAAAGGTAAATTTTTTTTTAGTCCCGTGCATTCCCCCAATCCTTTCCCCCCGCGTTATCCGGACTCAGTTGGTCAAACCCGCCAAAACGGACCTGCTTTTTTTTTTTCTTGGTTGCCACCAGTGCACAAGCGGAAGCCCTGAAGGATGACGGTTTTTCTAGTCAAACTGCCTCTTTTACCCCCCCAGAGGCCTTTGCACCAGGGACCTTTTTGTTTGCCTCCCTTGGAGGAAACGGCTTTATTTGAATTCATTGCTCCCGGTTCGCGCATGTACCCCCTTCACGCCAGGATTTCGTCTGTCCTTGCTGGCCCACCAAACCAAAAAAAAGGGTGTTGTCTCATTACCTTTATCGCGGCTCGCACCCTGAGTTGCATTGTGCCCTTCGTGAACAGGTTTTTTGATTTTTGTTACTTGTTGTGTTGTGAATTTCTTCCTCCCAGGGTTTCCCAAAATGGGCTTTCCCCCATTTTCTTCCGTGATTTCCCTGCATCGGTCAGTCTGATCCACAAAAAACGTTTTTTTCTTTCCCCTGTTTTCCACCACCCCCTCTGTCCAAAAATTTTGGCGGTTTTCCCCTGACAATCCACGTCCTTCCCCCTGTCCCCAGCCTGCCCGTGCTCCTCCCCGGCCCCCTGGGGGTTTGCCCCCGAAGGGATTCGATGACGTGAGCTCCTCCCTTGAGCCTTGTAACCAAATTTTCGGGTTGCCACCGTTCATTGGCTGTTCCCATCCTCTTACCCGCTTCTCTCTGGCCGTGTGAACCTTTTGTCGTTCTGGGTAGGACTTTTGTGTCCCGATGAATATTTTTTTTGCCCCCTGAATTTTGCCCGTGCCCCCGTTTCGAGTGGAACACGGGATTTTGCCGTTCTATCTTCCGTAAGTGTGTTTCGAGGTGATTCTCATGTTGCCCCCCGTTCCTTCTTTTCCTTTGTCTTCAACGTTTTTGCAGGGTCGGGCTATAATTCCATTCAGGGAGTCCCATACCCCGCGTCTTGTCCCGTAATAACAATGGTCGCTTTCCTTCCCCGGTTTGACTGATTTTCCCTTATACCAACCTGCACACAGCACCTGCTTGACAATGAGTTTTAGGCGCCCCGATGTTCTTCCTCGGTTTGGTTCCAATCATTTAATTACTTTCCGGCCCCACCCCATGCTGTGCCCTTTTTGCCCTTACCCCCAGCGGGCGGTTTAAACCGGTTTTTCCTTTTCCCTCCGTTTTCCCCATGCTCCTTCCCCCTTTCCCACCTTCCACGGCTCTGGCCCTATAATCAGCCTCCACAATGAGTCCCTTTTCCTCACCTGGCGAGTTCCCCCTTGTTACCACCCCGCCGTCCAGAAACCCTAAAGGTCTTCTGCCTGGTGCTTCGTGATCTGCAGCCGTCTGACCTCGAAGTTGGATTTATGTCCCCTTTTTTTTTTCCAAACCCCCATGTTTGCAAAGGGGCCCTAGTGATTTTTGTCTTGAGCCCGGCCCTTATCGTTCCGCGACCCACCCTTGCTAGCCCTATCCGGCTATGCCCTCCCCGGTTTCTGTGTCTTTTTGCGACGGAACTCATGTTGTCCGTTTTTTTTTTGGGCCCCATCCTTGCAGGACCCCACGGTTCGTTCCCGAAACGTTGCTTTCCGATTTGTTGTTGGCACCTTGATCCCACCGTTTTTTGCAACGGTTTACTTTGTGGATGGCAACTGAGGTTTTTTCTACTCCTGGTACTGTCTTCCGTGTTAAACTCTTTGACCCTACTCCTTCACTTTTGTTGTTTTTAGCAATTTTAAAAAGAATTTTTCCCGGGGTCACCCTCCCGGTTGGGCCGTTTCTTTTTACATCTTTTTCCCCTGGATGTCCCTTGGTGGAGACTCTGTCAGCCACGGTCGGGTTTTGTCTGCGGGCTTTTTTTCCACCCCCCTTTGAATTTTCAGTTCCCAGGCTATACCGAGCCCTTTATCTTTGGCTCTTGGGATTACCAATTACCGGCGTGGTTATGCATCGTTTTAACAACTTCCCTGCTGAGGTTCTGTCTTATCCGATTCCTTGTGGCTTGTGCCAAACCGTTTTCCCTAGGGAGTATTTTTTCCCCCTCTCCCACAAGTGAGCAGAATTATTTTTTACAGGTTTGCGCTGGGCCCCTGTTCCTGGACCCCCCAGGCTGCGATTACGAGTTTTTTGCGGTCCCCCCCCGTGGTGCTTTCCGAGGACTTCTGGGTTCCCCCCCCCACAGCAAGGGGCCGGGGCAGTCTGGAAAAAAGTCAGTGTGTCGTTCCACATGACCTTGTTCCGCGTCAAATCCCCTTTTTTTCTGGGCGTTTTTATCGGCGGTCAAGCCTGGCTTTTTTTTGTTTTTTGGTGGCTAAAAAAATGTTTCCTCTTTTTTGATTGCTTTGATTTCTTTTTGCTTTTTTTTCAACCAGGTTGGGCCATTCACTGGTTTCCCCACCACCCTCCCTTGTCCCTCCTCCCATCGAATAATACCCGGCCCCCGACCCCCAGCCTTTTCCCCCCCTCCCCCCCGTTTTCGCGCCGACGTGCTTCCTCCAAAGTTACTCTTTCCCGCCCTTTTGGGGAACAGCACCCCCCCATCATTTCTTCCGTCCCATTCCCCCTCCTTACCAGGGGGCCCCCCATTTTCTTCTGGAAGTTCCGTCGCCCTAGGGGCATTCGTCTTACCTTTGTCATCCTTGTCCCATATTTGCAGTTTCCTTACCAGTCCTCTGACCTGGTATTCATTTCCGGGACCTGGCCCATTAAGTTTTTTGCTTTTTGAGCCCCCGTATTAGTTTCTTAATTTTCCGGTTTTGTTTTCCATTCCTCCTTTTTTTTGAAGTCACCTATGCCCCCCAACAAAGGGTTAGGGGCATTTTGATTTGCGCAACCTGGCTTTTGTCTTGATTGATTGCTCCCTAACTTTCCCCTACACCCTTCCCTTTTCTACCCTTCTAGTTCAGCGTTCCTTGCCCCCCCCTGGAAAATGAGACCCCCTGCGGCCACCCTTTTCTCTTTTTTCTTTATTGTTGTTGACCGATGACGATTCCAGGGCCTTGATTCCTTTTTTTTGTGGGACCCTGTTTCACCGGCCGCCCGAGTCACCTTTTTTTCAAAACCCCACCAATGTGTTTCTCTTTTCACGGTTTCTGTGTCCCCACGCCTGACGGGGCTATTCCTCCTTTTTCCTCTTCGATTCTGTGTTCGCCCTTGGATTTTCAGGGGCGAGGTGCCCCCCCTCCCCCATGTTTTTCAACTTCCTTTCCTTGCTCTGACAACTTTTTCGGGCATATTTTTTGTCCCTTTTTCAATTGTTCTTTCCTGACCAACCCGACTTCTTTCCTTCAAAATCTTCACATGAGGGACGGTGTCACCCAATCCTATGTTCTTCCTTGGTCCTTGTCCATTCTTCGGGTCCTGGTGCAACCCCCCAAACCTGCCACCCCCAAATTAGCATATTTTCTCTTCAAGTCCTCGGCGAATTACCCCCTCTTCCTCGTTTTTTTCATTTCTTCAACTTTTTTTTATGCCACACTCCGTAAAGGTCTTTTTGAGGGAAAAATTACTTTTTCTTGGGCCCAGATTTCGTGTATCTTCTTTTCTTGATTCTCCTAATTCCCGTTCCTTGTCTTTGCCTTGAAAACCCAGTTTCCCCCTCTGATTTTGTCCCCTACAGCATTATCTTCTTCTCTTTTCTTTTCCCTTCCTTTTTTTTTTGGTGAGTTAATTGTTTCTTTCTTGGAGTTTGTGTCCACCCCTTTTTTTGGCTTGTCCGAGGACACAACCCCACCTCTTTTTTCCGTTTGTCACGTGATAACATCACATTCAACATCCCACCTTCGGAACGTCGTCAATTTCCTTTCTTTTTTTTTCGTTTGTCCTCAAAACCATTTTCCTGGAGTGTTTTTTGTTTCCCCCCCCACCATTGATTTTGTCTTGGATAGGGGCCCACTTGTAGCAGTTGGGGCTGGGGGTCCTCATGAGATACTTTCCGTGAATTTTCTTGCCATGCGTCCGTAACTGCAATGACCGGTGCCTTCTCATTACTTGTCCCACCGAGGTTCATCATCTATGATCGTCTTGGGTCACACCCGCCTTCTACCCAGCCGCTTCCCCAGGGACGCATTAGTTCTGAAGTTCTTTATTTTCCCCCCCCCCCCGTTTTCTGTTGGCCTTCGGCTGACACTTCTTAGAACAAGCCCCACTCCTTCGTATTTTCCATCGTCGCTCGTCTGGGGGCTTTTTTCCCCCAGGTAGTCATTTTGACGGATTCCCCATTGTGTGCCTTGCCGTGCTTGCCGCCGGTGGGGTTGGAACATTCGTCCTCCCTGGTTTGCATGGGGCTCTGTCATGCCCATCCCGAAACCCCTCCCCTTGCTGCTCTCTGGGCCGGTTTCTTTCTTGACCTTGTACTTTGGGCACATAGCGCTTTTTTGTTTATAGAGTTTTGTTGCTTTCGGCTCCGTTTTTTGGCAGGAATTTCCCTACTGTTGCGCATACCAGACACCCCTTTCGGGAGGTTCGTCTCCGTTTGAAAAAAACCCTGCATGTAAACCCTGATTTTTCCCTGTTTTTCCCTCCCCTCCAACCGTCTGGTCCTTTTTTTAAACTTTTTTTCCGCATTCCCCCTTAAGCCCGCATGACCCCTTCTTCCCCCAAACATCCTCCCGGTGCCTGGGATGCTTCCCCCGCTTTTTAAGGCTTTTTTTTCCTATTGGTTTTTCCTTTCGGTCACTTTTACCCCACTACCAAAGGGCTGAATGGTCATTTCGTCCTATGAATTTTTTTTGGCCTTCATCCGCGCATGGTCTTTCCGTTCGTTTGTTACTTGCGTTGGTCCACGTGGTTTTTAGGCTAAATTTCTGCCCGTTTCCCCCTTCGTGTGATCGGCTTTGATTCGATTTTTAGGATTCCTTTTGATGTTGTAACGCGGGGGCCGGACTTTTTTCCTCCAATTCTGAGCTTCCGGGTTTTCTCTTGATTTCCTGCTCCCATAGGGCCCTCTGTCGATAAAAACCGTCCCATACACTCTCCCCGGGCCCACCCCTTTTTGATTTCTTCCCCACACAAATTTCCCCCCTGCGCCCATTGTTCTGCCTCCCAATCTTCTGGCCGGCGGCGCCATCACTCCGCCCTTTCAGCGCTTTGACCCCTCTTGCCGCGATCCCTCTTTGTCTCTAACAACCCTCCTTACGGTCCTGTTTTCCCCCAGCAGTTGCGACCGTCCTTAAGTGTCTCGATGTTGCTTCCGACTGGCGATCGGTTTTCCAGTCCCCCTGCAACCTGTTCCTCCCGAAATATCCACTCATCGGGAATTTCGCCTTGCCTCCCCGGCATGGAGGTACTTTTTTTGACATTCCAGCCCGAAGCCCCCTCCCCCCGGTTCTCTTCCCAACCTTTCAAATTACTTTACTTCCTTCCCTCCCCCTTTCGTAATGGAACTGTTTGTGATGGCTTCCCCCCAACTTTACTCCGCTTTTCGACGCCCTTCACTTTCTTCAAATACCCCAGCCCCTTTACCCCCCCCTTTCTTTTCTGCTCCGTCCCTTTGCCGGAACGGTGCTCCGGCAACACCCAGTCCCCCCTTCGAGTCTTTTCTCCCTGTATCCCTGTTTGTGCCTGCAATTCCCCCAAATAATTGCCCCCCGCTGTTATTTCTGACTAAGTTTGAAGCCAAAGACCTTGAAACTGGGTGTTGACCCCCATTTTACCTGTGCCCCCCCAAAGAGGTTCCGCCCCTCGACCGGTTTTGGTCCCCCTTCCAAAGGTCCGCCACCTGAAGCCCTTCACCGCGACCGGTATGTTCCTGTCCCCCCCCGATGTTCCAACCTTTCTTTCGTAGAGGATACTGCGTCGTCTCGAGGGTCCGGCCATGCCTTCTTTCACTCCAGGCTTTTGTTCGCGTGGTTCCTTGATGGTTGCCACCAAAAATTTGATTTGTCAAGTTTGTTCGGCATCCCGCTTGCCCAAATCGCCATCCCTGCCCAAGTTTTAGTATTTCTTACACGCGGTGAGTAAACCCCCTTGAAGTTTCCTTCTCCCTAGGGGTTTTAACAAACAGTTCTTTGCCTTTTTCGCGGATTTTTCCTTGGGCTTTTGTTTACGGCCCCTGGACCCCTGGACCCCCGACACCCTGAGGTTCCCCCTTGAGCCAACCCCCGGTCGGGTTCAAGAAAACCCAGAATGTCCCTTCTCCCCTGTGAGGCCTTCTCCTTTTTTTTTTTTTTCCGACTTCTTCCCCCCCCCGAGAATTACCCGAGTTCGTTCTTTGTTAACGTAATTGCCAAGGGTTTTGGCTTCGATTCCCTGCTGTGCTTCTTTCCGGATCTGGAAACGCTGTACTGCCCATGCCTACATTCGCCAGTCCGTTCGTCGTTTGATTTTTGGTCAACGGGCGCTGTGCCTGTTCTGTTATCTTATCTTTCCTCCTTAATCCAGGTTGTTGGTCCCGGTAACGCAAAGTTGTCACCCCCTTTTGTCTCCCCCCCTGTCCCAACCGCAAGGGCAGCGTGTTGTGGTGTTTCATTTACCTCGACGCGCAGGGCCCGACGCCCCTTTCCAGCCAAGGGAACTTTTGACCGCTGTTTCCCCATTTTGTCCTCTCCCTTCCAACCGTTTCATTCCCCTTGGTCCCCCCGTTCGTTCTTTCAGTCGCCCTCTGTTCCTTTTGCCATTGAAGTAAACTCCCTCATTCCCCCACCCACCCCCCCCACCGGGGTTTTGCTGAGGCCGTCCATCTTTGTGGTTCCACCGTTCCCCATTTTTTTCTGGCAAGCATCTGGTTGTCCTTCAGTTTTTCTGACCTTAAGGATTCCCTTTTCCCACTGACTTTTGTTTGAAACCTTTTATCAACCCTTCACAGGCTTCCACTGGACTCTTCACCCCTGGGTTCACACTCACCACCAACGACGTGCTATTTTTACCTACTCCTGCTTTTTCCCCAACTTTTCTTTCTTTTTTTTTTTTGACGGGTGGCATTCCGCGAACTGCTGCCAAAAGCCCTTTTTGGCACACCCCGCTCCCACAGCGTTTTCCTGGATTGGATCAAAACTCACGGTTTGATTTATTCTTTTTATTTTGACTTATTTGCCAGTTTTTGCCCCCATGTGCGATTCTGCAACCCCGTGGTTTCATTCGGTGGTTTGTACGTTTTGAACGGATTTCAACTTTGGTACCCTGCCGCACGCCCCCCCCCACGTTTGTTTTCGAACAGCACCACGTCTTTCCTTTAAAGCAATGGCCCCCCCCCCCCCCCCCCTACGTGGTGGCCCACGGTTTTTTTTCCATTTGTCCCCCCCCTCTTCCCTGGTCCAAGGTTGAATTTTTTCTTGGGCCCTTTTCTCTTGCCGGTGGAAGGCCGGCTTTTCGTTCAACAATTCCTTTCTGACTTCCGAACCTTTTGGTCTTGTTTCCATCTCTTCCCCAAAGGTACTGGCCAAAACTGGACAGCACCCCCTTTGGGTTTCGTTGACGCTTGACTGGCGGCTTCACTGGCGGTGATCCACTGTGGAAAACGTTAATTTCCCCTTCCCGTGAATTCCATGGTCCTGTTCTCTACTTCCCCCCCCCCCTGTTCACTCTTATAACTTCCGGTCTTCTTGACTGCCCACTACGCATTGGCTGCCACCCGATTTTTTCCCCTTTTTCCTTCTGTCTTTTGACTTTTTTTTCATTTTCTTTTAACAAACCGATTTTGCGTAATTATCCTCCCATATACAGTTTGTCAAAGTTTACACCGTTCCTCAATTTCCAGGTTGGGCGACGGTTGTCCCCTGGCCCCCCCCCCCCCCCTTTATTCTTCTTGTTTCGCGTGTTTTTGTTCCTGAACTCGCCCTACGGTCTTTTCTGTCTGTGGCGAGATGTCTCCGGAGTTCTGTGCGGTGGGACAGGGTGTTGGCCATGTCCTTTTCCAACCCTGGCTTTTCCCGCTTGTTCTTTTTTCTTTTTATGTTTCCCTTTTTCTGGGGGTGTTCTTTCTTTGTTTCTTCCACCACAACTTTTCGCTTTTTCAGATGCCCCTCCTGGGTCTTTCGCAACGCTCCCCTCACTGTTGAGGAATTTGTTGAAATGACCCCCCTGCTATACACATCCTTCTACTCCCTCCTATTCCACGTCAACATTTCCGTTGTCCACTGACCCTTTCCACATCCCCCCCGTACACGCGAGACGTCTACTCATCACTCCGGCCTTTCGACTGGCCCAGTTTTACCCCCCCCCCCTTCCATCGCAGCCCCCGACACTCCAGAATTAAGAATCCCCCCGCCACTTTCTTTGGACCATTTCCGTCCGTACTTTCGTCTCCTACCTCCCTTTTTCCTCCCCGGTCGGGAAATTAATTTAGAGTTCTTGTACAATTTTCCTTAGGCCATTCCGATGCCCAACTGGGGCCTTTTTTTTTCCGAGGATGGGACCTCACGGATCGGTTACTCATTCCTTTCTTAATAGAGGACCCCCCCATATTGACCCACTGTTTTTCGGGGTTTTTGTCCCCTTTATGCGTAACCTTGTCTTTTCTGCTGCTTGGGAAAAAAACGTGTCCCCTTCCATCTTTGCCGTTTCCATTAACCAATCTATCCCCCCCCTCTATGTTTCAACGCGTGTTCGTTCCTGCGACCCGGAGCCTCACCGGTCTTTTCACGACGAGGACTGGTCTTTTTTTTGTTTTTGGCTTTATCTGCTTCCGACTTCCCACTTTGTTGCCCCCCCGCGCCGGCCCTTCCCCCCCCCCCCTTTGTTCGATTTCGTTCGGGGCTCTGTCTTTTCAAGGTGGCTGCTTCTTTAGCCACCTTGTCCTTTAACGGTTGTTTTTTGTCGACGATTTTTTTCCTCTCGGTAACAGCGGGTCACATCCTTTGCCTTCGGGGTGCTTTCCCCTCCTCCCCTTTTTCGGGTACTTTGATTGATAAACTGCGGCGGACTTTCCTTTTCGTGTTTTTACAGCCCTATCACCCACCCCTGACGGAATCTCCCCCCGGCTCTTTGTCTACTTTTTTTCCCCAGTACTCTTCCCCAACCCGAAACCCAACCCATTTTATTCTTTCTTTTCCTAAAAGACCCCTTGAGTTTTTTTCCTATTGTGTCCAACTTCCTTTCAATACCAATCGTTCTTTGATGAAACATTGTTCCCCCGATTTTCGTTGTATGTTTCTTTACTTGCACTGGGCTTCTTCGTTTTCCATCCCGTCCCCCCCATAGATTTTTTTTTTCCTTGTCTCCAGTTGGAGTTCCCCCCTCCCCCCCTCTCTGTGCCCCGAAGCCTATCTCCTTTTCTCTTTCCTCCTCTTCCCGTTGTTGAGATTTCCTGCTTCGTTTCCCCCTTCTGTGGAGGGTTTGGCTTTCGCCCCACCCTGTGCTGTCGCACCATTAACACCTTCTCTTGGAGCATGGTGTTTTCCATTTCCCACGCTGTTTCCCTTTTCTCTGCAATAGTGTTTGGTCCCCCCGCCCTTCCGGCTTGTTGTTCAGCCCCCCATTTGAGTCCTTCATGATTGTTTGGAACCTTGTTCTCAAAGAGTGACGGTCACTCCTGGAATAGGTCCTGTGAAGTGGTTCTTTGTCATGCGTGCTGTCTGCCACATGAGCACCTTCCTTCCCCCCTTTCTGGATTGCCTCGAGTCCTTTTGGCCCTTCGGTTGCTAGTCGCTTTTGTGTCCTTACAAATGGCTATTTCGCTTCCATTTTTTTGCTTTTTGCTCCCCCGGCACGTGGAGGCCCTCCAGGCGGTCATTTTCCCCCGTGCTTTTTGTTGCCCCCCTTTCTGTAACATTCTTGCTCCGAATATCTGTGATCACCACTGCTCGCCGTCCCGCCTGTGGCCTTTTCGTCGTCCTTTAAAGTGGAAGTGTGCCCCCTTGTGTCAACTCGGGGCGCGTTGTGGAAACCTTTCCGGGCCCCTTCCCGGGTTTTGTCCCCCCCCCAGTGCCTCTTTCAATCTTCTGGGACAATCAAAGTATTCCCCCCCTAACCAATTCGCCGGTTGTGGGTGCTTTTTTTTCCGGCTCCCTTTTTGGTCCCTTCGCGTTTTTCTCTAGTTCCTTTTTTTCCTTGCCGTTGATTCTTTTCTTCGCCTTTCAGACTCAAGTTCTTTATGAGTGCCCCCCCTCCAACCCCCCTTGCATGGGCGGTTTCCGTTCTACATGTCAACACCGCATGATGATTAAGTCTCTCCCTCCAGTTTGTTTTGTTTTTGGCTGTTAAGTTTTGATGCCCTTTTTTCCCCTGATTCCTGTCACACCGGAAAAGCAGGTCATTTTTTCTTGCCCCCCCCCAAAACACCCCGGGCCTGTCTGCAGCTAATTTTTCCTGAGCTTCTGAACGCTGAACTTTATTGTAATTTCTGGCCTTTTTTTCCGTCGCTCGATGGTGAATTCCGGTTAAGGTCCCCAGCCGTTGTTTTTATCTCTTCGTTTCTGCGCATTTTCTTTTTTAACGGTTTCTGTGTCTCAAGTTTTGCCCCTTAATTCTTGACGTCGAGGCCCGATGTTTTGGTCCGCCTGTTTCTTCAAGTTTCCTAGGCGGGCCCCTCCGTGGTGTTGGGACTTTCTTTTCGAAATCCGAGTAACTCTTCTTGGAGTCCTCTCCGATCAATGCTATTACGCTCAACTCCCCCCCCTCCCGTCCTTCTTTTTGCTGCCAGGCCCCCCCCCTTTGATTAGTCCCCATTTGCGGTTGCACCATTTTGCGAACTTTTGAATCCCCTGGTCTGGATAGGGCCATTCCAGTTCAGCCCCAGTTAGCAGTGAAGGGTCTTGATCACTCGGGGAGTAGTGGGTTGTGTTTCAGTTTAACCTTCACCCGGTCTGGGTTTCGCGACTGGTCCTTTTCTTTCCCGGTCCAAAAGGTCACCCCCTCCCTTTTTTTTCTGCCCTCTCGATTTGCGGGGGGCAGACCATAGGTTGACATCACTTCAGATTTTCTTCCCCGACTCTTTCCCTTGTGTACCGATGCATACCTGCCCCACTGGGCGGTTGTTCCCCCTCCCCCAGAGATCACGTTTCTATAACTGTCCACCCTGGATTATACCTTCTGTCCCACTTCCCCTGTGCCCCACCAGAAGATCCCCAAGCTTTTTTTGGTTCCTACCCCGTGCTCCGGAGCACATTAATCGCCCCCACCGGACCATCCAAATCCCCCCCCCCCCCATCGCGTTCTCCGGTCCCGTAACCCGTTTTTTTAAACCCTCAAGGTAGTTTTCCCTATCGGATGCTGTCTTTTCCCCAATTGGGGTGACCCCTCTTTATCCTTCCTTCAGTTTGCACCCCCACATTAGTCCCCTTAACCGCAGGTTTTACCTCTTTCCACACCCCGTTTCCCCCCCCAAATGGAAGGTCACCTTCTTTCCTCCCGTTGTTTTCTGTCGCGTCCCCAACCCTTTTTTGAGCGTCCCACACACCTCCTTCTGACCCCCCCCTCTACCCGGATTGTTTTTTTTTTTTTTTTCCCCTCTTCCAACTGGCTTCTAAGCGTCCAATCACTATGGCCGTTTTTCTTCGGATTAGGACTGCCCCGCATGACTCCGTTCGCCGTTGGCTTTGTCTTTGTGCACCCCCCCCACAAAATTTTTTTGGTTCCCCAAAGGCCCCGCGGTCCATCGTTTAGAAACTTTTTCCCCTTACTTTTTGTCTCCGGATTTTTTCCCCCCATGTGTTGAGTCCCCTTTTTGAATTTCGTCTGCGGTCCTTAGGGTTTCTCTTAAAATGTTTGCTTTTCGGCGGCTCGGTTTTTTTTTTTCCCGGTCTTTTCCTTTGACACCCACCAAATGAGCCCCCCAATGACCCCCACTTTTTTTTTTTTTTAGGCACCAGATTTCCCCCCTTCGGTAAGCACACAAGGTCCCGGAGAGGTGTCCGGTTTTTTTTTTCATCCTTTTACCTTCCTTTACGAATGCCAACCGTCTCCAGGTTAACGCTTTTTTTTCCTTGAACTTTTTGCAATTTCTTTTTTGAATTTTTCACTTAAGGGCGCCGGTTCTTTGCGGGACACGTTCTTCGTCCTCCACCGGAATCCTCTTGGTTGCTTTCCCCGGTCCTTCCGGTTTGTAGTCGGTAGCGGCCAAAATGTTCGCTGCCGGCTTTATCCTCTTTTCTACTTTTTTTGAAGAGGCCTGATGTAACGCACCCCCCCGGGTCCCCGCGCCCCTTTTGCCGGCTCCCCCACGCAAGAAAGTTCTGGATTACTTCGACGCCCCACCTTTCCCCTAATAGCTTCCCCGACATCCCCTCCCTCGTTTGAGATGCACGCAAAAAGGGTCACCCCTTTTTCCGGCGGCTGTTTTTTTTTCAGAGTTCTTGTCCTTGGTTTTTTTTTAATCCTTTTCTGGATTTAGTCTAAACCCCCCCGCCCCCCTCTCCGGCCCGGCAGGTTTTTTCACCCTGTTTATTAACTCGTCCTCTTGGATATTGTCATTTATTTTTTGGTCCCTCGCTTCACCTGCTCATTGGCCTTTAATACCCCGAAACCCCCCCAGGCACTATCAAAATTGCTCCCAGACATTACCCGGTTCACCATCACCACGCCCTGGGGCCCAGAAACCCTCCCCGTTTTTTTGGGGCCGGGGATTGAAATTATTTCTGGGCGGACTCGCAACAGTTTCCTTTCTCCCCATAGTCCCCCCCTTTTTTTTTTGTACCCCCGGTTTTTTGTGGGGTTTTTAGAAAAAGTCTTTCTGCTTTTTTGCCGCTCGTTTGCGCCCAAGGCTTCGATCATGATTCCCCTCTCGAACCTGAACCGTTGCCCCCCCCCTCGGTTTTTTCTTCTGATATAAGTTTTTTGTTTTTTTCTTTTTTAGTTGTTGTTTTCTCGTGTTTTTTTGTCCGCTGTTTGTGGGCAGCCAGCACCGTTTTCGAAACTGGATGCTTTAATTCTGGTCCCCAGGACTTTTGGCCCCCACCATATTCCTTTTGTTTTCAACGCGTTTTCCGTTTTGTCTTTTTTTTGTCTGAAACCTTGTTATTACGGGGTGCAAGTTTCTTCCTTTCTTCCGGCGTTTTAACCCTTCCTCTACCGAACCCTTGGGTTCCCGGAAAATTTAAGTTGAACCCCTCCTGCGCTTATTTTTTTTGGGGCCTTTTTTCTCTGCTTCTCGATGGCGCAAAACTTTGTGTCACTGAGCCATGGTTTACCGCGCGCTTTTCCCCTTTTGACCGGCCCTTGCCGGCTGGATCGATCCAAACTTCCCCCCTTTGGCAGTTAGGGACGAAACCCTGTCATTTCTGGAATTGTTTTTCACCCCAATACGACACATGTGCTTTCCTTAGTTAAACTCCCCCGAGTCCTTGGATTTGATGGTTTTCATTTTTCGTTTTGCGGTACTGGTTGTTTCTTTCGGCCGATTATATTTGGACGCCTTAACATCGGAGCCTGCACCTTTATGTGACCCTTGTTTTTTTACCCGGCCCCCTGGTCTGCGTGGGCGTGTTCGAAGGACATTTTTCAACCCACGATTCTTTCCTGTTGAGATGGCAGATTCTTGGCTTCCCCTTTGCTGGCCTCTTTGGCTTTTTCTAATGTTTCTTGGGGTTTCCTCCACACGGAGGGTGTTTTGTGTGCATTTCGACAAACCGTTTGTTTCGCGTCCCAATTTGGGCACTTACCCTTTTTTGGACCGTTGCATTCATTCCTGCTAGTGTCGGTTTAAATCGCCCTTTGTGTACAGGCTGGATGAGGTTTTGCCTTTGGAACCCTGTTGTTAGACCCCTTGCTCCCTGGTTTCTTTTCCCCCGTTTGCCCCGCCCGTTTCACCCGTGGGCGGTCCGTTTTCTTTACTGGACAACTTCCACTTTCTAGACTCCCCTGCCCTCGTGAATTCCGGGCAGACTTCCCCGCCCCTGTACCACTACCATCTGCTTCCGCCCCCTATCAAAATTCGCCCCCCCTTCGCTATTCGGCACAGTTTACACCCCCCCCTTTTCATCGCGCCGCAACCCCCCAGCCACATTACCGCACATTTTCTTTTTCCCTGGGACCCCGTTCCGCAGAGTCCCCTCTGTCTGAGCCAAGTTTTAAACCCTTTTCAAGAGTCTGCTTGGGCCTTCCCATTTCCTCTTTTTCAAGGCCATCTATTCCCCGTGTCTTTCCGGGTTGTTTGTGCGTTCCCCCCCTCCGTTCGGTGGGGTTCCGTTCCTTTCCGGGCCGCGCCTAGGCCAACCTTTTTTTTCCGTTTGCTCTGATGCGGCAAACTGCGTTTTTGATTTTGCTTTAAACACGTTCCTGAATGCCAACCCCTTTCCCTTTTCAAGAGGGTTTTGTGGCCTTTTTGGCCTTTGCCTTGGGCCCCCCCTGCGCTCCTCGCGGCGCCACTGGAGTTTTCTCACCCCGTTTTGGTTTTTTCCTATTGGCCTCTTTTCCGTGAGTTTTCTGGTCCCCCCCCCCCCCGGGTTGTCTGGCCGAACTGTTCCCCCCCGTATTTTTTTGCAACCCCTGTTTGTCGTCCGTTTTGAGTGTTTTCACCCCCCTTGCCGCGTTTTCGGGCTTTCTTTCCCTCAGGCCGTTTTTGTTCCTTTCGTCCAGCCGAGTTTTCCCCTTTTCCTGCTACGCCTTTCTTCTCATTCTTAGGGAACTTGATTTCCTTTTTTCTACTTCTTCGGCAGGGTCACTTTTTTTGTTTTTTTGTTTAAGCTTTCCGGAGTCAAAATCTTATTTTCTTTCACGGATGTTCCCCCCCACAATTCTATTTTGGTTTACCCCCGTTTTTTCCCTCCCCTTTGTTTAGTACCAGCATTAATTAACCCCCCTTGGTCCCTTCTGACCCTGTCAGTCGGCTCAACATACTGAGTCCGTTGCGCCAAAAGCTTTCCCATTTTTTTTATGACCCCTTTCCCTAAGTGGCTTGTCCCGGCCGATTTTTTTGTTTCCGAGGGGTTTTAGTTTCTTTTTATGTCAATCCCCCTTGCATTCGGTTTTTTCGGTTTGCCAGCCCTTTCTTCCAAGCCCCCCACTCCGAATTTTTTGCCCGAGGCCCCCCCCTCCTAAGTCTTTTTTTTGTGTTATAGTCTATACTGTCTCCGGTCCAGTGCGAGTTTGTTTGCTCTTTCCGAACACTTGGTCGTCTTCCCCTTTAAACACCTCCCGGCTTGACCCGGACACCTCCCCCAAGGTCCCCTTGGACATACCCCCGTCCTGAACATCTGGCCCTCCCCGTCCCCACCCGGCGTGGTCATACCCCCCCACAGTGTTATTTTATTGTCCTGGGCACCAATTTTTTATTTTTGCTTTTTTGCGGCGGCACATGGCGATCTCCATAGGCTAATTTGTGGGCATTGTTCTTTGCCGAGCCGTTCATCCAACCTTTCCTCCCGGGACCCTCCCCACCCCGTTTTTTCACCTCATGTTCCCTTCTCTGGGACAGTTTTTTACTTTCTGCCTCTTTCGCGCTTGCAAAGATAGGTTGTGAAATTTGCCCCCAGCCCTGAGTTCCCTACTCTCTTCTTCGCCTGCCGTCGTTCATCCATTTTTCGTTTCCTGTCCCCTCCCTTTCTCGTTGTACTTTTAGTTTTCCGATTTCTGTCGCGTGTCCCCCTTTTCACTGTGATTTTTTTTCCGCTGAGGTAGAAAAACATACAAGGAGTCATCTATGACCTTTCCCCCGTCCTCGGCTGTCTATCTTCGTGAGACCTGTGATTTCTTTGTGTCCGCCTGTCCACAGTTGGGTGGTCCCCCCCCTCCTTAGAACACCCCGATAAACTTCCTCTGGACCTTATCTTTACCTTCACAACAAGGCTGTGGGAACCCTCCACACGGCATCCCCCTTGTCGGGCGTGCTTTGTCCACACCGTCACTTTTTTTTCCATCTGTGACGTTTCCATCGAACATGTTGTGTTGTTCCTTGACGGTGCGCCTTGTGTGCCCCATTTCGGCTTCCGTGTTGTTTTTTTTTCAATGGTCTTGCCATGGCCCCACCACCACTTTTTCTTCCCCGGATATCCGGCGCGGCGTCCATTATTTGGGACCCAAGC
>Ga0179593_1521661_pt1 | contig 17812 bp, 33 predicted proteins | sample CZODoug2_1_08_16_FD_185931 | JGI IMG/M metagenome (GOLD analysis project Ga0179593, IMG submission 185931) | Vadose zone soil fungal communities from Angelo Coast Range Reserve, California, USA - CZODoug2_1_08_16fungal (PacBio error correction) | ecosystem: Environmental > Terrestrial > Soil >... | reverse complement strand
CCCCTTTTTTCCTTTTTGGGCCGATACGGTTCGCCCCAGAGCTCTGGCCCTTTTTTTTTCGCACCGATTTTTTTTTCCCCTTTTTCCCTACCCACCGCTTGCCACGAAGTCAGGGAACCCCCCCCCCTTTTTTGATGGGCGGCAAGGTGTTGTCCTCCCCTCTCCTTTTTTTTCCGAATACCTTTGCGAGTTTGCCATTCACTTCATCCCCCCTTGGATCTATCTGGCCTCTCCCCTATCGGTTTCCCCCCCCCCCCCCCTTCTTTTTTAGCCTATGGCATGTATTTCCCCTTTTTTTTTTCCTTTCCCCCTGGAAAAGTACCCTTTATTTTTTTTCCCCCGCGATCGTGTATATCCTTTTTTTTTTCCCCCGGCGACTTCTTTTTTTTTGGGCCGGACCCCCCCTTTTTCCCCCATGGAAGCGGAATCCTTTCCCTTTGCTTTGTTCGGGAGATTGTTGACGTCTTCCCTCGACAGAAATAAGACCTCCCTTTTTTTGCGGTTTGAACCTTTTTTCGGATTGATGTTTCCCCCCCTTTCGGGGCCCAAACCCCCCCCCTCTTTTTTTCCACCGTACCTGCGAAAGACCTTTTACTCGCTTTCCCCAAAATTCCGATGAATCCCTTTCCTTGTTACGGAGATTTTCCCTTCCCCTCCTTTGATCATATGGTTCCTCCCTTTTTCTTTTCCCATAGTCGAGGAATTCAACCTCCTTTCCTCTAAACATTTGAAACATGCCCCCCTTTTTTTTTTTTCTCTTTGCTCTGACGAAAGCGCCCCCCCCCCCTTCCCCCCCCCCCTTTTTTTTTCCCCAGGTCTGTGTTGGTGTTTCTATGCCTTTTTGTGTGCGGAAGCCCCAATCCCCCCTTTTTCTTCTTCGCTTGGCATTCCCAAAAAACCTTTTTTCCCTTTTTTTTTTGAACAAGGCCGGAGCTCCCCGGAATCCCCTTCCCCCCCCTTCCCCTTTTGAATCTATCGCAGGGCATCTGTATTTCGTTTTTTTTTTTTCTTTCCCTGATTCCTTTTCCAAAATTCCGAAACCCCCCCCCCCCCTTACAGCTCGTTAGCTCGCTTTTTTCCTCCTTCTCCTTCCTTCAAAAATCAGGAAAAATGGGCTTCTTTTTTTCTTCCCCCCGACCAGCCATAATGACTGCGCATTCCCCCCCCCCTCATGACGAAAAGAGTCCCCCCCGCGCTTCCGATCGCATCCTCTTGCCATCTTCCCCTTTTCCCCCGCAAATATCTCGTTGCCCTTTCCTTTTTTGACCATTTAGCGGCAGGTCCCCTTTTTTCCCCTTCCTCCCCTGCCACGCGTAAATCCCACGCCCTTTTTTTCCTCCCGAAAGTGGCACCATCCCCATCCTGTGTAACGCAAACCAAAGGCTCCCCTCACCACACTTTAATGTAAACTACCATAAGCTTTTTCTTTTTTTTTCTTCACTTGCCCCACAGCCGGCATATTCTTTTCGTTCCTCCCTTTTCTTTTCCCCACAAAATTTCCCTAAGTTTTTCGCGTCCCTTTCCCCCTTTCCCAGGCGGTTACTTACGGGGGCCTTTCCTTTCAAGGCGCTACGTCTGGCCTCCCTTTCTCCCCTCGGCCGCCCGTGTTGAGCCGGCCATTTTTCTTTTTTCTCTCTTTGGGACTGCAGGTTCCGCAAAAGGGCTTTCCCCGGGTTCGTCCCTCTTATGGTCCCCAGAAGTTTGTGTGACTTGGGTTTTTTTTTTTTTTCTCCCTTCTCGTCCGCGGGCACACATCTATCTTTTTTAGGCGAGGAATTCGACCTCCTCTTTTCCCCCAACGAATTGGTCCCCAGGAAGGGCGCGGTTTTTTTTTTCTTGAAAGCGAAAGCTTTTGCTTTCTTTTTTGGGGGCGCTCTTTTCCCCCCACTTATTACCAATTCTCATTTTCTGCTGCTTCAAACAACAGTTTTTTTTTTAATACGCTACAACATGGTTCCCCCCCCTTTTTTTTTTGCCAAAAGCAAAAAATTTCCTTTTTTTTTTTTTTTTTCTTTTTGTCCAAATGGTTCTGCCCGGGGGAAAGCCTGTCCCCCTTTGGTCCCCCTAAGCTCAGAAACTCTTTCTTTTCCCTTTTCCGTGTGCATCCGCAACATCTTTCAAATTGGAAAAAAAAAAACATTCCCCCCCCCTGTCATTTCTCTATTCAAAAAGCAAATCCCCCTTTTTTTTTTTTTCTCTTTCTGGAGCGGGCGGCTTCACTCTTTTTTTTTTCAACCTCCCTGGACATTTTTTTTTCTTTTTCCGGGTGAGAGACACCTCGTTTTTTTTTCTTTTCCTTTTTGCAAGTTTCTCGAAACCGGTCTCTTTCCTTTCCTTTCCCCGTCGCCTGAATTACCTGGAGGGAATCCCCCCCCTCCCCCTTTTTTTTTTAAGGAGGAGCCTTTCCCCTTCTTTTGCGGAAATTGGAAAGATTGGTTTTCCCCTTTTTCCCAAGCTGACGAAAGGAATCTTCTTTTATCTCGTTTCCATTTTTTATTTGCATTGACCATCGGCCCGGGCGATTCGTTTTTTTTTCCGTGTTCAACGCCTGCATTGTTTTTTTTTCCCCCTTTCATCCGTTGATCAGCGGGCTCTTTTCTTTTTCCCTTTTTTTTTCCCTCACTGCAATGAAGAAGCTGGCTCTACGTCCCCTTTTGGCTGATGCGAAAACCAATTCTTTTTCCCGTTTTCCCCCCCCAAACCGAAAGTTCCCCCTTTTCTTCTTTTCAGGATTGGTCAGTTGTTTTTTCTTGCGCACCCGATGTGTTCGGACCACCCCTTTTTTTTCCCTTTCCTCGTACTTGATCACGCTTCGGCGGCTTCCCCTTTTTCCCCGTACGAAATAACTTTGACAATTTCCCTTTTTTTTTTCCGTTGTTGTTGTGAGAGTTCTTTCCCCTTTTTCCCCCCTTTAGCGTACCTACCTCGCCGCCGAGCGGGAAGCCCTCCCCCCCTTCTTTCATTTCACGGTGTCGAAACAAATGGTGTCTTCGCAAAAATGGACAAAATCTTCCATCTTCCTTTTTTTTTTTTTTCCTTTTTTTTTGGGGCGTTGCCCTAGCACAGACCGCGAATTGTCCCTTTTCTTGCCCTTTGTCCCATTGACGGAGAGCATCTTCTTCCCTCACTTTTTTTTTTTTCCCCTAGGCCCAGCGTGATTCAACTTCCTCCTTTTCTCCTCACCATGTCAGGGCGTGAAACACGGCACTTTTTTCTTCCCCCCCCCTCCCGAATTCGCCGGGCCGATTGGTCAGCTTTTTTCCTGGAAAGGAACTCCGAAGACCCTTTCCCCCATTTTTTGGCCAAGCCGTTGCAGCGGCTCGGCCTTTTTTTCTTCCTTTTCACTCCTGCAGAGTTTCCTCCAAAGGTCCTCCCTGATTTCAACGTTGATTCAACTCCTTTTTTCCCCTGGCCTTGAGAGCCTCCCGTTTTCCTCTTCCGTAATTCGCGCGAGGTTTTTCCCCCTTTTTTTTTTTGGGTTCGCAGGACGTGGACGGTCCCCTTTTTTTTGATCTTTTTTTTCCACTCGTGAAAGACGCACAGGCTCCCTCCTTTTTATTTTGCTTTTCAACTTGCGTGTTTTCCCTTTGGACTCTGACCGGATTGGTATTCATTTCTTTCCCCCTTGACGCGCCGATTTGGCTGCCGCGGCTTTCCCTTTTTCACACATTTCCACCAATGTCGTTCCCTTTCTTTTTGGGCCCCTCATTGCGGCGAGTGGTGAAAACCACTTTTTCCCCCGTAGAGCAGAAATGTTGTTTTTTTCTTCCCCATCATTGTTGTAATGTTACTTCCCCCCCCTTTCAAGCACAAGCTCCGATTGTGTTCAGTCGGAAACCTCCTCCGTTTCTCTTCTTTCTTCCTGGCGCGGCGGGCGCTTTCTTCCCTTTTTCGATGTTTCAGCCCCCACGACGCGAGCCCCCCCTCCCACAAACACTTCTTGTTTCCATAACCTTTCCTTTGGCTCGATGGCTTTGCGGACTCCCTTCCTCCTTCTTTGAATTTGCGCTCAAAAGAACTGGTTTCTTTCCTGAGAAAACTGCGGCCCATACTTTCCCCTTCACCGCCCGTAAAGGACCAGGGCTTTCTTTCGACTTTTTTTTCTGGAGGAGTGGGGACGGTTGTTTTTTTTTTTCCCCGTTTTTTTCCGTTGTTTGTGCGTCCGCCACAACTTCCTTTCTGGTGGTCAATGAGGACGGACCCCTCTCTTTCCTTTTTTCTATTGGTGTTGACTATAGTTTTTTTTTTTTCGTTACCCAATTCTGGGCCACTGGCGGGATTCTTTGCGAGTCATTCAGGGTCTTTTTTTGGTGTCCTTAGAAGATTGTTTGTTTTTGGTTTCGCGCATATCTCTATTTGCGGTCGTGATTAGGCGGTTTTTTTTCCTTTTTTCTTTTCTGGCGATCGAGGCGCTTTTCTTTTGCGAGTGTGTGAATGCTGGTTCTTTTCGTTTTTTAGTTTTTCAAATTCGACCCTTCTTCCCCCTTCTTTTTCTGTCAGTAGCCACCCTTTTCGTCCCTTTTCCTCGATTTGTGGTTCGGAATGTTCACGGTCTCTCCTTTTGCCAACCGAATACCCTTTTTTTTTCCCTTGCCCTGAATAGGTCATCCTTTTTGCTTCCCTTGCTGTTTCAAAACTTTTTGCTTCTTTTTTGCAGAGCGAGGATCTTCCTTCCTTTTTTCGAACTCATTCAAGGCCCCCTTTTCTTCCCCCAACAGTGACCTTGGGAAGATCATCACTTCCTTTCCCCATTCCGCAAAATATCTGCTTCTTTTCATTTTCATGTTGCAAAATGTTCTTTTTCTTTGAATTCCTCGGAATAGTTTAAGCCTCCTCTACCAGGGAGAGGGACCTCACTTTTTTTCCTCCCCTTTCCCAAGGTCTTCGCCGCGTGGATCATTTTTGTCCCCCACGCAATCTTCGAAGGGGCGTGCCTTTTTCGAATTTGTATTGGAACATCCTTTTTTTTTGCATTCCCCCCGCGGCCATCGCTGTCTTCTTCCCCCATATCCGGGACCTCCCCCCCCCCCTTTTTTTTCTTCTCTTTTAAAGGGCCAATTGGTTTTTTTCCAACAATTCCAGTCGCCGGGTTGCTCCCCCCCTTCATCAACGAGCACGCCCTTTGTTCGTCGCAATGGATTCTTTCTGTTGACCGAAAAAAGGAATGGCTTCCGGCCGAACCTTTTCTTTCCTGGTCCCCCCGTAACCCAGGAAGATATCTTTTTTTTTTCCTTTCTGAAGTGAATGGCAACGCTTTCCCCTCTTTTTTTTTTTTCTTTCTCTCGGCGTTTCCCCCCCCTTTTTTTCCCCTGGTGGTGTTTTTGAGCGCGGAAGCGTGGTAGTGTCCCTTTTTCCCTTTGCGACGTTTCTTTCCAATTGGACGATCTCTTTGCTGTCCCCCCTTCCCCCCTGGGTTATCTATCTCTTTCCCCTTTCTTTTCCCTTTTTTCGTCCTTGATAAACACAGGGACTGACGATGTCCGATCTTTTTTCTGATCGTCAATTGGACTTTTTTTCCCCACGCTTTAGATTTTTGCGCTCCCCTGCCGCGCTCAGGAAACACACCTCCTTTTTTGATGGGGCCCCTTCCCTTTCTGGCTGAGGCAACGGTGGTGGTTGAAAAGGATTTTTCCTTCTTCGGAGGAGGAGTTGCCCTCCCCCCCCCTTCCCGAATATCTGCATGTGTTACTTTAATATAGTAAAAAACTTTCGGCCTTTTTATGGCATGTATTTCCGTTCTTTCTTCCCTCAATGGACGTCTTTCCCTTTCCGGTCCTGGCCGCGGACCTTTTCTCGCGTGGGATTTTTAAGTGCATTTCCTTTGACTGGAAAATTTGGGTCTTTTTTTCTTGGGTCATTGTTCCCCCGCGAAGGAATCTGGTCTTTTTTTTGGGAAGTCTTCTTTTTTATGGGCCTCTCTTTTTGATGGCGCGCGGCGGCTTACCCCTTTTCTGGATGTTCCATCCCCCCCACATCGGAAACAAAACCACTTCCTTTCGAGAATTGTGCGTGGCAACTCGCGGTCCCCTTTTCGATTTGACTTGTTACGGCTTTTTGGTTCGGTCTCTCCTCTTTTCTTCTTAAGGCTTATTTGTTTCTTACCCCTCAATTCACGGCAGGCGCCTTTCCTTCTCTTTTCCCCAAACGACAAAAAAAAAGTTTCCTTTCATCCAGAAACGCAGATATTTTCCCCTTTTTTTTTTCCCGAAGCTCCCTTTTTTCTGATATTTTCCCCAAGGTATGTGGTTTTTTGAATGAGTGTGCTAAGCCCCCTCTCCCCTCCTTCATTAAGATGGGAATTTTTTTTCCCCCTTGTGAAAAAGACCGTGGCCCCGAAATCCCCTAAAACGTCTTATTTTTCATTCATTATTCGGAAGGCTTAGCTGGACCCCCCGGATCTGGTCAGGCGGCGTTCTAACTCCACCCCACAACCCCCTCCACAACAAGGGTTCTTTTTTTCGCTCGATGACGAAAAGGTCCTCGAAAATGGGCTTCTTATGTTCGACATTCCCCCTCCCCTTTCCCATGGGGCTTCAGAAGTCACACACCTTTGATCTGCGCAAAAGAGATTTTCCCCTTTAGGCCTTCCTTGAATATGTGGTTTTTTTTCCCGCAAATATCCGTTGTCCCCCCTTCTCATATGGCGCGAACTCCTTCCCCCCTTTTTTTAAGCAGAAAGCAACCCAATTTTTTCCCTTCCCACGTCCCTGAATGACTCCGCACCCTCCCTTTAAGTGGCCAGGACTTCCCCTTTCCCCCCGCACCCAACTATTATTTTCACCTCCCATAAGCCTATATCCTTCACCAGCGCTGTTTTTTTTTCTTTTCCCTTTGAAGGTTGGCCGGTCCCCCTTATTCCTGTTCCGCTTTACGCCCCCTCTCCCCCCCAATCGCGAAGGGATTTCCCCTTCCGGGCAGTCGAAAACCTCCCTTTCCCTCTGTTATTGCAGGTTTGATCGACGTTTTTTTTGTAAGGCGCCTTTCTTCCCCCCCTTTTCTGGACGGGCAGGGCTTCCCCTTTTTTTTGTCGCAACTCCCCCCGGGTTATGGACAGAATGTTCTTTTTCTTTTTTCCCCTCTCGGGCGCGGGGCTCCTTTTTTTGGGTGCGGCCTTCGCCCGCCGCTTCTTTCTCCCCGCATGGCAGGACGGCGCGTTTTCGCCTTCTTTTTCTTGAAATGGCACCCCCCTCTCGTATTGGAAAAAACTTTTTCCCCAAGGAAAACCTTTTCTATTTCTTCATGGCGCTGCTCAAACCTTTTTTTCCTCTCCTGGGTTGGCGTTTTCCCCCCCCTTTCAGGGTTCACCAACGTTTCCCCCTCCCCCCCCACAAAAATGGGGCGCTTCCCCCGTTGGGGTTTTTTCCAAAAATGGGTCTGCCCCTTTTTCCTTTTTATTTTTTTTTGGTGGCAAGCCCCCCTTTTTTCAATTTACCTCCATAGCAATCCCCTGGAATACCCCCCATCCCGGTTTTCTTTTTCCAAAGTGAAAGCTGGGATTGTCTCTTCTTCTTTTTGATTTAAAGAGTTAGTGACCTTTTTCCCACTGGGAGTTCACGTCATTCTCCCCCCCTTGAAAGCCCCCCCTCCCTTTCAGTTCTTTTTTTTTTCCCTGGTCTTCTCTCACGCGTTTGCGTTAACGTCGCCTCTCATCCGTTTTTAATAAACTTCCCATCGACTTGCAGGGCGTTTCTGTGGAGGGAACTCTGCGGCTTGGGAAATTTTTTCCGGGGAGAGACAGTACGGCTGCCGTCCCCCTTTTTTTTCCTTTGCACTCTAGGAGTCTTTCCCCTTTTCCTTTTTCTTTCTGACCCATGCGGCCCGTCCGTCTCTTTTTTTTTTCCCCCAATGGGCCGTGTTCAATTCTCCTTTCGTGCTTTTTCCAAATGGGGAGTCATTCCTTGGGGCTTCTTCAAGGATGGGCTTTCACTCACTTTCTTTTCTGTAAGCCCTTTCCCTTGAAACACAATTTAGAGGGGATGGCCTTCCCTCATTTCAGCAGTGTTCGCTGCATTCTTTTTTTTTTCCTTTTCCTTCCTTTTTTTTTGGCGAGACCGGACTTGCTTTTTTCCTTGTTGAACCCCATCATCTCCCTGAACCGCGACTTTTCCTTTTTCTTCCACGCTCGGCCCTTCTATTGTTTCTCCCATTTCAAAATGGGGATATATCTACTTTTTGTGTTGAGAGAGATCCCCAGTGACCTTCTTTCCTCCCCCCCTCGGCCGGCACGCTCTTTTTGTGGGCCCTTCTTTTTTTAGATGAATTTCAAGTGTCGAAACCCCCCTTTTTTTTTCGCTTCCCAAACTGACCAATCCTTCCCTGTTTTTTTTTGCGACGCATCAGGCCAGCCCCGGTCCTCCTTTGTGGCGGACATGCACCTCTTTTTTTTTTTTCCAAGCCCATTTGAAGAGGGCACCGTCCCTTCCCCCCAGGTTAAAAAGCAACGGACAATTGCCGTCCTTTCCCCCCCCCTTCCCCTTTGGCGACAGAAAAAGCCCCCTTTTCCTTCTTTTTTCATCCCAAAATTTTTTTTTTCCAAGACTTCCTCGGAAAGTTTTTCCCTTTTTTTTCTGGGCCTGCAGAGGGCTTCGCACCGGACTTCCCTCAAGCCGTGAAGAGGTCATCCACGCTCCGCCTCCCCTTCCCCTCCCCTCCCTTTGATTTACCACTCCAGGTATTCAGCGACTCTTTCCCTGTTCTTTATGAACTTGCGAAACGATTGCCTTCTTTTCCCCGGCCGGTTGCGCATGACCCGTGTTCGTTTTTTTCAGGTTGAAGAGAACTTCTCCCCCTTGCCCGCTCAACGTCGGCCATCGCATTCGTGGGGATAGAGACAGCTTTTTGACTTTTTCCCTGTCTTGGCGATGGTCCCCTTCCTTTTCCTCAGGAGTGGACCCGGCCACGGGGCCTCCCCCCCCTTTTAGCGACCCAAATTTGGGGCTTTTGTGGCCGATTTTTTTCCTTTTTTGGAAAGGCGTATTACAATTTCCCCTTCCTGTTTTTTTTGCAGACGCCATGAGATTGTTTTTTTCCCCTTCGCGCTGTCCATTCTTTCCTATTGTACGTCACTTTTCCTTTCCTTTCCCTGCTGACCCATGGCCTGAGGACGAGGATTCCTGTCTGTTTTTTTTCCCCTTAAGTAGCGCCGCCTCCCTCTCCTCTTCTGTTTGTGCAACCCGCGCGAGCCTTTTTTTTTCCAAGTAAAAAACACCCCTTTTTTCTTCCCCCTGTCATTGAGGTCTTTTCCGATTGGTGAGGGAAGGCCTTGTCGCCTTCTGACCTCAGCTAAAACGCACTGGGCTGTGCCCTTCCCCTTTCCCACTGCGGACAGACGTAGCTTCTTTCCCCTTCCTTCGTGTTTCGAAGGCAGAACCTTTTTTTAAACTCTTTTGTACTTTGTCTCTTCCTTTTTTTGATGAGGAGTAGCGCCTTCTTTTTCTCTTGTTTTAGGATGTTGTTTCAATGGACTCTGCTTTCCTCCTTCTCCTTTAAGTTTGACATATAGTTTTGCTTTTATTTTTTCCCCCCCCCCCCTTTGATGACATGGAGGTGCGAGTAATTCCTGTCTTTTTCTCCCCTTTTTCTCTTTCGCCGCGATGGTCGGCTTTTTTTTTTTTCCCCTATCTTTGCGGTCGTGATAGTCTCTTTTTCCCCCCCCAAGGGAGGAATTGGCGATCGACCAGCCCCCGCTTTTCCCCTCTGCGAGTTTTTCCTCCTGCTTGTTAGTTTCAATTCGACCCCCCTTTTCCCTTTTTTCTTTGAGGACGTAGCCTTTCGTCCCTTTCTGTTTTTTTTTCTTGTTGCATCGATTGGTGGTCGGAATGTTCCTTCTTTTTTTCCAACGCCCTAACTGATGGCGGCGAAATTTTCAATGGTAATAGTTCATACTCGTTTCGTTTTCTCTTCTTCTCCCCACCGGTTGCCGGTTTGGGAATGTCCCCCCTCTGGACAGGTGAGTGCTTTGGGGCTTCTTTCCCTCCATTTCCGGCATACGCCCCCCCTTTTTTTTTTCCGATTCATTCACCGAAACCCCCTTTTTTTTCGTTTGGCAAAAATATCTGCTCTTTCCTTTTCAAATGTTACGCTCTGCCCTTTCCTTTTCTAGACTAGTGTAGAACAACTTCTTCTCCTTCCATTTCTAAGGGAAGTATTCACTTCCGTCATCGTGGCCTCTTTTATTCCCTTCCTGTTGCACGCAAATTCTTCCCTCTTTTGTTTTGAAGAAGTGTCTACCTTCATCCCGGCGTTGTAGCCGCCTTTCCCCCCTTTTTTGCGTCGATGGACCTCCTTTTTTTCCCCTCGACAGCGATTCTTCGGTGTGTCCGCTCCTTCCCCAAATTACTATGTCGCGGGTTTGCTTTCCCCCTTTCCCCCCCCCGTAGGGCGCTGGTCGCCTTTTTTCCTTCCCCTTATTTTTGCCGGAAAAAGGAACTGTCCCACTTGCAGGGCCCGAAGTTTTGACCGCGTCTTTCTTTTTTCCCTCCGGATAGAGGCTTCCTTTTCCCCGCAGCCGCCTGCTGTCTTTTTTTTTTTCAAAAAAGTGGCGGCCCCCTTTTTTCGGTTGTGTTATGAGAAGCGGCTTTTTTTTTTTTGCGTAAAAAAAAAAATCCCCCGTCCTTTCCGATTATTGGCGAACCAGTATCGGGCCTCGTTTTCCTCCTTTTTCTTTCTCCCGTTGTTTTTTTTCCTTGCGATTTTTTTGCGATACGGGGTTCTTTTCGGCAACGTCCCGTCCCCCCCTTCTCCCCCCGCTCCAAATTGAACTACCCCTTTTTTGCCGGCTAAAACACAACTTTGGTGTGCCGGCACGGTTTCCCTTCCTTCTTCCAGCGCCTTCCGCCTTTTTGCTTGCATCCACTTCAGACACTTCCCCTGGTTCCTTTTTACAAGGATGGTTCAAAAAAACTTTCGGCTCTCCTTCTCCCTCTTCCCCCCCAAGCAATGGAACTTTTGATCGCCGGAGACCCCTCTTCTTTTCCCCTTTTCCTGGGCAAAACCCGGCGGACTTTTCCTTTTTTTCCCTGGGTCCGTTTTTCCTCAAGAATCGGCTTGGGAGAAACTGGTTGGATGTGGAGTTTCCCTATGGAATCGACTCCCCCCTCCGAAGCGATTTTTTTTTTTACATCCGGGATGATGTTCCCCTTTTCCCCCCCCCAAAACACTTTCCCCTCCCCTCCTCTCTCCTTTTCGACGAATGAGTGGCTTCCCGTTCGATGGCCTTGTGCGTGATTTGACTTCTTTTTCCCCTTCCCTTTTTCTTCCCCTGGTAATCGAAAAAGACTTTCCTCGGTTCTTCAACGCAGTGCGAGGAGATGTACTCCCCTTTCCCCCACATGGAAAGTTTTTACATTTACCGCAGATATTTTCCTCCCATGGCGCCCCCAAACCTCGTTTTCTTTTTTTTTTCCCCGGTTCTGTGTGGTCCCATGAATTGATTTTTTCAACCTCCCCCAAGCACTTCCTGATTCCTTCCACACCAACCGGGAAAAACGTTTTTTTGAAGCAGAACCTCCTCCCCCCCCCCTCCTTTCCTATTAAATGTGAATCATTCTTTGGACTGGGGGCAACGAAATTCGCCCCCTTCCCTTTCCCCCCCCCACAATCGATGGGCAAAACAGATCTCCCCCCCCCCTTCCAAAGGGGCTCTTCTTCCCCCCCCCCTTTTTTTCATTATGGTTAGGAATTTTTTTTTTTGCCTTTTGCCGCAATTTCCCCCCCCGAGCTCCCCTCTTTTTTCTCCCCCCCCGAGCTTCGTTCCCTTTTTTTTTTGAGCCCTCTATCACTGCCTCAAGGGAAGGTATTTTATTTTTTTCCTCCTTCCCCTTTTTTTTTTTCCTTTTTCGGGAAAAGCAACCACTTTCCTTTCTGAAACTCGCACATTCCATGTTCCCTCCAGTGGTCCCCCGCCTTTTTTTCCCCCCTCCCCCCCCCCCTCCTCCCCCCTCTATGTCAAACTACCATAAAGGTCTTCCTTGGCGTTAATTGCCAGCCCTTTAACGTTTGGCGTAGGCCACCCCCCTTTCCTTTCCCCGCGACGCTCATCAACAACCTTTTTTTTTTTTATTCGGAAGAGTTCACCTTTTTTTGGGTTCTTACGGACTCCTCCCTTCCCCTTTCCCCCCCCCTTTTCTGGATAAGTTATGGCCGCCCCTTTCTTTGGAGCGCAGTTCGTTTGGGTCTCTTCCCTCCCCTTTTTTTTTCCCCCTTTCATACGAGGGAAACTTTTTACGATGGGTCCCCCCCTGAAACGGGGTTATGGACCTCCTTTTTGACTCCAATCGAAATGTCTTCCTTTGCTAAAAATCTTCCCCTTCCTTTTAGTTCTTTTTTTCTCCCCCTCCTTCGGAACGCCTTCCGCTCTTTCACGCATGGTTTCCATGTTCTTTCGGTTTCTTTTCTCTTCCTCCCCCTTCGGGAGGGCTTTTTTTTTTCTTTTGCGATTTTTAAGAAACAAAGGCCCCCCTCTAATTGGGAGGATGCTCAAACCCTTTTTTCCCTTCTACGGTTCTTTTTTCACAGCATAACCTTTTTTCGCAATCGGAACCCCCCACCCCCCCCCCCTCCCCAAAAATCTGGTCGATTTTTTTTCCTTTGGACCCTTGTGGAAAACATTTTTTTCGTAAAGAAGGAGTCCTCCCCCCTGGGAGAGAGGTAATTCTTGTGCACACGATACCATCTTTCCTCTATCACAAGCCACCTTTCCCCTCTTTTTTGGATTGAGAGGGCGGTGATTCTTTTTTCTTCCGTTTTGATGTTCGTCATCCCTCCATGACAAAATGGGTCGTTTCCCCCCCCTTTCTTCTCCCCCTGGCGTGCCGGGGGAGCACCCGTTCTTTTGCAAGTTCTAAGAACCTGTTCCCGATTAGACTGTGTAATTCCCTTTCTTTCCCCCTTTTTTTGGCGGGTTGAACGGCCCTTTTTTCTCACTTGGGGAAACTTCTGCTTCTTTTTTTTTTTTACATTTCCCGGGAAGAGTCCCCCTTCTCCCCCTTTTTTTCTCCCAATGGAAGATGGCGATTGCCCCCCTTTTTTTTTTCGTAAACGATATTGAATTTTCCCTTTCTTTTCTTTTCGTTCGTGGATTTCGTGTCTTCCCCCTCCCCCCTCTCCCCCTCCCCCTTGTCATGTAGTGAATTTGAAACTCTTTCAAACTGGGCTCCTTTCTTTTTTTCCTCAACTGAATGAATCCTCTTTCCTCTCCCACACAGTTGGATGATTTTTTGTCTTCCCCTTTTCGATTTGCGCCGCCCCACCCTTCCCTTTTTTTCCAGCTGTCCTTTTTCTCCCCTCTTTGGTCCTTTTTGAGCGAAACCCTTTTTTAAAAATCATCTACCTGAAAACCGCCTTTTCGGCGAGGGTGAGTCAAAGTACGCCCCTTTTTTCCCCCTTTCTCCTCTTCCTCATCATCCGTTGTTGTGTTCTCCTTTGAGCACTCGCCGCCGGCTTATCTTTTAAGGGAGATGAAAGGTAACGGGTTTCCCTCCCCCTTTCCCCTTCCCCCCTGGGTTTCGCGCCCCCTTTTTCCCTGACGTTTGGGGGCGCATTCGCCCGGCCCCTCCCCCTCCTCAAAGGTGTCGGCGGGACATGCTCTCTTTCCTTTCTTTTCCTCCAAAGGCAGTGAAGAAGGCCCCGCCGTTCTTTCTTCCCCAACCGACGGACAATGGGGGGCACTTTTTTTTTCTTGGCGACAAAGAAAAAACTTCCCCCTCCCCTTTTTTCCCCCCTCCCTATTAAATATCGTTTTGCGACGGTGCTCCTATTCCCTCGCCGCGTTTGGCATCTTTCCCCTTTTTAAAACAGACTTTCCCCTTTCCCCTTTTCCCCTCGGGCCAGATCCCTTCCCTTTCTTTTTCCCCTACCCGTATCAGGGACTTCCTTCTTTTTTTTTCCCAGGTTCGAGAAAACCTTTCTTCCCCCTTTCTCTGCGAGAGGTGATCCCTTTTCTTTTCCGTTTTCCCAGTTGGTTCATTTTTTTCGAGAAAGTTGGCCCCCTCCTTCCTTTTTCCCCCTCAGTCCGCCTAGAATACAGATTTTCAACTTTCCTTTGTTCCCCGTCTTGTCGATGTCGTCCTCTTGCTGCCGGCCGGTCGTGGGGACGGCACGGGCAGCCCCCTCCTTTTCCAACTTTTTCGCTACAAATTTGGGGCTTTTTTTTTTTTCCACAATGGTGTTAGGAGTATTCCCCTCCCCCCCTTTCCCTCGCCGCCCTGTTGTTTGGCAGCGTCCCTTCTTTTTTTCCGATTCCTTCAAAGCAAAGCTTCTCTTTTCACACCGCAGCCGGGCCTTTCCCCCTTTTTTCGAAGCGCGGATTCCTGCTCCTTTTCTTCCATCAATCCTCCCTTTTCCCAAGCGCCGAGCATTTTCTTCCTTTCCAGTCACACAAACTTTTTTTCGTCTTCCGAACGGGCCCTCGATTTTTTTTTGCGGTCATCCACACTCTTTCCTTTTTCCTTCCCTTCCTGGGCTACAGGAAAAGACGTCTTTTTTTCCCCACTGATATCCCCCCCAGGTTTCTTTTTCTGAACGATTCGGTTTCTTTCCCTTTCCCCCTTGGCAGTTGAACTCATTCGCCGACTTGTCTTTTTTTTTTTTTCTTTTGGAGTCCGGTTTCCGTTTTTGACGACAAAAACGTTCCCCTTTCCCCCTTTTCCCGCCGGAAAGAGATGGTCCTTCTTTTTTCCCCTTTTTGTTTTCTGTTTTGCTTTCCAACTTTTTTTTTTTTGTGCGAGTCAGTCAGGGGCGTGGGATTCCCTTTTTTTTTTTTTTTTTTTTTCCTCCCGCGATTGGTCGGAGTCCTTTTCTTCCTTTCTTCGTGATAGAGGTTCTCCTGAGGATGCGATCCGATTCTCTCTCTTTTTTTTCCCTCTTTTTTTGTGAATGAGGCAGTCATTGATGGCTTTTCCCTCTTCCCATTTCTGGTTTGCTCTTTCTCCCTTTCCCTTGACGGATCTGTTGCCATCGCTTTTTTTTTTTTCTTCTTCTCTCTTGGGCCACTGCCAACGGACCCTTCTCATCTTCCTATTTATAGTCATCCTTTTCCGGTCGCTGCCGGCATTTGTTCAACTTTTTTTTTTTTTCCTCTCTCGATCTGATCAGGACCTCTTTTTTTTCCCCTCCTTCCGGTCACCTGGACATGGGGAAGATTCCTTTTCTCCCCCCTTCTCTTCTTCCCAAGTCGGCAAATATCTGTCCCTTTCATAGCCCGTTTCTCCTCTTAGCTCTGCTCAGAGACCTTTTTTTCTCTCCTCGTTAAGAAAACCCCTGCTTTTTTCTTAGTCTACCTTCCATTCTTTTTTCCTTTTTTAAACAAGGAATCGGCCCTTTCTTTTTTTCCCGCTGAAGAGTGGCCCTGACCTTGATAGGAGGGGGTTATTTTTTCCGGTTGTATTTTTCCCCTCCCTTCTTTGTAGCCGGAAGCGGACATTCGGCTTGCGGATTTTTCATCTCTTGATTCACTTCTTTCAAGATGTGAGGAGATGTGTCTCTTTTCCCCCACTCCAAAATTAAAGTCGGCGGGTTGCTCCCCTTCCCCCTCTCTTCGGTAGCAGGATATCGGAAATGGGGACGTTCCTTTTTTTTTTTTTCTCCCCGGAATTGGAATAAATGTCCCTCTTTTTATTTTTTCTTAGTTATTTTCCAACTCCCCCTCCCCCCTCTGGAAATTCTGAAGTGCTTTTTTTCCTTCGTCAGGCGGCTTGGAAGCTTTCTTTTTTTCCCCTCCCCAGACCAGATTTTTTTTCGCTTTTTTTTCTTTTTTGAGCGTGTTCCCGGGTCTCGTCCAAAAAAATCGGTGCGTTTTTCCTTCTTTTCTTTTTTTCCTCAGTCGTCAGTCTTTCCTTCTTTTTTTTTTTGAGAGGAGGAGATACCTTTCCTTGTCCCCCTCTCCGGGTTCGCCAAGGAGGATTTCCCCCCTCCCTTTTTTCCCTCCCCTCCCCACCCTCTTCTTTTCTTTTTTTTTTTAAAGGCGATTACATACTTTCCCTGCCGCTGTTCAGAAAACAACCTCCTTTTTTTTCCCCGGTTTCCCCTTCTCGATTAAGAGACTTTCCCGGTTTGCGAGGTGCCATTCACCTTCATCTTCTTCTTTCCCTTTTAACCTTCAACTCCTCCCCCTCCCCCCCCTTTACGGAATCGGCATATTTTTGTTCCCCTCCAACCAATGGAAAACGTCCTTTCTCCCTCCCCCGTTTTCCCCTGGCCTTTTCTTTTCCTTTTTCCCTCTGAGCAAACCGGCGACTTTTCTTTGTGGGCGGAGGCCATTGTCTCCCCCCTTTCAGTTTATCTTCTTTTTCTTCATGATGTGACGTTCCTTTCTGGCCCATCGACTCCTTCTTTTTTGCCGTATTCCCCTTTTTCTTGCTGATGTTCCAATACAACCCCTTTTTCCCCCAACCACTTCCGCATCGATCACCGCCTTTTTTCCCCTTCTTGCACTTGCTTCCCCCCCCTTCCCCCTTTTTGATTGCTTGGTACGGCGGGCTTTCCTTTGAGGTTCCTATAATGTTCCCTCCCCCACTTCTTTTTGTCTTCCCCTCCTTTCCCCGCAGGACAGCGGAGCCCTTTTTTCCTTTCCAAAACCTTTGGAAGGTTGCTTTTTCTTTTCTCTTTTCTCCTTGACCCCCGGTACACTTCCTCCCCTTTTTTCCGTGAGGTTATATTAAAAAGGTCTGGGTGGTGTTCTTTTTCCTTACTGAGTGTGAGAACCCAGCACTCCTGATTCAGATTTTCTCTCTTCTCCTTTTTCTTGTTCCTTCTCCCCCTGGCCACCCCCCTTTTTTGAAACAATCCGAATCCCCTAAACGCTTATGCCCTCTTACCTTTTTCCCTCATGTTCCCCTTCCTTTTTCCCCCCCAGTGGGCAACGCTCCTTCCCCCAGCTCCAGATGCGTAGAAGATTTCCCGAACCCCTCGATGTGTTCCCCCAGATCTTCCCCTCCTTTTCCCCTTTCCCCCCCGGGGATAAGTATCCAACCTCTTTTATGTTAGAAAAATTGAACTACCCTCCCCGTCCATATGGACTTAACTAACCCCCCTTCGCGCCTTTTTTTTTCTCTTATTTTTCTTTTCTATTCTACAGCTTCTTTTTTTCTCCATCCCTCTGCTTTTTTTTTTTCTCCCCTCAAAGCAAAATATCTTTTTCCCTTTCCGCGAAACTCAGACCCCCTTTTTGTCCCCCTCCCTCCCCCCCCCTTTCTGGCCGGCCACCGGCTTCCAACCCCCTTCTCTGGTTCATTCAGCATTCCCAGAAATTTAACTCCTTTTTTTTCCCACCCCCAGCAAAAACTATTTCCAAACCCTCCTACTGGGGACAGGACGCTGTCGGTCTCTTTTTTTCCCCCGACAAGAAGATGTTTTTTTTTTTTTCGTCGCTTGACGCTGCGACTCTCCCCCCTTCCCCAACTACATTCGAAAAATCTCCCTGTCTTCAAACGTGGGCCCGCTTTTCCCACTTTACCCAAACCGAATTGCGAAACCTCCCTTTCTTTTTCCCTCCTTGCCGGCAGTCCCCGTCTTTCTGGCAAGGCCAGGTCGTTTTTTTTTTTCTAGTTCGATGACTTTTCTGCGCCCGGGGCGTCCGGGCCCCCCAACTTCTGGGCCAACCTGTTCCCTAAGAAAAGCCGCCTCTTTTTCCTGGCCCGAAGTTTTCTTCTGGAATTGGCCCCCATCGAAATGATTTGAGTCCCCATCAAGTATTTTTTTGATGAGGGGGAGCTCCTTTCCCTCTCCCGAGAAGGTTAACACAGTTTTTATTCACGATTTTTCCCCTTTCTTTTTCGGTTTCTTACATGACGACCCCTTTTTTTCTGGATTTGCT
>Ga0179593_1527688_pt1 | contig 17815 bp, 28 predicted proteins | sample CZODoug2_1_08_16_FD_185931 | JGI IMG/M metagenome (GOLD analysis project Ga0179593, IMG submission 185931) | Vadose zone soil fungal communities from Angelo Coast Range Reserve, California, USA - CZODoug2_1_08_16fungal (PacBio error correction) | ecosystem: Environmental > Terrestrial > Soil >... | reverse complement strand
TGTCCCCCCCTCCCTTCCCTTCCCGAATCTCCTGGGCAGCTGTGTGTTTAGGCCCCCCCTTTATTCTTTTTTTTTATTGGTCAGCCACCTCAAGGTGATGCGCCTTCCAAATCGCCCCTCTTTTTTCCCCCCCATTCCTCTGGTTGTTCACTCTAAATCCTGGCCTCCCTTCCCCCCTGCCCCCCCTCCATTCCTGAGGCAAAGTCCGCCCCTGGGAACGCTGGTTTTTTCAAGCCATGTCTCTTCTTTTGGTCTGGTTTGTTCTGAGTAGACCCTTGAACCCGGCTCCAAGGCTGGGCCCTGTAAGCCGTCCAGATCGCTTCCTTTTTTTTTTTTCTCAGTGTCATTTATGTGTTGGAACGAGATGTTGCTTCTTTAGAAAACCCCCCCCCCCCTTAACCCCGTTACAATCTGCCCCGTTTGGCGACAATTAACTTCATTTTTTTTTTCTTCTTCCTTTGTAGCCCCCACTGCTAACGTAAGTTTGTCCCCCCCATCGATGATTCCTCCCCCCCACCTTGGTCCGCCTTTTTTTCTCCGTACCCACGCCAAGTTCAGACGTTCCCCCACCCTTTCACCTCCTTTTTTTTTAGTGTGCAGCGCTTTCCTTTTTACCCAGGTTGGCGATTTTTTTGCGATTTTTGCATATTTCCCATCCTTGTCTCCGTTTATGGTTTCTCCTTTTCCCCAGGCCTGGAAATTTTTTTCTTAAAAGGATTTGGTGTAAATTTTATCTGTCCCCTGCCGTATCTCTTTTTTTTTTATTCGCTACCTCCTGGTGCTTTTCTGTCGCCCTGATATAGTTACTTTTCTTCTTCTTTTCCCCACCCTTTTTTTTTTACACGCCGTAACTCTTGCAAACGTATTTTTTCTTCCATTCGGTCCCCCTTTTCTCTCTCCCGGAGTCGTCTCCCCGGAAATGCTTCGGACTTTTTTTTTCTGCGTTTCCTTTTCCCTCGCCCTTTTTTAGCTTCTTTACGTCCTGAGTGGTTGTCCGACGGCATACTGGCCTAATCCATTTTCTCTGAAATTCCGACCGGCCTGCCCCAATGGAAATGTTTCCGCTTCCCTGACCCCCCCCACACTTACGGTCAATGAAGGGCTTGGGTTCGGTTCCCGCCCCTTTCCTTCCTTTCTAACACGGCTTGTGCCCACCCAAAAAAAAAAAAAACCCGTCTTGGCATGTCCTTAGACACTTGTTGAACAAACAAAAAGCGGGTCACGCTCGAATGTCTCCTCCTTTTTTCCTTTTCCCTCCCGATGAAACGTAGTCACATCACTCATTGGTTTTTCCACATTTCCCCCTACATTCAATTAGCGAATTGCCCGCTGCCGCCATTCGCGCCTGCCTTTATCCCCTTTTTGTAGTTTCAGTACGCCCCCACTGACTTTTTCTACCAATAACAGAGGAACTGCCTTTTTTCCTTTTCGAGCAACTCTAGAGTTAGATCAGAAACCCCCCTCATCCGCTCTTTTCATGAACTGATGCGAGCCAGGGTGCCATTCATTGATATTGGCTCACCCTTTTCCCTCATTCACCATCCCCTCCCTACAGTCCCACCGCCCACCCTCTTTCCTTTTTTTACCCCAAAGTTTCGTGGTTTTCCTCCTCCTTTTTTTTTTTTTCAGATGCATCCCCCGAAAATTGTCTCGGTTTTTCTCTGTGAAGTTCTTGTTTTTTTTCAGGACTTTTCCTTTCTTATCTTCGATTTCTTCAACCCTTTGTTGCTTTTTTTTTCCTTGTCCCTCTCAAGAAATGTCCCCTGGGCTGCGTGGCCTCTCCTTTTGCGATGGTGTTTTCCCCCCCACTTTGGCCCGTAGGTTTTTTGGGTTTGGGGTTTTCCCCCGGGGGTTCGTTTCGTGAAGGGCCAGCTGATGCGGTTCTCCCCCACTTCCTTCCTTCCTTCAAACTTTCTCCTCCTATAAAATTTCCTTCCCGCGAATTCTGGACTTTTTTTTTTTTCCTGGAACCTTGTTCGCGAATTTCATGGGAATTTGCGCTTTTCTTTTTTCTGGTTCGTCTTCTCCTCACTTCTTTGTCTTCAAGGGGACCTTGTTAACTCCTTTTTTTTTTCCCCCAAGGTTTTTAAGGTTTTTCAAGTTTTGGCCATAGTTTTTGTCAGGCGTTTGTAGGGTGGTTCTTTCCGCCCTTTCTTCCCTTTTTTCCTTTCACTCAAGTTTCTTTGTCTCTCTTTTTCCCGTGCAGCTGCAAGATCTCTTTGTTCTTGAGCTTTTTGCTTCCATTCCCCCATGGGGGTTTTTGTTTCCCTTTTTTGCCTTCTTCCGTGTTTTCCCCCCCACTCAATGTGGAACTGTCAATCCCCCCTGTCTACGTCGCCTTGCTCTCCTCCATTTTGGGGCTTATTTTTCGGTCTGCGTCCTCGTGAGCGACAAATGGCGGCTGTTGAAGGCGATTCTTACCTTTGTCTTCTATTTGCGGCGTGTCATGGTGTCCCCCTCCCTTTTTGCTGCGAATATAGTGCTTTCTTCATTGCCTCACCTTTTCACACTTGTCGTTTGCCCCAACCTTCTTCTCCCGCGTTGATTGGCATTCCCGTATTATCTTTTTTTCGTTGAAAGACCAGTCTTTTTCTCCACTTTCGGCGTCTGGCCCACACCACTGCATCCCCTTTGCAACAGCCACCCCAAACCTCCCTCGTTTTTGCAATGTTTTCATTATCCAGCGCGTTTTCTCAAACTTCCGGTTTTTCCTTTTCCTTTTTCGTTCTTTGCGGTCTCAAGGATCACCTTTGGAGTCCAGATATGGACGGGCACTCATCGGTTGCAAAACTCTTCGTTAGAGTTTTTTCTTCTTAACCGCTCCCTCCCCGGCCCTTTTTATTGCGGAAAATGGCTCTTGTTTCCTTTTACTTAATTTTTTTTTTTTGGTTTTATACTGCCCTGAAACGACATTCTCGTTCACCTTTTAATCTTTGACCTGATCTAACGCCATCGTCTTTTGATTATCCAGTCTATTTTGTGAGCCTTTAATTCTCACCATCCCCCCCCCTCTTTTCCCTTTCTTGTTAACTGTTTTTCCTTGTTGATAATTTTGGGTCGTTTCTTTTCCTTTTTCGTACCGGGGCAGTTCCCTCCCGCTGTTCCGTTGTCTCAGATGATTTGGTTTGTCCCCCCTTTTCGCCGGTTTATTTCTTAATTGGACTTCCGGGCCGCAGTACCGCCCATTTTTTTGAAGCAGGAGTTTTTTCTTCCCCTTCTTCCTCTTTTTTCTTTTTCCCTCCACTTTGTTTTGTGTTGGAAGCTTCGGATTTTTTCTACACCTCGCTTCCAGCGACTGGTTCCTCCTTCCCCCTCTTTTTCACTCTTGTTTTTCGTATGCCTGCACCGGGAATTTTTCGATGTTTTCGCCACCATCCCAGCCCCAGGCACAGGCGGGTGCCTCTGGACCTCCCTTCCCTCCCCCTCACAACCCGTGACATTGGCCCATCTTGCTGTTTCACCCATGGAAGGTTCACCCGATTTCCATTGTTCGGTTTTGTTGTTTTATGACGAAGACCCCGGCCCCCCCCCGAACTGTTCCCCCATCACTTTTTTTTCCACTCGTTTCGGTTTCAGGTCAAAATTTTCTTTTGTTGGAAACGATCCCTTCCTTCCCTGTTGACTCCATTCCCACCACCCCTTGAAGACCCCCCCTCTTTTTCCCCCCACCATTCCGTCCCTAACTCCTTTTTTTTTCCCCTTTTTTAGCAGACCCTCCACTCTTCTTTGACCCATCTGATTCTTTTCTTTCGACGTTAACCTGCCGATTGGCCCCCTTGGTGTGCCTGGACGAAATTTTTCCATACGACCCCGTTTTTGCAACCCGCGATTTTTTCCTACCTTGCCCCCCCCACAAGTTTTTTTCCGCTGTGCAAACCTGCTCTTTTTTTGCCTAGGGAAACAGTTTTTGTTTGGTCAATAAGGGATTTTCCAATTCCACTTCCACTCAGATTTTGTTAATCCCCCTTTTCTGCAAATCCCGCGCCCCTCATTTTTTTTGCTAAACTGACTTTTTGGTTCTTTTCTTTTCCTTGCGTCCGCATATTTTTTTTCCGGTCTTTCACATTCCTTCTTTTTTGGCGCACACCATTTCCTGTTCCTCCATTTTTTTTTAACGTAGCATTTCGTTCCCGCCATTTCTCGCTATTTTGCTCCTTCACACCCCGGAAAAAATCCAAACCAGCTGCCACCCACCATCTTCCCTTTGGCCTCCCTTCGCGGATTTTTACCCTCCGGATTTGACGGTCTTAGGTTTTTTTTTTTTTCCCCTGGGGCAAGGGCCTTCCTGGCCTACCCTCCCCCAGTTCAGGTGAATTTTTTTGCCCGATTCCCTGACCCCCACGGCGGCAAGTTCCCCGTTCATTTAAAAGTGGCCTTTTTCTAATCCCGGTAAACTGCCTGACTTCGTTCCGGCTCCCTACCCAACTTTTTTTCTGCAAACCGCTGCACATTGACTTACCTGAAAACTTGACCCACTTAATTCTTCCCCCCCCTCCCCCCCTTTGTCACTTCTTTTCTCCTGAGAGCCCTATGACCAGGCATTTTTTCCCCCCCCCCCCCAAACTCGGACAAGCGGCTCTCCTCTTCTGCGGATTCTGTTTTTCAATCCTTTTCGATGCCCCTCCTTTACCTGCACCTCTTACTGTCCCTTCCTTTCAATTTATCTCCCCGTCCGGTAATCCCGGAAGTTTCCCACCACCCAATCAGCCAAGATGACCTTCCAGCTGCCCCTCCCCCTTGTTGACCTTTCCGTTTTATGGGATGCCAAACTTTTTTAGTGGAACTTTTTCCTCTTCAAAATCATGCGAAGTCCTTCCCCTTTTCCCACAAGATTGTCTCCACCTTTTTCTTTTCCTTTTTTTTTTTTCTTTCTACTCTGTTCTTCTTTCTTTTGTTTTGTTTTTTGCCGAGCAACCCCTGTCCCGTGAGGGTGAGCTCACTTTTTCTTTTTTTTTACTGATTCCTCCTTCTTTTTCCTTGATTTTTTTTCAGCACCCTCTACTCTGGTCACCTGGCTTGGAGGCCCCTCCCCAGGCAAGGTTTTTGTCATTCTTGCTTGGTGTTTCCTTCCCCACTGGGGCCTTCGGCGTTTTTTCTTTTTCCATGTGCGTCTTTCACCCGCTCCTTGCTGTTTTATTTTTTTTTTTTGTACTCTCTATTTTTCATTCAATAACTGCTCCACTCCGCATTCTTCACCGAAAATGTCGCGATTCCTATTTGACGCCCCCCCTCTTTGTCTTTCCTTTCTTCTCGTCTTGAAGATGTACGCCTTGGACATGAATTTTATTTCACTATTTCCCAGTTTTCTTTAAGTCATGGATGTTTTCGTGCGATTTTTTTTCTCTGACGTTTCGATGGCGTCAGCATTTCCCCATTACCCTCCACAATTTGGCATCCTTGAGATAGCCTAACGGTCATTTTTTTTCCTTTTTTTCTTTTCCCCTCTGATCTTTTTTGTTTTTCAGCGTTCTCGTTATTTGTGCTTTCTTCCTGTTGTTTGTCCAACCCCCACTTCCGTCAATCCACTTTGCTGTCTGGTCTCATGAGTTCCCCCCCCTTTTCCCCTTTTTTTCTCGCGCTCGTGCGGTCCTTCCTGTTGCGATGGAAGCTCTTTTGTACTTTTTTTTTTTTTCTGTGCGTTGTCAATTTGCTTCAGAATGCAATTTTTTTGCTGGGGTGCTTCCTTTCCCCAAAATCACCCTGGGGGCGATTTACACAAAGGGATCCCGGCTTTTTGTTTCTGGCCTGTGCTATTACCAAATACTTCGATTCTGAAACCTTTCCCCTCTTTCCGGAGTCAACCCCAAACAATTTAAGGTTTTTTCCCTATTGGCAAACCTTCCCTTTTGCCTTTTTTTTTCCACCCCGGCCAATGTGTCATTATCCTGTCTCCCCTGTTTGCCCCCCGAACCGGCTTGGTTTTTTTAGTCTCGGGTCAGGTCTTCCCTTTCCCCCCGGAGCCCATGTGCGAAATCCTTTTTGGATCCATCGTGGCATCAAGCGTGTTCTTTCCTTTGAGGAACCCCCCGGCCCTTTCTGGCGTCCCAATTTTCCCTGTTTCCAACCCCATTATTCATGTGTGGTTTTTCCCACCTTCCTTTTCCCATTCTTTCCCTTCCCACCCTGAAACCATTTTTTTACCTGAGCTTACGGCGCCGTTTTCTGTTGGTCATTTTTGGAGGCCGATTTACCTTTTCTCCCCCTCCCGCCCAATATATTGCCGGTTCGTTCCCCCCGGTTTCCCCTTTCCCTTCTTTTCTTTTTTGGTTGCGTTTTCTGCGGATATGGTCCCGTTCTTACCTTTCCTTTGAGGGGGCGATTATTATACATGCTGCCCAGGTTGGCTCTCCCCTTGACAGTACTGGGAAAGAGCCCCGCTTCCCCCTTCCTCTTTGACTTTCTTCGTGTTCCCCCTTTCCCCTCTCTCTTCCTCACTTCCGTTGTCGTTGTTGTTGTGACCTCCTGACTGATTGTGGATTCACCAATTCTTGAAGCTTTTTTGCGCCCAGTCCCGTAGGGATCCCCCACTGCAGGGCAGGGGTTTCTTTGCCCCCTGGCAACAATCATTGCTCTTTCCCCCCGTTTTGTTCAGCCCCGTTGGGACACTCGGCAGTTTCGAACCCGGAATCACCCCCCCCCCCCCCTGGTCCCCTATGTAGGCCCCCAGACTTCATGACAGGTGCTCGTTCACTGATTCTTTGGTCTTGCTGTTTTGATTCAACCAGGATAGGCCCAGACCTTTGCGCACGTGATCAGCCCTCCTTTTTTTTCTCTTTCGTCCCCCCATTTTCTTGTTTTTGTGCGGTGGAATGTTTTTCTTTTTTTTTTTCCCAGGCATTTTTTTACCCCCACATTTTTCGACACAAGTGTGTCCCCAATCGCCAGTGGCCGCATCCCTTCCCTTTTTTCTGATTTTTTAGTTCCTCCTTTCTCCTCTTCAAAGATTCCTGTGTCTCTCGTTTTTCCTCTCGCTTGCGCCTTTCCCCTGCCGCTAACCGAACACGAAACCTGGAAACCAATCCGACCTTTTTTTTTCTGCACGAGTTGTATCCTCACTTTTTCCTCTTGCAAACTTTTTCTGTGGACAGTTTTCACTTGTGTATGCAGTTTCTTTTGCCTCGCGAATATTTTGAATATTCCCGTGGCACCCTCTTTGGTACTAGTATCACCCCCGTTCCTCTTCTCCCTTTTTGCTTTCCACGGTTCCAGTTACCTTTTTACCAATTGCGCCTCTTTCTTCTGCAATATTCTTCTTTTTTGCCCCCCCCCTTTTTTTTGACACGGACGGCACCCTTCCTCCTTCCATCGTCCGGCCATTTTTTTGGTGGCGGTTTCAAAGAGGGTCCTCTTCCTGAATTCCTTTCCTGCGACTTCCTAGTGTCGCTGTCCTTTTTTCCCTGTCCCTGGGGTTTTTTGAAAGTCCTTCATAATGACCCCCACATCAGGTCATCACTCGGCAAAAAACCCATGGTTTTTGGGGGCTGCCGACGAACGGCTTCCACTCCTTTAACCATGATTTCAAGTAATGGCGGTAAAGTGGGAGGCCCCCTTTCTCGAACGCTGGACACTGTTTTTCCCATTGCCTTATTTACAAAACCTGGGTCACACCCTGTCCCCCGTTCCTTAATGTTCCCTTTTCTTTTTTTTTCTTCCAGCGTTCCTTCCCTATTCCAGATGTTGGCTCCTTCACATCAATTACCCCCGCACTATTCCTCCCTTTCGCCGCTTCCCCTCTTCTTTATCCATCCCTTAAGGTCGACAAACTCTGCATCATGAGCAAACTTCCCTCATTAGCTGTCCCCCCGATATCGAGCTTCGCCCCAAACACCCATCTTCCGCTTCGCGCCCGCCCCCCCCATCCTTCCTTTTCCTTGCAAAACATGATCCCTCCCGATGACCAATCCTCTGCCGTCCTTTCCTACAGATTATGGGCTTCACCTTCAAAGTTCGTGTTTCCCCTCCCCAGTTGTTTGTTTTGAGTCTCTCTTTTCCCCCCCCCACCAAGACTGCGTATGGGCCTTGTGAGGAGGTGTTTTTCCTTGCACTTCTTTCGTAGTTTGCTTCCTTGGTTTGCACTTCTTTTTGGAAGGGGCACTGTTCTGGCTCTTCTTTTTTCCCCTATGCTTGGTGGTGTTGGTCCGGCCTGACTTCCCTTCCATAGTTTTTTTTTAAAAGTCCTGACTTTGCCTGATCTTGCTGTTTCTTGCAAGCTCTTTCCCATGGAATTTTAATCCCCTGCGATAGTCTCTTCAATTGTCGCTGAATGTTATTTTCTTTTTTTCTTGACCCCCTTTTTTGTCTTTATTATCTTTTCTGACCTCCTCCCATCTTTCACGTGGCGCTTTTCCCCCAGTTTTTCAGGTAAAGTGTTGATGGCAGTTTTTTTAGTGTTCCCAGCCTTGTGCCCTTTACTAGGCGTCTTACTTCCATCCCAACTGGGGCCGTCCATTCTGCGGACCCTTTCTATGGGCAGTTTTTTTTCCTCGTCCCCTGGCATGGGGTAGCTGTAGGGCCTAGCCTTTTCGGTTAACCCATTCCCTTGTTCACGTCATTTGGCGTCTTTTTGATAAGTTCTGAGAGCCTCTTTTCTGCCCCCTTCTTTTGGGCTTGTCGTATGGAGTGCTTTAACGGTTTGCGATCTGCTTGTTTTTCGTGCGCCCTCCTAATGCCCCGCTTTGGTTTCTTTTGTGCCCCTTTCAATAAAGACCTTAGCCCTTAGAAACACAAGGATCTGCTCTTTGCCTGACGTTCACAAAATTCTTTTTTTTTTTTTTTTGAAAGATTTCCTACTATTTCCCGAGCCCCCATATGGCTCCCCCTGAATATCCATCGCACAAAAGGTTCCTTCCCCTGTTCACTTATCGGTCTTTTTTCCGGAATCAGGTACTGGTTTCCCCCTTTGTTTGGCGTTCGCACCTCCCCCAAGCGTCTAATGTGAATTTCAAACTTGCACTTCCTTCGGTTGAATTTCCAACCCTGTAAAGCGAACCCACCCAGGCATTATTGACCCTTCCACTGGCACCCCAATCTTTGTTCTTCATGTGGGGGTTTTAATTTTTTTACATTCCCACCTTGAAAACTTTTTTGTTCGCTACGCGGCGGGTTTTTGTCTCGTTCGGCATCCTGGTTAGCTTTCAATCTTACTTTACGACAAGATCATCCTCAGCGTGATGGTGCTCCTCTTTTAATTTGCCTTTTGGTTCGTTTCTTTGTACCGCGCGCACTTTTTCTTTCCGGCTTCCCCTGGGTTTTTTCTTTTTCTGCATAAACTTTCTGCAGGTGGTCGTGACAGTACTTTTCTCTGTTCCTACCGCTTCCATTCGCCCTTCTTCCGGTCTTCGTTCAATCCATTCTCTCTTTTCCTCAAGTTTGTTTGTTGTGAGTCCGATGGAGTTTGTCCCCATTTTCGTTTTAAAGCCCCTGCGTTCCGTGAAAGCCCTTTTCTGCTCGTACTGTCCCCCCTAGGGATCCCCCTTCCAACCTGCATCCCTGCTGCCCAGCCGTGCTTATTTCAATTAGTTTTTTTTTTTCTTTCTCTCCCCCCCCCCTTCAGCCTTTGACCTCCCGTTTACCGAAAATGTCCCCCACCCCAAGCCTTTCCATTTTTCTCCACCGCAACAGGAGCTGGTAAACTGATTCCCCACATAATTTGCTTGGGAGGGTAAGCGGGAAAAGACTTTTATTAGAATTCGTACGGGAAGCGAGGTCTGTTTTAGGGGGCTCCTGTTTTTTTCCCCCCCCCAATTGGTTTACGGTTTTCGGCAGGTGAGCCAAACACACCATGAAAATCACCCCGGATGACACCCTCCCCTTTTTTCCCTTCCACCTTTTTTTTTAGTTCTTTGAGAAGAATCTTTCTTTTTGACGTCTGCTTCCGTCTTTCGCCCATGGAGCATATGTCGCCTCCTCCGTCCACCCCTTACTTACGTGTCCCGCCCCCCTCGCTGGGATAACCCCCCCCGTTGCCGAGTGACAAAACCTTTGGTTTGGTCCCCTGGGACATTCTTTTAGTTGTTTACTCGAAATATGGATTTTTCCAGAAATTTCCCCCCTAAATCTGTTACGTCTGTCAAATCACAACCGTCGTATCCTTTGTTCAGTCTTTCTTGAAATTGCCCCATTTGCTATATTTTCTGCGGGGAAATCTATGCGCCCCCCCCCTTACTTCCCCCCTGAATCCCTACCGTAGTCGTTCCATTATTCCTCCCCATTTTTCTCCTCCTCGAGAGAAAAAAAGACCTCCCCATGAGCATTTTTTTTGCACTGCAACTTCATCTCCCCCCCCCTGTCAGTTCTTCCAGTGGGTCCACGGGAAGAAATGCCTGGTTTTTCCCCTCTTACCCCATGTGGATCGCCATGACTTCGGGTCCCCAACCACATTTCGCTTGAAAGCGGACATTTTCTTGCCGAAGCTCCACCCTTTTGGTACGCGTGATTCACAACGCTTTTCCCCCCCCACACCTTTTTGCCCCTCATGATCATTCCAATTTTTCTGATCCCATTCCCGCGCCCCCCCCCACCTTTACCTCCTCAACAACAGCTCCTCCCAAAAATCGTCTACGCAGCTGAACTCCCATCATTCACTAATCCCCCTCATATCCCTCCCATTCCATACCCTTCCCCATTCTACTCTTCTCTATCCTCTCCTAATAGAGTTGAACTCTTTCCACGCCTGATATTTACTCCCCATCCCTGGTCACTCACCCCCCCCCATCCCCTCCTTCCCCTCTTTCCTCGTTCTCTCCCCTTTCCTTCTTCTTTCCCCCCCCTCCCCTCCCCCCCCCTCCTTTTTCCCCCTTCTCTACCTTCTTCCTCCCTGCTTTCTCTACCCTCCCCCCTTTCCCCTTCCGCTTCCCCTAGCGCTTCGTCTTCCGCTTGTCCTGAAAACTCCTCTCTTTGTGTATCCCTCTCACTGTGACACCTATCCCTCTGTGAACTCCCTTCCTCTCCTTTACTATCGTCTTTCCCGCTGCACCCCCCCCAGCCCCTTCCTCTGCCCCTTCTTCTCCCCTTTCCTCCTTTTCCTCCACTTTATCCCCCCTACTTCTCCCCTGTTTTCCCCCGTCTTTTGCCTACCCCTCCGTCCCCCTCCCCTCCGCTTCTTCCGCCGTTCCCCCCATGTGCCTCTCTACACCCCCGCCCTACGCTTACCGCCAATTTTTGACGCCGTCACTAACTCCCCCGCGCACCTCCCCTCTTCCCCCTCCCCCCCATCCCCCCGCCCATCCTCCCCTCCCCCCCTCCCCCTCTCCCTCCCCCCTCTTCCCCTCCCCCCCCCACCCCTTTCCGCCCGTTGCTTCAATCCCCCCCCCCCTTCCCCCCCCTCCCCCCCCCGATTCTTCACCCCCCGTCCCCCTCCCCCCTACCGCCATCCACCACACTACTCCCCCCCCCCTTCCCCCCCCTCTACCCCAACCCCCCCCCCCCCCCGTCCCCACCAACCCCCTCCCACCTCCCCCCCCCGCCCCCCGGTGCCCACGCAACCCCCCCCCAATCATTTTACCATTGACCCCCTCTGTCCCTGGGCCTTTCCGGGATTCTCTTCTTTCTCCTCATCACTTGAGAGACCCCCAGAACCGGACTCTTTTCTCGTTCCTTTCGAATTTCGTTCTTAGATGAACTCCAGTTGCGGCAACCATGAGGCCGGATGCCTTGACCGGTCCTCTGTTGCCCTTCCTGATTGCTCCAACCCAGTTGATCACTCCGCCCCCTCTTTCCACTCATCCGTTCCCTTTCCCATATGGTCTTTTCACCCCCCTTCCTGACCCAGTTCGTTTTCCCTCCCCTCACTCTTTTGTTGTTTTTTTTTTCTTGAGCGATCAAAAACCTGCGAGTGTTTCTCCCCTTCCACTCTTTTTCCTTTTTGATCCTAGCTGATTTTTTATCCTTGGGTTGGCAGACCATATTGGTCTTGATGGCCTTCCGAAGTCATTCGGTTTATTTTCGATGCCTGGGGTTGCCGATGGCTTCCCCCGAGGCTCTTTTAACACGCCCCCTTACATCTTTTCCCTCTTTCTTGCTGTAGAGTTAGCTCCCCGTGAGGCCTTACCACCAAATGACGCTGAAGGCGGACAGCGCCGACTTCCTTTTCCCCCCATCTCCTTGGTAATGGGGACGTGGCCTTTTGTCTGTTTTTTTCCCTGGCTCTATAGACATCCGTCCTTTAAAGGGGATTAGGCTTTTTTCTTTCATCAAGTCAGGTCTGGGTTTTTTCCCCTGCGTTTGGCGTGGTGTGTCGGGCTTTTCCTGCCTGTTCTTTGTTCTTTCTTTTTCCCCCGGCCTCTTGCGACTTCCTCCGTTTTGGATTTCCGCGTCATTTTTCTTGGTAGTTCCCCCAAGTTTTCACTTTGTTCACCCCCCCCTTTTTTTTTTTCCCCCTTTGATTCCCCCTACCACTTTTTTCTTTTGCTGAAGTTCGAAGGCTCATGGGCTTTCCGGGCTGCCGTGATCGGATTTCTTGCCGATGGAAGATTTCCTTTCGATTCGGCGCGTCTGGTTGCTAACTCCTTGCCCCCAACTTTTTTCGCTTCTAAAATCTGGGCAATTAAATCCAAAAGCAACCCCGGCTTCGGCTTTCAAAACACCCCACGGGAGATACGTGCCTTTTTACTTGCAGACCGTACCAAACTTTCTTTTGACAGGCTTTTTTTTCCCTGTTTTCTTGTCACCCCCGCGTCGCCCCATTAAATGCCCGTCCTTTTTTCCCTAGGCAAAATTCCGCCCCCTTTACCCTGGCCTGTGTCATTTACCGAGCTGGTGCCTAAACCAATGTTGACTTGGTTTCCCCCATTTTTTTCTTCTTTCGGGGTAGCGTTGCAGTCCTCGACGTCCCGAATTACGGAATCCTCCCGTTAGCAGTTGATCCCCCCCCCTTCGCGTACAACCCCCATTCCCTTTACCCATGCTTCTTCACCATACATTTTCTTTTTTTTCTAACCCCCATGCCACGACATTCTTCCCCCCCACACCTGGGAATTTTGAGGTCTCCCTGCGTGTGGTTTATTGGAGATCCTCCTTCTTTGGGGAGTTTATTCTACCCTCACCCATTGGACTGGTGATTTCACAGATTTTCCCCTGTTTGGGATGACTTTTCTTTGCTTGGTAGTTCTTTAGATACAGCGGGCTGTAACTTACCCGTTTGGTTGTCTTCGCTGATGTCTTCGTTTTTCTTTTGCCCTCCCCATTCTTTTCTTTGATGAGAAGTGAACCCTTGACCAGTATTGCCCCTTCCCCAGCCCGCTTCCCCTCGTTTTCATATCTGACGCCAGGGTCGTTTTTCACATTCTTTTTCTCTTTTCGCGTGTTTTTTTTGGAGAGTGACTGTTTTGTTGAACGCCGTCGTCCCATTTCAAGCGCATTGGAAGCTGTGTCTGCCTCCCACTTTATGTTAATGTCAGCCCCAACTCAAGCAGTGTGCCTTCCAGTCTCCCCTCCTCTCTTTCCACAAACCACAGCTGGTTTGTAATATGTCCGTTGACCCGCCCCGACTCCCCCCCCCTTCCAAAAGCCCCAAGCCATGTCTCCCTTCCAATGGATGCTGGTACATCCCCTCAATCCCTTTTGCTTTGGGTTGAGATAAGCTCCTGAGGACCTGAAATATTCCCACCAAGAATTCGAACTTATCCTCATCCCCTTTCCCGCGATCGCTTCAATTTCTTTTCACTGTCGGTTCCGGAATGTCCTTCACGTTTGAAGTTACACCCCTAAAGCGACAAGCTTTTTTTGACCTTTTTGGTTGTGGTCGCCATATGGTTTTTTTTTTCTCTCTTTGTCGTCCCTGACCCCTTCGCTTTTGCCACGATTTGCTTCCTGTGCATTTTCTCCCCGTGGCGCCTTGCATGCCTTCCGACTTTTGGGAAACCCACCTGAAAACCATCGAAACATGCCCCTTTTTTTTTTTCGTGGATAACCTGCCCCTTCCGGTTGGCCCAAAAACCTTTTGGCGATTTTGTCTTTCCCCCCGTTGGGGCCGTTTCTTGGCCTCGTAAATATGGATTTTCCCATCTTCACGAAGATTTGGTATCCCGTCTCCATCGCTCCGTACTTCCTTGTGTTTTAAACCGCTAAACCGTAGTTTTTTTCCAGTGACTTGCCGCCCAGCAATACCGTTTTTTTCCCCCCCCCTTTGGCCTTTTTTTCGCACATTGAACGCCCTCCCCCCAATAAGCATCCGCTCATTCCCCCTCCAGTCTAGCTCGTCCCGGAAGGCCTATCCTGGGAGACCTTTCGCAACCCTCGTGATGACTTGAGGTGGTTTTTTTTTTGACAGTTTAATCCAAAGGTGCCGGGCCCCCAGTTTTGAATTTCTCCCTGCGAAATCTGAACAGTTGCGGCAAAGCTGACCTCGGATTCGTAAGGCCCCTTTTCCGGTCTCTTTCAAAGTTCTAATACTTGCCTTCACCACGATGCCCACGATGTTCCATTCCTGACTTTACTGCCCCCCCACTGTGACAAAGCGTTCACGTCCCCCTTTCTTTCCAATTTCCTGAGGTTTCTTTCCCTTTTCTCTCCTGCGCGACTTCAGACCGACATTTGGGTCCCATCAACTTACCATTTTGATGAAACTTTCTGTGGCGCTGGCAGCCTCGTGGAATCGTCCCTTTCCTCTAGACCGTTCCAAGACGCAGGCCAAAGATCAGCGACTTCCTTCTCGCTCCCCCGATCTTTCCTGGGTCCCCCCCTCCTCGCAACCCACACCCACCCCATCTGTTATCCCTTCTGTCCGGCCATGTGCTTCATTTGGGTAAACCCTTTGTCTCCCCCGCCGATTATATCCACTCTAGTCCTCTAAAAACCTTCCTTCCTGAATCTTTGCTCACCATCGATCGTGTTTCTCTTTTTTCCCCTTTTTCCTTTTTTTTTGTTTCCCCCCCCCCCGAAAATGTCGGGTTCACATCCATTTTTGGAAGGAGGGTTTTCAGGTGTCCGTGTCGTGCCCTGGTTTTTGCAGTTCCATATCCACTGAAGCCTGTGGTTTTTGGCATTGGGCATCGTTCATCTTGTTTCTTATGGCATGTTGCCTTCGTTCTTGTGATAAAATGTCGCGGAGCCGCTTTTAGCCGTCTGGCGTTCGTGACCTCTTCTATGAATCCAATTAATTCGAAATTCTGAACCCTCTCTCATCATGCTGGTAAGGGTTTTTTCCAATTGCTGGTCGGTTCCTGATTCTTCTTGTAGTAGGACATCGGACTTGACTGAAGCTTTGTTCCTTTAATCGTCGGGCACGTTTTTTTCTTTTTTCCATGTTGAACGGTTCTGGCGTCGCCACCTCATTCCCGAGGTTTCCTAATTCGCGATTCACCTTTGCGTTCTTGTCGATCTTCATTTTTTAGCGCTTCCTTCTCCGGTTCACCTCCCAATGGACCTGTCAAGCCAAATATTGCGTATTTTAGGGCTCATGGGAGTGAGGCTCTTTCCCGGTGGCTCGCTTTGGAGTAAGGGCGTCCCCTATGTCACTCCCCGGTGCGCTTTTCCGGCGGGCTTGTTTCCCTGGCATAAGAATGCATTCGTGTTTTTCGCAAATCATACCTCCTTTTTTCTCCGGTTAAACACCAAGGTGCTCGTGCCCCCCTTTTTGGCTTTTTGACACACCTATTTCATTCTTTTCCAATATTTCCCCCCTGAAATGCTCCCGGCTCCCCCTCCCCAACTTCGCAAAGTCACGATGAACTTTGTCATTCTCCCACAGTGCGCAAAAACGGGTTTTTCACTTGTTTTTTTTTCCCTTGTTCGTTTTTTGGCGTTGAGGCGCCAATGTTCGGGCAATGGTTTGCCTTTTTTTTTTTTGTTTGCATCAGCTTATCGTTATGTTTTTTCATTACAATGACCTACCCCAGGTTGTTATGGGCCCCCCCCCCTGGCAGCTTCCGCGTCTCCTGTTGTGGTTTCTCACCCTGCCCGCCTTCTCTTTCAAAACCTTTCATCAATTTGGACCCTAGGGAGGTTTGTTTATCCAGTTCGCACCTTATTTTTTTCCTCTCCTTCCGTATCTCTTTTCAGACAAGCTCCTTGTCTCTTTTCACTTTCTCGTCGCTTCATGAATGGGGTGCTTTTCCCTTTCGTACCTGGCGGCGGTCGTGCCTCCACTTGTTTTATGTTCATTGGGAGTTTTTGTAAGCCTTCATCCAACCTGAATGTGAATTGAATCCTCTTTCCCTTCTTTTCATCTTTCCAGTCGCTTTTTTTCTGTCCGCAGGCGTTCCCACTCACCTCAATACTCCGGTTGTTGTTGTTTTCGTTTTCTCTTCATCTGAGGTTTTGACCCGTTGTTGACTGCCTTGCGTTCAGATTTCCCATGTTGAACCTTTGGTTCTGGTTGCCTCCCCCAGTTCTTGTCACGTCGTCCCGGCCACCTGCAAGCAGGTGGCTTTATGACCAATCAGACGCTCCACTTTCCCCCACAAAAGAGTTATTGACAAACCCTACGGCCTTTCCTTCCCCCAAAATCCCCATGTGGCTTCGGAAGCCCCCGGCCTTTTTTTCTGCACCCCTTTCTTTGTAAACTGATCAGTTTCTCTGTGTTTTGCGGGAGGGTTTAGAGTGGACCCCCCCCCCATGTCAAATAGTTCCACCCCATGCGTCCCCGGTATCCCATCGCGTTTAAGTCAGGTGCAGTTTTTTTCAGGTGGTTGAACTGAAGAACCTGTTTGTGTCGTCCGTCCGTTAGAACACCCCCCCGGAAGCTTTCCCGCCCCCGTACGGCCCCCATTCTCCCCGGTTTTCGCTCGTTTTTTCTCCACTGGCTACCACGTCCCCATCGCTGATTTTTTTCGTCCATTTTCCGCCGGCAACGTGTGTTCCCCTTTTTCATGCTATCCCCCGAAACCTGGAAACCAGTACTCCGTTTTGTTTCTCACCGGGGGGTCTAACAGACCCTTTTCCGTCGTTCCAACCCTTTGCGTTTTGCAGTACTCAAGGGAGTTTTTTGGCTTGCTCGCCGAAATATTGATTTTCCCCCCTACTGACCCTTCAATTCCCAAACGATTTTGTAACATTTTAATCCGTATGGGTCCCCGCGTACTCTTTTTGGGTTTTTCTCGTCTAACTGCATTTTCTTTTGTCCGCCCAAGCTATTATTCCGCGCAATCTTTCTTTGGCGACATTGACCAAGCCGCGTTAGTTTTTCCCGTAGTAGCCCCTCGCCGGCTCTCCCGCTCACGCGTCTGACAACGGCGCCTTGGCCTTTCGAGATTCATCGCTCTTGGAATATTGAGTGGGGTGAGGGGTTTTTTTTTTTTTTTTCTCTTTCCCCCCTTGCGCAATGACCACGTCCCTCCGCTACCCCCCATGGTTGATTTCGCGAAATCCAGGAAATTTCCCGTGACCGTTTGATTCGGAGGGCCCTTTTCGTGTCTGTTTTTCAGTGGTTAAAGCCTTTTTTATTGGGCTCTACAACGCTTTTTTTTTTGACCCCCCAAAACCAAACGCTGCCCATTCACTCCTTTCACCGAAAAACTGGGCCAAACTCCGTTTAGCCCCTTTCACTTTTTCCTCTGGTTCCGTGATAATCAAGGGACCCCCAGCCTTTTTTGGGCACGATTTTAAAATACGCGACAACACTTTCTTCGCGCGTACGACCCTTCGATATTTCCCCGGCAATTTCAACGAGAGAAAGCAAAGATTCCTCTTCAGGGAACTTTCGCGGACATTTTTAAGTCCCCCCTCTTTTTTCCCGAAGACAGAGCCCCAAAACCCCCTTTCCCCCCCGGGTGGACCCTTTTATGCGCCGCCCTTTGATATGGCTGTCCATTTTCTCGTCGTCTTAATACACTGTATTCCACCCCCTCCCCTTTCCACCCTTTTATGCTCGTGTTTG
>Ga0179593_1462430_pt1 | contig 17815 bp, 27 predicted proteins | sample CZODoug2_1_08_16_FD_185931 | JGI IMG/M metagenome (GOLD analysis project Ga0179593, IMG submission 185931) | Vadose zone soil fungal communities from Angelo Coast Range Reserve, California, USA - CZODoug2_1_08_16fungal (PacBio error correction) | ecosystem: Environmental > Terrestrial > Soil >... | reverse complement strand
TTTGTTTTTGCTGCTCCTTATCGAACGCTTTTCTTTTTGACACCCGGCCAGTCCATTTTTCCCCCCCACTTTCCTGCTACCTAGAAATAACCATTTCGCCGCATCTAGCCAGATGGCCCCCGACAATATCGATTGGAAGTTAAAATAACCCTAGCCCACTCCCCTTTTCCTTCCACTCCAACTTCTCTGGCCCCCAGTCCACCCAACAGCCGAATATGCTCCCCCCACAGCCGGTCTCATTGTTGGAGCCCTTTTATCTAAGTTAGGACCCGGGGTTTACTCTTCTTCTCCCCACCAAGCGGCCTTATTCAAGTCTGCTACTCCCTCTAGATATCCCGCTCATGTCTGCCAACTTGGTCCTTGGGCTGGACTACGAGATCCTTCTCTTTTCAGGCCTTAAACGCTCGTCAGGCCCCGCTTGTACGTTCTTGTCACGCGTGAAGGACCCCCCTTTCTTTCTTTAGCACATTATTTATCGGCGGGCTTGTGCAAACTTGTTCAACCTCGCTTCCAGCCGTGTCTCATATTTTCCCTTTTTCCTGCAGTTGTCAGATTCCGCTCCTTTATCCTAAAAGCTGAGGTCAAAATCAACTTCCCGAGAACACGTCCAATCGCGCCTCTTTTTCGCAACCTTGCTTGGTCTCCCGGCGATTTGTCATCTCCCCCTTTTTGGAACCAAAGCCGTCTTTGGTTTTTTTCAGAATCCGTATTTTCCTTTTCATCCAGCGGCACCTCCCCGCTCCCCACCCACCCTACCTCCCTGGGCAGGGAAGTTAACACAAAGTCAATCCCCCTTTCTTCGGCTCCCTTCCCCTCCTTGAAACGCCACAGTCCGAAGTTCACCACAAAAGCAACGGGTTTGTCCCATCACCTGGTTCCGATTATGCTCTCGCCCTTTCCTTGACGGCACAAAAATCCCGACCCCTCGCTGGAGTTCTCAGTCGCGCCTCTTTCTTTTTAATTCATTTAACTTTCAACAAATTTGTATAATCATCTGGGTCTTGCCCTTTCGCTGCGTTCTCCCCCTCCGTGTGCCCACCCGTCATCGACCATCTTGCATCCGAGGCCGGATAATACGTTAAGTTTTCGACACAAAGACGACCCCAAGTCAACGAGCCCTTCCCCCTCATTTCCGGGTGATGGTGATCGCCTCCTTCTTTTTTGATTCCCCGGTGAGGTAATTTCAACGGTTTTGACTGCCTTGTTTAACCCAAGTTCCGGCCAGTAAATTTGTGCAGTTCCCCCCCAAATAGGGCCCCGCCGTTCTATTCCCTTTCTCCCCGATGCCGAAAACCCTTTTTTTTTTTTTTTGTTTCCGTGGTTTTCCGAGCATTCGTAACGTTTAGCCTAGGATGCTGGTCCGCACCGTGTTTCACAGCGGGTTTACAGATCTGGTTCATCCCCTAGCCATAGCTTGGTCACCTTAGCAGTCTCAGCTGATTAAGGCAAATCCTATATATGGCAACCTAATTTTTTTGTTACGCGTTTATTGCTAATGGAACATAACCAGAATCCCCCCTCCCCTAGCCGTGCTGCAGGGCGCGCATCCTCCTCTCGCGGAAATTTTGCACGAGAAGTCTCGCTTTTTGAAGCTTTCCTTTGCAACTGTTGCCTCATTTCCAGTGTTGTAACCGACAGAAGAAAAATCTTCTATTTTCGCCGTCGCCTATTCCTCCCATCCGCGGTCCCCCCCAGTCGACCCGCAGTCTATTCCCGACTCCGTTACAAAATCACACTTTCTAAGCACGAACATTTTGTTTCCGAACCCGTTTGCACTCCTCTGCCTATTTTCGAAAACTCTTTTTTATGATCCTCTAATTGTTACCCCCTTCTTTCGGATGAACACAACAATGCTCTTTGTTGATGGCAGGTAATAATGCGTGTTTTCTTCCCTTTTTTACTTTTCAACTTAAATCCTCTGTTTTACCACAACTTCGAAATCATGTCCTCGTCGACGAGCCCCCTTTTCCACCTTCTTACGAATTCCAAAACACGGCGAAAAACGTGCCCATTTAGTTCCGCTGGAAGATTATTTCTGGCCGACTCCGAAATTTTTCCCCCTGACCACCTTTCGTCTTTTTAAAACATCTTGGATCTCTCTGTCCTCCGCTAGATGCTCAGACGATCTTCCTGCACTCTCATGCTCCCTGATGAGCTCATTAAATGGCGCACCTGCCAAGGTATACTTTCTTTCCCTGGCTTGGTGCACGCTCCTTTTTCCATCTTGCCCCTAAAAAGTTGTGGTCCAGTTTTCCCCTAGCACGTGGGATATGCTTGTTGAGCAAAATTTCCCCCGCCGACGTTCTTATTTATCTTGGTTCCAAATATTCTTTTGGACCCTCCTGTCTTACGAACGCTCCTTCCGAGCTTTGCCAACCGGTTAAATAAAACATGAGCGCTTCTGCAATTCCTGGTTCAAACATCTGTTCCCCCCCCTAAGGTCCCCAAGGCCCTTGTCAATAACAACCCTTTTTGCACTGAACAATCCCTCAATTTATGAAATTTCTTCTTGCGGCTCAGATTGTAGCCCGTGCACATGATCTCCTTCCTTTTCTCTTTCGTCCTATTTTTTCTCCTGCCTTGCGCTCCTTTGCTTCCGCTACCTCGTTTCCCGACTGCTTCACGTTTCACTGCAAAAATTCCCCTTTTTCTTCCCTTCCCTGACAAAACCCAATAAGAAACTCCTTTTTAAAAACCGCTCGCACTGCCGCAACTTCTTCTTTTTTTTCTCCCTGAAGTCCTCGTCTTTCCGGGAAACCTACATCTTCCCTCTTCTTTGTCACCCCATTGCCTGCAAACCGTCTGATCCCCTCTCTTCCTTAGATCTGAAATAGAAAACTCACAACTGCGCTCCCCCCCTAAACTACCCAAACGGCCCCTGCATTTTTTACCTTTTCCTGCATGGAACATGCCATTCCATCATTCCCCGGCCAACCCCCAAAACCAGGTCAGAATTTCTTCCACGACAGCCACTCCTTTCTGCAGACGAACCCCCCCTCATTTGAACCCTCCCATCATCTCCCCCCCCCTCAGCGTAGCGCCTTCCAGATAGCCAGTTCCAGCCAAGCTCGTACGATCCGCTAACAACTTGATCCCCCTGCTTACGTCCCCCAAGTTAAGGATAAACAGGCGGTGCTCCCTTCCTCGCCGGTTGAAATCTTCATGTCGGACACATGTCTCCTGTCCCCCTTTCTCCTTCAGCACCCTCACAATAACGCCCAAGACACCCTTTTACGTTTTTTTTGAAACATTGTACATCTATGTCCTTGGTGAGTCAGTACTAACAATCAGTGAGGATTAATCGCATCTCACCTGGTCCACATCTCTATCTTTTCTCCGTACTTTGTTTTTTTTTTATTGTTGAGAGTCGGGTACTCTCTTGTCTCTGCGATGATCGCTCTGACTCTCCTCAGAAATTTTGTCCCCAAGGTTCTCCCTATCCCTGTTTTGCGGTCTTTGAGGGTTTTCTTAGCTTATGAAGGGAAAGTATTGCTTCCGCAATTCCCGTCCGGCGATTTCCCTGTGACCCGCTGTCTTTCATTGGGCCGTAACCGGAGTACGCGTTGTTGGAGCGCTGCTTCTGTTTCGCTTGTTTCTTTTCTATCTGGAAGGCCCTGCTGCCGGTTGCGTTGAAGCTATGGGCATGGGACGACGTCAAGCTGCTGTTTTTTTTTCTCCCCCCCCTTTGATTCGTTCGCCGATTGCCCATTTATGTTTTTTGCCGGGGCGCTTGCTTGCATGTCTTCGGCAAAAGTTAACACCTTCAAATGCAGCCGTTTTTACTCCTGTCTTGGTTTTATCGTTTTTCTCATCAGGAGATCTCATATCTTTGGTATCTCTGATCTTTTGGAAGCTCACAATTTTCCACATACAGGCATTCCCTCGGAAATACTGTAGGTTTTCCGGAAATACGATATGCCTAGCGGTACCCCAATCCTTTGAGCCGTTACTCTTGGTGTGGTGAAGGCGATTTTTCTTGTTTTTTTTATTACAGGGACTTCAGTGCCTTTCGGTTTTTCACGTACGCCACTCATTGCTTCGGTAGGGACCGCGTTCTTCCCTCTTTTATTCCTACCTGGACTACCCCTTGCCGGCTACTTTCCTTTCTGATATGAGCAGCTTCTATAAGAGTCATTCCTCCTTTTTTTCGGTTTTTCGTGTTTTATTTTCTCATTCCTTTCCCGCGTCGCGTTCTGCTTGTTTGTTTTATATTTCAACCCCTTCCTTTCACTCAGCTCTCAGGTTTCTTTATAGACTTGATTTCTTTCCCCCTTTTTTGCTTTGCCTCTTTTCGTAATCATGCGTTTTCCCGAAATGTCCTATTCCCCCCCTTAGGTCCGTCAACTTCGGCGTCCTCCTGTTTTGCTCAATCGTCTAACCCCCCCAAGTGTCTACCCTTACCCCCCCCTCCTTTTTAGTAACACGTCTTCCCTTGCGTTTTCCTTCTCCCAGTACTTCGTAAATCCTTGCGGACCTTCTCGAATAAGTATGAGCTTTGTCTATCTGAAAGCAACTCGACCTTTCTTTCTTTCTGGGTGGGTGTTGGGGGGGGGGTCCCTTAGCGATACGCCCGTCTCCTCTTTTGACCCTCCCTCCCTTGTCTTCTCTATCGACTCATACATTCTTCTTATTCTCGTGGTCCGTTTTTAGCCGGGGTTTTCGTCAACGTCATTGAATTGCTCGTTCTTTTCCTGAATGTACTTGTGTTAACCTCGAGTATTTCGGCAATTTGACAGTACAACACCGGCCCCCCTTAACACCCCTCCCCTATTTACTTCCACAAATCTTCAAGCTTCCCCTTCCCGACCTTGGTAAACAAATTAGCGGATCATACAAAGCGTGCGCTCTGAGCTTTGCGGCCACCTTCCCCAACAAAATGCTTTCGGCTTGTCTCCCTTTTTTATTCTGTGACTGAGAAGGTTCCTTGAGTCCGTCGTATTTTGCGGATCTGTCGTCGCTGCCATCATCCGATGTTCTTCGGTCAACACTGTCCCGCGGGCAATCCTTCCGAACGGTTCCCTTCCTTCGCTTCTTCCTGCCTGCTCGTCCTGATTTTTCCCCCCTACGCCAAGTTCTTTAGGAGTCATCTTCATTCTTTCAACAGATGATAAAACACTTTACTTTGCACTAGGAAAATCTCTTCATCGAATAGAGAATGCTTAATACCATTGAGAAATTTTCTCTTTCTAATCCGTCTTGTACCTCTTACCCTTTTTCAATATTCATCTAGGCTACTTACTCTTTTTTTCTTTACTACCCGGGGAAACTCCTCGAACACTTTTTCCTTCCCTAGAGGCGCTCAATATAACGTTTTTCCTATTGGCTCATAGGAGTTTAACTTTGCAGATTTTTTTCCCCCACAGCGAAGGTTGATTCCCCAAAAACTTAACCCATCACCCTTACTGGTTTTTTTCCCCCTCTTGTTGACCTTGTTTTCGTACTTTTGTTCGTCACAACTCCGGTTCATTCTTCTTCCCTATGGTCTCGGATCTTTTTTTTTTTCAGGTCCAGAGATTCCCCCTAGCTTTTTCCCATTTGATTCTGCATATACACAATGTTAACCCCTTAAAGTCCGGAAAAAGCAACTCCCTTCCTTCGATAATCCTTCAACTTCTCGCGGGGCTTGCTTTTTGCTTCCACGATTGACTTAGATCAATCCGTTACAACATTTCTTTCCACGTTTTTTTTTTTTTTCTTTGATTCGTACTGTGGCATTTTCGCGGTCTTTCCGTTTTCTGATCCTGCCGCCTGATTGCATTTGTTAATCATGTCCGGGAGGTTTATCTTTTTTTTCCGCGATTGATGTTTCTTGCGCCTAATACAGCCATGTGGGATACCCCCCCTGCGTTTCCCTTTATGCACATGAATTCGCCGGGATTAACCTATTCGTGTAGCCTTCTGCTCATTGCTGCTGTCTTCCTTTTTCTGATGTGGCCCCTCTATGTATTTGTTACGGTTTCCCCCCCCCACCCCTGTCTTCATCCAAATTTCTCTCGAGGAAGACCCCCCTTCTGAATTGCGATGGCTTGGCTTTTTTCTCCAGCTTCACAAGCCCGCCTACACTTTGTGGCTCGCATAGAGTTTCCCCTTTAACTGGCGGTCCTTCACTGATGCTTCCCTTCCTCATTTGCCCCTGCCTCCTTTGACGTGTTCTTCCGTGCACGAACCCTTTTGCGCATGATGTCTCTCTACTCGCGGTTTTCCCGCCGTAACTTATTCCTGTCGCTTGGGTTATTCAGCATGCGTTGCAGAACTTAGCCCCCTTTTCCTACATTGTAGATATTACTGAGCCCTGATCTGCGGGTTAATTTATTCCTGTCGTCTGTGCCAACTTTCCTTGCATCCTGTGGTCCTCTTTCTTTTCAACTTTCGTTTTGATCTTTGTCCTTCAATATGGCCTTTACTATTGGCGCTGGGACTGCCAATGGTTATTCTCTTTTTTTCAGTTGTGAACCTGCGACCGCACAAAATTTTCGATTTCAGACTCCGAGCCAACCCACCCCTTTCTTTCCTTTCTTACCTCCCTTTGTTGGTTTCTCTCGATTTTTTTTTTGGCATGCTGCCCCGCTGAGTTTTTGGCGGCCGCAATGGGCCCCCACTTTTTTAAAGTTAAAAATACATTTTCTTGCCGCACAAACTACTATAAGCCAGCTGATAGATCGAGCACGGCGTTTCCCTGAACATCGATGACAACCGACTTTCCAACCCTCTTCCCACCCCTCCCAATCATCATACCCCCTTTCCCTTTTCTTCCCAGAATAGGTGCAAACCAATCGTACTTCCTCCGGCCTAATTGGCTCCCCAGTGGACATCTTCAATTGTAGGACGTTGACTCTTTATTAATCCATCTGAATTTCTCCCCACGCGGCTAGTAATTTCCCCGTCGGGCAGAACGGTTTTCGTCTCTCTTGAATATGATCACAAAACTTTTCCCTTCGGGCCGGGCCGTACCTCCTTGCGGCGACTTGTAGGTCAGGCATACCGCTCTTTCGGTTTTTCCTTTCCTTGTTATGCCGTCGCCACAAAGTCTTTATTTTGGGCTTTTTTGAAAAAATTGGTGACCCTCTATCCATCTGACTCCCCCTTTCCCATGTTTATATCGTCCTCTCGTTAAGTTTGGGGCCGATCCGCCCGCGACCGTTATCAAGATTTCCGAGAGGCAAATTCCTAAATTCCCGTCCCGTACAGCCTGTCCTGCTTCTCGTTTAGCAACCGCCCACAGTTTGGTGTATCCCTGGCGATTCAGTGTAATCCCTTTTTTGGAGTGATTTGTTTGTCAGAAACTCAAGGTCTTTTCCCCAGCGCAACATCAATCCTTCTTCAAACCCACCCCCTAACTCCCTTCATTTACTTAACACCTCTGTATTACTGAGGCGTCAACGGCAGCTCAGCCACTTCCTAATCACGAACAGAACCTTGCTACTTTTCCCCTAATTAGATCTCCCTGGCAATACGTGTTTTTCCCCCAACCCACAACGATCTATTTCCTGGCTATATCTTCAGTCTGAACACTAGTTCTTTTTTAACGGGAATTTATGTTTTCCAACAAATTGTCCTCCTCCTCGATCACTGGCGTCGCGTCGGTCCCTCGTTTCCCCCGACCCAAGAGGAAAGGTCCGACACATAGGGCAGGCGATGCAGGAATACCCCCACCGGTGTTGTGCCTACCCAACAACTGAAACCATCCTCTCCCCTCCCACATCCTCCAAGTGTCTTTTTTCTGTGAGGTGAGGTAATACTGCTGCGCATTTTACCAAGGCGGCCAGGTTAAACATCCTCTGTTTTCAATGCCCCACATTTTCCTGGTTATATTTAGTCTTCCCCTCTTCTGGTCCCACACTTTCGGAGGCCTTTTCCGGGTATTTTTTCTCTTCTGTAACTTCTTTTTTTTTTTAGAATGGTCCCTCTTCCTGTTTCCCTCCTGGTTTATTATCTGTTATCGCCTGTTTTTTTTTCTCCATGTCGATTGGTTCAACTCTCCTATATTAGTCTCTTTTCCCCCCTATATCTGTTCCAAACCCGTTAAATGTGTGTTTATCGGAGAGTCTTTTTCTCATCACACGGACTTTTCCTGTCTTCCGATGCTCGGCGTGCGTGCATTTAATCGGCTCCTCGCTTCCGGTTTTAAAGTATAGACTTCTCTTTCCTCCCTTTCATTTGCCATTTCTTCCCTTGGGCCGTTTTCCCGACTCATTCCCCCCTTGTTCCTATGCGGCGAGCCCTCCCCTTATCCGCCGGCCTCTCTTTTGTCGATCCTAGATTCCCGAACGAAGGACAAACCGAATCTCGCGCCGCCGTTTTTTTTTCCCCCCCCTGACGCGTGCCCTCCTGCGTTCCGAATCTTTTTTCTGCTGCCTCGAATTTGGTCCATTTTTGGTCTAAAACAATCTTGCGCGTTTTCCTTCCTTAAGAGTGCGGGGTTCTTCCCTCCTTTTTTGTCCTGTCCCCCCCCCTTGCCCCTTCACTTCGTCGGCGGTCACACAAACTTGCGCAAATATCCTGGTAGCGCCCAAACTTACCTTTGTTTACTCCTCCCACCCAAAACCGTGCGCCAACGCTGACACGAGGCATCATTTTGGAAGATTCTATGTTTCTCTCCGGAAATCCCGCCTTCTTTCCCCCACAAATCCTTTGGCATAGCGCTTGTCTTTTCTACCTGGCATGACGCCCCTCCGTCGATTGCTTTCAGTTGCGCAGCGTTCTCACGGATGCTCTTCCAAATCCGTCCCTCCCCTTATTTACGCTCCCTTCGCTGGGAAACCCCTGATCATTTTTTACCCATCGGTTCCTAAAATTCTTTGTTTTTCAAAGAGCAAGTGGATATCGAACGCCGCTTGAGCCCCCCCCCGTCGACGTCGGACCTTTGGGCTTAAAATCGTTTCCTGCGGGACCCGGCTGATTACCTGTCTCCGCCGCCGTTGCTGCACAGCCCGTCTTAACCTTCCCCCCCCCCCTGAGCGTCGCTGTGTTTTTCCCCCATTCTGGTACATTAGTCCCCCCCCCCCCCCCTTGAAGAGGAACAGGCCCTGGCTCAATCAACCACTGCCCTGCGAACAATCCCTCTTTCTACCTTGCCTCGGAATGCTTGCTCACTCTCTTCTCTGAACCTGAGAGACGCCCTTTTCTTTTTTTTCTCTTCATGCTTTCTCCTAAGTCTTTCCCCTCAGCAGATAGTGCGATTGGGACTGAGATCCGTATCCGTGATCCCCTCCCGCTGAAGGCCTTTTTGACCCCACCTAAGAAAATTCAGCTGTGCACCGCTTTAAACTGAGGCAACAACTGCTTCTTTTTTTGTCCGCCTTCCTTTCTATCGTATTCCTGGAAAACCTACATTATTGCTCCTGCTTTCTGTTTGCGTGAAACATTCTTCCACCCTTGGTTTGCTTCGAGATCAACCGCGATCATGATTCGCCGAATCTTTTCTCTCTCGCCCATCCTTGCAAGATCCCACCGTCCCCCTTCCTTTTTTTTGTTTTTGTCTTTGATTGTCACCAAATGCCTCCCCATCAAGCGCCCGGCACACCAGCTAAACCCCCTTTTCCGAATCGTCTAACGCCAGCAGAATTTCCCTCCCAGACGACAACCTTATTATTACTCTCCCTTTTATTCACGCCGCGTTGAGCGCCTACGGCTGCCCCGCCACTCCGCTCCCCTTCCCTTTCTCGCTCCCCATCCCCAACGCGGCTCCCTTTTTAGCGCCCAATCGTCCTCCCCTTCCCCAGGTGCCAGTTTTAACTTTTCTTCACAGCCTATTTCGGACAAATCACCGGGTCCCGGACCTAAGCGGCAGCACACCCTACCTTTCAAAGACCCCAACCCTGGATACGTGACCCTTTGGAGATCGTTTGTTTTGCGTCGATCCAAATCAGAAGCGATCATCGCTCTCCTCTTCCTTCGATTTTTTCCTCCCTCCCTTTTTTTTTCTTTCTTTTTTCAATCATATTTGCTCTCGATGATCGCTATGATTTGCTCGACGCCAGTGACTTTCCATGTATCACGTATCATGTTTGTATTTGAGGTTATTGGGCTTTTGTTTTCTTTGCCTTTGACAGTATGCGTTTTCCGACCTTCCTTTTCCAGATGGCCCTTCTCCCGCTTACTTTTCTTCCTCCCCTGGAGCTTTGTTTGTGATGCTCTGTCGGCGGATCGCTTGAGGCTGTCGGCCCATCTGGAAGTTTCTCCTGTGGAAGCATGTTCAGTCTCCTTAACTCTGATGTTTTGCGTCGGCAGCCCTCTGGGCTGGCGTCTTTTTACAAATTTGTTCTTTGATTTTGGCGTTCTGGCATTGCATGGTCCTCTTCACAGGCAAAAACCATTCAAATGCAGGTGCCGTTTGGGCTCTTGGGATGGTGCTCTCTTGTTTCGTTTTTTATAGGCGATCGAATGAATTTTATCTCCTGGCGGTTTGATTAGAAGGTTTCGCCCCAGACAGGCACTTCCTCGTGTTTTCATAATTTAGGATTTGACAATAACTCTCGCTCTCGGTAACCAAACGACCTGCATTTTGCTCCTTTGTAAGAGCTGGTTGCTTCGTCTTTCTTATTTGTTTTTCGACAGGCATTACAGCCCCAGGCCTTGTCCCTCCTTAGCCAACTATTTTTGCTATTTATGGACATCCGTATCGAAGTTCTCCCCTTAACTGAAAACAAGGGCGTTTCATGTTTCCCCCTCTTCGCCTCCCAGAGATGATACGAGCAAGCTTAACTTCTTTTTCGAGTCAGTGTTAGTGTATCAGTGCCCTTTCCTTTCGGACGTCTTGTTTACATTGTTTGAACTTGTTTTTATCGACTTTCTTTGCTTTTGCTGCTCGTTCCCTTCTCAGGGGTCCTCCCTTGACAAGATGTACTGCAAAAGATCCCCGGTTTTTTTTTTTCATTCTTTTCCAAGCTTCGAATACCTCCCCCGTTGCTTTTCCCCCCCCTTTATTGACCTCTGTCAAATGAGCGTTTCCAGTTTCGACACGTACGTTTTTTTCCACCTTCTGCCCCACTCCCCTTCTTTCCCGATCCTCATCCCCCTTGGTCATCCCCCATATTGTACACCCCAACCCCCCCCCCCCTAGCTCTCCCCCTCCCCTCTTATCCTCCCCCTGCCACCCCCCCGACTCTTATCCTCCCCCCCACCTTCTCCCGTCCTCCACCCCTTCCCTTCATCCCGCGCCCCCTCCACCCCCACCCCCTTCCCCAATTCCATCTCCCTTCTTTCCAGACTCCCCCTTCCCCCCGTCCCCCCCCTCCCCACGCACCACACGATCCCCTACTTCCCCCCCTCAAACTCTCCCCCCCTTCTCACCCCCCTCATCCTTTTTTTCTTTTTTCTTTCCCTCTCTACACCTTTCATCTCCCTTTCCCCCTCCACCCCCCTTACTTTACCCCACATCCTCCTCTTTTTCCCCCACAACCCCTCCTCTCTCCCCCTCTCCTCCCCCCCCCTCTCCCCCCCCACCCCTTCTTCCCCCTCCCCTTCCCCCCTCTTTCTCTTACTCCACCCCTCCCAAGTTCCCCCCCCTCTCCCCTTTTTCCTCCCTACCCCTCCCTTTACCCGCCCTGCCTCTCACCCCTTCACTCCCTTTCCCTCTTTCCCCTTCTTTTATCGCTTTCCCTCTCCTCACTCCCGCCCCACCCCTCCCCCCCTCCCCTCCCCTCCCATTCCCTTTCCCCCCTTGCTTCCCCAACCCTTCCTCTCCGCCCCCCCCCCCCTCCTACTTCATTCTCCACCCCCCTCATCCACCCACTCCCTACCCCTTCCCCTCCCCTGTCCCACTCTCCACTTCCCCCACACTCCACCTTTCGCCCCTGTCCTCCCCCCCCCCCTCACCCTTACCACCACCTCGCCTTACTTCCTCCCTCCCCCCGCCACTCCCTCCCCATCTCCTCCCCCACCCCCCCCCCCTCCCCCCTCTTGTTTTCATGCCTTACCTCTTTTTCCTCCAGTCCCCCTTACTTCTCCCTCTCTCCCCCCCTCTTTCCAGTCGTCTCCTCTTTCCCCCCTCTCCCTATCTGTTCCCCCTCCTCCTTCTTTTTCCTCACTACCCCCATATCCCCCATCTTCTTTCCCCCCTTCATCCCCCCCTCCACGTCCCCTCTTCCACTTTTTCTTCCCTTACCTCTCTCCGCCCCTTCTTGTCCCTGACCCCCCGTTCTCTCCTTTTCTCCTCCCCTCGTCCCCCCCCCCCCCCCTTACCCCTCCCCTCCCCTCTTCTCTCTTCGCCCCCCCGCTCTACCTCCCACCCCGCTTTCCCCCCCCCACCCACCCCCTCCCCGCGCACTCTCCCCCCCCACTACCCCCTCGCTCCCGCACACCTCACCCTATGCCCCTCCCATCTCCCCCCCCCTCCCCCCCCCTTCCCCCCCCTCCCCCCACCCCCCCCTCTCTCCCTTTTCCACCATCCCCCACCTCTCTTCCCCAAACCTCCTGCTCCCCCCCCCTTCCCGCCCCTCCCCCCCCCCCGCTTCCCCCCCCATCTCCCCCCCCCCTCCCCTTCCCACTCCACCCCCCCCCCTTCATCCACCCTCCCTTTTTTTCAATGTGCTTTCTAGCCGCTGCGCCTATTAAAGCCAATCGCTTCTTCCCCTTTCCCTTTCGTCAAATTTTGCGATGCCAATATTTCTTTGCAAAAAATTGTCGGGATAGCCTATAAAATTCCGACTCCTAGGTGGTCAAGCGGTGTTACGGCGGGTTTTTTCTTTTTTTTTCTTCTGAATTTGTTTATTTGCGCGTGCCTTTTCTGATTTAGACTTTTTTGTTTAAACTCCTCTCGATTCCTTGCCTTCCCCACGCTATAAACCCCGCAATTATTCCTGCCAAGCCCCACAAGCTGCACCTCTTTTTGTTCATCCGAAAGACCTTTTGGTCCCCATTCTTTTACCTAAACGCTGTTTTTTCGGCAGAGGCTTCTTGCCACGCGTTTCGGACCCCCGATTCGTGCTGATATTTCTTTCCTCTCGGGAATATACGGCAGTTGACGGTTTAGTTCCGGCCGTATTGGCGGATCGGTAGCTCGTTTTGGCACTCTCTTTGATTCCTTTCAACACGTTTTCCCCTTAAAGGCTTATTCCTTCGCGTTAATTTTTCGCGATTTTGTGCTTCGCACTCTCACGGATCCCCCTTGCTCCTTTTTAGTTAATTCGGAATCCGCGCCGATAAACCCCTTTGTTTTGCAAGATATATTCCCCCAAATTCCTTCCTTTCATCAGACGGCAATTTCCCAGCTTTGAAATGGAGGCGCGTTTTTTTCCTCCGCCTTACACTCTTTACGGGCCGTCACTCCTCTCCTGCATCCCGTTACCGAATATCCGAGCGACACCCGGCCCAACGCTTGACCCTTCTTTTCTTAACCTCGTCGCTTTTCAATTTCTACGCGTTTCATATTTGCCTTTTCCATTTTTTAGTTACCTGTTTTTGCATTGTACAAACTGCGCCGGGTATTCCTTACCTCCCGTGTCCCCCATCGTACGGCTTTTTTCTGTTATCGGGTGCAATTGTCGCGTTTTCGTCACCCCCTACTTTTTCTTCCCTGGTTTGATCCGGCTGCCCTCTGTTTTCAGTCCTTTCCTTTGATTTTGTTTCCAGCGACTTGCCCGGCGCTTTTCCCATTGTCAAGTGCCCGATCAACCAAAAGTTTTTACACCCTTCCATTTCCACCCTCCCTCCTTTCCCCTTATATCTCCGGAATCTTTTTGGCGGGATTTTTGCATCTTCTTGCTTTCTAATCGGTTGCCAACCCTTTGTCCCCCCCCTTTTTGTTCTTCGGACTGTGGCGCGGGCTGCCTTTTCCTTCTTTTACGCGACCTGGCCATTTCTTAACTCCTGCTTTAGTTTCAGCGGTTTTTGCCCGTTCTTGCGCTGTTTCCGTGATGACGAATCCCTTTCTTGGATCCACACCCCCCATCTGCGTTTCCTTTAATTTTTGGGATACCCAGCATTTCCCGGGCTCGCATCGCGAAGCTTTTACTTTTTCCCTTCCTTCTTGCATAGTTTATCCTTCTCCCCCTTCCTCTCTGATCGAAAAACCTCGCGAATCGAGTCCTTAAATTGACTTACTTGCTTGATGCTAGTTTTACAGCGTTTGCCCACGCCGCCCGCTATACTTGTGGCGTCTTTGGCCCCTTTCCATTTTACCCGCTGGTCCGGACCTCTTCTTTTCATAACTTTCAGCCGCGACTCTCCCTTCTTGTCTTGCCCGAAACAGTCATTTGGTTCTCATGCGAGATATAGACTTCTTTTTCTTCCCGACGTACTTCCCCTTTTGGTTTTTTTTTAGCCAGTCACTCCTCTTTCTTATCCGCGTCCCTGTTCTACCTTCTACTGCGTCCCCATGGACGTAGGTTACGGACGCCTCTTTCTTTCTTGACTATTTGTTGTCATAACGTCTGTGTTCCCTCTTTCAAAGGAGCTTTGGGGTGTGGCTTTCCCTTTTGCTGCTCTCTCGGCTTTGTTCTGGCACAAAATGGATTTTTATCCGTTACCTTGCACACACCAACGTCGCCTTGTCTTCAATTGCTCCCCAAACAATCTCTCTTTCCTTCCGTTTTTGGTGTTGTTCTAAGATTTGTTTTGCGATTGCTTTCGCCCTTCCTTTTCGTCCGCCTGGTTCCACACTTTTCTCCCCCAAATAGAAATAATCATCTCCCGCCCCCTCCCTTTCTCCTGAGCGAACATATCCGTTTCCCGCTCCGGTTAAATCTCGATGACCAAACCGACGTTATGCCGCCCCCCCTCAGTGTGCACGACCCAAATACAGGACTAGGCTCCTTTTCCCCCTGTCCCTCCCTTTGAGTACGTGTTACTTTCTCACCTGTCTGAACCTTGAGCGTTTATTCCTATCTTTTTATTCTCCCAAAGCGGCAGGCCGACCCCTTTGTTTCCTCCCTAACGCCGCGAACTTCCCGATCTGATTTTCCTGCGCTGAGCCAAAGTCAATGTTTCGTGCCGTAAATGGATCGTTTTCCTGGCCTTCCTTCACCTTGAGGCATTCCTTCTCCCTCTTACGGACCCGCGGGTTCCCGGTAAAGGTAAGCTCTTCTTTCAGCCCCACAAAGTATTCTAGGGTCTTGGCAAAACTTTGTGAGACATAGCATCCAGCGCGACGAGTTCCATTGGCTTCTCTCTACTCATTGCAGTGTCTCCCCTCCGCCTTCTGCCCAAGTCCCCCAGCGAGCTCACCCCCCTCCTCAATGCCGAAAACAGCTGCGTCAGATGAGAGCCCTCACCTTTTGTATACAGCGATTCAGCTTCATTCCCCTCTCACTCTTGGTGTTAGCCAAGCCTTTTCTTATCTTTCACCATCCATCCCGCGCGGTCAAACCCCCAACCCCTCTAACTCTTCTGACGTTACACAACTTCCCCCCTTCCCGTTCAGAGCTGTCAACGGGCAGCCCCCGCGCCAGCCACCATGTCTCCCCCTAACAGCCCGTGTCCGTGGCCGCACTGGTTTCTTTTATGATATCTGGACAATCGTGAATTCCCCTCCGACACCGTTCTATTTCCTTGGGATCTTCCCTCGTAGTGATTTCCCGTTTTCTTTTTTTCATCTTTTCATTTCCTGTTGAACCATTTGTTATACTCATCTTTCCTGCAAGGATGCTCGTTTTACCCCCCCACGCTTTGCCCCCCAAACGCTCCTCTTAAATTAAGACCAAACGGGCAGATCTCCGCCTTACCTTTTTCTTTTTTGGTGACCCCAACGACGACAAGTGCAACATACATCACCCTCCCTCAGTTTCTGGGTAAACGGTTGATGTCGAGATACCGGGCATTGGTAAAGTGCTTCCCTGCAATTTTCAATGGCCAAATAGTTGAAACGCTTCTTCTGAACGCTCGATGCCGAAAAGCCCCTTCTTGCGGTCCTTTGCGGGTTATTTCGAGCTACCTTTCCTCTTCCCTTATTTCATGATGCGGTGTAAAGCTGGTACGTTCTTTCTTTTACGCGCTCCATTTTTTTTTGGTACATTAGCAGTCTTATTTTACGATCAGGAGATTTTCCCCCCTACTATGGAACCGTCCCTTTGTTTTCTCTCGCGTATTAACAAGGATCCCAGTACCCCCTCTCTCGCTTGGCGGCGTTGAGCATATTCCTGCTTGCATCCCTTTTCTCGACCTCAGTGTGCTTGGCAAAGATTTCCCGTTCAAGTTTGCCTACGTATCACCCCCATCTTTTTCTGCGAGCGACACTCTGCCAATCGCCGGCGCTCTTTTTTTTTGCAGTAGTACGAAGATTTAACCCTCAAATAGCAGCACTCCGTTTGTTTTCCGCTAGTGCCTGCCCTCTGCTTTGGCGCGTGCTAACTCTTTTTTATGATCCCTCTTTCCTTTTCTTCTGCGGAGTCCACAAACCCTTTTCCTCTTTTTTGTTTCTGTCTTTTTAATTGCTGGTTTCCATCGCCGGTTTACTGGCCACTTCCTAAATCGCCGGTCCTTCCCCCCCACACTTCGACCAATCCGTCGGAAGCTCCTCAATGTCTTTTTTTCTCCGTGAATCAAAAAACCCGGTAACAACGCTCCAACCGAGGGATTTTAGATCTTTCCGCTTTTCCAGAAATTCCACCCCTACCTTCTGTTTCAAAAACAATCTTGGCTCCGCTTTTTTGATTTTTCTTAGCGATGATTGAAGCACTACTCAGATTGCTTCAGAGGCGCCAGCGTCTCTTTCGAGTCCCCAATTCCTTTCCCCTTCCCTTTACTGTCTCCCCTTGTTGGAAACCCTTTTTTTCCCTCATACCCAGGATGGGCGTTCACACGAGCATTTTCATTGTCCAAGCGATGTTAGCAAAAACCGGATGGACGCCGATTCGGTCGATCTTGGGTTAACCTATCCTGGCGTACCCGTTTATCTCACAGAGCAAGCTTCCGAGCTGCCAACCATCCCTTTCTCTAATCCCCCCCATGTCCCATCTCGCTGTCCTCCTGGTTCAAAATATTTTAAAACAAAACAAGGCCACTGACGCGGAATTTCTTGTCCCTCCCCATAAACACCCTGAATTCCACCTCCTTCCCAATTTGAACTTTCATCGTGAGAATCCCTTTTCCTCCTTTGCGAAATGTCCTCCCCTTTTTAATCCTGTTCGTCTAGTTGTTTCTACTTTTTTTTGGTCCTCCCGCCAGAAGATGTGGAGATCCTTCACCTATGATCCCCTGAAGCTGAATTCCCTTTGCGAAACAACCGAACTCACGCTTTCCCCCAAGCTAGTACATTCACAATTTCGGCGTTTGTTGTACCTCTGATCCGCTTCTTCGGGAAACCCAAATTACTTTCTCCGATGCTCTCTTGTGGACGAAACATTTTCCTGCAAGCTCGAGATACCCGCCTCATTTCTCTACGCCGCAGAAACGCAACGATCGAGCCCCTCCTTTTAGAAAGATCCCAAACCCCTGCAACCGCGAGGTTTTTGTCCTTTCTATTGGAACCCAATGACAATTCCCCTTTCAGCGCCACCCCCTTCCCTCCCTAAAAATTCCTTTCTCGTAGACAGCACTCAGACTTGCCGACGACCCCCAAACATCATCTGGACCCCCGTAGCCCCGTCCCCCTAGTTTCCCTCCGGAGCGCATTCCTGATCGCCCCGACAATTCCCCCCCTTTTCTCAGACGAGCGCCCAAACAGCTTCTCCCTTTACTTCCCATCGGCCCGCGGTGGGTTCAATAGCCGGAACATCTTAGGTCCCCCTGTCTCCCTGTCCCGCATAAGGCGGAAGCACCACCCCTTTTCCCTCACGCAAAGTTCCCAAACAATGGCTCAACTTTTTTTTTCTTAACATTTGGCCCCTATCATGTGCCTGTTTGTTCTCCCTCCAGGATCTGTTTCAGGATTCCCACC
>Ga0179593_1583498_pt1 | contig 17816 bp, 27 predicted proteins | sample CZODoug2_1_08_16_FD_185931 | JGI IMG/M metagenome (GOLD analysis project Ga0179593, IMG submission 185931) | Vadose zone soil fungal communities from Angelo Coast Range Reserve, California, USA - CZODoug2_1_08_16fungal (PacBio error correction) | ecosystem: Environmental > Terrestrial > Soil >... | reverse complement strand
GGGCGAGCGAGATTTTCTCATCGCGATAGTTCTGTCTGTGTTCCGAGGTTTCATTGTGTTTTCGATTGCCTATGTGTCCTTTTTGTCTTCAGGGGAGTGTGAAGCCGTTTCTACTACCCCGGATTTCCGACATCTTGTTTTCAATGGTTTGGCTTTTTCACTTCGATAATGGGTCAGTGTTTCCTCAACTTCTGCATGTCTTCTCATCCAGGGATGGCACATGGTCGATGATAGTTTTACCCTCAGCTTTTCGTCCGTTCATTGGTTCGCGCGGAATTGAAGTCTTCCCATAGCCGCCACCACACTCATTTATTCTCAAGTAATCACCGCCTCTAGCCCTGAAGCTGCTTCTGCGCCTTACCGTCCCTTTTTCGTTTCGTTATCTTTTTTTTCCCCGCACGTGCGGCCGAGGTGCTGATTACCCAAGTCTTTTCTGGAACTCGAGCACCTCCTTCCCCAGGTGCGGCGATAGCGAACCTCTCATCTGTCGTACTTTCTTTCCTCCCCGTTTGTTTGTTTAGATTTTGTTCGAAACGCCGTGGTCCGATGCTTAATTCTAGACGTCCCTTTTTGTTTTAGCTCCGAAATCCCCGCCGCCTCTTTTTTTCCGCTTAAATCTATCTCCTCCTTCCTTGATGGAGGTTTGATACTCTCTTCCTTATTCTGTAACGGCCGTGGCGGACTTTAATTCAGTTTTCTGTCTGTTCGTTTGTATTGAGGCCGCACCATATGATCTGAAAGGTCTCTTTTTCCCGATTTGTTTGGGCGCCATTTCTTTTCCCAATGTACTGCGCTTGAAACTCTCCTTTTTTCTCCGGTGCTTCTTTTTTCGAATGGCGCGCCTGTTCGTGCCACCTCTACTGCCTTTCTCCCTATTATCCTGAACAAGCCGGCCCTCCCCTTGTTCCTGGTTTTCTCAGTTCACTTACCTTTATCTCCCTCTCTATCCTGAGCTGCTCCCCCGGTGAAGATCCCCCTGTTTCTTGGATCTGATTGCTCCCCATCTCCTGCCCCGAACCGCGTCCTCTTTCTCAACGTTCCCTTGTGTCGCCACCTTGCGCTTGTTATTCGGGGCGGTCTCTTCTAAAATCTTTCGCGCGGCACCGGAATTCACCTCTTTTACGATGTTTTCCCCTTTTTCTGCTTCGTTTTTTTCAATCTTCCTCTCACGCTTTTCCATTCACCTGATTTATGCTCCATCGTTCCATCTCAGCAAAACTGAGCCCTCTTTTTTTCTTTCGAAGTCGCCTCCTTTTAACGTCACAGACAGTTTTTTTCTCTTTCTCGCCCTCGTCCTCCGACTTCTGCCGTGAATCCTTGGTTGTAAGCAAGATTTTTAAAGACCCCACTTGGGCCCCCCATTGGTCAGCCTCTTTTTTTCCTTCTCGCACTTTTATGGGAGAACCTTGCATGTGTTTTAAGTCTTTTTTCTCGTAGTGTGCTCGATTAGCCGTCCGTTTCTTCTCCGCAGTGACTTTCCACCTTTAACGTACATCCTCCATTTTTGGTTTTGTCTGCTCTTCAGTCGCTTGATCGCTTGGCGCGTCTTTGTATCCTCCCCTCCCCAGACTCAGCGATCATGCTCGCGTTCCTGAGCTTCTCTTATTGCATTAAAGGAAATTATTACGATCTTTTCCCCCCCTTGTTCTGCACTCGCCCTCTTCCTTTATCCGATCCTGGTACATGCCCCCCCTTTCCTTCCCCAGCTTCAATGAGATCACAGTCTTCACCCCGCTCAGTAGTGCTCTGCATGTATCTTTCCCCAGGCCACAACGCGTCGCGGGTTCTCCATTCTGTATGATCTCCCACCCGACCATTCCTTTTCAACGATCACCTCCCCAATAGTTGAACTTTTCCTCCTTTCTCACGACATAGTGCCTCTCTCCCTAATTTTCGGAGTTTCTCCGGATGTTCTGGTCGCCGATGCGGGAGCCGTTGAAATTACCGGCTGCATCTTTTTTTTCGCGCACCTTTTTCCACCTTTTCCGGGAACCTATCCCGTCCCAGCTTCTCCTCTCTCTCTCGGCTTTTTTCTCCCCCCCTTCGGTGCATGCGAGTATCCTAACCCCGCCTCCTTTGCGCCCGGTCATCGGAAGCCGGTCCCTCTACGTGGCTGACTTTTCATTCTGGCATGCTGGAACCACCATGCGTGATCCGTGGACTGGAATTTCTTCTTTGACTTTTCTCTTATGTCCCTGCGACGCCTGTGGCGGGTATTTACCTTTCTCATCGTTGTTTTTCAGACCCTTCGTTGCGAATTTATTTCAGGGTGAATCCTCCCTCGTTCCAACGATTGGTGCCCTCCTGAGGTTGTTTCAGCCTTCTCTCGCCAAGATACTCTCTTTGGATCTTCTTTTAAGCTGCCCTTTCTGGCTCTTGTCGACACCCCTTCCTTTTGCCCCCTTCCCTCTTCTTATATCATTTCTTCTCCTGACTCGTCCGGGTTGTTTGGTTGTCCCCTTCTCACCTCCCCGTTTCTCCCGGCGGTCCGCGAGATGACTGCCAACCAAGTTCATATTTCCGCATTCGGCGTCCTTTCCCATGCCTTTTCTTGACTCTTCGTCCTGGCCTTCTTCTACCGGCTTACACGAACCTTGCCCGTCAGTGCCGGTCTCGTCCTAATACCTTTCCCCCATGGGACGCATATTCCTTGCATGGTGCATCTATCTCAGTTCCCTCTTTTCCCTCTTTGTTGTTGGAGTAGTCTTGGCTTTTATTTCTTTTTGTTTCGTATGCGTCTCTTCTCAGGATTTCTCGTAGCGCGATCCCCTCCACTTCCGTGTTTTCGCATAATGGGATTTTCTTGAAGTAGACTGCTTGCTGTTTGGTCCCGGTATCCCCCCTTTTTAATGTGTGCACTTTGCGGATATAGATTTCCGTCCGCTCCTACCCAGTGCCTTTTACCTCGCGTTCGACTTGCCCAGTGCTTTCTTTGGATGACAGTTGCTTTCCTCCGAAACTTTTGATGCAATCGGAGCTGTCTTTATCCGAGCCTCAAAGGATGGGTCGGGTCCCGGTTTTATCGCTTTTTTTATGTCGGTCAGCCAGGTAGCTTTGGACTTCATAGCCCTTCCCTCACCGCTTCCTCAAAATTTGTTTTCCTCCGGATTCTGGGCCCCCCCCTCTTTCCCCGCAGCGAAACATCTGCTCGTCCGAACTCAGCAAGCTTGTCCCAGCCTAGCAATTTCCTGGTGTTGCCCCCAAACACGCTACCTTTCCTTTCCATCGGTTAGAACCGTCACGCTCATTAATCTCCTGGTGCTTTCCCACTTGTGTCGGCAGGACGGCAGCCCTGTGACTTTTTCGATAGTTACCTTTTGTTTACATGTCCTTGCGAAGTTATGCACGCGTCTCTGATGTTTCTTTTGGCCGACATCTGTTGGCGGCGTGACGTGACGGAATCTTTGCACTTCGTCTGTGCGGGGTTGAGATCCTTTCCCGTTTATCGGGCGCCTTTGTATGCGTTCTTCCTTTGCCCGCTCTCCTCTTGTCCACATCTCGAAAAAAAATCTTCTATCCCACACTGGAGTTATTCCCTCCTTCATTAGACTATGAGCTGGGGGGTTGATTCCGTCAATTTGGTCTAGTATTTTCCCCCCTATCAGACGTTAGGTTCTCTGAGTCGCTTCGCTTGGCACCGAATTACATGCATTCCTCGGCTTCCTCCACTCTTTGTTCTTGGATTGGATGAGACAGGTCCCCTTTCGCTCTTGAAGGAGTTTTTTTCCATCGTTTGGTTTCTTGCCATGATCGCGCTCCTCTTTCTTTCTTCCTGCTTCCTGGGAGACGTTGACTGGTTGGTCGTCGCGATCTCGTCTGTCTTTCTCTGTCTCTCATGTAAACCGTGTCTGTGGTAGCTGTTCGCAATCTCTATGCGAGCGACCGCGGTCTTCTCTCTGAAGGTTTCGGACGTTGATCACGACTGTTTTGATGTTCACGTCCCAGTGACCCTCTCCTTCGTCCGACCCTTTTCTGCTCCCCACAGCGCCTTTCCCTTTCGCGCAACCTCCTTTCTGGCCTCCCCTCTTTTTCTGTCTGGTTTTTCTTTTCCCTTGCAGGAACCCATTCGGCCTGTTTTTTTCTTCTGGGACGAATCGAGGATTCCCGTCCATCCGTTGTCACCAATGGTCCGCCCTACAACTTGAAACGGTCATTCGGAGGAATTGATTTTCTTCCTCCGGTCCTTTCCCTAATGTCGTCGCAGGCCTTGGTAATTCACCCAATCACTCTTCGCATTTTTCGCCGTCCTTCCCATAGGCGACGGCTCCCTTCTTTTTTTTATTCACGGCTCCCTCCCGCCCCCTTAGGCAATACCCATCCGGGCGATACCTCCCTCTTCGGGTGCCGTTCTCCCTTGGGCTTGACGATGTGGATTCTCATTGTTCTAACCATCCTTTTTCTCTTCCCCCTGGCCTCCTTATACTGAGGCGTCCTGTATGATGAGCTTCCCCGACTTTTGGTGTTTTTTTCCCTTATCGTGGTGGTAATTGATTCAAGATTTGAGGTTTATGTCGACCTTCTCTTGCCTCTTCGATTGCCCGAGCAGGCACTGAGTTTCCTCTTGCGCGCTTGCTCGGACGCTCCTTTTCCCGCCCATTCATCTTCTTATTTCTATGCTACGTCATCACCGCCTTCCTGCTTCTCTCCGCCGATCGCGATCTGCTCCCTCTGTTCTTTTCGTTCTTCCGAAATTCTTTCTTTAGTCATACCTCCCAAAATATCGGCGTCAGGGCCGCCTCGGAGTGTTTGACCTCCTTTCCCCTTCGTTCTTTCGTTGGCTCAGGTCGAATCACTCGCGCCTTGGCCAGTGCGCCTCGACAAGCGTCCCTTTTTCCATATTAACAATCTCCCGGCTGTTGTTGTTTCGAGATTGATTCGAAAGCCGCCTGGCTCGTGTTTCGATCCTCCTCCTGCGGGAGGGGTACCTGCCGATTTTCCAACTGAAGGCCCTGTTGTGTTCATGCCAATTACGTCTTCCCCCTTTGATTTTTTCTTGAGGGATACCGTAGCCGCGCGATCCTCATTTGGTCGCTTCAGCTGTCCTCCCTTCTTCTCTTCTGGTCGTATGGGTGCAGAAATCGGAATTGGTGATGACTTTCTACCATTTGGCGCTTTCTTTTCCAAGTTAAGATCGGCGACTCCAATGTCTCTTTTGATCTGAAGGATTTCTTTTTGCCAAGCGCGGTTCCTGCCATCCTTCGCGCAACCAGTTTTTTTTTCGCCAAGACGGCACATTTCCCTGGTCCGGAGACTTCAGGTTAGTAACCCATTTGCGCCCGGCGCCCACCTTTCTCATCCAAATGACCCTTCTTTCTTCCTTGCAACCCCTTTTCATTCGACCTTTCCTCTCACTTCTTCCAAGGGAGAGCGGTTCTATCTCGATGCTTAAGCCCGGTTTCTCCGCTTCTCGGTCAGAGTCATTCCCATCTGGTCCCCTTCGGCGCTTCCTTTTTTGCAAGATTTTATTTCGGAGCGCCGTGCAGTTAATTGTCTGTCATCATTTTGCAGCGATGGGTTTTTTCGTGTCTCACCAGCGCCTTCCCTTGTAACACGCTCTTTCCCTTCCGCCTCGTGTAGTCCAAGACGTTATGCAGAGCGTTTAGTTTTCTTTCGTATGCAGGATACCCCTGACCCACAAGCGCCAGATGCCCTCCTTTTCCTCGCAGCTTCTTTTTCGACGGCTGCGCTGTTTTTAAGGTACTCAGCTTGTTTTTTGGTCTCCTCTTCTCCGTTTAAGGTCCCATTCGGATCACCGTTTTCCCCTTCGCTTCTGCGTCTTCTCCTTGGAATCTCCCTTGGACGGTCAGCTTCAGAGTTCCTACCTCCCGATTCATCGCGGACCCCCCCTTTTACCCGCGGCGCTGAGACGGTTCGGAATCTGAAATCTCGGTTTCTTTTTCTGCGACTCTTTCCAGGCATACACCGGAGCGACTCTCCTGAGCTCCTTTTAAGGTAAACTTCAACCTTGGATCAATCAAGACAAGGGCGTTCGTCATTCTTCTGTGCATCTTCTTTCCCCCATTCGGTAGTTCCCCAATCCGTGGAGCAGTTAGGTCTAAATCTCTCTTTCTCCGTAACCACCCTCGCAATAGTCTGATTTCTTTCGTCCCCTCCTACTTTGTGGATTTTTTTTTCTTTTTTTTCGTGAGTTAGATGTCTGGTCGCCTCGCGGTCACCAAAGTTCTTCACTTTTTCCTGAACTGCCGTTTTTCCTCAAAGCATTTTTTCCGGGCACCGTGTTCCCAGTCGAGGCCCCTTCCAAGCAGTTTCTGGTCCGCCTCCCTCTTTCTTTATGTCCTCAACAACTTTCCCGCGCTTTGCCAGGCTTGGGTATCAGTTTTCCTCCTCTCCCCCGATACCCTAAGGGCGTCCAAATTCGGTTTGCATGCATTAATCTTTCCCCGCTTCACCGTCTTCTCTTCACGCTGATCCGACGCGGATTTCCTCGAGGGTCCCCTTTTTCTTTCTTCAGGCCAGCCCGCATTCCTTTGGGGCCGGATCTCCTGACGCTCCCGAGTTCACCCACTTGGTGACGGTGATTTTCCCTCTTTTTCGCAAGTCCTCGTTCGGTTCGACTCTTTCCAGGGAAGATGCTTGTCGTTATCCTCCTGCCTCCTTCGGAACTTCCTTCCCCCCATCTGGATATCAGTTTCCTTAATTTCGAAACTCTTTTTGAGGGTTGCCGTCACTCCCCCACTTTTTGTCTCCTCTTCGTCCCGCACTGGTAAACAGTCTCCCCTGTTCGCATGTCTACTTCCTCCTTTCATCTGAGGTTCTCCGGTGTTAATACCGGCCCCTCTTTGACTCTGGATCCCTTCTGCGACGTTCCCTGAAAAAATCTCGGCCATTATGTCCCTCGTACCCCCCATCTTCTGTTGGCGTCAGACTTCCAATTGGCTTTTAATACGCCCCTTTGGTCTTTAATGTGGACCCTCCCCCTTTCCCTCCATGTATCTCTATTAAGCCTCACTTTTTGTAGATGCCATTCACACGTTGGTGAGGCGATGTCTTTAGCAATTGGTCTCGAGCTCTTTCTTCGCGCTCCCGCCTCTAACACCATAACTGCATCCCTTTCTCGGTTAATGATAGGCGAGATTTTTTATCCTCTCCGTTGAACTTTCATTGGTTACTTCATGCGTTTTTTATATTTTTTCGTACCGCTTCGTCCTGTGTTTTCTTTGCGGGGGCAATCGGTGTAGAGTCCATTTCAGTTTTTTGGCAACACCTCTTTTTTTCTTCCTTGTCACGAGCGATTAAAGGTAAACAAACCCCAAACAACCCAAAAAACAAACAAAACCCTTTTTTCTCGTTTGGCTGGAGCTGGTCCGGCTTCTCTCTCTCTATCCGGTCGGTACCCTCTGCATTCCCTCCCCCTTCTTTCTCTGAGTCATGGGCAACAATTCCTCACCGTTTTTCGGGTTGAACTATGCTGCCGCCGCTCACGGTTCTCCCCCGGTGGGCCCCTCCAATTGCAACTACATTGACTGGTTCCTGGACGGTCGTCGGCGACTCCCTTCCTTCCCTAACCGTGGCCCTCGGTCCGCCCACTCGGCCCTTCTTTCCAGTGCTTTCTGCCCCGGCCGTCAGCGTCTTGCCCTGCCCCCTTCTCTTTCCCCCTGAAATCTCCGTGAACTGGCTGCCATTATTTGAACGCTGTATCTTCAGGCAGCCCTAGGTGCCACGAACCATCTGGTGGCTCTTTACTGCGACAGTCCTTCTTGGACGAGGGTCTTGCGGTCTTTTCTTCCAGGTTTTTTTGCCTGGTGTTCCTGTTTCAAGACCCAGCCTTTTTTCCTTCTTTCGGAGCAGCAGCGGACCGACCCCTGACTTCTTTAACCCTTCCCCTCAACTTTCCTTTCGTGTTGACCTTCATCCTTGGACTTATGTCTTCTGTGACTGCTGGTTTCTTCTTAGATAAGACCGAAGACGCGGGTTCCCCGTTTTTTCCCTTTTTTTTGGCACCGAATTACTCAGGCCTGCCCCTCTTGTCATCCCCCGCGATCCTTCTTCTTGTGATCGCATGAGCAGTGAAGGGCGTTTTCCCCGCCTAGGAGATTCCTGATCTTTTTTCCAGCTTTGGTATTCGTCTGATTTGTTGATGCGCAGCCGAGCAGCTTTTTTTCCGCAAATCTTCTTCTCTGAGCCGCTAGTTTTTCCCCCTCTCTTTCTTTTCCCTTCTTCCTCACCAGCCCGGCTAAGCTGACCGGATCTCTTGATTGCAACTCCCTTGACCGAGGACATTCAATCCGACTTTTCTCTTCCCCTTCAATTTCTCTTTCTTTGTCGCCCTGAGGACCGCCGCCACTTTGTGCCTTTCCCCAAACGAGTTTTTTTGTCCATCTTGCGGCTTCACACCCCTCTCTGTCCATGGTTGGTGTGGGGTGGTTCGTCATTGCTCCAGCTCTTCCGCAGGTTCTGCTCTTCGTCGGACGAAATCTTTTAGCTGTTGTTGGTCGTTCCTTTTCTCATTGCATCCAAATGTTTTTTTTGAGGAATTTCCATAGGTCTTGAACGAATGTTTTGTTTTTCCCGATATTTGAATTTAACCTTTTCACATATCTTTCTCCCTGTTAATCGCCTCTGCATTTTTTTCCTCCGGAAGCCCGGTTCGACCTTCTCCCCCCCACCTAATCACTCTTCTGTCGGTTTTCCGTTAGGGAATTCTTTATTGCCTTTCCTTTCCCAATTTTGGAGCTTCAAAAGGGGAGGTTATCTTGCCGAGGCTTTTCACTCGATTGGGACTTTCCGGACAAGGGAAATTTTCAATTCTCTTCCTTTTCATTTCTGGTGTTTTCTCTCTCCGGAAACTAGCTGGCAATGGTGACGACCTTGATACATTATCCCTCCCTCCGCTTCGGATTCGGCATAGTGCGGCCCCCCCCCCCAAACCCCCCCCCCCTTCTTCCTTACGGAGATACCCTTTACCCTATTGCTTGAGCCCCTCTTGCAGCGGACTTCTCCTGCGCTCGACAAGGCCGAAGGTTCTCCGTTTCAGCCTCAACTTACCTCCGAATGGGCCTCTTACCCCTTGCCCTCCCACCTTTTTTGATAGATTTTTCCTTAACCCTCGCTTCATTTGCGGGCGATTAGCGTTCAGCCACCTTTTTTCCACAAATCTTTTTTTTTCCTCCTCCTCCGTTGTTGTTTTTTATCCCAACTTCGTTCAGTCCTTCTTTTTTAGCGCAATAGCTTCGTCTCGCGATTAACGTCCCTCCCTGCCTTTTCGTGTGATCCTCACGTTTCCCTCTTGCTGGAGTGACGCGAGATTTTTGTGGCAGCGCGACGACTTTCCTTCTGTCAGAATTTTTTTTCGCGTCGAGCGCTTGATTTTCTGGTTTTCTTTTATGCTTTTTCTCGTTTATCACCCCTATGCTCCGAGAATGTCTTCCTCCTTTTCCCAATGCTCGCTCTTCGGCTCTCGAATGGTGTAGGCCGTTAGCGGTCGACCTTCCCTCCGTTTTTTTTCCAGGCGCCCACAGCGCTCCTTAGGAGCAATTGCCCATTTATCTGTTGTCCCCCCCTTGTCCGTCTCTCGGAATACTCTATAAACCTACCTCTTATACTGCGCTGTCTTCCGGTTCCCCCAAATTGATTCCCCCCCTTCTTCCCTGCGGCCTACCTCGTCATCACCTTTATTCAACCTTCCTAGCAGTCTCCGAAAGTTCCCTCACATCACCTGCGGGTTTTGGGCGGGTCTTCGAGGTCCAGCAACGTTAGAACGATCTCCCTCTTGTTTTGCAGGAGTTTGTTGTACCTGAGATCGTGTTTTGCAGATTTTTCCCGTGGTTCCTTTTTTACCTCCTGATCCATATGTACTGAAACGTTGCTGGGCTCACGCCCCCCCACGACAGGTGGCCGTAATTGTGTCCTTAGCTTGGCTCTTTAAGCAATCTGGGAGAACCACCCACACTCGCCCTCCGCCTCCTTTTAAACCTCTCTTTTGGAGACCCCCCTTTTCTTTTATCTCGTGCTACTTGTTTTTTTCTTGAGGCTTAGAGCAGTACGGCCTGCCTTGGGGTTCACGCCCCTCCCTTCCTCTCCTACGGCGTGCACTCTAGGAATTTTTCAAATAGCCTGGCAGTTCTTTCCTGCCTTTCCTATACCGAACTCCCTATAAGTCCTTCATGATAGCGAGTCTCCCCCCTTCGCTTTCTTCGGTTCAAAAATTTCTGCCTACATCGAAACTTTCCCCTCTCTTCCTTTCCCGAATGAACACGACCTCTTACCTTTTTCTCGGCCCCCCCCAAGCACAAGTCTTTTTTCCCCCTCTCGCGCCAGCGTTTTTCACGGCCTCGATGAGTTTTCGGCCACGTTTCTCCAAATTCCGAGAAGACCGTCTTTTTTTCTCCCACTCTCCCCTTTGTCTTCCGGACCACCCGCACCCCTTCCTGTTCCAATCCTCTTTCTTTCTCCCCAATAGTGACTTCCAGTTGATGGTGTCCTTCGAGAATCTTTTTTTCCCCTAGATCTCGTTACGCCGCTGTTTCCTTTCCTGCCAGCTCTGCCAAGGCTGTGCTTCATACTTCCTGCTCCCTCCCGCGATACCTAAGGGACTTAGGGACCTTTATGCACTCCCTCGCTTGCATTTCCGCGTACCTCTTTGGTTCACTGCGATTTGTCCTTCCGCCCGCAGCTCTTTCGACTGCCGGGGGTGCCCGCCCTACGCCTTCCTCTCGTTTTGTGATCTACTATCCTCCAACCACTTGCGTTCCTTCTTCATCAGGGTCACCCGGTAGAGTGGATTCATGTCAACCCCGGTTGCCTCCCCGACGGGTTTCGGACCATAGTCGTCGTTTCCCCCTTGAGTTTGCTGGATAGCCGCTAGTGGCTGGACGTCTGTGCGAATCTTTCGCGAAGCCTTTCTTCCCCGCTGCGTGTGGACTGGGTTGCCATCCTCTGTTTCGCAACTTTAAGCCTCCCGTTTCTCATCTCTGTGTCCAGGGGAAGCTTTCACCTCCGACTTCGTTGGCAAAAAATACTCCCCCGTTCCCACTACTTCTTCCCTTCTTCTCCTGCGTTGAAACTTGGTTTTCGGGTCCCAGCTCCCCACTCACCCTTTAAAGCTTCCGCAGACCCTTCTACCCCCGGTTTTCCTCTATCTCAACCTTCTAAGTGCAGTACTCCTCCCCCCAAGGCCCCCCACGCAGCCGTTGTTCGGACCGAAGGCCAAATTCTCCCTTTCTAAATTTCTTCTTTTCAACCTCTAAACGGACCTTCCCAGTTGTGTTTTCTAGAAGAAGATATCCTCTCCCCCTTGTCCTATTCTGGACTTTCTTGACGAACCCCCTTTCCCCGGTCCCTTCTTTGTTTCCTCCTTTTGTGTTGAGTCTCTCTCTCTGCCCTTTCCATTGGCTTTTTCCCAGCAGAGGCGTATGGCGTCACCTTTATAGTATTCTCTCTCTCCATCGACAAACATCCCTGACGTGTCGCCTGGATCCTTCTAATTTCGACTCTCTTTTTGCGTTGAAGCATGGGCCTTCATTCGCTTATTTACACCTTCTCGTTGATTACTTCCTCTATCGTTAGGATTTCTTCCTCTCTTCCCCTTTACCAGTGCGGCGGCAATCGTTGTAGATTGACTTGCAGTGCTTTTTCCCCCTCAATCTTCTATTCTGAGGCGCTTTATTCGAGCGTGTCCCTAAAAGGGATGGGTCTCGCCTGTTGGTAGCAGGTCGCCAGGCAGCTCCTGTATCCGAGATTCCCTTTTAAAGTGCCCAAATTGGCTCCATTCCGGAGGCTGTCTGCACCACTCGCAGTTTTTAGGAGTAGCGTCAAAAGCAGATCACCTCTCCAATTTTGGGCCCTAAACTGCGGTTTTACAACCACCAAAGGGTCGCGCCTTCTTCGGCTGGTTTCGAAACAGCTGGCACCTACGTATTTTTCCTCTGGCCGCCTTACCCTCTGATGCCACGGCGTACTGTTTTACGTCTCTTCCATATCGTTAAATGTTTTTCCCCCGACGCCTTTTGCTCCTTCTCCTTTTTGTAATGGTCTGCCCCATAGGTCTTCCACAGAGTTGATTTGGTCCAACCTGCGATTGTTGCCATCTCCTGCGGGCCGGGACTCTGTCTTCATTTCTTTTCTTTTTTGGTCGGCCTTTTTAGTGCAAATGGCCTCCCTTTTGCCCTTACGGCTTCCTTGATATTGACCAGAACCTTCTTAACCATATCTCTCTCCCCCCTCCATCTTTCATCGTATATTCTATGTCGTGACCCATTTAACAAACGTGCCGCCTTCTTTTGATGTGGTTCTTGGAGGGGTGCTAAACTGTTCGTCTCGGTCTGGTTCTTTTCTTTTTTCTTTTTTTTTTTCACGAATTACATGCATCTTTTGCTCTGTGTACCTCTCCTGTTCGGTATTCCCTTTTAGATGCTCTGGGTGTTACGTGGAGGCGCTTTTTTTCTTGGGACTATTCCACTCCAGTCGCTTGACAAGTTTACAACGTTTCATTCCGCTCGCCTTTTTCTGCTTTTTCGCCTGTTGGAGAGTCTGATCCTTCCTCTGAGGCTTTATGTAAGAAGGAACCGTCCGCGTGACCGGTTTTGCATGTTCAGCTTTCGACGGCCTCAACTTCCCCTTTCTCTCCTCAGATTGATCCGAAGTTGGGTCCCCTTCTTGCTCTTCCGTCCGGTCCTAGCACCAACGTGCACCCGTCTTACTTCCACACCTCCTCCATTCTTCCTTCCTTTTACCTCCCGTTAGGCTGTTATCTGGCCCCCCCTTTGGTTTTCTTTCCCTCGCTCCTCTTAGGAACTTTTCTGCAGTAGTACTGCGCGGTTCTGCCCCTGGTCCGGATTTGACCAATGGGCGCGGTGCTGCGACACCCCCTACCCCTCTCCCCGTCCTTCTTCCTGAGTAACATGTCCTTGAAGTCGCCTCCTTTAGTGCGATTCCCTCAATTCACCTTTCGAATTCCAGACGACGGGACAGTCTCTCTAATATCTTCGGTCTCCTCCTCACCTCCCCCAAGCCGCCCCTGATCACCCCCAGCGCTTTTGCCTCGCGTCGGAGCCCGGCTCGCTCCCCTGATTGTCTTCAGGTTTGTTCCTTTCGTCCCAGGTCCCCCCCCCTTCTCCAACCTGGGTCTCTGATTTCCTGCGCTAAATCTATAGAGTTCCCGGATTGAGCCGCCTTCATTTGATGTTACTTAAATGTCACCGAGCTTGATTTCCCTCTGTCCGAATCCCTTTGCTTGCTGCTTCTCTTCGAGCAGGCCTATGAGGGCGATTCATTGGACTTTCGGTGACCCTAGGCTAGGCCGTCCCCACCCGGATATCTCCTTTCATCACCGCCTTTTGAGTCCTAAGCCTGTTAGCGCCTTTCTCCAAGTTTCGCATAGCCAAGTCTAAGTTTCACGACGCGCTTTCTTTCCCTCAATCTCTCGTCGGCCGATCCGGAGGTTCTTCTTCGTGGTCTTTTGTTTCCTCCTTTCTCTGCTGCACCAGCCCGGACAGTTGCGGCGATTCTTCCCCTCTTCGTACCCTCTTTCTCGCTCCGGAACCCTTTTTTCATACACAGTGTTTTGTTCGTCGATATTCAGAGTGCCTTTTACTTTTTCCCTCCTTCGCTAAACTGGCCGGCGCGAGGTGCTCGACGCTCTATCCAACTGCTTTACCTGATCCCTTTTCCTTCGGCGCCACCTTTTTTTCCCTTCGAGTCCGAGTCTTCTACTTCCTCTCGAGTAACTTGCTTTTTTTTCTCCCCTTTTTTCGCATTCGAGTGCGGCTCTTGCTTGTCGTTTAGGGCGATTGCCTATGTATGTTTGTGGTTTTGCCATTCTTAGTTCCCTTTTCTCCCCCTTCGGCCTTTTCTTCAGCAAGCTCACATGAACAAGGCCGTTCCATTTTTCATTTCCCCTCCTTTATACCACCCTTTTAAAACGTCTTTTCCCTTTCCCTTGTCTTTCTTTTGCTCAAATCCTGCTTTTAGTCTTCTCGCTCACCGGTTGAAGATCAACTTTCATTTCCCCCTTTTTGCTATCCTTATCCCCTTTTTCTTCACTTTTACTGCCGGGTGAAAACTTCGCGAGGCTATGCCGAGCTGGGTATTCTCTTTTGGCTCTTTTGAACTTCTTCCTTCACGGCATTCCACCCTTTTAGTTAGATCCCTGTCCTGCTTTTACTCTGTGTCTTGTTGTCTTTTTTGTCACGCAGGCAGGCTTACATTCTGCTCCCCCCTTCCTCGAGAGCGTTTCGCGGGTTGTAGTCATGCTGTGTCCCAGGTATCAAGTCTTCGCGACTGCAGTGTTTGGCCCTTGCCGATTCTCGCATGGGCCATCATGGACGGAACCCAAGCTATCCATTTTTATTACTCGCGCGCCACGAACACCCCCTTTTTTAAGTACTCTGGAAGAAGTGCTTCGGTTCTACGTTCCCTGCATTTTTCCTCTTTCCGGACGGACATATACATTTTGCTTTTCGGGTCGTTCGTCTCCTTCACCGCGGAGCTTTTTGTCTAGCATCCTCCTCTGCACTATCCCGAGCGCTTGTCTTTTTTTTATGGAAACTTGATTTGTCTTGCTTGAAAATCTTGACTCGGCCGACCTCTTCCACCCCGGATCCTTTCCGCACGTAACAGCCCCCCCAGCCAACCCTCGATTCCCCCCTCACTGCAGCTGGACCGACTTTAATTCGTGTCACCATTCCCTTCCACCACCCCTCCCTTGTCCTCCGTTTCAGAGCCGCCGTGCTATATAATTAGCCCTCCTCGGAATTCAGGTCTTTCCCAACCCGTTTCTCCTCCCTAGTTTTTCATTTAATGCCATCTTTTTTGTTCACGTTGCTTTTGTTTTTCGAGACGCTCTTTGGTGACTTTGGAGAACACGTTCTTTTCATTCCTGCTCAGTTGCCGCAGCAACGCCTTTCCCTCAAGGTCCCTTGATCTCAGGGATCCCGGTCCCCCCCCTCGGTGATCCCTCAGCCTCCGGCGTCCAAACCTTGGTATGTCATGGACTGAGGCCTCCTTCCTGCGTTCCCCCTTAACGCAGTAATTCGCGATCTCGATCACGCTTCCCTTCGTCACGTTTTTGGGAATTCTTTTTCCCCTTCCGGCGTTTTTGAAATATGTCTTTTACGAGTGACGTGAAGGCGGGAGCGATTGACGGTCCTTATGTGTGGGACGACTTGGGTATTTCTTCCCCCTTTTATTCGTTTGGGGCTTGGACAAGACTTTTTCCTTCTTTGCACGCCCCTTCCCGAGTTTGATGTGCTGGTTTGCCTACTTCGAGGTGATCGCCACATCTTTCTTTAATCCCTTTCCAGAATCTCTGGATCTTCCCTTTAATTTCTAATTTGCTTCGGATTTTCAGCCTCTAGGTTATTCCCATCTCCCTCGCCGTGCGGCATCCTTTTTTGCGGTTTTCGACAGCCGACACTTCCACCTCCCCCGTGTACGCGCCTTTCACCCTTTCTGCGGTGTCCGTTAACGTGATCAATGCCCCCCCCCCAAAGGGGACGCTCCCCCAATTCACGCCGAACCTTCCATTTCGCCGTTGGCGGGTAATACCTCAAGACTTATGTCGTTTCCGGTCGTTCAATTCTTTTTTGTGCTTCTCGAAGCCAATTTTCTTCTCTTACCGGTCCGGCTTTTTCGCCCCGTATTTAGCCACCATGGCCCTTCTTCTTATTTAATCCTCCCCCCTTTTTGGTGGAGGCTTGCTTCGTGATGCTTTTCCTGATTGGCGTATGTTCGTCAGCCCATTGGCCTTTCTCTTTCCAGACCTTAACACCGCAGGCATGTTCGTTCCAATGGGTTTTTTTTCTTGGTAGCCCGTCGCGCCCTTATTGCTTGCTTTATTCCTTCCACTTCCTTGGAGAATGCCTTTCGCCTCGGGATGCCTGCATCTCTCTTCGCAGTTCAGGGTTTTCCCCTTTGTAGTATCATTGAGGTGCGGCGTCCTTCTCCAATTTAACCGTCCCCCGTATCCGACTTAATTTTTTTGCGGAAACGTAGGTTTGGTCCCCTACCTTCGTCTTCGTTTTCAGGTCGACCAGTAGCTTGTGAGCTGAACTATCTGCTGTCGCCAAAATTGGCGAGTCTTGTGTATGGAAACCCTTCCTAGATTCTCGCGGTCCCCGCAGTCGTACAAGCGATCCCCCCTCATTCTGTCCCATGCCCCAAATCTTCCTTTCTTTTCAACTACCCCGGTCGCCCTCTTGACGTGTACATTCACTACGCTTCGTAGAACCTTCGCTTCACCTTCGTTTTTTCTTTGACTGGTGCCCCGACCAATTCCCTGATGCTCTTCCGCCTTTGATTCCCTTTTTTGCTCATCTTCCTGCGTTACCTGTCTTCCCTCATTCTCCTGACTTGGTCAGCATGTCCCCCCTTCCACTTTTTTCTGAATTTCACCCTTCTGAGGGCCTCGCTTTTCGTCGACCGGACCCTTTTCTTCCTTCCCTTGCGGCGTCCAAAATTGGTTCCGCGCTTTGCTCCGGCGCCCGTCCAGCTTGACACTCCGACCCTCCACCAACTTAGGGATAGATAGGCCCATGACATAATTCACCACTCTTGATGTGTTTCCGTCCTTCTTTTGCGATGTCCAGATACTACTCTTTCAGTTTCGGTCTTGAGATAGTGTTTAGAGAACTTTTGCATCCCTTCCTTCGCATTCTCCCAGCCTATGTTATTGTGAACTTCTTTAGCTCCTTTATGGTTTGCGACTTTTTTCTATGTCGTGTCTGGTAGGCTGGCCGAGTCGCTTCATGTCTTCCTTGCTAGTCTTCCTTTCTTCTTTACGACTTTTAAGAGTCGTGCATTGGTTGGATAGTCTCCTTAAATTATTTACCTTTCTTTCTTGACCTGAACCCGTCTGGATCCTCCCCCGACCTGAAGGTCGAAGCGACTGGACCGCGGCCCATCTTAGCGCTTTCCGTTTTGAACTTCCTAGGGCTGGATTCGCCTCGTCTCTCGATTCTGCCCGATTCTGCGTACTTTAACCCGCCACGCCGGTCCCTCTCTTCTATTAACCCCTTTTTTCATGCGGATTTTTTGTTTTCTGATTTCCTCCCATTTGTATACCTTCCCAGGTTTTATGCGTCGTCCTTGCCGTCCTTTCGATTCTGGCCACTTCGTTTTGCCTTACACTTATTTTCGCTTTGACTTCCCAACCCATCTGTCGGTCTCATTTCTACGTCCTTTTTTCCCCTCTTATTGACCTCCTCTCATCGCCTGCGTGCGCTACGAATTCCAACCAGCCATCTTCTCCCCCTCACTTTGTCCCCGCTCTCTTCGTGAATTCGGTGCGTTCACACCCCTCCCCCCACCTCGCTTCACTGCACTACAGTGCCCCTGCGACGCACTCTCTTCGTTGCTTTTTTCTATTCAGGGGAATGACGATGTGGATTGTCCCGTCTAGCCTTGTCCCCATTTTGTCTTTTCCTTTTTTAGTTATCGCTTCGATAAATTTTTTTTATAGAGTTCACCTTCCGAGCGGACATCTCTTCCGGGACCTCGTCCCTTTTCATTGCCTAAGAGCGGTGGCTGGCGTCGAGCCTTTGTCCCCGGGCTTGTTTCCTCTCGTGCCCCCTCGATGCAGTTTTCGGAGATATTTTCGGCGCCTGTAGTGATTTGACTTTCGCCCTATAGGGATACGAGACCCCCCGTCCCTTTCCTAGCGTTCATCGACCCTCCTTTTACGTTGCGACCCGTCTTCTCTTCCCCCCTCCCCTGGTTGCTTCCTCTCACAATTTCGTTCGGGCCTCCCCGCCCCTTGCCCTTCGTGATTTTTCTTTTTTCGTAGAGGTTTATCGTCTTTTGCTCACCCTCTTTTCCAGTTGCGGCTTCGCCCCATTTCCTCCCGGCTTTTCTTTTTTAAA
>Ga0179593_1547674_pt1 | contig 17816 bp, 22 predicted proteins | sample CZODoug2_1_08_16_FD_185931 | JGI IMG/M metagenome (GOLD analysis project Ga0179593, IMG submission 185931) | Vadose zone soil fungal communities from Angelo Coast Range Reserve, California, USA - CZODoug2_1_08_16fungal (PacBio error correction) | ecosystem: Environmental > Terrestrial > Soil >... | reverse complement strand
TGGTTTCCATTATCGGTGCTCCGGAAGAGTGTCAGCGCTATCCCGGTTGCCTTCTTCCTTTTGGCCCATGGTTGTTACTTTTTCTTGTTTTCGTCGAAGACTCCCGTGCCCTTTCGACTGTCCATCGCTTTTATATATCCCCCCAAGACTCTTTACTTCTGATTTGGCCAACACTTACTTACCACCCTTCCCCGTTTCCCAGTGCGTTTCCCCTACCTTCGGTTGCCGGATTTTGGTCTGGCCTTCTCTCTGACCTCCAATGGACTCACGCATTTCCTTAACCCGCGCGCCCCTTATGATGCCCCAAAGCCCCGATGTTTTTATTTTTTTTTCTCCGTCGGTGGCCCGGAGACACGGCCCCATAATTTCACCTCGGGCCATAGATCCTCTGATTTTTTTTTTCTTTTTTTTCCTTTTTTTGAACCGTATAAGTGTAGGGTCCTCTATTCCCCCGGAAGCTGATTTTTTGCATAGGTTTACGGTGATACGAAGGAGACAAGTGGATGATTCCCTGGATGGTTTTTTTTTGACTGGAATAGGTTTATCTCAGGACGTCCGGATCATCAATTTTTTTTCTTTTTTTTGAAGTCAATGATCGTGGAGGACTGCTTGATCGGCCCCCCCCCCCCCCTGGAGAGATATGCGAGGCCCGACGACCCCAGGATTGCCCTCCTCCTCCCCCCACTTTTCTTTGGTGGTTTCTAGGTTTCCTGCACCGCGGGTTGTCGCCGAGAATTATTACCTCCCCTTTCTTTTTGCTGGTGCTCAGTACACTTTGTGTGCGCGCGCAGGTTGCACCTTTTCCGATTTTCCTCCTATTTCTGGTTTTTTAGCTGACCCGAGAACGCCGAGGTGAACAGCATGTTTTTTAAGGTAATCCAAATTTTCTTCTCGGGTGGGATGACCTCCCGCGTCATCCTTTTTGTTCCTGGCCCCCTATATTCTTTTCCTTTGATTTTGTTGTCCGCTCCTCAAGGTTTAGAGCCCTTTCCCTTTCCTTTTTTATGGTCCCCCATTTTTTGTTGCGTTCCCCGCCGTAATGCCACGTGCTGGTTAACCCCTCGGCGGTAGACGTCCTCCTCGAGGCCTGTAATTCTTTTTTTTTTTTTCGGCCCCTTTTTCTGCCTTCGATCCCCCCCCGGGTTATGTGTGTTTCTTTTTTCCTTTTTTTTCAAGAGACCGGGGCGAAGCACACTTTTGGTAGAAACCCTTCCCACACACCTCTCCCCACACTCCCTCTAGTCCCGTTTTTCCTTCTAAGTCCCCCTTTGTCGAACTCGGTTTCTTCCTCCAATGTTCGTCTCCCCTAGGCGAGAGACAGATCTCATCTTCCTATTTGAGATAGCGACAAAGTGCTCTGCCAAGAAGGTTATTGCCGGGAATGATCGAAGATGTCAGATCCCCGTCCCAAAAGCGCCTTTACAGAATCAGGCTAACCGCCTGCCACCTCCAGACCAGCCCATTTTTTCCAAGACGTACAGCCCGACCTGAAGCCATCAGGCGGTGAACTTTATAAGGTAGTTGTGGAAGAAACCTCGATCGGGTTGGCCCTTACGACCTTCTAGGAACCCCTGCCTGAGAGGAACCCCAGAGTATATAACTATGAAGTAAAGTATAAGTGTAGTGTTCATGTTCCTCTTCGTCTTCTTCTTTCCCTTGGCACTGGTCTCATTGGCCTCACCGGTTTTTTCTTTCCATTCTGCTCGCATTAGGAGGATCCGAGATGGAGGAATTACGCTAGGTGGACGGAGATTTTTCGCCTATCCCCCTTTTTTCGCCCTAGTAACTGGCTTTAATTTCTTGTGACCCCTAAGTAGGCCGCCTACGCAATTCTTATTGTCTTTTTTTTCCATAAAAGCTCAGGTAATCCTAGATGGAAAGTGAAGTTTTTCATCGTTTTTTTCTCCATTGTTTATACCAAGAATTTTGCCAGGCAACTCGTGCTTCTACTTTTCAACCTAAGTCGACGGAGCTGTTTAGTGCCCCCCCCTTTTTGTGTTTTTTTTTTTGCCTGTTTGGGACTTCGCACGCACGGTATCGCCTTCAAGCACTCCTGGCTGCGTTCCATCCTGTCAGTCCGACAAGTCGGGCCCCTGCCAGAGCATCCATTCTTTTTCCCACCTACCCAGACCGAAATACGTGGATCCTCCTTCCGGTGATTAGGGTACCTCATTTTGCTTTGGTTTTTTGGTGTTTTTGAGCGTCGGTAGTCGAGAACCTTCACTTAGCTGGATGTGCATGACCGCTCTTGGTGAATTCTGGAATGAGAGCTCCTTTGCGCTTCCCCTTTGGTGGAGGTGGCTTTTTCCAAGAATATGCCGTCTCCGCGTGTCCTTTCTGACCGTTCCTACTGAAGTTACATGCACCCGTCCAGCCTTTTCCCGCGGATGAATCGTCCAAATACCCCCAAATCCTCCCGACCACTTCCAGAGAAGGAGATCCAGACCTTTCTTCTTGGACCGGCCCTCCCCCTCTAGACAGGGGATGACGAACAGCTTTGAAAACTCCGAGTCTCTGTTAGTTTTCCACCCCGGGCAAAAGCCCTTTTTTTTCCGAAAGATGGCCAGTTCCTTATTCGCTCCCTTATCTCCCGCCGCGGCCCCGTCTTCTCCTGCACCCTTCCGCAGACACCGGCCCCTAGTCTGTCTACACATATCCTTCTACTACAGAGTCCGCTCTCATTGTTGGCTTTCCAGGGCCTTCTTTGGCGGACCGCTGCCCCCGTCCGGTTCGAATTAAAGTACCTTGGAAGGTTGGATAACACGGGTCCTTTTCTTCTCTACTGGTAGCGGGAGTTCTCTCCTTCAGAAAGTTTGTAGGTTCTCCTTCAGGCAACACCTTTCTTTCCCCGGCCCGGCCGAAAATTTTGGTCAACTCTGGCTTCCGGTTGAGAGTGCACCGCTTCCCTTTTGGAGGTCCGCACGTTTTGCAGCGCGCATTGGCTTCCTCCGATCCCGATTTTTTTTGTGGGCTGGTCGGGATCATCTAGATTTGAGAAAGAGTTTTCAAATGGTTCCGAAGAGACCCTTTTCTTTATCGCAAGAAAGCTCCCCTGAGAGCAGAGTGTGACCTCCTCAGCTGCCGAAAGTGTTAAGACCCCCTTTTTTTTTTTTCTGTTTTTTAAGCATGTGCCCCTTTTCAACAGGTTCCATCCTTTTTCCCCCCACGTCATCCTCAAGTTGACCCCTTCTCCGTATATCAAGAGCTAACCTCTTTTAAGGTTTTTACGATCACTTCATCTTAACCCCAATGCATGTCCCCCCCCCCCCTGGCCGCAGCCTCTCTTTTCCTGAAAGAGTCCGCCCGCCCTTGGGTTGATCCTTTTTTTGGCCCTTTCTTTTTTCCGATACAGATCCCCACCCCTTCCGGTGACTGAAGAGTCTCCACGAGCCCGTACTTTTTCAGCCAGAGCACATTCCTCCTCCAATCCGGGCGTGTATCCTTTCGTAGAGTTTCTCTTTCCTCAACCCCCTTTTTTTTGTTGGATTAATAAACGTCTACTTACCCTCCCTTTTCTGAGGTCCTGGATCTCCATTAGACCCCGATCGTTGGTTGTTTGCCGTAGTTCCCCCTCCCCCGTTTAGTGGAAAAAGTGTCCCCCATGACAAAACTTTCCTCTCGCCGTCCCGGTTTTTTTCTCTCCTTCCTTGCCCCCCCCCCCCCCCCCCGCCTCACCCAACTCCTCCCCCCCCCCCCCCTCCCCCTCCCCCCCTCGCCCCATCCCTACACCCTACCCTCCCCCCCCCCTCCACCCCCCTCTTCCCCCCACCTCCATCCCCCCCCCCCCCCTCCCCTCTCTCTCCTCCCCCCCTCACCCTTTACCCCTCCCCGTCACCCTCCCCCCTTCTCGCGCGCCCCCCCTCCCGTCCCTTCTCCCGCCCTATCCCCCTCTCCCCGCCCCCTGTCCTTCCACCCATCCCTAGACCCCCCCCCCTCCCCCCTTCGTCCCCCCATCCCCATCGCCACACCGGGTTCTGGGCCGTGTTCCCTGCCCCTGGGTGCTGTGGGCTTTCCTCTCGTGCGTCGTTATGGGGGTCGGGCATCCGTCGGTAGGGGGCCGCGCCTGTGGTCTGCCCACCGGCCGTCTGCCGGGGCCTCGCCGCTGGAGGGCGCGGGTTCCACTGTCGGTAGTGTTGCCGGGGGGTTGGCGTTCCTCCTCCTCCCCCCCTTTCACAGCCTCACTGCCCACCCCAGTTCCCCCCCCTCCGGGCCCCGGCCCATCCCCGCGCGCCCTATTTTCATTCCCAGAACCTGCCGAACTGGCTTTTCGGCCAGGGCCCCCTCTTCTTTTTCCAGTGGCGGCCCCCCTTAGCACTTTCGAGGTTTCGCTTTTTTTCTGATCTTTACCGACTGATGCCGGTGCCTGATGAGCTTTTGCCCCCCCCCCCTTTAGACTGCGGGGGTACTCCTCCCTTTTCTTGGTTCCGGTCGTCAAACCGTGTTCTTTGTTTGTTAGGCGGGACCTTCGCTCATTCACGCTTGTGTTCTTTATAACCGGAACGAGGGACTTGAGCGGAGACCATTGGTCCTTTTTCCGTTTTTTTGAGGGAGTCCTTTTTCAGCAGGTGATAAGTTTTCTTTCCCAGGGCCTAAAACCCACCTTTACCCCCAAAAGGATCGCCGAGGCACGCACTCTTTTCTTGCTTCCAGTAGATTACTCCAGAACCCCTGTAGCGCTCCCCCTCCCCATTAGCGCGAAACCTTAGGAGTATGGACACGAAGTGGGAGCATGCGATTTTTTTTTTTTTACATGCCCCTTTTTGAAATTCCCCGTCCCTGCGAATCCGAAGTCTGAGAGATGAAAAGTGGTGTCTCAACTTCGCAGTGTTTCGCCCCTTACTTCTTTTGGCAAGACCTTTTCCCCACTCCCCCTTTCCTGGTGCTCTCTATAGTCCTCTTAAATAGCTAGTCTTTTCGCCTCCATGCGCGGTTTTTGTCTGGCGGGGATTTGTCGACGACTCTGCTGAGTTGTCCTCCCCTTCTTTCTCTTACCTAGCCCCCCCCCCCCCCGGTAGCTTAAGAGGCTGTCCCTGACCCGGTTTTTTTTTTTTCTTCACCTTTCTTCGCCAAAACAAATGGCGTTCTAGCTGATTCTTTTCACATGGAGTCTGATGGGGCTGCTCTCTACCCTGTGGAACGATCCCCGCAGTTTTGTTAGCAAGTTCGACCTGCCGATGCATAGGCCTCCTGGCCAAATCCCCCCTTCCCCATATTTTTCTGTCTACCTGGGTTTTTTTCAGGACGCAACCGATTCTTTTTTCTGACAATTAGAGACCCGTGAAAAGCTCTTTTTCCCCTGGCGCTCTTCCTTCAGCTGGTAGAAATGTATAATCAGAAGACCCTCTCAAACCCGGGTGAGTCGACTATTACCACATTCCTATATGATGAAATTTTGGTCAGAGTTCCTTTCTTCCCCATGGCTAAAACACCTCCCCTCAGCTAATAGGTGAACGATGCCTTTTCCTCTTTTAGCCTCAATTCAGATAGCGGCTTAATGGCCGAGTTCCCTTTTAAGACCAAGTCTTCTTTCTTTGCCATCTGAGTCTTCCGATGGATTTTTTCGAGATGCACCGGGTTCCGTTGGGTGGATTGAATGAAGCATTTGGTCTCCAATCTCCTCTAATGTGCACCCTCCCATTCCTCGTTCATGGACCTATTCCATTCGTTTCGTCCAAAGAACTGGTTTGGGTTTTTTTTTTTTGGGGGTTCATTCTCCCCCTTCTTTACGATGACCGGGGTGACGGTTTTTTCCCTTTCCGTCCTTTGATAACGAAGTGGTTTACCCTCTACACTTCCGAGACGCAGTCCCGACGGACTTCTTTTTTCCCATGTTTGTTTCTCTGAAGAGGCGTTCCTGGCCCCCCTTTCTTTCCCTTGAATACCCGGCAACGGATGTACCTGTATCTCCTTGTGACAGTCGTCTTTCCCTACCTTTGAGACCTTTAGTGTGCGGCCGCCCCCTTCCCTTCGGTGCACCTTCGTCAACTTTCGGGAGCTACGATTCCCCTTTTGGGTCGGTCGGCCGTTCTTGGTGCGAGTATTTCTTTTTTGACACTGGTAGCTCCATCCGTACCGATCTCACCTTTACTGGAAGCTCGCCTGTCCTGAAAAGCGCCGCGCTTTCCCCCCCCCCGAAGCTCGCCGAGGGCCCCTTCCCCCCTAAAAGAGATCGGCCGCCGCGCGCAATGAGGAGAAGGTGGTTCTTTTTAGTTTTTGGTTTCTACCATCGGTCTGGAGCCTCCGTTGCTGTCCCCCCGCGCTCCATGGTGAGGATTCGACGTCCCTTGTTTTCCCTTGAACTTTTCCTAGGAAAGATGTCTTTTTTGCCTTCCCTTTCTTAACAGAACTCGTTGAGAGGACACCTCCGGCACTTACGGGAACCTGCTCGCCCCTACTTGACATGACCTCACAATGGAACGGACTATATACCCTATTTAATGCCCCCCCCCATCTCTCACTTCCCTCCAGGGGTTTTTTTCGCGAGATGGTATAGTTACCGGTTTTTTCAACGGGCCTATTTGAACCCCCAAACGCGTTGCGATTTCAGAGTTCGAAGAAGGCCCGGGAGGTCATCCACAACCTTTCCCCTCGTATTCTAAAGAAGTGAGGAGAAGACCCGCTGCAACAGGAGAGAGACCCTCCCGGGTTAAGGTAGAAAAGAAGGGAACTCTCCCTTTTGGATTAACGATGGTCCAGCGCCCTTGAATCCCAGCACACCCCTGCCTCCCCCCTTGACCGTGGTCGGCGTCTGGCGAAGCTGTTATTCGCTGAGGATATTCTTTTTTCTTGGGAGAGGTGAGTTGCCCCCCCCCTGCGCATTGCTTCCCCCCAAACTCCCACCCGAAGAATTCCCTACCGGGCTCTCCCCTTCTTATACGGACTTTTGGATCCCTGGACTCCCGCGAAGACCCCCCCCCCGCCGACCTGAAGCCCGCCTCCTCGCAGAAGCGCCCTCCCCCGCCTCTACTGCGGGTCCAAGCACCGCCTGGGGATCCTAAAATCCGGCTTTCTCAGCGCGCTTTGGACGACAGGCACAACTCTCCCCCCCTTAACTTTGACTCTAGGGTCACTTGGAAGGGGGATACCTGGCCCACGGAAACCCGACGTTTCCTCCCATGATTGTCGGTCAGCTGGAGTCGAGGAAGACTTTGAATGTCTTTTGTGGCCTCTGATAAATGTCTTTCCCCGGGATTGGGATGCGAACACGGTCCGAAAAGTTTCGAAGGACAGTAAGTGCCGCAGGTTTCCGGGGGTCGTTTAAGCCGACCCTCCCTCCGACTTTTCCGGGCGGCTCTTTCTTTACTGGTGCACCTCGGCGCCTTTCTCCCCCTGCTTTCACCTCCCCGTCTAGGCCAGCCCACCGCGGTTTTTTCCAGTCTCCCGGCAGATTCATTTCCCTGGACCCGCCGTTTTGGGGTTCCACCTGGACGAAGGGAGGGCAGTTCCGTTGCAGCACACCTCAGCCGATCCAAGGCCTCCCCTGGCCCTGCATGCTTTGTTCCCCTGCAGATCCATCCACGCAGTGTACGAGATGGTTTAGCATATGAAGTCCGGTCACCCCCGCTCGCGTTCACATACTTCTTCGCGCTCAGGGTCAGAGTTTTTTCCTGAAGGTGTTCTGCGGGAGTCTTTCGCGCCTCCAAGGCACCCCGATCGTCCGAGGAACTTTAACGACCCATTGCCAGGAATTCTTTTTTGAGCGAAATAGAGTGACTCCCTGTTTCTCACTTTTCGCCGCCCCACGATTTTTACTTCTGATGGCCTGCTCCTTTAGAACTGTGTACCGTGGCACCCCCATTCCTTCTCCTTTTGAAGTTTCACCTCCGCAGCACAAAGAACTTTTTTTTTTTCCCGTCCGCGAGCTCTCGATTCCCTCCCCTCCCTTGGCCGGTGGCGCCGCCCTTTTTCTCTTCCTCAACGTGGAAACCTTGCGAGAACTTCCTTGAAAGAGCTCCGCCTCCCCTCCCTACATATAAACCAACTTGAGGAGTAATTTCCGCGCCACGGCGCCTCCCCGGTCGCCTGAGAAAAAGTCGTTCTATTGCAGTCTCTTAATGTCCAAAAGTGTCCCTAACAAGGCTCGGTTTGTGCAGTTTCGGGTAAAAACCCCCTCCTGAGCTGTCTCTCAGAGGAGCCACCCTCTGAAAGGATCAGGACGGCTTTTGCGTTTAGCACCTGGTCACTTGACACCCCGGTGGCCCCGCGTTAACCTTTTCCCCTTCTCCCCCGGATTGGTTTTTTCCCCCCAACCAGAAGCTTCTCTTACTTGTTAGTTGAACCCTGGGAGGAAGTGTCTGGTCTCCCCCCCGAATACGCTTTCTCGGATCTTCAGGTGACATTTTTTGCCTAATTTTTTTTTTCCGCCCCCCGAGACCTCTTACCTTTTTTGCTCCCTCTTGCATGTAGACGCGCTCCCCAGCCCCTTTCTTTACACTACTCTCATCCCCCCCTCCGGGGCGGGGTGGGGGGTTTTGTGAGTGTTGTGTTTTTTTTTTACCGCCGCGAGCGCGGCATTTTTTCATTTTAAGCCACCCGAACAGTGTCCCCACTAGTGAGCGTACTGTCCCGCACGCGCAAAGTTCACGGCTCCTTTTCCCCCCTTTCCGGCCTCCTCTAGGCCTTTTTCCCTCTTTTTTTTTCCTAAGCCTTCCCCCCCCTGCAGCCCCCGTCCTGGGATGCCCCCTTTTTTTTCGACTGCAACCCCGGACAGCCCTTACTCGCCCCGGTGGCTTTTTATTGCCCTTCTTCCTGAGGGAAGCAAATGCCCAATTGCTCCCGACCCCTGCATCCCGTGGGTTCCCCTGGCGAAAGTGGTTCATCCGGCTCCCCTGGTTTACGCGTCCCTCCCGCAGAGAACGACGAGCGTCTCCTTTCCCCCTTCCCCCCCGCCCCGGTGTGCGAGTTCCTTGGCGTAGTTTTTTCTCCTCTCTCTCCTTCCGTGGTGTTATTCGTCCCCCTTCGACGACCCCTTGAAAACCCGGGCGTGGCGCGGATGTTTCTCTCTTTTGGGGGTTTTTGGGTTTTTGGACCGAGGGAGCCTCTTCCTTTTAGAGTGTAGCCGTCGGCACGACGCCCTTCAGTCTCTTTCTTCCTCGGCCTTCCTCAACCACTTGATCTCGTCCCGCCGACGAAATTTTTTTTTTATGACCGTGTTGATGCCTCACCCTTTTTGCTTGGATCTTGGTGTTATGCCCCGCTGCCGTGATAGTGGTCCGTCCTCCTGTCTTTCAGCAGGGATGACCGGTTGTCAAACTCAGTCTGCTTTTTTCCCTCTGAGTGCCAGGGTTTTTCTGCGTTCCACGTGGACGCGGAGATCGGTTTCCCCTTCCTTCCCAAGTGGGTTTACCATTTAGTGGTGGTTTTAAGCCCGGAGACCTCCTCTTTCCAGCCTCTCCTTTTGGTTCAACGTGTTCGACAACCCCACGAGGGCGTAGGCTCCCCTTTCCCGTCTTGTATTATATCCGAATGGTGAGGTTCGCGGTGCCATCACTCACCAGTTTTACTAAAAAAACGTCACAGTTCCTCCCCCGATAGCCACAGCAGTCCCCTCTCCCCCTTGTCCCGCCTAAACTCCGGGCAGAGTTTCCCTAACCTCATCTTTCTGCTAGGATGGCTTCCTTGGGCGACTTAATGTTTCTTTTTTTGAAAGCGCTTCCCAACGAAGAGCCCTAACCCTTTCTTCTACTTCCAGGCAGCCGCAACGTTGTGATCCCCCTGCCTCGTACTACTCCTTCAAGTTGCCAAGAAGGAAGACCAGCCCGTCGAGACGTTATGGTTTCTCCTTAGGTTTTGGGTAGTCCTGGAGATAGAATTTTCTCAGATACTCTCTGTTAGTTTCTACAGGGAGGGATCGGCGGTCCCCTCCTCCCTTTCTTATGAGCCCCCCGCCGCCTTTAGTTTTTTTTTTTTTTTGGGGGTTTTGCGAAGCCCAGGTGAAGGCGCAGGATTCCAACTCTGGTCCCTGCTTCAAGACCCCCCCCTGGGGAGCTATTCCTTTTTCGGCTACCACCCCTTTCGGTTCCTCTCGGAACCCTTGTGTAGGATGGGGTCGAGAGGGACCCCCCCCACCAACCCCTTTGTGTTGAGTTCCCTTTCGGACGGACGACAGAAAGTTAGTCTCTCAGTTAACCATTCTCCCTTTTAACTGCCCCTCGCGTCGCCACGGAAGGTCCTCTTCCCCTCGACGCCGGAACTTTTTTTTTTTTCTAACGAGGTAAGCGTATTGCCTAGTTCGACTCTTTTGATCCTGCTATCTATTTCACTGCCTTTTTGAGGATCCAACCGCTTTTTTGTGGAGACAGTTTCTCCTACGCAGTACCGACCCTTTGCGGCTGCCCTTCTCGAACCTTATGCTCTGCACCTTTCTTTTTTTTTGTGTTTCGTGAGAATCGGCCAAATTCTTTAGTCCCCCCCCCCCCCTTCCTTAGAAGATTTCTTCCTTTTTTCTTGAAGTAACCTCAGGCTTTCGAGATGACTTACGGTCTCCCCGGTTTTTTTTAAGTCACGTTCCTCGGCTGCCGGTGGCCACCGGTTCCCTTCTTTGCAAATTCGAGATGGACACCGCTTTCTGCCTCTTCCTGTGGTCCACGAGAGGGCTACTTCCCAGCCTCTGTTCTTTTTTTCCCCCCAACCACACCGTTCAGTTTAGCCCGGGATAACGTGCTTTCCCCTGTCCTTACCGTCAGTCGGCTCGGTTATCCCCTTCTTTGCTGTTTTTTGATTTCGCCCCCGACGACGCCGGGCGGAAGTTTCTTCACTCCCGATCGTAGAGAACTCCTTGCTCGCTAAGACGGAGTCTTCTTTTTGTGTTTCTTAGGTTTTTTCACTGGAAAAGGCCACGGGTCCTCCCACCCCCCACTTTTTCTCTAGACTTATGTTTCCCATGGCCAGTATAACGACTCCTTCCCGCCGCAACACACCCGCCCCCCCCCCCCGGTGCGGTTTAAAACCTCTGATAGTACATTAGGGAGGATCTCGCATTCTGCCCCCGCTCTGGCTGTACTTGTGGCGTCTGTCCGGACTGGTGATCGAAGGCAGTCCCCCCCCCCTTTTTCTCGCTCCTGCTGATTCGCGGTCATGAATCTTTCTCTGAAGCCGGGTTGTCGCCTCCCCCCCTCCCCGCTTCCCCAGGAGAATCCCGCCGAGGGCCCCCTTCCTCCGCTTTGCCGTTCAGCGTCGAAGGGTTATTGAGGTCGGTTTCCATATCTTTCCGGGACCGAGGTACCGGCTGCACTCTCCCGTTTTTTGTACCTTTCTCACACAATGTTGTTTTGTCTTCCTTAGTGCCTGGGTTCCGCCGATTTTGCTGTTACTTCGAGCGGCGTCCTACTTTTAAGCTTTCGACGGGACTTTCCCCCTTCTCACAGGTCTACTCCCCTAGTCTGCTGGTTTTCCTTCCCCTGGAAAGCATAAACCGAGTTAGACACTTCCCCCCCTCCCTCTTATTTTCCGTTGGGGCTGTGTGAGATCCTTGTTCGCGAAGAGCTGGACGCTAGTAACACTTTCACGGTCACCTCCTACTGGGCCTGGCACCCCTAGAGTTAGGTCTATCCTTCGCAGCCTTCACATGCTTGAAATCTAAACCTCCTTCTTCCTCTCTTTCAGCCCCTTTTTAACGCCAGCTGGCTGCTTTGAATTGAGGATCACACCAGGGTTGTGGAGTTCTCTCGGGTTCCATCTCGGTTGCTCCCCTCACCCCCGGTTGATTTCGGCCGAGAACAACCAAGAAAGCACCCCCCTCACTTCTCCTCTTCCCGCTGGGCGCGTCCTTAACTCTTTCGTCCCGGTTTCCCGTGAAGGCCCCTTTTTCTAGTGGTTTAGCTTCCCCGTCTTTAAAAACCTTCCGCGCCGATTCAGCCTGCTCCCGAGCGTACGGAATTGTATCCCCTTTTCGAGCAGACCCCCACGACGCCACTGCAAGACCTAGCCCCCGGGTAAAGCAGGAAAATGCTCTCAGCTTCTTTCGCCCCGCCCAAGCCTTGGGGTCCTCTCGTCTCTCGCGCTGTTTTCCTCGCCCTCCCTTTTAACTTCTACAGACGGTTACAATATAGTTTCCCTTTCCCCCGTTTAGTATCATCGTGTTTCCTCAAGTCACGACGGCGAGTCCAACATTTTCTCCAGAACATCTAGATGTATCGGTTTAGTAGCGGGTCATTACGAGTCCCTGAGCATTCTGATTTTTCTAGGGAGTCCCCCTGAAAGATTTCACCGTGCAGAACCCAAGAACCAAGCACCCTTTTCGTTGTTCGTGAACCGAAACGTCCACGGAGGCCCAGTTCGGACGACCGCCTTAACGAGAGAGAGTGAGCCCACCGCGTAGACAGGGGAGAGCCCCCCCCCGACTCGAGGTAACCATGGATGATCGACAACCTCCGTTTAAAGTCGGGGACGACTATCTCTTTTCCTGAAAAAAGCCGGCGACGAGTGTGGCCGCCGCAGGTTAAGGTTGCGAGGACACCTTCAGATGGCCCAGCAGTCGATGGAAAGTTTTTTCGCCTAGCGAAAAACACTGTTCCACCTCTGTTCCGACTTTTTGTGCCACATGCAGTTGTGGAGTAAACAAGCACGTACTACACCGAAGGGACTATGCTCTTCCCCTGCTCCCCGGGTGAGGGGGCTATCCATCTTTTTTTTTTTCGGTTTCTTCGACATGGCTTCCCACTGTCCATCTTTGGATCCGAGGCCATCTGAATAGCACTCTTCCCTTATGGCTTTTTTTTTTTTATCTCATGCCCCGACATCGGTGGTTATTCCTTCCTCCTTTCTTGCCTCTACTTAGCCGTACTCTCCTGTTGATTGCGCCGAGCCCTTCTTTAAGAGTCTATCCTGGGATAAGTCTGAACCCTCCACAGTATATTGAAGTGAATTGAATCCCACATTTTTTTTTTTTCCCTCTCCCTAAGTTAATTTCCCTCGCGCCGCCAGCTCGACCTCGGTGCGAAGCAGACTTAGATGAAGAGACTCCCACTTCGTCTTTGGGAAAAGAGAGGGCTGCTTTCCCTCCTATTGTTTTGACGCACTCTCGAAACAGATTTCCCAAGATCCCTCCGGTCCCTTGGCCCGCGCCCTTTAACCCCCCCGACCTTTTTTTCTCGTTCGCTTTCCGACCAGTCGGAGAGTGACAGTCTACATATTCAGCCGGTCTAGCACACTTATAACTGTCTCCTGTCGGAAGGTTTTTTTGCGCCCCACTCCGTCAGTGATGCTCTAATACAGGCAGGCCCTTTTTTTCGTTTGAAGGCAGCATCGTTCTTCCACCTTCCTGTCGTTTTGCGTATGCGCGAAAAGGTGTCCGGCGTCTCTCCGGCGGCATACCCCAGATTTTTAACTTCTCCCTAATCTTTTGAAAGACTCCGGGCCTGTCCGACTCGGAGCGTTCAAGATTACGGTAGGATGGTCAGCACGAGCAGTCTGACTCGTCTCCCCGGCAGCTTCGAAGCAATGAGTGTGTTGCTGAGCAAATAGACCTGTTCCCCAATCTTGCGACTGTCCTGGCCATGGTCGAGCTTTGTTTCTTCTAGGGCCCGCCCGCCCCGGAGAGCCCGGCGGTCCGTCCCCCCTTCAGGCCCCCCCCTCCCACCCCCGTGCCCCTTGAGCCCGGGAGCGCCGTCAGCCCTCCGCGCCAAGTTCATCCTCCCTTTTATCCGGATCAGAATTGAATCCTTCCTGAAAAAGCGCGAGCACCCGTGACCTTTCTGCCGGAGCTACGATCTTTATTTTCATCACAGCAGCGCTATAGTTGCACTTTCAGATGGTCAAGAAAGACTGAAGGAGAAGAGTCCACGCGTTTCTTCAGGGTCCCTCCGGGTCAGCTACCGTTAATTTAAGCCACCCACGAAGAGGACGCTCTGTTCCAATTCTCCCATCCCCGACAGACCCGCCGGGTTATGACCGGTGTAGTACCTACCCCCTTGTAGGAACGAGTAGCAGCTCCTGCAAGACTTCTTACCCCCCGCGCCCCTCTCCAGCCCCCCACCCTTCCCTCCTTCCTCCGCTTCCCCCCCGACCCCCCCCCCCCCCCCCACCCCTTTCCCTTTCCCCCCTCTCCTTCCCCTCACCCCCCCCCCTCCCAAACCCTACTCCGCCCCTTCCCCCATCAACTTTTCCCCCGCCCCGCTTCCCACCCCCCCCGTACCCCCACATACACCAACACCCACCCTCCATCCCCTCCTCCTCCCACCCTTCCCCCCCCCCCCCCAGCTATTCCCTCCCCCCCCCCTTGCCCCCCCTTCCCACCTCCTTCACCCTAGCCCGCCCAATCCCCCCCCCCCCTCTCCCATCCCCCCCTCGCCCCACCCGTCGTCTTTCCAACCCCCGCTCCCCCCACTCTCTTCTCGTCCCACCTACCTTCCCGCCCTCTCCCCCCCTCCATCCCTCACCTCCTCTACCTTCACCCAACTCCCCTATACCCCAACCCCCTTGCCTCCCCACCCCCCCCTCGACCCCCCCCCGTCCCCGCCCCACCCTTCCCCCCGTCGCGATTACCCCGTTACCCTTGCTACCCCCCCCCCCCCCCCCTCCCTCCCCCCCCTCACGCACTCCCCCGTACCCGACTCCCTCCCCCCCTTCTCCCGTCCCCTGTCCCCCCCCGGCAGATACTCCCCTCACTCGTCCCCCCCCTTATTATCCGCTCCTCCCCTGCTTCCCGCCCCCAACCTTTTTGCCCATTCATCCCCCTCCTCCCCCCCTCCTCCCCCTCCCCCCTTCCCCCCCCCGTTCCTTGCCACCCCGATCTCCTCCCCTTCACCCCCTCCCCCCCCCCCCTCCCCCCTCCTTACCCCCCCCTTCCATCTACCCCCCACCGCCTCCCCTCCCCCCTCCCCCCCCCCTGCACCCTACCTCCACCCCCCACTCTCTCCCTTCTCCCCGCTCTTACCCCCCGAATCCCTTTCCCCCCACCGGGACATTCTCCGTTCTCAACTCCCCTCATCCCCCCCCTACCCTTTTTATACATACCGTTGTTTTTTCTGAGTTTTCTAAGCTCCCAGCTTTCTTGGAGGATCTGTGAGGATTTCTAGCCTGAGGGGAGCCCAGATTTTTTCTTTAGGAGTTCTACCCCCTTCCCTCCTTGCCTCGGAGCTGAGTCCGGCGTTCACCTGCCACCCCCTGATCATCGGCGACGAAGTGGGCTGCCCGCATGTTCCTGGCTGCGGCCACCGGGTTCGCTTCTGAGTATGACCCCCCCATAGTCTCTACATGCCCGGAGCTGTTCCGCAGTGTTCGAGTTGAGAAGTCCCAGCCTGAGCCTTTTTCGGCTGTCTTCTTCTCCGCGTGACGTGCGCGCGATGGTTCTAGGAAGCTTCTCCTTTCTTGTAGGACACCTTTTTTTTTACGGTCAGAGGGAAATTCGAGTCAGACGCGCTCGGGATTGCTACCCCCCCCTTTTCGAGAGTGGACGGCGCGTAGACCTCCTCTTGTCTCTTTATGCTCCTTTTTCGCCTCCCGTACAAGGGTCGGTCCACCCCGAGACACATTGTCCCGCTTCCTCCCCCCCCCGAGCCGCTGATCGTGCCTGATAATCCCGTCGTTTGCTTCCCACTCAAATCGACCCTGTCATTCCTGGAAACGAAGTGGGACGTTTCGATTTTCCCCTCGGAAACGACAGTCGCAGTCACCCTTTTCTCTGCCTCTAACACAGCAGTCCCTTTTCGATTTTTCTCCCCCGCGATGGAAGTGCAGCAGCAGGAACCCCTACCTGTTGGGTCCCGCCAGACGTCGCAGAGTGTCCAGCCCTTGGTTTCTATAGCATTTCCTCTTGAAATAGAGAGATGAGTCGACTCAGAAGAGCTTTGTTTTTTTTTCGTCTCTTGCAGATTCCGCGAATGAAGCTAGCGCGTATAGCCTGAATGTTCTTAGTGCTGTCCCCCTCAGGCTTGCAGAGCCAATTTGTTCCACTGACGTGGTTTATGTTTTTTCTTCAGTTGTCGCACCCCCCAATGGCGGTTCTTGCTTTTCTGGAGGACTTTTTTTTTTTGATGGGGCTTCTTTTCCATTCTTCGGAAAGGACCTGAGCGTTGTGAAATCCCCAGGCAAATGGACTTACCGAGATCTTCCCCCCTCCCCTTCAACCTCTTCCCTTTTTTTGACGTAGCGGACCGACACCGTTTAAGGAGACGATGCTTCCGCCATCCTTCCGGCTCCAGCTTCTATTATTTCCCTCTCTGCCCTATGTTGAACTTTTCCCTGTTCCTCCTTCCTCCCGATCAACCCTGGAAAGGATACAAACCCCGTGAGAACGGCACTTTTTAGAATCTTCCCGAGCGGGTTCTCGTCCTGAATACTGAAACATGGTCCTATTTCCCCCTCGAGTTTCCCCCCCCCGTGCCCCGAGTTTTTTTTTTTGGCCAGTTCAAGTCGAGGGATTGTGGAAATCCTGATCTTTCCCCCCCCTTTTCCAGCCCGTCCCTACCTGGGTGGCCAAAAAGCTGCCTTTTGGGTCCAGCTTTCGTGGGGGGGGGGGGGGTGGGGGGGGGGGGGTGGGGTGGGGTTTTGGGGGGGGGGGGGGGGGGGGGGGGTGGGTTGGGGGGGTTTGGTTTAATTTTTCCCCTCACGGGTGGGCTGCGGCCTGCTCGTCGTTCACACGACCCCTCTCTCCGTCGCAGAGGTTGTCAACACTTCACCGAGCCCTCTTTAGATCGTTCCTCCCCGTGCGGTTCCCAGCCCCCCCAGACCTTTGGTGGGGGCGTTGATTAGATGAAACGGCGGCTGGACCGTCACCTCCTTACCTCTTCACTCTTGGCAGACCGGCCACCGCTTTTTTTACGCCCCGATTACTCTCCCGATCGAAGTAAGTCGGCATAAGGATCGTGCCTTCAAATGAGTCCCAAGAAAGAAGGACGCCCATTCAGGCCAGCCTGGTAACCTTATTTGATCCCGTCTCCGTCCAGAGCTAGATCAACGCTGAGGGTTCGAAAATGCTGCGGTGCAAAGCCGGCAACTTCTCTTCAGGGCCGTGTACGAGATTTCTCAGGGAGGCCCTTTCCCCGGTGGACGTCGGTTGTTGCTTCCCGGCGTGACATAGGGGCGTCCGACTCGTCATTTGACTCTTTTTCCCGCACTCGTGAGGCTGCTAGCCGAGGGTCTTTCTTTTTCGATCCCCCCTCTCCCGCGGGCCCTTTTCGTCCAGTAATCGGTCGTAAGAACTTTGACTTTCGACCGGCGCCTCGTATTCTGTATTATCCCCTTTCATACTCAATCCGGGTTCTTTTGGTCTAGTGTTCTAATGTTTTAGGACCCCGGTCAGGTAGACCGAGCTTGCTGCACTCGAAGCTGCTTGAGGCCCTTCCCTTAAAAACTTGTTTTTTCGCGACCGGGACATGGAGTCCTTCCTCGCTTCTTTTACAGGCTCGATTGTCTGACCTTAGGTGTTACGCGAAAGCAATTCCTCGGTTTTCCCTCGACCCCCTCTGCCTTGGGTAACTGAAAGAACTGTTAAAGTCTACCGAGTAATGGACCGTAACCCTCTTCTTTTCATCCTCCTCTTTTTTTTGTGGTCTCGAGATGGTAGCGCCCGTAGGAAATAGGTGTAGCTTTCCAGGGAGGATGTAAAAGAGGTGCGTCTTGCGAGCAGTTCTCCTGCCGGCCAGTGCTGGAGAGCGCCCCTCGGCGTTTTTTTTGTTCTCTCACTCGTTCCCGAATATAGGAGGCCTCTGGTCCAGGATCCCCCTCCACCATTTTTTTCCTGTTTCCTTTGAGACAGGAAGGGTTCAGATCCCCGTGTGACGTCAGCGGTACCGCTATCCGTTTTGGAGAACCCAAGAAAAGACACCATGTAGTACCTACCCCGGATCCGGATTGCAGCCCTCCCTCCTCCTGCT
>Ga0179593_1540035_pt1 | contig 17816 bp, 28 predicted proteins | sample CZODoug2_1_08_16_FD_185931 | JGI IMG/M metagenome (GOLD analysis project Ga0179593, IMG submission 185931) | Vadose zone soil fungal communities from Angelo Coast Range Reserve, California, USA - CZODoug2_1_08_16fungal (PacBio error correction) | ecosystem: Environmental > Terrestrial > Soil >... | reverse complement strand
CGCCGGCTTCCCGTGACATGAAAATATCTTTCCCGATGGGGAATTTCCACTCCTTTCCCCTTGAAGGGAGGCGTTTTCCCCCCCACGCAAACGATACCCTTCCCCGTACCTTCGTGGGTCAAATTCCCCTTCGACGGAGTCTTCTCACCCAGGGCTCCCCTTTCACCTCCCCCAGGCCTCCTGCTTTGCCGGCCCCCACGTTCGCAGCACTCCCTGAGATTCAGTTTTTTTTCCACGTGTTTTCTTCTTTTTTTATCGTCGGCAAGCTTTTCACGCAGTTCCCCGCCTGCACCTCCGGGCACGCACCTTCAGCCTCTCCCTTTTTTGTTTTCCAATTTCCCCCTGGGACCCGAAATTACTTTTGCCCCGCCACCGCAACCTTTGCCAGGACTGCCTTCCCTTCAATCTAGACCCGATTGTTTCCCTTTCTTCCATCCACACATCTCTTTTTACGGACCGTTTTTTCTCTCCGCCCCTTGCACCAGATTTATTCTTCTTTTTAGCGGTTATTACCTTTGTTCAGGGCTTGATACCTCGGGCGCCCCCTGCCTCTCCGCAACTCTCCTTCGTTGCCGAGTGCTCCCTTTGTCCCGTCCGACAACTGCTTTCATAATGGGACCTCGAATAGAGAGACCCCTCCTCCAAAGGGGCGCGTAACAACCCAGGGAGGCTCGAGAGAAAGATAGATGGGACGTTCACTTAAACCACCCAACTCGTAGCTTTTAGTATAAAATGTATTCCAAGTGTCCCCCTTTCCGGTCTTTTTTTCCGACCAGCGTTTCCCCTTGAACGACAAAAACCTGTTTTCCCAATCCCCTTTTTTCGTCGCGCAGAGTTCCTTAGCTTGCATTTGGGCGTGAGATTGCGTACTTTTATCCTTTCGTTTTTCCTATTGAATACGGGCAGCCATTTTTTTTTTTTTTCGTGTCATCTAACTCTCTTCTTTTCGAATTCCCGCTTCCTTTTTTTTTTTCAACACTTATCCAGACCTCTCCTTCCCCGGTGGGAAGAATGCTCCCCTTTTTTTAGATGGCCTTTTCGGCATCCCTCTCCTCTTTTTCACTTAGCGGTGAACCTCCCCCAAAACAAACCCCCGGGGCGAGTCCCTTTTCCTCTCCCCCTACTTTTTTGTCAGCGACCAGAACTTAGCCCCCCCCCTCCCGGTGTTAGCCTCCCCCAAAAGAGCTTGAAAAACCCCTTCCCTGTCCTTTCCTCCTTCAGGGACGACCGGACCCCTTCGTTTCGCAACGACACTTGGCGCGACCATTTTATTTCTTTGTTTTTTTTTGCAGACAAACAGGCCCCCCTTTTTTTTCCAGGTCCGTCGTTGCGAACGAACCCCCTTTTTTCAGTCCTCTCGTCCTGCGAACCCCCTTGACGGACCCGGAATTTTTTTTTGAATAAATACCCCCCCTTTTTTCCCTCTTTTTTTCCTTTCCCTATACAACGACGGGAAAAACGTTTTTTTGCGGCATAAGTAGTAAGAAAGTATTCTCTTCTGTATTCCCCATTGACTTTTTTTCCCCTTCCACATGGTAAGATTTTGTTGTTTTCTCTTAATTATTTCCAGCTTGCAGCATATGATTGAGTCCCCCCTTCAAACGATTTGGAAATCTCACCTAGAACTCATTTCCCCTTTGGGGTTGGGCTTGGAATCGAAAATTAATGACTTTTTTGCCTTCCAGGGCCCGCAGCGGAGGAAACCCTTAACCCCCTTTTCTGGTGGTGGTTCGCCCCCCTGCCCCATTTTTGGCCCTCAAAGCTACTTTTTTTCTTTCTTACGGCGAAAACCGCTGTCTGGTGCTCTTTTTAGTTAGGCCCCCCCTTGAGGTTTTTTCACGGACCCCAGCTGGTATACCGTAAAGGCTTTTTTGAGGGTCCCCCCCCAATGGGAGCTTTCTGGAGCCCCCTCCTCCCTTAGAGCCAAGATAAGGGGGGAGGGTTGAAGCCCTACGGGGAGACTCGGATGGTAGCTCTCAAGTACACAGGGGCTTTTCTTCTGAACCTCCTCGGGAATTTCTTCTTTGTGTTTTTTTTCTCCCCCCCCCAATGTGGGTAATCTCTAGGGGCGTTTCTCCTTTGGCCTTTCATGAGCAGCGGAAGCGAGTTCTCTTTGACCCCCCCCAAAGGGGCCGTCTTCTCCACCCCCTTTTGAGGAAGCCTTCTTTTGGCTGCAGAGAGGACTTTTCTTCTTTCCCCCCCGGCCCCCCCTTAATAACCCCGGAAGCCCCTCCCGTTTACTGCCTGAAGAAGAACCCCCCCCCCGCTGGAGACTGGCCTGGAGGCCCTGGAAAAGGTTATCCCCCCAATTCCTCCATTTTTCTTATCTTGAATTCGGGTTTCCTTCAGAATTTAACCTCTTTGGCCGAGCCCCTTCCTGCGTGCAGCTTTTGCTTTCCGGCCTTGGTCTCTGCAATTTCTTTCTGTTGGCTTCCCCGGGCTTCCTCTCTTGTTCCTCTGCCGTGCCTTTCCTTTCCATTCGCCGTCTACGGATTTCGGGCCGACCATGGAGAGGCATCGGATTTCCCTTTTTCCTTTTTCTTTTTTCCCAATACCCCTTTTCTCGGACTGATGCTTTGTGTCTCAGGAAAATGAAAAGCCTCTTTCTTAGCCTGACGACTCTGAAAACCCCCCTGGTTATTGTGCCCCCCCTTAGCACGGTGAGCATCCATATAGGTTTTTCCCAACCTCCCCCCCCTTTTTCCCCGGGCTGATCTTTTGAGTTTGATTTCTTACTTCCCCTCGAACTTTTTTCTCTTTGGATTTGACCTTCAAGCCTCCTCGGTTAAGATCTTTTTTTTCCCCCTCTTCTTTTTTGACCGCGGATCCCAAGGGACCTGGACCTTTTCCCGAACGCGTTTTGAGTACATCAGACCTTTTTCTTTTTTTTTTTGGGTTTTTTCCTTCCCTCGGTCCCGCGGTGGCGGTCATTGTCCCCAAGGTGGACCTCTGTTCCAGGACAGACCCTTTTTCCTGCAAGTTGTTTCTCCCCTGTGTTTCCTTTTTTGGGTTTTGAGGTCTCTTTCGGTCTTTTTTTTCCGATGGATTTTCTGGGCTTGGTCACCTTCTGGTCTTTTTGCCTTGCCGGGCGGGAGGTTCCTGCTCTTTCTAATAGGGGTACAATCCCCCTTTTTTTTCGTTCCCCCTCCCGACTTTTTTTCCAAATTTCGGCAGTTTTCAAAAGCCCAGTCTCTTTCACGCCCCGGGAGTTTCTTTTTCCGTAGCAAAAAAAGATCTGTCCCACCCCCCCTTTCAATGAACCAAAGCGCGATTTAGTCCGGGATGAATGCCACCAGTCTTTTTCCTCCCCGGCGATTTTTCCGATCAGCGGCCATTGGCAGGAAGATCCCCTTCCTTTTTTGCCTTTCTTTAGAGAATTTTCCTTTTGGACTTCATCCTTCGAGACCTAAACTTTTCTTTCTTCCCTTTCTGACTTTCTTCGGTCTTTTCTTTTTTTGCCAACGCGGCCCCAGTTTTTTCTGACCCTTTCCCCCCTCTCCTCCGGAAACTGAAACCTCTTTCCCGGTTCCAGGTTGGCCTCTCCATCTATCTCTTTTCTTTTTTTTTTTTAGATAGTTCCCTTTCTCCTTTCTTCTGCCGGGGCCCCCCCCCCCCCCTTTCCTCTAGGAACCTATTTCAGTTCTTTGCTTTTTTTCTCCCCTTCCTCTAAGTCCTTCCCCCTGCGAGGGTCTATTTTTTTTTTTTTTTTTTCTGGGGACCGGTGTGCTCTTTTGGGAAGGATGAACTTTCCCACTTTCCCTCCCCTACTTCTCTTTTTTTTTTTTCGCTTGAGGATTTTTTTTCCTGCCAAATACCCCCCCCTCTTTTCTTTTGTTCTGAACCAGACCCCCTCCCAGGCCGCGCGCTTTTAGAGATTTCCCCCCTTCTCTTGACTTTTTTTTTCCATCGGTGTTCATTCTTCCGCTCCTGGGCTGCCTTTCCCCCGCGTGATTCCCTCCATAACTTTCTGTTGGCCTTTTTTTTCGATGCCCGGGCCCTTCTCAGGAACTTCCTGTCGCCCCCCGCGAAATAGCTCTTCCCCAAAGAAGCCTTCGACGATAGCTGTCCCCCCTTTAACCTTCTTTCATTTCGGGGTTTTCCCCGACGGTTAACCTCCCCCCCAGATTAACCTCCCCACCTTTTTACTCCTCTTGTTAACGGACGTGCCTCCCTTTTTTAAAATCGGCCACTTGGAAGTAAACATTCTTTACGTCCCCCCCCCAAAATCTCACCCCCCCTCCTCACGGTCGACAATTTGTGTCCAACAGAATTCCCGTCCCCCCCCAGGTCTTTGGCCGCCGCAAAAACGTTTCCCTCGTAACCCTTTTTTTCTGGCATTCGTTTTCCCCGGGCCTTGTTCGAGGTTCCTGCGTAGGCCGAAACCCTTTTCTCTGCTCTATCCGGAACCCCCCCTTTCCCTTCCCAGGTTCGGGCTCCGGCCGCGACGTCCTTTTTTTTCCCCCGGGCCTCTGCTCCGGGCAGGCGTCTTTTGCCGCACCGCTAACGATTTGCCCCCTTTCTGCCTCAGGGGTATTTTCCTTGTCCACGCCGCGGTTTTTGGCCCTTTTCACCCCCCTGCCCGTACCCCCCAAGCATGCCCCCCACGGGGCAGGCCCCTTTTTCCTCCTCGGCCGTTCGCCCCCCCCGCCCAATGTGGCCTGCGACAAGAACTTTTTTTTCCTTTTTCCCGCGGCCCGGCCTCCGCCCAGGAAAACACCTCCCCTGCTCCCCGACTGGCAAACACCCCCCCCCCTGGCGAACTTTTGCATGACCTGTCTGGAGAGGAAAGTCTTCATGCCCCCCCCTCGAGGGAGGCTTTTTTGAGGAAAAAAGGGACGTTTTTTGTTTCCTTTCTTGAGAGCCTCTTTGTTGCGCCAAATTGCATCTCCCCACGTTGTGTAAAACTCCGTCCCCCCCCCCTGGGAGAACTTCTGGTTCGAAGGCACTTCCCCGAGAGAAAGGTCTCCCACCTTTTTTTTCCTCAAACCCCCCCCCCCCCCCACGGCTCACAGTCCTGAGCCGCTCTTTTCGTCGAAGCCCCTCTCTTTCCTCCCCCCCATCAACTCGTAGAGTTTCGTCTCATGGCCATACCCCCCTGAAAATTGGAACGCCTCCTGTATTTTTCCCCCTTTTACTTTCGTGCCCGACAACCTAATGCTTCCTTTTTTTCGCGGCCACGGCTCCTCAGCGTTTCGCCGTTCCCTCCTTTTTTTATACCCGCTTGCGTTTTTTAACCACCGTCTTCGGAGTTTCTACCCCCCCCTTCTCCGCCCAGAACATCCCCCCCTCTTGTAATTATCAGTCATTCGTCTGCCCCTTTTCCCCCCCCACAGTCAGGGGCCCTGGATTTTTTCCCCCCCAAAGCGACGGCTTTTCTGTTTTTTCCCTTGCCCCCCGTTTAATGAGGCCTTTTTTCCTATGCGGCTTCCTGACGAGCTGGTGGACTTTTTCCACCCCCCTCTGACCCCTTCCTGCGAGTTATCAAGCCTCCCCTATGAAGAACGGGGCGACTCAGCGACAAGACTAGCCAAAGACCTTATCTCGTTTACTCCTTTTTTCTTCCCCCCCTCGCTGAAAAACTTCTCCCCTTTTCCGGGTCAGTCACCCCGACCGGACTCTATTTCGACCCCCCCTCTTTTTTCTTGGGGGCCATGTTTTCCTCTCTTTTCACTTCTTCACCTGGGGAGATACTAGCCCCCATGGCCCCCCCAGTCGTTCAGTGTCCTCTTTTTCTTCCTTGAAGGTAGGAGTACTTCTCTGACTTTTGCAATCTCCAAGGAAGTACCCCAGAACGAATTTTTTTCCCACCTCCTCTTTTGTCTTTCCTTTCAGTTGTAAGATCCTTTTGAAAAAAATTTAAGGAGGGGGGAGATTTTCCTTTATCGAATTCTTTCCCCTAAAAGGAGGCCGACCCCCTGGTCTCCCCCCCCCCTTTTTTCTTTTTTTCGGCAGTTTAGGTAGCGTTTCCTTTCCCCCCCTGTCATTTTTTTTCCTTGGCCTCATCTCCCCTCTTTTGAGCAGGGCGCCACCCGAAGAAGGGATTATAGGTTCTTGTTCTTTCTTGCAGGCTTCCCCCGGCCGCGCGCCGGGCAGGCGATTTTTTTGGGTGGGATGGTGAATAATTCTGCCCTTTCCCGTGCCCTTGAGAGGACTGGTTCTGGGATTTCGGAATTTGTGATGCCTTTTTTCGAAAAAAAGAAATTTCCCCTTCCCCGGTTTTCTCGCTACCGGCCAACCTTCCATGGTGCTTCCCCCCCCCCGTCTCCCTTTTTCTGAAACGCTGCCGCGACTTTTTTTCGCGAGCTTGGTAGTGGAGTTCTTTTCTATCGGGCTTTTACGAATTTTATGGGAACTTTTTTCCGGAGTGGTTTACCAAAGCCCTTCTCTCCCATTGTGGGAGACCTCTTTTTCTCCAGAAGATGGTTGAGTCTTTCCTTGTCCGTTGGATAAAGATAGATAGTAGCCCCCTGAGAGAAGGTCCGAGTGTTCCCCCCCAATGTGCGGTTAAGCTTTCCTTTTTGAAGTCCCCTCACCGTTCGCGGGCAAATTTGTCCTCCTCTGGGTTTAAAGGTGGCGCACCCCCGTCGGGCCCTTTTTACACTTGCGTTTCCCTCTGAGGAGAAGGATTTTCACAGCATTTTTTTAAAAACAAACCCGACTCTTTTTGTACACCCTTCGAAGCCCTCTTTTTCAAGAACAAAGAAATCTGGTCTTTCCCCTTTCCTCACTTTCCGAGAAGATGAAAAGGTCTCTTCCAAATAAATTTAAGTTCTTTCTTTGGTTCCCCGTTTTCCTCATAGAGTAGTTAGGACGAAATTTTCCCCCCCCCCGTTTACCTTTTTTTGAATCCTCCGAAGATTTGAATTTTCTGAAGATTTGTCTGGTTTGTTATCGATCTCCCTTCCAGGGGGGATTGGGCGAATGGGCAGAATGTCTTCCCTGAATTTCCTGGATTCAGGGCGTTGGTGTCAGCAGTTCCCCTTAGTCCGCCCGGCCGCCCCTTTGCCGGCGTTTCCGGGCAAAAGACCCTTCCTCCCTCCCCCTATCCTTGCTCGCGAAATTCCGGGACAACTCAATCGATCCTTGAATGAAGGATAAGTTTCCCCCCCCCGAGGAATAGACCCCCCGCCTTTCCCACATTTCGCCTTTTCATCGATAAGTGCTTCTTTTCGTTCTCTTCCCCTCGTACATTGTTCCCCCCGGGCAGAAGCCGCCTCTTACCCATCCCTTTAGGCTTGGAAGAGACCTCTCTTTCGAGGGGCCTCTAACTGTCTTCTTTCCCTTTTCTCTTCGCGGCGGAAAACGTCCCTTGTTTTTGCCTTCACGAATTGTCGGCTCCTTCCGCCGTACTTCATACAACACCCCTCCCGTGATTTTTGGAGTCTTCTCTCCCGAATTGGAGGTGGAGTACATCCACTCCCCCCCTTGACCCTTTCCCTTTTTCCGGGTTAGTACAGTACCAATCTTTACCCTTAACGTTTTTGAGCAGGCCCTTTGTTGAGGGCGTAAAAGTCTTTTTTTGAAGGTAGTCCTATCTATCCCCTTTAGGATGATGATTGGTTACATTCGAGTGCTATCGCAGGTTGTCGGCCCCTTCGTTTGATTTTTTTCTTGGCGCAAGTCTTTTCCCATCGCGCCAGCCGTTTCCTGCACAGGATAAATTTTTGTTCCCCCCCCTGCGGTTTACTCCCTTTTTGCACCGGCGAGCATTTCCCCTGAGCGAGAGTTTTTTTTTCCCTAAAAACATTCGTGTCCCCCATCCCCCGAAATTCCCACCCCAAGATTCCCGCGCGATTTAGGGCCCATGAACGTTGCGGAGTTTCCTCCTTTCCCCCTTTTTCCTCCGCCCACGTGATTTTTTCCCGGGAGGAGTTGGCCCAAGCTTGGACCGCTTTAGTTTCCTCCCTCTTTTGCTCCTCCTTCGCTTTTTTCGCGGCGAAGACACCGGTTGCCCTCGCCGTTTTTTCCTTTCCCCCCCCGCTCGGTCTAGACCTTTGGGAGGGCCTTCCGATTTCGGGTTGACCTTTTTCTAGGCTGACCCGTTTTTCCCCTTTCCGCCGGCAGACTCCCCCTAATCAATATGTCCCTTTATCTTCCCCAAACCTGGAACAGGTTCTCCCCCCCCCTATTTTCAGTTTCAGGTTTTCCCCAACAAGGAATCATGACTCCGGGGGGTTCCCCCCGCTAATAACTCCCCCTCTTTTCCGGACCGAGTGTCTTTCGGGGTCGGATGAAGAAAACCAAACCGGACTCGGCATCCCTTGCGGATGGATGCCAACCAAGGAACGTGGCGCTTTCCCTGATTTCCCTCTCCCCCTTTTCCGGGCATTAAGAATTCTTTCAAGTTAGAGCTCTTTTGCGCTTCCCTCCCAGGCACCTTCCTTTTTTAATTCGACCTTTTTCCCTTTTTCCCCTTCTCTGGCCTGATGACTCTTTCCTTCTTCCGAGATGGCATTCCCCCTGACTCTTTTGTTCCTTTTTTCTGCGAATGCACGATGATGAAAGTCCCCCTCTTCCCTCAACGCAACCTCCGTTTCACTGCAGCACCCCTTTTTTCAGCTCTCTTTCTCGGAAAATGTATTCCCCTCCCCCGGACAGCGCTTAGCAAACCAACGCCCTTCCTTGCATTTTCCCCCTCCTTTACTCACGTGCTGCAGACCCTTTCCACCTTGTTTCATGAGCCCCCCACTCGCCCCTTCTCACGGTCGACAATTTTTTTTTTTTTTCGCAAACCCCCCCCCCCCCCCCCTTCCCCCGCCGGTTCGTTCGACATCTTTCTTCGTTTCCGGTCAGCCCCACCCTTCAATATAGAAGCCCCTTGGTCCCCCCCCCTTACCTCCCTCTTTCCTTGTTCGAGGTTTCTTTTTCGCGTCGGCCGCAACAAATTTCGCTGATCCCTCCTTTTTACGGGCAGGGGTCGGTGGGGTCAAAACTTGGCGAAAGTTTATCACCCCCTGGGGTCCTTTCACGATACGGCCCTCCCCCCTGCAGGGCGGCTTCATTGCCTCGCGCCCTTTCGCGATCAGTTTCTCCTTTCAGGTCCACCCCTTCGTCGGAAGCTTGTAATTTGCGAATCCAACGTCCCCTTTAAAAGCAAAAGCCTCTTGTTCCGTTTCTCCCCCTTCCCCTGTGGAAAGGCTTTCTTCTCTTACAAAATCGTTCCCAAAACCGCCCCTCGCCCTTTTCTTTTCGCCAAAATTCCTTTCCCCAAGGGATTGCTAGAAAAGATGCACTCCCCCCTACCGTTTCTTTTTTTGTTTACAGAGACCGTTTCTTGGCCACGAAGAACTTCTTTTTATTTTCGTGAACCCCTCTCCTTTCGCTTTTGTTTCCTTCTTAAAACCCTCTGGAGGACGTTTTCCTCCATGCCCCCTTTCCGGCAACCTTTTCCTCCTTGCCGAAACAACGGTGGGACGTAGTTCGGCGTTTCCCCCCTCTTTTCCGACCAATGGGCGCTTTTCTCCCCCCTGAAGGAAAGGGACAGCCCTCAAAAAAATTTCCCCCCCAATTTTGCTTTTTCCCCCCTTTTCTGAGGACGCTCGACGGCAGTTCCTTTTCTCTGGTTAGAAACTCCCATACATTAAAAACATCCTCCTCCTTTCGACCCATTTTTCCCGACCTTGGAAAGCCGGGACCCGACAAAGGTTACTTTTTTCTAATTCCTTTCCACCTCATGCACGGTTTCCGGCGAACCCCTTTTTCCCTTTGTTCTCCCCTTCCCTTCCATTGCCTTTGGGACCCTCCCAGTTCGTTCGCTCCCGAGAGAAACCTGTCTTTCCCCGATCGTCCCCCTCCCAGGGCACGCAAGAAACCCCCTCTCGTGTGAATTCTGCCTAAGATTTCGACCCCCCCGCGCCCCCCCCACAGTCACCATATAACCCAAGAGGAGGTGGGCTTCTTCCGTCTCTTTTTAGATCTCTTTCCTATCGCGAAACTAGCTTGTTTTTCCCCCTTCAAAAAACAAAACTTTGGAAAAGGGAGCTCCGTTTCCATTGTTCCTCCTTCGTCCTCTACAGACTCTCGTGTCCCGGGCGTGTAGTTCTCCCGGTATAAACCACTCTTACCTCTTTTTCTTTGAACTTTTCCCCGGGTCCGTCATCCCTTCTTCTCCTACGGACTCTTTCGTTAGCACTCCCTTGTGTTTCTTGTTTATCTCTTCCCTCCACTCGTTTAGTGGTTGTTTTTTGAGATAAACATTTTGTTCACCGTCGTCGTTGGCGACCCCTGCCCTTCCCAGTCCGGTCGTCGCGATAGCCTTCCCCGGGAATTTCTTCCCCCTACCCCTTCTTTTTCAAAGGAAGTTCCTCCAACTCAGGTCTTTCCCCCCCTGGACAAACGGTCCTTTCCCCTTTTTTGTTTTCCCCTTTTTTTCGTCTTCATGTTCCCCGTGATCGAAATGCTTCCTATTCCCCCCCTCCTTTCCCGGTCAGATTTTTTTTGTCAAACCATTTTTTTGAGGCGCCGTCCACCCTTTTTTTTTTATAACCCTCCTCTTCCTCCCCCCCCAGGCGCCACCTAGATTTTGCTCCTTTCTTATGGTGACCTGTTGTTTCGAAGCGGGCCTCCCTTCCAGGGCATGGGGGGAAGGTGAACGAAAGAGCATGTCCCTCTTTTTCCCAATTGTGCTGCGCATCTTTCGAGACCACAAACCTAAGGAAACTCGCTTTTCCTTTTTTTTCCCTTCAAGAAGCGAAAGATATGGGTGTCCAGCCTCATTACAGGGAGAAAAGCTTCTCTCCCCCTTAGTTTTCCTTTGGTAGTTGGACTTCCCCTCATGAGGTTTTTGTAGTGAAAGAATCCCTTTCCTTGGGAGCGTAAAACCCCTCCACACTTGCGAATTGGAGCCCCGGAGAAGGGAGCCCCCTTTTTCTCTTTCCTTTAGTAGTTTCTACGACGCCCCTTTTTCGCTATATAGCTTCTTTGTGTTTCCGTGACAATGTGGTCGGCTGGCGCTCGAGGTTTTTCGAAACCAGAATTTCTCTTTTTTTTTCCGCCCCATTTCCCTCTTGAACGGGGGGGACTGCCCTCTTTTCCCCCAAAAAGGGTTTCTTCAAAGAGGAAATTTTTTTCCCCCCGTTTTTCCTGCCGGCCCAGAGGCTCCCCCGCCCCCCTCCTGGTTTCCCCTTTTTCCGCTCGAAAGACCCCCCCTTTCCCAGAATCTGTGAGGAAACTTCTTCCCTTGAGGCGCAAAGGCCTCCCCAGGTTCGTAAACTCCTTTCTTGTGGGATTCTTCTTTGGTTCTATTTTTTTTGGCACAAAGTTTCTCGCGAAAGGGAATTTTCTTTAACCCTTTGATTTTTCGGAGGCCTATTTTTTTTTTCTCCCCTTTTGGTAGATGAAGGACAGGTCCTCGATTACCACCCCCCGGACTGATGAGTCTTTTCCCTGGTGAAACCTTTCTTTTTTCCTCTTTCATCGCCCGTTTTTTTTCTTGGCCGATTGCCCCCGCGGAGTGGGACTGTCCCCCTTTTCCCCCCTGAATGAGCCCTCCCCTTCCTGCTGCGGCGACCGGTTTATTCTCCCCCTTTCATTTGCGGCAAAAGCTCCCTCTTTCTGGCCGGATTTTCAAAAAAAAAAACACCCCCTTTTTTCCCTGTTTTCCCCAGGAAAACCTCCGCGCAGTCTGCCTTCTTGAAACTAGATTCCGGTTTCCCAGTACCCTGTTTTTTTTGTTCTTGATGTTCTTTGGGGTTGAGAATTGGTTCTTTTTTTTGAGACTCATTAAACCTACAATTCCCTTTTTTTTTTTTTTGTTGAAGAGTCCAGCTTTTTGTCGTGCCTCCTTGTAGGTTCGTTGGCGACCGGCTTTTCCTCACACCCACAACGGACCAACCGTACCCTTTTTCTTTCTTTTTCCCTCCCCCCCATTCTGTTTGACGCCCCCCCCCAAATTGTTTTCTGACCGTTTTCTGTTCTTGGGCCCTTGATGTTCCCTTGATTGGAAGGGAGGTTTTTCCCTGACCCCCACTTTTTTTCCCCTTCAGGTGGTTTTCTTTTTTTTGCATTGTTGCTCTAAAGAAAGAATCTTTCTTTTCCCCCACCTCTCTATATTTTTTTTCTCGTGGAGGTCAGCGTTGGTTTTTCTTCTTCTTTCCTGCGTCCGCTACATTTTTCCCCCTCCTCGTCGGGATCGAGGTTCTTTTCGACTTTCGCGAACAGTTGGGGTCTTTCCCCTTTTCGAAGGAGGCTCGCAGTCCTGAATCCCCTTCTTGAGGCCCGGGCCGAGACCCCCCCTCCTCTCCAACCCAGTCCTAGGCAACGTCCTTTTCCCCTTGTCCGGAAGAACATTGGTTTTTTCGAGTCTCCTCAAAAACAAAGAGGCCCCACCCCTGACCCCAACCGATCTTTTTTTTCTTTTCCGGCTGGCTGAATGCAGGTCAATGAACTGTCTTTTTCACTTTTCCCTCTACGTGATCATCTCCCTTTTATTGGCAGAGAGTGTCCTCCCCCCCAGATTGACCTTTAGTTCACCCTTTTTTCCCTCGAGGGGGACAGACGTTTCTTCCTGCTATAGACCCTAAGATCTTTCCGTTTCCCCGAGGCTCTCATCATGAGGGCCCTTTTTAGGGTGTAAGGATCGGGGTTTTACAAGGTTTTCCCTTCTTCCCGAACCCATTTTTTCCTGGCCGCAGTTCCCTCCCTCTCTACTTTTCTCCCCCCCCTCTTTTTGTTTCGTCTCCTTTATATCTCTTTTTTTTTTTTTCCCTGGAACCGGTAAGCTCTCCCCCTTTTCTTCTGAAAACACCTTTTGGACACACGCATTTTTTCTTCTTTTTGAGTGTTTCTTCCCTCCCTCCCCGCGTAGGGTCAGAGGGTCCTTCTTTCCCTTTCGACGCGTCTCGACTCCTTTTTCCCCCCCACCGAAAATGGCCCCAATCCCGCCCTTCCCTGCTTGAGATTTCTTCCTTTCCTGCCAATAAAGACCTTTCTTTCCTTTCGTTTCAGCGTGGACCCCTTTTCCAGGACACTGTTTTCCCCCATCGCGATTTATTTCTTTTTTGGGCCTAGTGGACTTTTCCTTGTTTTAATTCTGCCCTGTTGATTTTTTCTATCGTCCCCTTTTTTCCCCCCCCCCCGTGCTTTACGCGGATTCCTTTCCCCTCCCCTTGGTTTTTTCCTTTCCTTTTGTGGGGGGGGGGGCGGAAGCTTTTTTTTTTTTTCCAGATTCCAGCCACTTCCGGGCCTAAAAACTGTTTCCCCCCAGCAGGGCAAGCCTTTTCGGAAATGGTGTAGCGGTTCTTTTGTCCCCTTAGTTGGTTTTTTCCTTTTTCCCCCGCCCACAAACTTTTTTTTTTTTTTTTTCTCCGCTCAACACGGGTCTTTTTTCTCTTTCTGCGACTCCCACCCGCCCCTCCTTTGGAGTAAAACTTTTCCCTTTTCCACCTGCACTCCCCCACGCAAAAAATCACTTTATTTTTCTTTGAAGCTGCCCCCCCCCCTTTTCTTTCTACAGAGTCCCCCCTTTCCTGTGGGCATTAGGTTTCCTTCCAAAACTCTTCCCCCCCCCCCTTTGACTCCTCCCCCCTACGCTTTTTTTTTTTTTTTTTTTCCTTCGCGGCCCCCTAATTGTTCCTTTTTGTACTTCCCTTTTTTGACCGCAAAAGTCCCCCCCCCCCCTCGCGAAAAAGCTTTTCTGTTTGGGTCTTCCTCAAACTGAGCGCCGGGTCTTCCCGGTTTTCTCACACATTTTTTCGGAGTGGTTTCCCTTTGTTGCTTTGGCTCTTTTTTTTTGCATTGCCGCTAACTTTCCTCTTCCCAGCAGGCGATGCCTTCCCAGGGTATTGTTCTCTTTCCCTTTTTTCGGACGGCTCTTTCTTCCCCCCTGCGCATTTAAACTCCTCCCCTCTCTATCCAGCACCCTTTTGGAAAGGCACCTTTGTTCTTTTTCCCACACCCCATGGCCTGAAGCAGGAACCCCCCCAATCTCCCCCTCCCCCGGCAAAGATGCTTTTTTTTCCGCGCCAAAACCTTTCTTTCTTCCAAATCCCCCCTTCTAACCCCTCCCACGGAAAATACACAATCCTCTTCTTCGGGAAGGGAGTTTATTTCCTTTGGTGGCCTTCTTTTTCCGTCGAGCATTCCCCTACTTTCTGCGGATTTTTTTTTTTTGTTAAGTACCAAATCTCTTTACGGGAACAGGGAGAAGTACCCCTCCCGGGCTGACGCCCCCCCCCTTAGCTCGTTCTCCCCAGTTTTGGGTGTCCTTTTCTGTCCACTCCCCGTCGCTTTCAATTTTTTTTTTTTTGTGCTGGTCTGGACTTGCACGGGAATCTACAGGGATTTTTTTCCCTTGTTTTTCCCCCCCCTTCCCAGGCTCTTTCTCTTCCGCTCGGATTTTTTTCAGCGGTTCCAGCTTCCCCCATTCAACCTTCTTTCCTCCCTTCGCTTTTTTTCGGCAGTAGTGAACGACCTTTTTTCTTTATAGTTAGAACCTTTACCAAATTATTAGTGAAATTTTTTCCCTTGAAAGTTTTTCCTTCCCCCCGCTCCCGTGAGGTTTCGGAATGGCGTTCCTTTTTTCATCAGATTTTTTTCCCACTTCTTTTCTTTACCAAAATTTCCCCCCCCCCACCGAGAATTCCTTTTTCTACGCTGAGAGCACCCCCTCCTCTCAAGACAAAGTCTTTCCCGTCAAATTCCCCCCCTTCTTTCGATGAAAGATTCTCCCCCCCCCCCCTTCCATTCCCCCTTTTTTCAAACGCGAGGTGGGCGCTTGATTGCCAAAGAGGTTAGATGTCTTTTTTCTCGGACCCCGCAGCCCTTCTCCTTTTTTCCCTCCCCCCCACCAAAATTCTGACCTCTGGGCTAGTTATCACCTCCCGCGAGGGCCAGAATTCCCTTTTTTTTTTTTTTCCCCCCGACCCCTCCCCCTTTCCCTTCGTTGTGAGTTTTTTTCCCCCCTTCTTCTTTTCAAAAGAGCTTTTTTCCCCTGTATTAATAATGGCTCTTTTTTTTTTTTCAATATTCATCTCTCCAGACTACCTTTCAACTTCCTTTTCTGCAACGGGTCTTTTTTTCTTTCGGCCATGTTTTATACTTTCCCCCTCTTTGTTGCCCATCTCCTCTCTCCAATTTCCGTACAAGGAGTTCCCCCCCCTCCCCGTGCGAACTCCCTCCTTTAGGTACTTTTTCGACTCTTCCTTTCCTTACTTTAACTTTTCTTTTTTTTTCATAATTCCCCCTTTTAAAGCGAGTTTCTAAGTATCCCCCCCCCTTTGCCGGGGACACTTTTCTAATAACTCTTGGCCCCCCCAGTCTTTTCCTTTTGATCGGGATTTCCCCCAAAATTGCTTTTTCCCCTTGTTTTTTCCTTTATTCTTTTTTCTTCGTCAACCCTTCCCGATAGTAGAGGACCTCCTCCCTTCCAAAAAAAAGGTTCCCTTCTTAGATAACTTTCCCTTTCCCCTCGCTTTTGACCTGGAATCCCCTTTTTTTCCTTTTAAATGTGGTGGCTTTCTCTCCTCGGGAATAGCCCTTTTCCGCGTGTGTTTTTCTTTCACACTTCTTCCTCTGGAGACGGATTATTGTGCCTTTCTCAGAACACTTTCACCCCCCTATTTCAGCTCTTTTTTTTTAGCTTTTCTCCTTCCCCCAGCGAAACGTCCCTTTCATGGGTGCTGTACCAACCCTTTCCTCTTTGTGTTTACCTTTTCCCCCTTCCGCTGCGTGACGGAAGCTTCCTGCGAGGTCTTTTTTTTCTCCGGGAAATTGTTTTTTTGGTGTCCACACTCAATTGATCGCTGGTCCTAACGAAGGTTCCCCTTTTTAGGGTATAACCCCTCATAGGTTTTTTCTTTTATTCAATTTTTTCTCCGAAACGGCGAGCCTTTTTCCCCTTTTGAGGATTCTCGGCTTTCCGTATTCCCTCTCTGATTTTCGTCGAGCGGATCCCCCTCTTCCGTTCGAGCGTGTTTCACCCCATTTTTTTCCCTCTGACTGAGTATTCTGATGTGTTTTCCTTTTTTCCCTTCAAGAAAAAGGTTTTTTTGTCTCCCTTTTTCGACTTTTACCATAAGCGCACCCCCCCCCACTTGTGTTAGTTTTTTTCCCCCTTTTTCTGCAATTTGAGGACCTTTTGACCCTTCCTTCGCTGGAGGTTCCTGTCCCCTGAAACAAAGATGGGCAACCACCTCCTTTTCCCCCCCCCCGCCAGCGCCCCCCCCCTTCAAAATCTGGTGGCCCCTCTCCCAAAACTGACGCCCCGTTCCTTTCCGCGCCAGAAGACCGGTTTTAAAAAAGACCTTCCCCCCTCCTTATTGCCTTTGAATGTAGGTCGACTTTAACTTCGTTAAGACTTTTTTTTGTCTCAGGAAACGGCCCCCTGGGCAGAAGACCCTTGGAGGTTCCTTGCCTTTTTGTTTAATTCTTTTGTCTTTCTTTAAGGGGGCACCCTTTCTGTTGGGAGACTTTTTTTTTTCGAGACGGGTCCCGTTTGCCGGAATTTTTTTCGTTGAATTTTTTTTTCCCCCCCCTTCCCCTTCGTTGAACTGTTTTTTCCCTTCCCGACGCTCGTCATTTTTATGAAGAAAAATTTCCTGCCCGACATGGCTGCCCCCATTCTGGCGCGACCGTTATCCTTCTCTTCCCCAAAAAAGATTTTCTTCTTGTTTACCGTTTGTCAAAAAGGGCGCGCCCACTTGTCTTTTTGTTTTTTTTTTTTTCCCCCGTTTATACTTTCCTCCCGCGTGTAGGGTCTTTTTCAGCTTACATGACCTTTCCCCTGTGGGGTCGGTTTTAATAGAAGCTTTTTTTTTTTTTTCTCTTCCTTGAGTTTGCTTCTGTGACGAGGCCTCCCTTTTCCCCCTCGAAAATCGATGGGTTCCCCTTACTACGACTTTTTTCTCCCCCGTTCTTCCTCTTCGCTTCCGATATTTTTCCCCCTTGGTCCCCCCAAGGTTTTTTTTTGATTCGGCTTTCTCCACCCACTCCCCCCCACCGTAACAGTGGCTCTTTTTTCTCCCTCGGCAATGATTAGAAGGAAGCCCCCCCGTCTTTTGAGGTTTTTTCTTTTTCTTTGGAGATTGACCCTTTTTTCGTCATGAAAGGTTTTCTTTCCCCCCCCTTCTTGCTCGTTTGTTCCTTCGGGAGCCCCTCCCTCCAAGATTGTAGTCCTTTTTTTCGTGGTTTCCCAAAGAGTTTTTGCTGGTAAACAGTTTTTCTTTTCGCTGCCGTGTTTCCCTTCTTTTCCTCCTCCGCCAGGCTGCTTTTTTCATTCCCGATTTTTTGTTCGCCTCTGGCTTGGCTATCTTTCCTTTTTTGTTTCCCCCTCCCTACGCCGTGTGAGAACTTCCTGATTCTAAAATTCTTTTTCTCTTTTTTTTTCTTTGGAGTCCGACCTCCCCCCCGGCGAGCACATCAGCCTCTTGTTTAGAGTGAGAATTTCCCCCCCTTGTCTCTTTTTCCCCTCGGAAACATTTCCCTTCAAAAATGACCGAGATTTATGGCCCCCTTTTCCCCCCTTTTTTTTTCCCCAGGTCGTCCCTGCTGGGAAGGTTTTTCCCTTTGGAAAAGCCCTCCTCTTTCCCCACGTGGCGGTCTTTCATGTGGCCCTTCTGGCATCCAAGACTGCAAATTTTTTCCCTCTCGATCTTTTCCTCGGTTTTCCCCTGTCTCGGCCGCGGCCGATCCTTCCCCTTTCGTCAGGGGTTCCATCTTTCTTCCTTTTGAGGGAGGCGGCTTTTTTTTCCCCGAGTCTCTGCACTTCTTTTCTCCCTCTTTCCGCGCTCTTTCTGCCTAACTGAAAATATTTTTCTTTCTTCTAGCTGAAACAGGTTCCCCCCCCCTTTCTCTTTTCCTCCCATTGCAGACTCTCCCCC
>Ga0179593_1503171_pt1 | contig 17816 bp, 18 predicted proteins | sample CZODoug2_1_08_16_FD_185931 | JGI IMG/M metagenome (GOLD analysis project Ga0179593, IMG submission 185931) | Vadose zone soil fungal communities from Angelo Coast Range Reserve, California, USA - CZODoug2_1_08_16fungal (PacBio error correction) | ecosystem: Environmental > Terrestrial > Soil >... | reverse complement strand
TCTTTTTTTTACAAGATCATTCGAGCGCTCTTTCACTGGCCTTTCAGCTTTTTTCTACGCATTTGGACTAGCCCAGGCCCTCATAGATTGTTTTAGCTTGGTATTGAGCTTTTTCCTTTTCTTATCGTTTCCTCTACGAATTTGACACGATCGTGCTTTTCCAAACCCCCTTCGCAAACATCACCTTCTTTTATTCCCGCCCCAAAGAGGATCGAACGGTGATCTCTGTTCGAGACTAACCTATCTTACTTCAAATTTATCCGACCACGTCGAGGGCCTTAGCTAGTACTTCGCATTCTCTGGAGGCATCTTGTTTCTCGATTCACTCCTTCGGAGTTTGCATGCACTTGAAACATCCCGATCCCGACCTGATCGACATCCCGACTTACGCTTTTCCGAGTTTTTTTTTTCCCTTTTTTTTTTTTTCCCAAAACCTATTGACCGACCCTACCCCCCCCCTTTTTCTTCAGATTCCTCCTCTTCAAGGAGATCCCCTACAACAATCATGAGCCTCCTCATCCCAAGGCAGCACTGTGGTCCTTTTTTTCTCTTTTGAGGGTCGTTAGTTCTCCCCTCGCCCACCCCCCAGTTTTTGAAGTCTCAGTTGAGTCTTTTTACCGTCACCTCGAACGAGTTCTTCTCCTATCAAACAGGCTCATGATACGCGCTTTCCTCTCCATTTTTTGCGTTATTCTTTCCCCTCCTGTTCCCCGCGCGGCTTTTTTGCCAGTCGCGGCTAAAATCCCCCGATGGTTTTTGGATGAGACCGACTTTCCCTTTCGCACGTGAAATCCCGACCAAGTGGGGCAAGGGTTTTTTTTTTGCTTTCTTTGACTTGTGGCCGGTTATTTGAAAACCCAATTTTTTCTTCATGTTCGCTATCTCTTTAACCAGTTTCCTGAGCCCCATTGGGGTAGTCTGAAGATAACTCAGTGTCAAGTATAGAGCTCTGCGCCCTTCAATTCTGGACCTTCCCTGTTGCGTTCATTTGGACTTCGAGATGCTAATGTCTCTCTACTTTCTTTAGTATTAGTAGAAGCCGTCTCGGAAAGGTCGTGACCCTTTCTGCCTAGAGGAATTTTATAGTATACTGCCTTTTCCGTTTCCCTGCTTCCCCCTCGCAGCCCTTAACGTACTCGCGACTACCTTTACTTTGCCTTTACAATTGGACCGAATCGTCAAGGAACAGATTATTTCGCTTTTGTACGCCGGAGCCCCCCGCCTTGAGTTTCCCTTTTTCCAAGTGTTCTTAGGCCGTCAAGATTTTCGGGCCTGTTCCTGTCGATAGACAGCCTGTGCGAGTACCAAACGAGCCGAGCTACCCCCCGAATTTTCTCCCTGCTCCGGGGTACCTGATGCCACCAACCTATCCTTTCTCGAGGTGAAAACCCAGTATTAGAGGTTTTTTTCTGCTGTAATATCGTCACCCCATCATACGGGTTTTTTTGATCAGTTCAGTTTTTTTCCCTTGTCGGCCCCGGTTTTAATTTACGTTCCCTCAACCAGATTTGTTTTTTTCTCGATGGATGCCCTCACCTTCATTGAGCCCACCAACCCTAACTCGGGGAGGCGTTCCCCGGCCTTTTCTTATCTTAAGTTGCCATCTCTCTTTTCTACCTCTTTTCTTTTTCTTTTTAAAGCAGGCGCGTGTTTCCCTTTTTCATTAAGGAATCTTATCGAGTCGCGATACTAGCGGTGTTCTTTTGTGGACCTTCTTCTTTTTAGTCCCGTCGTGAGCCCGTTGATCCCATACTCCCTGCGGAACCCTGAGAATTGAGGCGTCGCAGCCGAAGAACTCTTTCCCCGTTCTCTGGAGATATGCAACTGAGTTCTCTTTGAATTCCCTCTTACGGTAACATGTCGGTTGGTGGGGATGCGTCTCCCGCCGTGCTTTGCTCCCACCCACCCACGGTGGTCGCAGCTCGGTGCCCGCTTGCGCGTGCCGGCCTGGTGCGATCGGGGGGATGGAGGCTTTGAGGGAGGGCGTGTTCTAGATCCGGGGCTTGGCGGGTTGCTGCAGGTCGGCGGGTGTGGTGGGGTACCCCCGCTGAAAAGAGGCGGAACCCTCAAACAAACCCAGAAGACGAATAAAAAGGCACAGAAACAAACGAGACAACTCCCCCGAGCCCGGAGGGTAATGCGCCAAACAATAAAGCGATTAGAGCACCCCCAAGACGAGCGTGACAGAGGAGAAAAGAGAAAAGAAAGGAAAGCAGAAAGGGGTATGAGAAAAGCCGAAGAAGGCAGAAGACTAACAAAAGTAGAGCAGCGGAGGGGGCCCACGAGAAAAAAGACACTGAGATGAATCGCCACAAAGAAGGAAAACCCCTCTCAAGGAAGAAAAAAAAGCGGGAAAAGAAAAACGAAAGGGGGAAGAGAAGGACCAAAGAGATCCTTCAGAAACCCAACAGAAACCCGCACTATCACGGACAAAGGACGGACGGCCCCTCAAAGACAGGGAGGAAGAGCGAACAAAGTGCAAAATAAAAAAGCACCCGCTACACCAGGAAAACAACCAAGGATCGGGAAGAATGAATGCAAGGGAGGAAGAGAAAGAAACAAGAATAACATCACAAACAGACAACCAGGGCCCCCAAGCGACCGAAGGACAGTAGTAAAAAGAGTCGTGCCCATAGAGGGTAAGTAACGGCAAAATCAAGAAAACCCACCAGGATGCATAGGGAACACACCAAATGAAAAAACGCACCCAGAACGAGAAACCGAACTGCCGAAAACCGAGGAACCTCCACACATGAGCCGCCGAGAAAGGAGACAACGGGCACGGGGAGCCGCCATAGAGAAGTGACAGCAAAAAAGGGAAACCAGAAAGACCGGAACAGTAATGGGAGAACAGAAGAAAATAAGGACGGAAAACAGAAAAACGACCGAAAACTAGAGAAAGAAATAAAAGGCACCACCGAGCTTAGGAAAATAAACTCCAAAAAACTACACGATAACGCCACACCATCAGCCGTCCACAAGAGATCCTCGACCAGTAAACAAAAGAATCCACATCTCATCCACAACCAACCCATAGCGCCACCTCCCCCCTTCCCCCCCTCTCCTCCCTCACCACACAGAACAACTACAACCCCACTAACCCCTCACTAAATACAGACTACCACCACACACAAGCACCTAAACAAATTCCGGGCAAACACACCCCGTACCAGAGGACAGAGTCACTATACAACCCCTTAAAAAAACGACAAAACCGCGGGAAAAGAAATCAAGAGAACTATACTATGAACAACTCAGATAATCGACTCCACAAAAAGCATGCCACACCCATAAACAACGCTCACAAGACATCTGCCCGCACCCTACAACCCCATAATTAATCAAACGCCCGAGGGCCACCCTACGCTTAAACAGACTTCCCCACAGAAAAGTGAGCCAAGCCCCTCCCCCCCTCACCAACCATCCGGTACTGACTATACACAGTCAGAAATAATAAAACTACAGCGCCATTTACTGATAATCGAGTAAGCAGACCACCCCAAGCTCTTTCCATAACCCCCCTACTCTATTCCCCCTCCCGACCGTCTCCGGCCGTCCCCCTCCACCCATACCCCACTAACTTCCCCCCACATCCTCCCCCCCCCTTTCCCCGCCGCTCTATCCAACGTTTTACCCCCTGGCAAACAGCCGTTTGCTTACCCCTTCTCACCCTACTACGCTCCTTACCCCCTCTCCCATCCTCCCCGCCCCTGTTCCCCCTTAGCCCCCTCCCTTTCTGTCCGTCGGCTCCGTCTCCCCTCTTTCCCGCGGGGCAATCGGACTAGTGACCCGAGCGCGCGCCGCCAAAACCCTCGTAAAGCACACAATAAGAGTGAAAGGAAAAGAAACCCTCAGCTAAGAAAGAGAAGCAAATACACGTACGCGAGGAGTTCGTACGCGAGGAAATAAACAGAGTCGAGAGGTCAAAACGACAAGATTAAGGAGTATAGTGAAAGCAACAATGCAGCCCTGAGAGTCCCGCGGCCAGGCAAAAAGGAGAGACGAGACCCCGCACCCCCCGAGAAACGCCCGAAAAGACCGGAAGAGAAGAAAAAAACTTGAATCATGGAATACCCAGCACAGCGAAAAACGAGGAGCCAAGAAAGAAGTAGCGAAAGAAACCAAACAGAGACGGTGCCCCGGAGAAAGACGAGAATAACCCCATTCCCCCCCCCATTCACCACCCCCCCCCACAATCTACGCGCCCCTTTTTGGACCCACCCTCTCTTAAAGGATCCCCTTTCCATTAAATCGCATTCCCCTCCTTTTTCTTAGAAGGGACTCATCCTCCTAACCCTTCATCGGCGAATTCCTCCCGCCCGTTTCTTTTTATGCTCGCTTTAGACCTTCCTCACCCAATCCTTTTCTGCCCCCCACATTCCAACCTGCGGTACTTTCTCTCTTTCTTGCTCCTTTCTTCCACTGTATGTTTTGACCCCAAGCCAGTCTTTTCTTCTGGAGGAGATTTCGGACCAATGAGTGTTTACTTCCGTTTTTTTTTCTCCCCCCCGTCGGTCTTAGACCTCTGTATTAGTTTTTGCGGCCGCCCGCACGGCGCTGATCGCGTTAACTTTGTGTGCCGTTTTGACCCCGTGCTCATCCTTATTCGGCCGCCACTTTGAGTTGCCTCCATTCTCCTCTTACTCCCCCCCATTTGTAGAGTATTGGTCCCTCACTTGTATTTGGCGATCCTGACTAATTGTCATCTCTTTTCTACCCCGGTTTTTTTTTTGACTCGAGCTACTTTTAAACAATGACGGCTTTTCCCCCCCAACGATCCGAGGGTTAATGCCCTTTGACTTGCTTTAACAAACAACCCCTTCATTACCTAATTTTTCCTCCGTTCCTTCGAAGCAACCAACCGTGCTTTTGTCCTACTTACTGGTAGTTAGAAAGCTTAATTTCCCCTGTCGTATCCCGTCAGGTTGGTCTTTAACTGCGATGGGGTATGGTAACATGGCCCCTCCTTTAAGCACTCGTATCCTGCCATCACCCAACCATTCCTTAGTAGAATCGCCGCTGGAGTCTCTGCGTCGGATACCCCTCCTTACCCAGACCAATCAGTCCCTTTTCATGTCTATCAGTTTATCAAATGATCTTCATGTTTTCTCCACTGTTTAGACTCTTATCTTCCGCCTTTTGTCTCCTTCATTATTTGCCCATCCGTTGCATACTTTCCGCGATCACGGAGTCAGCAGTTTAGGAGGTCTCTCCCCCCCCTTGGCCGTACTTTCGCAGTTGCTTCACCGTCTGCCCCCCACTTGCTCCAGGCCTTGATAACAAGTACTGTATTTTAACAACCGCTCTTATCCGCTCGAATTTTTATCCTTTTTCCTCTTACTCCTTGTCTCTGTTCCCCGTGCTCCGGCTGAAGATCTCTGTCCTAATTTCGCCGATTCGACGTAATAGGCCCTACCCGCCGTCGGGACTTCCCCCCTTCTTTATTTTGTTTTCTAACTTCCTGTTTATGTTCGTTTCCCCAGCTTCCTCCCCAATATGCTGAGTGCCCAGTCACACCACCTGAATCCCCCCCTGCTTCTCCCACCACCCCAGAAGTTTTTCTTTTCGGACAGCTTCGTCCGGCCATGACCCGTGTATAAGTTTGGACTTTTCCCTCTCTAAGTTATGGTATCTTTTTTTCTTTTCATCCCTTCCCCGGAGCGCTATTTGTGGAGTTGGAGCTGATTTCTTCGATTTTGGTCCAACGTACCCGGGTGACCCGACAGGAAAGATCCCCTCCCCCTCCCCTTTTGAAGTCCTCTCCGCCGCAGGCCCCGCGTGTGCCGCTGTTTGTAAGAATCAATTGTCATCTTACTTCTTTTTCCCTTAACCTGAGAAACCTGGGAACTGCCCAACCCTTTTTTTTCCTGCCACCTCGATCTTTTGCCGCCTGCGCTTGTAGAGAGTATCACTAGACGGATTAGCTACTCCCCCCCCAGCTCCGTCCCGCCGTCCTCGGAACCCCTCTCTCCTGTCCTTGATTCCCCACACCTCGCGCATTTCCTCCCCCTCCCCTTTCTTTAGATCTCCCATACCATAAGGAATCACAGTCCTAATTCATCCCTTAACTGTACCGGAGACCCCCTCAGAAAAGAATTTACTCCCCTTTGTTCTGATGTAATGACACTTTTTCTTAATTCTCTGAAGGATCGCAATGTCTTCTTATCTTCATTTTTCCCGCAATTTATCCCATGAACTCCCTTCCATTCTCAACCCCTCCCTTTCCCACCTTTTCGTGGAAGTTATTGAGAACTTTGAACAAAGCGGCGTCCTGCGCCTTCCACACCAGTTGATGAAAGTTCCCTCTCCCCCCCCCCTGCGACTATGCTCCCCTCCGCTTAGCTCAAGCGGCTTTCTCTCCTAAGCAAAATGAACTGCGATGATATCTCAGGAGTTCTGGAGGCCAACGCTTAGGGCATATTCCTAATCGTTTTCTGCATTCGATTCCCTCACTTTTACCCAAGACTAACTCCTGATATAGTTAGACCCCGACCCCCCCTTATCGTATTCCTTTCATGATGCTCGGGCTGCTCCTCTCCTATGTTTTTTTCCCGGCTCTTGCGCTCTTTGTGCTCCATTTTGTGCTCTACCTTTCCCCAGATCTTTTTTTACATTGCTCGTTGCATTGCTCCTGTGACGATTAAGACCCAGTTCTTTGCTGCATTCCCCCCCTTCTTAGCTCCTGAAGATCCTCCCGTGCATCTGCGGCCACCCCGAAGAAATTACCTCGCTGTGGCGCTGCTTTCGTATATATTTGTCCAGTTTTTCTCGATCCCTCCCTGATCTTTTCTTTCCCTCTTTTCTTGTCTTTATACTCCAATTAGTTGATTTTGCGAAGGGTTTGGTGCGTGTAGAGAAGAAAAGAAGAGTCCTGCCCCATCTAATCATTCCCCTCCAAGCCCTGCCCCTTCGTTCGATTCGACTGTTTCCTTCTCTTTGTCCCGCTCTCAGCTCGTCTTTGTACTAGCGTCTAGTTTCATTTTTAAATAAGGTTTTTTACCCTCTCTCCCCTGCTGCTATATGGTCTGCAGTGACCCTCCTCCCTCGTGTCTCTTTCTGGCATGTCTCTTTTCCCGCCTTACGATGCTGTAGACCACCCCCCATGGCCCTGTTTTAATCTTCTTTTTCTCTTCCCGCCCACCGGTCTTGACCCGACCAAAACCCGCCTCTGTTCCCCATTTCCCTCCTTTTCTCCTCGCTCTGACCCCCCATTCTTAACCCAGCCTGTTCCTTACCTTTCCTCCAGCCGAGATTTTCGCCAGTTTCGATCTCTGCATTGAGTTTGTCTTTCCTTCCCTCCAATTTGCCCATCCCCCGGCTGCCCCCATTTTGAGTTCTGACAAATCCTCCACCGGCCATTCGGCCAATTCGAAAGACTTCTTTCCCCAAACTCTTCCGTCCCAATATACCTTTGTTTTGTAGAATTTTCGGCGTGTGGAGTGAAGTTCACTTGTGATCCTTTGAAGGGATCTCCCCAGGCCCCCGCATACGGTCCCTCCCACCCGTCTTGTATTTATTTAATTTCATAGTGTCCTGCATGCGAAGAGAGCCTCCTTCCCCTTCCTACATGCTCCCCCCTGTTTCAGCGTCAGAATACCCCCCCATCCTTCGCGTCCTTCTGAGTTAACAAGACTCTTCTCCGAGGACTTTTGTTTCCAATGTTTCTGGAAGGTCGGTTTCGTCCCCTCAAGACCCCCCTCTCTTTTCCTCTCTGCCTTTTTTTTGTTGATTTTTATATAGAATCCCGCGTGCAACACACATCTCAATATTTTTCATGTCTATGGATGATCCTTGGGTGACGAGGATGCCTCTACACCTTTCTCTCCCTTTCGTTTTCTTCTTAGGCACGATATCTTCTCCCTCCCCTCCGTTGTTTTTTTCTCTCTCCTCGTTTTGCCTATATGATCTTTCTACCTCTTTTTTTCATCGAGAGTCGGCCTTCCCCGGACCTAACCTGCTCGCTATGAACTATTGCGGTTGTTTTCGCTGCTCGATTTCTTTTTTCTCTTTTTTTGCCCAACCCGGAGCATCTAATAGTCAATGGTTTGCCATCACTCCTCGCCCGAAATTTCATCTTGTTTCTCGGAGCCTCTTTTTCTTGGGCGACAGAGTTTCTCCGCGAATTTAATGTATTTCTGCAGTCTTTTAACCTTGCGCAGTGCCCGTTTTCCCGTGGAGCGCTGCTTGCAGCTCGGTTGACAGATCCTCGCGAGAAAGTGTCGATTCTCTTCTTTGACGTGAGCTGCTGCCCCTCCCTTTCACAGTGCCCCGGAAATCCAACAACGCCCCTACGTCCCAATCTTCCCTCCTTCCTTCATTGAGGAGCACGGTTTGGATTGGGTCAACAATTCCTTACCCCGATGGGTGCGTTATGTGAGCGCGACGTTCTTGTTTAATTCCTTTGGGCAAAGGGTGATTTCCTCCCGCCCAAACTCAAAGCTGCCTTAAGGTTGCCATCACCATCGTTTGCGGCTGTTTTGCCGGTAAGTCGATTGTTCTTACCCTTTGTTTTACTAATTGCCCCTCTTCTAGGCGCGGGGACCAAATTCTTTTATCGGGTACCGCAGTTGATTTTATTGCGAATTGTCTTTTTTAGACAAGAATATCTTACCCGTGAACAGAGGAATGTTTTTGGCCCGCCCTTGGCGTGTTCCTTCTTATTACCATCATGTCCCGACCCTCTCCTATTAAGCCCATAGATTGGAGGGATCATTTCCCAATGCTTTATTTCCACATAGAGCTATTCCCCCCCCCCCCACGCGATCCGGTGCCTCTTCTTGACGCATCGGGATCGAGCCAAAATTTTAATTGATTTTGTGTTTCTTCTGTGCCTTTTTCTGCCCCTAACGAAGCGCTCTTTCCCCCCTTTTCGAAACTTCCCCTCCTTTTCTTGAATTTTTCGCAAGAGGCTAATGGAGTGAGTTCTCTCTAAGTCTCTATCACTTTTACCCTCTTCACCACTTCGAGGCACGCTTATCCGCCGAAGACCTCTGAGGATTTCTGGAGAGATTCCCCCTTTCGGTCCCTCTCGAACGCACCTCTTCCGAAGATCTCAACAGCGCCCCTCCCGATCGATTCCAAAAATATCTTGAGACCATCCTTTGTTATTCCGGTATTCTCCCCCAACTTGGACTCTCCTCTCTCTGAGCCGTGCTAAACAGTTTAACATGAGTTGCCATCGATTGCAGTCCGCCCACTGGTGGAGATCGTTTGATTGTGTGCACAGACAGCCCCCTTTCTTGCTGCTCTCCTGGTGAGGATTTTTACTCTGTCGCCGGCCCCTTTGATTCTGATTTCGCGTTGACCTCCTTTTGCACTTCTCCTGTGGTTGACTGACGGAGAAAATCTATCTTTTTTCTTCTTCTGCGTCGGAGCTTTCCTCCCTCTGGTAGTTGTGAGCCTGTAGAAGCTCCCCTTTTAGTACCCGTTTTTGCCGGTCTGAAAGCGCGTCGTTCAATTCGCACCCCACACCAGGGGGCCCGTTTTTTTTTCGAAAAGGGGTCCTTTCTCTCCCCCTTTGCTTTCTTTCCTTCTTGCCTGTCGATCTGCAGAGAATGACCTCCCCCTGGGGGAGATTTCGCACGTTTTAGCAACCTGTTGCTTCTGCCCAGCCCCCTCCTTCGCATTAGGAATTAGGCATTTTCCTGTTATTCTCTCCCTCCTGCTCGGAGAGGTTGACCCTACAGTACGATTTTTGACCGTGTTAGAGGCAATGGTCGGACGATTCTGAAGTCTGTCGTGCGGCTCAAAGGGTCAGCGTCCCTCTCCGCAGAACCTTTCCTTTAAAAGGTAAAGTCCCGGTGACCTTCCATCCGCTCAGTAGTCAGATGATGGGCGGTTTGCCCGCCTCCGACTCGGGCTTTTTCTTGGAATGGAGTCAGCGTCAAGACTGGTTTTCCTGAACTTCGCTCAGCAGACGTGTTGGGTACCCCCCTTAGGACCTATTTTTTACCACCCTTTCCGGTTCCTCTAGTCTTCCCGCTGTAACCACAACAGTCCTTCTCTCTTCTGCTCCAATGCCTTTTTCTCCTGGTTCGATCCTCGTCCTCGCAACAGCCTACCTTTTGTGGGGCGACGAATTCTGGCTTGGGCGTTGCTCCCCCCACTTCCCGAAAGAGTGCTGTATTACGTTTTCCTCCCTACCTCAAGGCCCTTGAGGCACCCCTCAAAACGTCAGTTTTCTGGGCCGAAGCCGTCTTTCACTTTCGGATAGACTGAGACCTATTTGTGGATACCTCCCTTTCCCCCCTTTTGGTACTGCTCAAGGAGGGGTTGGGGTTTTGGCTGGACCCGATCAGTGCGGCGATATCTCCTGTGCAAGGTGAATTATTGATTAGTGCCGCTGCTACCTTTCCTACCTGGTTAAGATACATGCCTTTGAAATTACGGCTGCATGCGAAGACTACTATCTTCTTCCTCCTCTGTTGATTCGATTCCTTTTCCCTTGATTGTGCAGGGCAAGTCGCTCCTTTTTGACGTCGCCAGTTTCCGAATCTCCGGGGAAACCACAACCTCGCGCGAATCTCCATGCAAATGTTCATGAAGCCTTCCCTATTGATCCCCTTCCTCTTTAAGGGAAGTTGCCCCATCTCCAACCTTTATGGACCGTCCTCCCCGCGACGGTTTTTTCTTTGAATATCGCTGCTTTTGCCGCTTTCCTAGCCCCCCCCCCACGCTTGTATGCAACATACAACCCCTGCTTGATTTTTCGGCTTTCGACGTCCAATTTATGAGGCACACCCAGAAGTATGTTATTCGAAGTTTGAATCGAGTCCACTTTTCTTTGACTCTTTTGTCAAAGTCCGGATTAGCCTGGATTGTTTTTCGGACCTTAGGTGGTTGAGATTGCTCTCTACACCGTACGGCGGACATGTGAGGAATGGATTCCTCGCCGATCCAAGGGAGGGCCCCTTTCCCCCCACCGCTCTTTTCCTGTTTTTTTTTATCCCCATTTTGGTTACCTTGAACCTTTTTCTATCCTGATCGCCTCCAGAATGTTCTCCGTCTAAATTGTAGCGCGTTCCTTTTATATTTGTCCCCAGCGGTCCTCCCCTAATACTGAGTTCTAATGCCCTGCTGCCTTTTCCTAAAAACTGACTTCCATCTTTTTGGAGCCAGATCAACACTTTCGCCCTAAACTTCTTTTTTTCCTCATCCCTTTGACTTCACGCTTCAATTCAAGCGCCTCCACCCGGCATGTTTGTTGTACCTGCTCTTGTATGTCTAAAAGAAAGCTAACACTCAGCTCTGCACCCCCCCCCCCCCACACCCGGCGTGGAGTTTATGCGCCGAGGAAGCGAAGGTAGGTTTAGCTTCTTCCCCCCCGTACCTCCTATCGCTCGTTCATGTTTATATTCACTTTCAGTCTCAGTTTATATTAGCGCCCCGTCTTGTTCCAAGTTAGCCGTTAGGACCTTCAGAGTTGGCGACGCTTCTTCGAACAGCCATCCTTTGAAAAATACCCCCCCCCCCCTCATGCTAAGAGGAGTCGCATTCTTCGGCGTATGCTCCAGTTCAGAATTCCGCATTCGCTCCCCCCCCCAGTTAGCACTTTACGGCGTTGTGGATAAGCACTATCCCCCTTTCCCAAAAACCACCGCCTTCTCCCCCCCTCTTTTAGATACTCGATTCCGCGGCCCCCTTGTTGCTTTCCCAACCGTTTAGCCGGTTTATTCGAAAGAATACCGTTAGCCTCCTTACGGCCGTGTGGCCTCATTCGGGGATGTTTTTGTGGCTACAATCTGAGTTTTTAGCCCCCGCGCGTTCCTCGTTTTTTTGTCCAGCCAACTTCCCCGCCTTCCCTTCCCATCTTCGTTATCCAAACCCAGATCTGGTGTCTCGACGCGGTCGCAGAACACACCTCTCAAAGTGTTTCATCCGAGGCAGGGATTATGATTTTTTTTCATTCCTTCCCCTGTATCTCTTCCCTTTAGTGTAGCTATTCTTTCTATTTTTTGGTAAGTCACCGGCTTCATCGACCCCCCTGCAGCTCCATTTCATGCGCGCTCCCTCCATGCGCGTCAGTGCAATAAAGCGTTGCGCTTCTTTAAAAAAAGCCTCCATCATCTTTCTCTACGCGTTCTGGAAATCCGACTCCCTGTTTATCATATTCTCGCGAGGTTTTTACAGTCATTGTTCCTGTCCTTTCCCTTTAGCTCCAGTCCATTAAGCTAGTTTGCCTGGTCCTTGCCCCACTTCCTCTTTTTCAAAGAATCCACCTCAGCAGCGTCGTCATTCAGCTTTCCCCCAAAGCAAGCAACCCTTCCTAATTTCTCAATGGAAGCTCCTGAATCCTCCCCAAGATATTAGCTCAACTTCGATCCCGCCTTTTTTCCCAAAGCTAATTATCGCCATAAGGTTCTTCTACTCACCGCCCCGCCTTTCGATTACCACCCGTTACCCAGTCAAGGGCTCAGCCAAAACGCCCACTTGGTTCGTGTGCCGTCTTTCCTCCCCCCAATGAACGCCTCTCTGTTCTCCTGCCGCCCACCAACACGTTTTGTAGTTCGCTTTTTCCCATCGCTCGTCCGACTCATTGAGAACTGACCGTACATATGTGTACGCTCCTCCTGCAAATATAGTTGCCCTTCGCAACATCCTCCCCCCCTTTTTATCATCGACCGGACGGAACGAGTCACCTATGACGCAGACCCCCATCCTTCCCTACCACCCCTTGCCGGAGATCGAACTGTAAACTTTCCTCTCGGCCAATTTCTTGCTTCGTTTCCCCTTCCGACCTCTCTTGCCAGCAAAATTTCTTTCCCTCTGGACTGATGCGCCTATTTAGACTGTTGTGAGAACGGCTATGGCGACTTGCTTCCAATCTTTGCTCCTTCATAAACCCTTCTTTCGATACTCTCTTTTTTCCATAGATCTGCTTTCGGATTTCGATCCTGGACTGTTGGAGCGTGCCTACGAAGCTGCGATCTCCATGCAAGCCCCCTCTCCTCAGGCTCTCTCCCTCATCCTTAATCGAGTCCGTAATGTGTTAGATATTGATGAAAGTCGCACTCTCTCCCCCTGTAGATGTTCCTAGTTCGTTCTGTCCACCTTTATTTTTCATTACTGTTTTCCCGCTATATCGTTCTGCTTTTCACAAAGAGATCCTCGGCCAAATGCTAAGAAAACACGGCGCAGTCCTGTCTCGCCTTGTTTTGATCGGATCCGATGAGTCCTCCGGAGACACTGAGGGTGAAATACCCTTCTCGTTCTTCCTCACCTTTACAATACATCTTTTTTTTTCGATAACTCTCCCATCTTCTGGTCGAATTGTAGTGAACTTCAGTAGGATTGAACTCGTTATGCTTTTTCCGCAAGAAAGTCCTGGGAAGCACAATGGCCTTTTTTTCAAGTTATCTTCTTTTGTATACCTCAACCGTAGTACTCAAGAGCTGTTGCTTTTCCCCCGACAGTTTGCGCCGGTGGTACCCTCGAATTTTCTTTTTTTCCCCCAACATTGAGTACACCTTTTAAGGCCCTGTACCACTGAACCACAGAAGAATTGGCCACACTGCTCTTCCTCATTTGCGTTTTGGTCCTACTAACCCATGTCTTTAGTCCCCCTCCTTAGTCGCTCGACAAACTGCACCTGTAATTATCTGAAAGTTGGATACCCAATCCTCCCTCCTCTCCCTCAACAGCGTTTCTTTCTTTGCATGCTGAAGATTTTGTGTTAGGGGTGCCTTTTTGTGAAGGGCATCCCCTCCCGCATTCACGGTCTGAAAGAGTCCCCCCTTCCCCCTTTCCTTTTTGATTTTTTTTCCTTTTTTCCCTTATGTTCTCAGTCCTTGCTATGTACCTCCCCGACTGGTTTTCAGAATTTTAAGAACTCAGCCTGCGTAGCACCACTTCTTCTTCCACCCAGACCCCGATGCCCCCTTTGCCATCCCCCCCTCAAGTGCTAGGATTACCAATTCAGCCAACCCTGGACTATCTAGATGCCCTTTTTCGGTCCCAGCCTACTTCCACACCCTCAATAGCTTCAGCTTTTAGCTGAGGTCTTTCAGTTGCCGCGGTTTTGACTCTCGATCTCTTAGTTTATATATCATAGAACCCGATATTCTCCCCATTTCTTTTACTCCCCCTTTTTTTTTCTCTCTCTTCTGGCTCTATGCTCTTCCGACGTGCTCCTATAGAAGAGTCAGGTTCACCGGATTTTTCTCATAGTAGAGTTTATAACCGCATTTCGACTTGTTTCTGCTTGATTGAAAACCCCCGGGTCTCCTAGCCAGATCTGTGCGTTGCCAATTTCGCCTACCCTTTCAGCCCTTTTTCCTTCAAGGTCCCCCTGAGTACGCCATCGTTGGTTCCTGCCTTCCTCGTTCTTCCACAGTGCCGTTGTTTTACCTGAAACTTTTTTTCTCCAATGGGTCCCCCTTTTCGCGCTTCTTTCATTCTATGTGACCTCGAAATTACGCCTGAAGTTCCCTCGTGCCTATTGACAGTTATTTTCTGGCCTGCTTTCTCAAACACAAATTGTAACCCGTGTCCCCCACCTTTCACAAACAAAGCGCTTATCCTTCACCATATAGGCTATTTAGTACTATTTTTTCTACAACCCGGAGATACGATAAATGACTGGCTTTGTCAGAGCTCACCTCCTTCTTTTTGGGATGGTGGGAAACACTTTTATCCCTACGAAAAACGCACGCTCCCCCGACCAAAATGCTGGTGTTAGGAGGAATCCTTCCTCCCTTGGTTTCCATTTTTCTTTTTTAGCGCCTTTTGCTGCACCCCCTGATTTCAGGTTACAGCTCTGATTGTTTGTGCTTCTTTTCCAGCAAAACTATTTCGGCCACGTTTGAACCTCCTTCCCTTTTTTTCGCCACTTGTAATTGGTGCGTCGAGGCCCATTCAGCTGACGCTAATGACTCTAATTCAGAACTTCTATGCGCTCTTGCCCATCTTTTTTTGTATGAAATCGAGCCTCTCTGTCCAACGACCTCTTTTTTCCTTCTCTGACCCATCCCCTGATAAGAGGATTCATCTCTTTGCGGTTGACTGCTTCTCCTTGCAGTCATTTTCTTTCTCCTACCGCCTTCCCCGCTTAGCCATCTTTTCCGCACACCTTCCCGAAGTTTGTTCATCCGTACACTCTTCCCCCCTCGACGAGTTCTCGCTATTTCATCATTTTCCTCCCCTTTTTTCCACCACGTCGATTAATTGCTATTCCGCCACCCCCCCCGAGGCGGATCTTGCGTTCGACTTCAGAGACGTGCAGGCCCCAGGTCCCCCCCCCGCACGTAAGTTTTTTACCATAAGCTCTCAAGCCGCCTTTTCTACCCTTTCACTTATTCTCAAGGACAAACTATCTGCAACGCCACACGAAGGTGTATTCAGGGTGCAAAAGTTAAGCCATCCTCTTCCCTTTTCTTTTCCTTTTACCCAGTCTCATGTCGCATATCACCGGACGGGACCCCCCTTTCGTGGGATCGCGCTAGCGTCGTTTGCTTCCACCTCAGCCCTCTTTTGCGGTCCCGCTCCCTTTCTTCCTTTAGTGCCTTTCCTTTTATGAGATTTCTTCTCCTCGCTGGAAATACGGCCTTGATCGCGATTAGTTTGATACACTCTTTTTGTTCTGTTAGTTTCAGTTTTTTTGCAGCGTTCGTTTAAGCGGAGTTGCTCTATTTCTCCGCGAATTCCCTCTGACTCCACTTGTTGATGCGCATGAAAGACTTTTTCCTTTCCCATTCGCATGAAATAAAGACCCCCATTTTGTTTGGGCTTTTTTTTTTTCTCAGTTCTTGTTAATTTGTTATGAAAAAATTGCTGGGTTCCGATACTTCTCTTTCCCCGTGTCTCTTGCCTGATACCTTGGGGGATCTGCTCCCCCCCAGAAATGCGGCTTCCCATTACTGCCTGATGATGTTCTGTGATGCATTTACATGTGTATTTGCGCCCCCTCCTAAACTTTTACGCCTTCTCGTAGTAGCCTTCCGATCGAAAGTTGTTACATCTTACCAGGTCACTGATTTTTCCCCCCGTTTTATGCGTATCTATTAGTTCATAAGCCCCCTTGCCTGTCGTCCCTCTACCATTATCCTCCTCCCTCCGTTGACCATGGTCAGACGTTTGGAAATTTCCATTTCGTCGAGGTACAGATGTCATTCTTTTCTGTTCCCAAGAAGCAGCCACTCCGGGATTGGACTTCTTCGGCAGGTCTCTTCCCTCTTGCGGGGATAGTGATTAAGGTTGATCGTCAGCGGGTGGTTCCCCCACTAAGTGAAGCGAGCCACTTTTCAACACTGACTTCCGGTTTGCTGCACCCAAACTGATGAGCGGATTCTAAACAATGATTTTGGTTGAGAGTACGAGCAAACACCCTCTTCCTTTTTGTTTGGTGGGAGACTGCTGAATTCTTGACGTTCCCCGGCCGTTTTAAATTTAGACGGCACCTCAATCCCGATGGTATGTCTCCCCAGGTGGACCTTCCTCACACCTCAACCCCCCTGAATCATCAACCAACCCCACATCCAATCCGGATCCCTGAGTATTTCTATTATTCTTCACCGATGTTTTCCCGACCATCTTCTGAGATAAAGCCCGGCTCAGGTGTACTTTTCACGGCTAGAGGCTTCTCTCTTCCCTCGAGATTTTCAGATTGGGGTTGGGATTCTTTCTTTTTACCTCCGTGCTGGCTACTGGCAGTAATGAGTTACAAATTGAATTTCCCTTGTATGACCTCCCTACTAACCCATGCTTCCTCCTCTTTTTGAGCGCGAAGTATTGCCCGAGTGGATGGCAAATAATGTACAAGGGAATCCCTCCTTCTTCCAGTTTGGCATTAACCCCCATAGCGAGAACTATGTCTCCCTTGATGGGATTCCCGCTCTTTGATTTTTACCTCGGGGGAATTCTCAAATTATCCTCCGTCTCCTTCCCTAAAGAGCCTGGTTGTGAGTTCTTTGAGTTTTAGCCGCTTTTTATCCATCCCCTCTCGTCTGCACCCTACCCCCTCCCGCGTACGAGTGATTGTGACCCATGTTATGAGGACCCACAGCCCGTGGCCCTGGCTTTACATTCCTTAGCCTTGAAAAATGCTTTGGTTTTTTGCGCACTTCCCTTTCCTAGCCATCGGATTTGCCGTCACCATGGTGGTAATGAGCTCAGGCTGCTCACTCGGTTACTCTACGGCGTCCCCCTTTGTGCGAGTCACTTCTTCAGACAGTTAGGAACCTTAACAAGTTTCCTTATTCGCCGTGTTTTCTCTCGATTGCTTTTTTTTAATCACTGGATATCTATAATCATCCCTCTCTCCTGTTTCCCAATGCAGAACCTCTTTTCTTTTTTCGAGATTTGTTATCGAGCGACCAATCAACCCGATTTATATAGGACTTGACGCACACCAACCAACTGTCCATTACCCCTTTCATCAGCCCCATCCCGTCAGATAAACCCCTCTTTTCTTTGTCTTATTGGCCTGGTAGACCCCCTCGCTAACGCGGTATCCCGGCCCTTTATTGCTACCTGTGGTTTCTTGCTAACTCTCCCCCGTCCTTAAACTCCCCTCTAGCATGGAAAACACACCCCCTTCTCTTTAGGCCCCCTTCCGAAGGATATTCTTTTTAGATTGATTCCCTCTTTAATCGTAACTGCTGCAGCGTTCCTGCTCTTTCCCTCCAACTTAGTCCAGATTTCCACCCCCGTAGAATCGCTTAGATCCCTCAGTTGGAGCCTTCATAAATCCCTCCCGCCCACTCATGTCACTGTCGCTGCTCAGTTCTCTTCGGTCCGTTTGGTCTTCGACTAATTGTCTCCCGTCAGGCCGCCTTCTTCTTCCCTGAGCACCGGTGCTTAACGTCTTTCACTAAATACCA
>Ga0179593_1427859_pt1 | contig 17816 bp, 16 predicted proteins | sample CZODoug2_1_08_16_FD_185931 | JGI IMG/M metagenome (GOLD analysis project Ga0179593, IMG submission 185931) | Vadose zone soil fungal communities from Angelo Coast Range Reserve, California, USA - CZODoug2_1_08_16fungal (PacBio error correction) | ecosystem: Environmental > Terrestrial > Soil >... | reverse complement strand
GCGTCGATCCCGCGTTTTTTTTCCCTCATGCGCTTATGTCCTGCCGTCGAGTGACGCCTTCGGTGTTGGTGCCACACCGTTCTCCGAAAACATCCTTGACTTCCCCCGCACTTGTTTGGACCGGGTCCCCTCCCCCCCAATACTTCTTGTCTTTTTTTTTTTTGTTGAGCTGCAGCCGTGCCGGTTTGCTCCCCCCCTTTCCGCCTTTACGTTTTTTTTTGCGAATGGCCTCGGCCAGCCATGTTCTTTCCATCCCCTTTTTTTTTTGGTCGTCTGAATATTTTTCTTTTCCATTCCTTCCTTCTGCTGACGTTACCGGTAGTCGCGTCGCCACCCGCTTTTCCTCCTTCTCTGGTAATGAGTCCCCCCCAGGGATGGAACCCCTGGAAATGTTTCTTTCTTGTCTAAAATCCTTCTCCGCTCCCGCCTGACCTTCTCATCGGTGGCCTGCTTCCTGCCGTGTTTCGATTCCCTCCCTTTAGCCCTTCGTCACTTGAAACTGCCACCTCGCGCCGTTAAGCAATTTGATTTTTACGAGACTCCCACCAATCGTAACGCAGGTCCTTCCCTTGTGCTCCATGCATTCATGGTTACCGGTTCACCCAACTTGATTTTTTTTGGGGGTTACGGGGTTTCGTTAACTTCCCCCGGGCCCCAGATAACATTTTTCTTGTCTGCCTCCCCCCTATCGCTTATTACCCGAACCCCCCCACCTCGCCTCTCGCGGTTCACGACTCCTACGCTGGGCCTGGTCCAAACTTTAGCGTGACCCCACTTTCCCCGATGACCGGCCGACAAGATTCCCTCTTTCCCCTCCTGATTCTAGAACGCGAGTTCCTTTTTTTTCGTTCGTTTTTCCTCATCCCTTCTTCCTTGGCGGCCAAGCCAGTGTCTCGGTAGGCCTTCCTTCCCCCCCCCACCAGCTAGACGGTAACTCGCGTCAGTGATATTATCGCAAGCAGCGTGCCGTTGTGTTTCTGAACCTTTTTTTTCCCCTTGTCTTGGTGGAAAAACCCATCCCCCCCCCCGACGGACGTTTTTTTTTATTCATCGCCACTTTGCTATTTGCTTTTCGTCCCCCCCGAAGAAGTTTGCCCTTCCGGCGTGGGGTTCAGACCGGGTTCCCTTTTTAAAGATCCTTTATTAGAACCCCCCCCCTTTCATGGGGTTATGAGCGGTTGCCGGTACTTCTTTTTCATTTGGTTGCATTCGTGGTTGCACTCTTATCTTCCCCCATGCGGTCACGTTTTACTAAACCCCCCCGGATCCTATGTTCCTTTATCAGGCTGAGTTATCCCCCTCCCTTGGGGGTTCTGCCCCCAACCCCCCCCAATTCCGTTTCTTGATGAATTTTCGGACTGTATTATTTTGCCCTCAGTGCAAGCCCTCTCCCCCCCCGTGGTGCCCAATTTTTCTGAGACCCTTACTTCAAGGGTAAAAGATTAGAAACAACCCACAAGTGCTCGTCACGGTTCAGTGGATATCTTTTCTCCTTTTCTCTTGACATTTTTCCTTTTGATTTTCCCTTGAAACCGCCGCTCCTGATTCCCCCCCGGCGGACAGACGTCGTTCCCGTTTATCCAAAACCCTCCGGTGGTCCTTTCTCCCGCCGCGCACATTTCCCCCCCCCCTGCCTTCTTTCTTCGCGTTCCCTCTTTTTTCCGGGCTGTTTGCAACGGTCACCCTGTTGACGGTTTCTCATCCCCTGCGCGCCGACGAAAGCTCAGTTTCCTTCTTAACACGCAATTTTTTCATTATTTTGGAGGTAGGTCCCGGAGCGGGGATCTTAGTGCTCCTTGGCGATGTCGCGGGCGCTTTTACGGCCGACTCGCGTCTACTTTGGTTTCCCCATTATCCCGCGAGGTCAGAGATCTCACCCTGGATCATCCCCCCGCTTTCTCTTTGCTAGTAGAAGTTCCTTGTTGTCCAAATACTCCCCAGATCCCGGCCCCCCCTTTTTCTCCAGAGAACTGTTTAATCGTGTAGTCCCCGAATGGGGTTAACCGGACTGCCTTTCAACCCCCGATCTAGCGTTTTACTTTTCCCTAAGCTAGCCCGCCCCACAACCTAGCTTTCGCCGAAATTTTTCAACCCGGCCCCGTTTTCCGACAGAGATCGCCTTGTAGATTTTCCGGGTTTTTTGGTTTTTCCCTGTCGTCCCCCCCTAACCTTCGCGACTTTTTAAGGAGCGCCAGGAGGCACTGAGTTGTGTAGTTTTCGTGATCAATGACCCACTTGAGGCAGTTCTTTCTAGGCACAATCACGTACTGCGCTCACGGTGTCAGCAATGCGCCTGCACTTCCAGATGAGAAACTGCCGATCCACTTTTCCCACACCTTCCAGGCGAGAACGAGATTTTTTCTCCTTCCCGAGTTGTGTACCGGACTTCCCCTTTATAACTCCCTTCCCCCCCCAAACTGGGGCACAGCCGCGCCGTGCGTACTTCAAGAGACCATTAGGTCTACCTGGGGGCACGTCCCCCGGTCTAGTTCCGGTTTTTTCCCCCCTTTGAGTCGATTTGTCATTTTGCCTCTTTTTGACCATCTTGACGAACGTGTCGACAAGATAGTAGTCCCCCGATTCCACGCTGATGGCGTTTCATTTGCCCCCTTTTCCCTCCTGCCCCCTTACCGCGGCTTCACGGCAGTATCGGAGCTTGCGCCTACCCTGTCTGAAAAATTCCCCCGACCAGTCCGTTCTAACAAACACGGTGATTTTCCCCCATGGGGATTTCAAGAATTATCCTATAAGGAAGGCTTCTCTCGTTTCTAGGCATTCGTTTACTTTCTTCCCCACCCATTAAACTTGAGCCGGTCGTCGTCACAGAGGGGTCGATTTGCCTCTCTACTGTATTTGTAGAGGGGAATTCTATCTTTTTCCCCTCCTTTCTTTCCTTTTGTTGTTTGTTTTTTTTCTCTTTACCCCTCTGAAATGCTCTAAGTGTTAACAACCCCCCCTCTGTTCTCCTAGTCTTCCCCCTCTTCCTACTTTTTGGCTAAAGGATCCATGCTCTCAAAAATACATCGTCCTTTCTGCTATAGCCCCCATTCTCAGTAACAAAACCCCCTGGTTTCAAGTTTTTATAGAAGTTGCCTTCGGCTGAGCCGGTTTTTTTCCTCTCTTTAAGTGACGTCCCTCTAGCATCATTCCCCTTTCCTCCCCCGGTTTGCAAGATTTCAATGGTAATAGTGTTCAAGTGCTTTCCCCGATTCCCATCATTCCCTTAGGATTTGAGTATGGGCTGCCCTGAGTGTCGTTTTTCCAGATTGCCCGTGCCGCCTACAACTTCGAAGAAGATCCTTTTGCAGTCCCGATCGTTCCCCACCCCGACCTGTCATTGACGTGGTGACAAGTGTAAGTCCGGTTCTTTTCCCTTTTTCTCCTCCTCCCGAACGAACGATGACCCCTCCGGGAGTTTGCTTTTGTTCTGCTCCTACAGTGCACCAGCCAGGTAACCCAGACCCCTTAGTAAAGCTTTCGCCCTTCCAACAATTTTCAGACCCCCGTTTGTGCCGGTCGGCTTGTCTCTGAAGGGCCTGCTAAAGCTGCGGACAGATTGTTTCTCTATCCCCCTTTTTTGCTGACGTCTGTTACTCTTCATGCCCAATCCCCTTGTTTCATTTAAACGGGGCGCCAACTTTTCAGGGCCTTTCGGCGCTCTCCCCCGGCGGATGTTCGGCATTGTTGCTTTTTCCCAGGGCGGGAAATGTAGGCCCCTCTTTTCGCTCGGGCGGGGTTTCTGACCGTTAGCTGACTAGTTTTTTCTGGAGTGGATGATTAAGCTCGAGTCTAGGAGTTCCAGGGACCTGGTGGGAAAATTTCCCCCCCACGTTTCTTCCCTTGATTTCTTCGCTTCCGGATAGTTGTTTTCAATTTCCCCACTTGAGTCGCCCTAATATAACCCAATTTATCTGGGATGCCATGTTAGTTGAGAACTCTATCCTGACATCGCGTTGACCTTGCAGGCAATCTTTAGTGATGTGGCGAGTCCCTTGGCTCCAGCGAGAATCCTCACGAGGTCCTACCCTTTTCTTGGAACGGTTTGCTATACGCCCTGCAATCCGAGTTTTGCGATTTCTAGCAGATTTGAACGGTCCGCTAGGGAGGCTGTTTTTTTTTTGCCTCCCCTTTTTCTTGAACGGGACCCTTTCACTGGGCCCCCCCGTCATTGTCCCCCTCCAGTCCCTCCCCTCAACCCCTGTCTCTCCTACGCCACCCTTTTTTCAATTTTGCGCGGTTTTAAACTGTACGGGATTTCTATTGGGGCCCAACGCCTAATCGTCCGCCCTAACCCCTTCGCCGGAGTTCAACGTTATGAGGGACCCCTGGCCGTCGACGATCGAAACCGGCACACCTCCTTCTGCCGAGAAGAACCCCTCGCGCAACGGTGGTTGTTTTGCTGGACCATTTTTCACTTGCACTTCACTCCGGAATAAGGCAACCTTGGACCCGTCTAACGGATGGTTAGGATTCTTTTTTTACCAAGCTCCTTCCTCCGGTTAACAGTTTCTTCAACCACTTTTACCCGGTTGGGGTTTTTCTGCAGTGGTCTTTGTAGCCACCTGATCCGTGACCAGCTGTAATCTGGGTTTAGTTCCTTCCTCCGGGATGACCTACGTGACTTCCACCCCTTTCTATTTGGAAACGTCTTTCCCCCAAGGGATTTCCTCTTTTCTCCTCCCTGTTTATAGACGGCACGTATTTACCCCAGCAGACAACCAAAACCTTTTCCTTTGGAGCGCACGCCGGAATATTTCCCCCCCTTTTTAATGTGGGAACGTGTTTCCTCCTTTTTTTAGTTGGTTGGTGCTTTTTTTTTTCCCAGCGCAGGGAACTTTCTGAGCTCCCCCCCCCGGGACACCTGTTTGGCCTATATCATGAGTAGCTACGTTTTTTTTCTCCGAGATCCGTCCTTTTTGACATGCCCTTCCTACCGTCTCTATCTCTGGATGTTTTCGCCTCTTCCTGAGGGACCTTTCCCACAGCACGCCCCTGGGTCTCGCTTCGCTTTTTTTTGTTGATCGGTCCCTCGTATTCCCCTCTTCCTTTCGCTGTTTCTTTTTTCTTTTTCCCCATTTTTTCTTGGCCGCCTTTTTTAATGCCTCCGTTCGGATTAGTTCACGATCATTCTTAGTCGTTCTTTCTCCTAGGGATTCGCCGCCCTTGCTCGTTTTTCTTTCAGCACTGTTATGACGTTTTCTGGACTTCCCGTCATCATTTTTTCTTTCACCACGTGCTGCTGCATTTTTACACTTCCCTCCATGCTTTTTCCTCCCTCTTTTGCTCGCGGCTGCCTTCATATTCGATTTCTCCTTTTTCGCGCGTTAAGGCTTTTTGGCCGCCCTTTCAAGCAGATCGTCCATCGTCCCACGTCGCGTCCGGGCGCGAAAAAGCATCTCTTGTTCCTCTCTGATTTCCGCGCTCCCTTCCCCTTCTTCTTTTTTCGCCCTTTTTCTGGTTTTTCTCTTTCCAATTCTCTCCCCTGGGGCCGTCCCCCGTTTTTTCGGACATAAGATTGGTTTCACGTGCTCCCCGTTAGAACATGCCCGACTCCAAGTATGTATTGACCCTTACCTCCAACGAATCCCCCCGATTTTCATCGCACTACTTTTCTTCCTCTTGTGGTTTTGATGTTGGGTCCCCCCTTTCCCCTAATTAACTGTCCCTGTGGTTTTTTTTGCTAGGCACACGCGCGGCACGTTGCCGGATCACCCCCTGCTCCCGACTTTCCTTATTGGGCGGACTTAAGGGCAGCTGTTACTCTTTGCTGGTTTTTCGTTTTTAGAAACGGTTCTTTCCCCCCACTTCTTTTTCCCCCTCTTCGGCAAAGTGTTTCGTCCGCTCGCAGATTTCATCGTGGTCCTCCCCCTACTCTCTTGTACTATACTGGTGGTGTTGTTGCGATGAGATGCCGGCTATAATTTTTCTCTGCCTCGATCGTGTTTTCTTCCACTTTGTCAGTTTCCCTCCTTCGGTGTTGGTTTAATAAGTTCTCCTTCACAACAAACTCTCCAGTCGTACTGCGTTCTGGTTCCACAGTGAAGCACAGGAGGTTCTCTATTTTTTGAGCAGCCAGCGTGATCGGCTTTCCCTCTTCCAACGCCGCCGTTCCTTTTTTTTCGTCTTTTTTATCGGCATAGTGCATAATACCGACGGTCCCACAATTTTCTCTATCGTTCTTCTTTGTCACTTCAAGTTTACGTTCTTTCGGCCCTTTTTCCTTCTCCCCCTCATGACGGTCTTCCCTCCCTGTTTTTCTGTGAACACCAAGGTCATAGTCCCACAATTGAGATTTGTCATCGTTCGCGACTTTTATCCCCAACATTACCCCCGCCCCTCCGCTCTGCCAACCATTTGCCTCCTGATTTTGCAGGAGTTCCCAAGTGTGCGCGATGATTCCCTGGCCCTTTTTTCCCTGTGCAGGCGCGCAATCTGCCTTCTCCCTTGCGCCATCAGAACTTGATGCTACGCGAGCCCAAAAAGTGCTCGTTTCTGTTTCCAGCCCTTGTCTCGAACTGCCCTTCCATGGTTTTTTCGAGACCATTGCCGGGTTTTTTACGCCGGTTGCTTAACTCGTCACCGAGTACGTTCTTAGGCAATCGCCGGCCGTTTCCCTAAACATCGGCCCCATCGCTGTAAAGGTCCCACCGGTACTCTGTCAAGCTTTCCCACCTTTCCCCCTTTTTTTTCTCTACCCCTTTACGATGCCAGCGGCATTAACGCGTCGCGATATCTGCGCCCCGCCTGCGAAAATTGGTACAGTTTCCCGTTACATTTGCTGCATGTGCGTCCCCCTCCCGCGAGAGCCTTTGTGCCTTCCGCCCCCACTGCCCAATTAAGCGCGGTACTCCTCAAAGCACGCGACCTCCTTGAACGTGAATTTCCGTTGTGTCTAGAAAATTTCCGGCTGATGGGTCACAACACATCCACCCCCCTACGGACCTCCCCATCCCGTTAATTTTCCTCAATTTTTGATTCTTCTCCTGTCGAGCCCCCCTGTAGCCCGTTGGTAAATTCGGCGTGGGGAAGATGTTTCTTCACGGCCCTGAATTTTTCCCCTCGCCAAATGCCGGGGTTATTTCTATCGTTTTTTTTCCCTTCCAACTTGCGATGTTGGGGCATTGCTGGGCACTTTTTCTCCCTTTCACTGCCCCTGGACTTCAACTACGGCTTTCAGAGGTTACGGTCATCCCTCCTCTACCCCACCTCCGCATCAAAAACCACCAAGTCGTGCGTGTGACTCAGTTTTTTTAATTCCTACGGCGGCACTATCCCCCCCGTACCCTGATCTTCCTTTTACAGTGCTGAGTCCTTTGTTATCCTAAGTCATTGTTAGCACCACCTTTTCTCATAATCGTTCTTTTTAGATATCCGTTCCCTAATGAGAGCGCCCTTCCATTGCCTGGCGCTGTCTCCAAGTTTTCCGCCGCGAACTTGAGGTACCGGCGGACAGCCGTCTTCTGTCCAACCTCTTTCACCGACATCGGCCTTTAAGCCGGCGCACTTTCGTATTTTGATGGCCCCGTTTCGATTTCGCGTCTGAGGTTGAAATGAGGTTAACCGTGCCTTTCCTCATTCCTATGCTTCCATAGTTCGGCCGTTTTGCCCCGTCTGAGGCAATAGCAAAAAATCTTTCTTCGTTCGGAGAGGACTTTCAAGTTTTATACTCCCCCAGTCCCCCGTTTCCCAGCTGGGGCCGCCCTGTGTACTCGATGTCCTCCCGAGCCTCTTTATTTGCTTCACCATCTCACGATGCTATAGATCAGTCACTTTGAATCTACATGCGGTAGAGTAGAACTTCATTTTTTTCCCCCCAAGAAGAACCAGTCGCTTCCCCCAGCGGCCGCTTTCACAGTTCCATTAGGATAATGGGTCCTGTTCACAGGAAACTGCCGTGAAATTCCCCCGCTGATTTTGATCCCCTCCCCTCCCCGTCGCTACGTCCCAATCGACGCTTCCTCCGACCCCCTGTTTCCTAACCCCGGAACTTTAAGTCCCTTCAAGATCGATAGGGCTTTTCTGGTTTTTACACCTCAGTAGGCGAAAGGACGCGACTTTGGAGACGCAGTGCAGTACTTCGGTGCGGTCGCCGGCCTTTTACACTCACTTCTTGCTAGTCGGGAGCGTTCATCACCGGCGTCTCGTGCGTCTTTCCAGCCCGCTGCTGACCGCATAAATCTTGCATCTTTCCTCCCCCCAGGTTCGCCACTTTTCCGGCGGTGCTGGGTGTCGCCTCCGTCTATAGTTTTTGTGCCTTCCCCCCCTTCGTCGCACGAGCCCTCCCGTTGATTTTGTTCCCCCTCTAACAGGCTTATGCATGAGTCCTCAAACGGACACGCGCTACTTTTGGCCCCCCTGTATACTTTGCCTTCTTTTTTTAGTTTCACATTTGCTCGTTATACGTGCCGTGTTTCCTTTTAGGCCCCCCTTGAAAACCAGACCCTTTCCCTCGCCAGCTTTAGCCGTCCCGTTCCGATGATTGTTTCCGTTTCCCCTGCCTTTTTTTGAACCCCCTCTACCCTGAACCCCGCTTTCAGGCTTCCTGGCTGTCTCGTTCCCTTCCTCCGGTCCCATGGTAGTGCCCCACAAAAGTCGTCCCGCATCAAGCTCTTCCCTCCCTCAAAAGGATGCCCAACCTTTTTTTTTTGGGATTGCTTTGCCAGAAATTAACCCTAATCATGCCCGTCTTCGCGCGGTCGATGATTTCTCCCCTTCCCACCTTTCCAGATTGGATTTTGGTCGTCTCGAACGATTGGTCGATTTGAACGCCCTATCTTTTTTCAGCGTGGAAAGCTCTTTTCTTCCGGTTTTGTGTTTTTGAGTATTCCCCTCTGCAACCTAGAGATTAGTCAGTCAATCGACCTTCTGGTGAGACCGCGATTCCCTTGATTTTCCCCCTCTTTTAATTGGGATTAAGGCTCTCATGCCGACACCATAGCAACGCCGTGCCCCTGATTCGGCTAGACGTTATAATCCCCAACCCCCAACTTTTTCCTTTTCCAACTTCTTCATTCGGATGATGTCTTTCGCCGTTTTCCCCTCCTTTCGGGACGTTTATGCCACTCTTCCTGATGAACGTTGCAGCCGTCCCCCCAGCGTTTCCCACCTGCGCGAGGGTTCATCTCTGCCGATCATTTATATGTCTTCCGCGACTTCCTCGACATTTTGTACCCAGATTCCTTGACGGCAGACCCCCCATGACTCCCGATTTAACTTCTCCCAACTGGTGCGTCACGATCGTACGATATATGTCGGGTTGCCCCTGCCTCCCCCCGGTCGTAATTCCTCCCTTTCCCCGCCGTTTCCCTCTGGACCCCCTGTTATTTTTTGCGGCTTGGCGACGCTTCTCTTTGCCGGAACCTTCTCGCTGTACGTTTTTCTCACTCGCCGTTTGGTAAAAAATTAGACCCCGTTTCTTGCGGCTTTTTCCTTGTTTTGCAGTCTAAGAAAGCTTTTGCTGACTTGAAGAAGTGAGTCCGTCGAGGGTTTTATTGACTCTTTCTTCCATTCACCGACAAGGTGAATTGATTGCTTCCGCACATATTGCTTTCCTGGCGAGCCCGTCTCGGCTTTTCTGCATTCTGTTGAACCCCAGGATGCCCCCCTTACCCTCCTGCAGCTGGCTCGTACGGGACGTTGTTTATGTGAGTTGAGGCCATTGTCGGCGATCGATTGCGAGGAGGCTCTCTTACCCAGAGAGTCGGATTCCCCGTACTTTCCCCCTTTCCCATCAAACAGTCGGTTCTCTGTGCTAGAGGCGCGCTTTTTTTTTTTTTAGAAGGTTATGTTATTCCCCTTTGGTGACCCACTTCTAAGTTCTACTATCACCAATTATCTGGCTGCATAGGTGCCCCGCTTGACCTCTCTAGTGTGGAACGTGCCATCTCGTTTATGTGCGCGATTAATCGGCCAGCTTCTGAATCGAACCTGGCTTTTTTTATCCCCAGTCGTTGACCGGCCCTTTCTCCTCCACTCCTCCATGCGTTGCCATGATGTATCCGGAACTGCACGAGCGCTGGCCGGCGGCCTTATTCCACGTTTTTCCTTATTTCTTTCAAAAACGGAATACCCACCCCGTGGCTTTCGCACAAACAGGGCGCGATTCTATCGGACGGTTAATTTTGTCTTTCTTTTCGACTGAACTTCCGGTTTATATTGTTTGAGTCTTGGTGTCCCACAAGCCGATTCTTTTCGCCTAACTACATTTCGCGGAGTTCAACGTTCCACCGATGCCCCCACTGGACTTCCCTTCTACCTCGACAGTCTTTTTTTGCCCAAGCTATCCGCCTTAGCTCCCGTTCACGAGGTTGTTGTGACAGATTCTTCACTGTACCAGTCCTCTAATCAGGCAATGCCCCCACGGCTAGAACGCTTGCTCTATTTCTTCACAACGAAGTGCAAGCCTTTTTTTTCAAACTTTTTCCCCACGTTCTCGTCACTCAGCAGGCTGCAGTTTTTTGGTGGTCTCAGTATGGTTTTTTCTCTCGCCCCCTTATCCGGGAAAATCTGTTGTTTCCAAAGTACTGGTGTTTCGTTCTCTTTTTCCTTTCTATCCGTGGCACCCCTCACTTTAAAAACTTTTCTCCTTTTTCCTTGAACAAGATCACTCCACCCCCCCCGGTCTTCTTTCGAAGAAAGAAATTTGACGCCTTTAGCCGCCCAGTTTTTTACCCCAAAGCTTACCTTTCCAACCAAACCCCCCCTTGTCTGGTTGATCGCCCGCCGCGGCCTATCATTGATGCTGGCGTGTTTTTGCTGTGCGCTTTGCCAGGTGTGGTGTTTTTCCCCCCTGTCCAGCTGGCAAAAATTTTGCCACCACAAGGAACCCCACTTTTTCGTCGTTTGATAATATCCCAGCTTGGAGCGAGGCCCCTTTCCCTGCTTTTCGCAGGATTCGCTGAAGTTCCTTCCCTCGTTCTGTTTGAGATTCACGCCCGGCTGACAATTTAAAAGAAAACGACCTCAACGCTCCGCTTCTTCTCTTTCTCAGTTTCTTGCGTGCCTGTCCCCGTGGTGCACTCTTGTACAATTGGGATTTGCCGAAGGTCTTGCTTGTGTGAGGGATTCTTTCCACTCATGATTGTCTTGTTTGTGGGGTGATATTGACCCGCCTTTAGCCTCCCGGGTTGATCCTGTTTTTTTTAAGCACTTGGAAGACACGCCCCATTTCCCGTCATCATTGTTATCTGTTCAAATGAAGGCCCCTGCGCCCCCTTCATGACCTTGACGTTTTCCCGATTGTTGCTCGCGGCGCCCTTCATTTTTAGTTCTCCCGGTGATTCGGTGCTTTCTTTCGCGCCCAGTACCCTTACTTTTCACTTCATTCTCCATCGCGCCGTGTGCGCGACCCGCTTTCCCTGTCTCCTATTGGTTCCCTGAGCTCTTTTTCGAGGTTCTTCTGGAAGACCTATTATTTTTCTAGCATGACGAACGCTGTGGATATCGCCCTTGGTTTTGCCGATCCCGTTGTTTTTCGACGTACCCGGAGGACCAGTCTTAACTTTCGGAGAGTTACACATGCGAACGTACGGACTTGGTACATTTCCAGTTACTTTCAAGAATAAGACTTTAATCGACTACAATGTTTTTCTTCCCTTCTTTCCGTGAGGGCTATGGCGCGTTTCCCTCCGACACCCACTTCCCGGCGGGGGCGTGGGATCCTCATCCCGCGCGGACTCTTTGGGTTCCCCCCATCGTGCCCCTCCTCTTCCCTTATTGTTTAATTCTCTTTTAGCTGGGACTTGCCGCTGTTTTTTTTCGGGAGTTCTGCACCCCCGCAGGATTGCACCCTCGGGTGCAAATGACAGCCGCTCTCCTTCGCTTTGTCCATCGCCGTTCTCCCACCGCCTCATCCCTTACCCCCGGTGTGTCTTTTGAGAGAAGATGCCGGTTTCAGATCCAGGGCGCTGAAAGTTCTTTTGGTTTGAACCCTTTTCGTTTCTGTGCACGAAGTCGTTTGTTGACCCCCTAAGTTCTCCGACAAACAACAACTTCACTTTTTCGTAAAACGCGTCTGCGCAACGTTCCCCCCCCTCTTCTCTTCGTTCCCTCCCCCTTTTGGTAGAACGGCCCTTGACCTGCTCATATACCCCACCTCCCTGACGTGATCCGGCATGCCCGGTCTTTTCTGCCACCTAAGTTACGACATTAGTTTCCTCCCATATGTTTTTCACACCTGTCGTTCTCGGCATTTTATCCAAGCTTTAAGTCATTCTCCGTGGTTGGTATGTACGACCCACAGGGATCTTCCACCAGACCTCGATAAAATCGTTAGCTCCCGTTCTTTTTCGAACTCCCTCTACGAGATCGCCTCGACATCTCCTGTTCCATCTGGCTACGCCTGACGTCTTCTCGTTTTTGGGCTGTGTACCCCCCAAGTTGTCTCTGTAGCTGAATTTTCAGTGCGGCCGGTTTCGTCAACACGCAGCTGCCGTTCTGCCCTCAGCAGCTTATGGTCTTAGGCCACACCCCCCCTCGTGCTAACGCATGTCATGGCATGTGTTCCGGTCAACTTCCCCAGGTGACCGAGCAAACTATCCTTGTGTCGTGAAGCCGTTCCCTCACCGCGATCACCCTGACAGCGGCGCAACCCTCCCGGTGTCCAATCACCCCTCCTATATGCGTAACTCACTCCTTCCACGAGTTCTGCAATGGCTGTCCCCCACAAATCAAGGGTACAAGATTGCCTTGGCGCTGCCCGCTGCCCTAATTCAACTCGTGCCCCCCCGATTCGTTTTAAAGCGTAGTTCAATTGGCGTTCTGGGCGGTACATCCGGTGTCTCAGATGGGGGCACAGCCCCCGGTGGCGCTTGTCGTCCCTTCTTCCACTCTGCATAGCTTTCTGATCCTCTTTTTGCCCCCCCCCTCCGTCTGCTCCTTAACGTTTCCTTGGTTATATCACTTTCCCCCTGATCTGGTCAAACAATCCCCCCCGGTGACCGCTCCCCATCCAGTTACAGGTTTTATTTTCCCCCCCCCTTTGATCGGACTCGTCCCGTCGCCCCAGAAGCCGTTGTTCACCGGCCTGGCTTGGAAATTCCGGGGCGTTAACGCCGCACTTTTTTGAAAGCGAAAGCCTGGGGTGGTTTGTCCGCAAATTTTTTGTATAATTTTGGGTCGTGCCCTGCCTTTTGGTGCCACCGTTCCCTTACTAGTTGAACCATGTGGAAGGAATCACGGATTTCCCGCTACGGTGTATCTGCAGGCTCTACCCACTCGTTCCCCCCAACCCAGTAAGGTGCGTGCATATCTTTTCAATTTTTTTTTGAGCTTTTCTTAATATCCGTTCCCCTCCTTGCTTCCAGGTACACACTTGCTTCTTCCGGCTTACTTCGTTTCCAGTTAGAACCCACCACGTTTGATCTCTTTACTCCCGGGGATAGATGTTTCTAGTTTCCTTTGCGACGTGCCCTATTGGGCTCTTTTTGCCCCCTGTTCACGCCGACTCAACGTTGGATAGTGGCCCCGAACAAGTTTGAGAAACACCTCTCAAAGCCCGTGGCATCTCAGCGTCCCCGCGCAAACTTACAGGGGGTATGTTTCGATGTTCGCTTTGGTCACTGTTTTTTAATGACGGGTTTTCCACGTGACCCCCGGGTCATTAAAAGGCTGAGGAGGTCCGACCCTCGCGGCGTGCAGTTCGTCTTTTGCAAACTTCCTTTATGCGGTGGCGGAGATGCACCGTCACGCGGTCATAGCTAAGACTTGGCTCTTTGATTAGGAGGGAAGCTTTGCATTTTTAGAAATCCCGATTCTTGTACCCTTTCAAAATTTCCCTCCTTTAGTAGATCGGATGTCATCACCCTTAATGCGCGTATAGTATTACAAGATAATTGTTGTCCCAATCCCCAAGAAACCTTAGCTCAATCGATCCCTAGAACCGGGACTCGTAGGACCGTAGTTTTCTTTTTTAATGCGTTCCCTCTTTTCAGAGTCTTTGATCGCTCCGCCCCTCCTCCTACAACTGCTATCGCCCAGCCCCCTAAGGCTCACCCCGGCCCCCAGGTTTTAAGATCCTGACTTTTGATATTTAATTCTCCGTAGCACTCATGACTAAACATCAATCTCCCCCCGGTAATGGAGAACTGCAAGGCCGATGTTGCGGGATCAGACCTTTCACGTTTTAATTTTTCGCTTGCCCCCCTGAGTCTTGACAACAGCTGTCTTAAAGGATCGAGATTGACGTCTTTTTCGGGCTGTCTGCAAGCCGTTTTTACCATCCGGGCTCACACTTTTCTCCCACCCCATTTTTCCGGCGCGACCATTATTTTAGGTGGCGCACACGCCTTTTTACCAGGTGACTCCGGTTCTTCTCACTAGCGCAAAATCCTGCTTGTTAATAGTCTCGGATCCCTCTGATTCGTATTCACAGCGCCCACTTCGCTGCTTGGGGGAAAACGGCATCAGATCGGGATCTTTTCTACTTTTCCTAGTTTTAGTCTTTTCCTTGTCCTTTCCCACGACCCAAGTAAATTGTCAGAACATCTTATCTCTTTCCCTCCTAGTAGCCGACCCCTCGTTCCCACTTTTCTCCTATTTACCCTTCTTGCGGCTTAAGTCGTGATTCGGAGAGGGAGCGGCCTGGGTCAGGCCAAGTCTGACCACCCCCTCTCTGCCGTGACCCACACCCACCCGTGGGGACCAGGTGTTGTGTTCTTTCAGACCTCTATATCCCCGTCAATCATTCCGGTGCTTGTCCTGAATGAGATCCTACAACACTTTCATTCTTTATCCGGCGGTCTCAGTTCCCCCTGCTGGGGTACGTAGTTCACTCCATCGCTTTATTTGCATTGAGGTGTAATCTCCTCGAAGTGGGGTTTTTTTGGATGATTTCTCTATGAACCCTAAGATGTGTTTTTTCAATTTTGGATCGACCCCCTCTGTCGCTCTTTTCTCCCCCCGGAGGATTGGTGCTTTCGTGCCCTTGAGAAGTCCACTCGCTAGCCGGTGAGTTTTGCTAGAAGCTGGGAGGACCAAAAACCAACTTTCCTCCTTTTTCTTTTCGGTCGGACTGGATTTTTGCCTCCTTTTTTTCCTCAACGTGTTACTTGCCCCTGCAATTATCCGTCTGTGATCCCTCCAGCGGTGATTGGTCGCGCGGCATGGATGTAGCATTTTTCTTTAGTTGCGAAGTCTTCTTTCTTCGCGCCGGGATAAATGATTTTTCCGTGATTCCGCTCCTATCCGAAGGAGAATTTTCCCGCCCGATCTTCCCCCCCGTCATGATAAGGGTGCCCCCGTCCTGCCTCCTCGTTTCCGCTTGATAGGTCATAAGGATTTTTTTACGATCCCCAGGGGATTTTTTTCCTTGGTCGTGCCTGGTGCCAGTTTCTTCCACCTAGAGGATTCCCCCAGCCTGCCTTTACCCAAAAACCCCAAATTTGGAGACACAGGGGAGCCGTTCGTCTTTGCTTGAAAGGCTATCCACTCCCTGATAAGACTTTCTTTCTTTCGGCGCAGGTGTGTTTTGCGCCCCCCTGACACCCCACGGTTCGGTATCCGTTTCGTCACCTCTCACTTCTGGTCTTTAACGTTTTTATTATGAATGTCTTACCTTCTCCCCTGAACCCTATCAGCTTGTTTTTTTTAGAATTTTGGTCCCGGGGTTCCCTGTCTGATCGCGATTTGGGAGTGCGTCGCCGTTCACGCTTCCGTTCTTTCACGTTCCCCCTTCGGTTCAAATCCGCGTTAATCCTTGGGCGCCGCTTGGGATTTTTCTTCCACTTTTGTTTCCCCCCCCACAGGTTATATTCCCCCACCGCCTTTTCTTCTGCCTCCGTTGTTGCCCCTATAATTGGACGCTTATGTGTGGCCATCTGCTGTTTTCGCGATTCCGGGTCGGTTCTAGCCCATAGAACGGTTCGTCTAGATACTTTCGGACCGGTCTCTCCCCTTAGCATCTGTTTTATTGTCTCGTAAACTGAACGGATTTCTTTTTTTGGGCGGCTGGAAGTCCTCCTTTTATTCCCCCTTCCCGGGGAAAAAGTCATGCCCACCCCCCGCAGGGAACCATACTAACCCTTTATTATCCTACTACAGTCGGCCGATGCGGCTTTGTTACCATGAATTTCCTGTCTTTCTATTCTGCTCCGAAGCCCCGTATGTAAGCCCTCACTTCGCGGTTCCCGTTACTCCCCGCCATTCACTGTCGGCCCCCCCCTTCTCACCAGCTTCCTCGGAGATCCCCTGATAAAGCTTGTTGTGGTCGACCTTCACTTGAGTCCTGACGCCTCCTCTTGCCACGGATATTGCGCTTTTGTCCCTTTTTTTCTTCTTCAAGCCGATCCTTTTCCTCCCGTTTCAACCCCGGTTGTTTTGGATGCGGAGTTTTTTCGCGTGCGGACCTGTACCGGTCCCTCTTTATCCCTTGGATTCCATTGCTTTTTTGTTTTCTGCTCCGATTCCCAAGTTTTACACCCCCTTTTGGGACCCGCTCTCAAAAAACTGGTACTTTTGACAAAGGATTTCTAAGTCATCGAAGCCGTCCCAAACATCCCTTTCCCTTTTTTCCCCCCCACTTTATGGTCCCCTCCCCGCCTCGGCCTACAATGCCGTCTCCTTACCTGGATTGCTATGTCAGGTCCCCGTTTTTTGGTTTACCACGATCAAGCAGACCCCCCCCCCCCCCGTCCCCATGTTCCGAGTCGATTCAGTATTCCTCTGGAGACTAGGCACTTGATTGCAGTCTACATGCCCTTACTTTCCTCTTTCTTCCCTTTTTTAATTCAGCCGTGGTCATTTTCCAACCCGAACGCCAGTTTCTCGCGATCTGGCTATCTCCCTTACTGCCTCTTCTCTTCCGGGGTTACTGACAATGGTTTTTCATTTCTCATTGCAGTAGTGTACTCGCCCAGAGATACGTTTGTGAGGTTACTACCAGGAGAGGGGGCCTCCGACCTTGATGGGGGCTCTCTTCCGACTGCGCCGCACTGGCTTTCCTTTTCCCCCTTTTAAAAGCCGTTCCACTTGTCTCTTTCTCCCACATGGAAGGTGCTTACCATTAATTTCCAAATGCGTTCGCGATTTTTCGTTAGAGAAGTGGAGGGTCTGCAACTTTTGCACTGGAAGGGCGTGGCGGGAGCGGGAACATCCTACTCCTGCTCACTTTCAAGTCCATATCTCCACGCTGGAAACTTGCGCGCCAGTCTTCCCATTTCCCCCTCGTGGTCAAGCATCCTCTTGGAGAGGCTTGCCTCAGTCGCCTTATTATTTTTTTAGAGACCCCCCCCTGAATCCCCTCCCTCTTGGCATCTAGCATGGTTTCCGCTTCCTTGGTGTTTCTTCAATTCCCTTTCTTGAATTCTGAAACTGCGTTCGTCTCCGAAATGACGACCTACTTTCCTCTGAATGTCAGTTAATTCCCGTCAGACATATTTCCTTCCCCCCGCCTCCATGTGATTAAGGATGTCCTGTGGTGTGCCGTCTCCCATGCTGACTGAACCCTCCTGCGAGGGTTTTTGGTCTTTTTCCTCAGGTCGGACCTTTTTGGCCGTTGCTAACATTCGACCCCTCCTGGCTCAGTGGGCGGACTTTTTCCCCCCCTCCCCGCAGATTAAGTGTCCGCCTGCTTTTAGACGTTCTTGTGCCCCTGACTTCGTTACCTCGACGGCAAAGATGACCCGCCTGCGCCTCGGCGTTTTCTCCCACCCTCCCTCTCGTCCTCCTCCGTCTTTTTGTTCTCTCTCGAGAATGGTATGAAATTCTCTGGGGTCGTTTCACTTCGTCGAGGTTGCCACGAAGCGTTTTTTCCCTCCCTTTCTCCGAACAAACAATCGGCATTCCGTACATCTTGTCTTGTTTTTAAGTGCGTCCCCCTA
>Ga0179593_1438348_pt1 | contig 17818 bp, 34 predicted proteins | sample CZODoug2_1_08_16_FD_185931 | JGI IMG/M metagenome (GOLD analysis project Ga0179593, IMG submission 185931) | Vadose zone soil fungal communities from Angelo Coast Range Reserve, California, USA - CZODoug2_1_08_16fungal (PacBio error correction) | ecosystem: Environmental > Terrestrial > Soil >... | reverse complement strand
TGTTCCCCCCTGGAATTTCGCCCTTCCACTGGTGCGCTTTCTCTTTTATCTTTCACCCCCCCTCTGCCATTAGCGTGGTTTTTCTTCCCCCACCGCTTTGTCGTTTTATCTTTTGTGTACGCTTGCTGGGCGCGGCGTTGTTTCCGGTCAAACCCCCCCCCCCCTCGTTACCAATTTTCCTCCCGATCCTACATTTTGGTTTATTCCTCTATATGTGCAATACGGCTGTGGGCCCTCTTGGTCTTGTACGCCGTTGTTCACTAGTATCTTTTTCCTCTTCGTGTTGACTTTTCGTTCTCTGCGCTCACAAGTTGTTTTTCGTATCTTTTCTTCCCCTTGTTCGTTCGCTCCTCTCGTCTCCCTAACCTTGTTTTTCCCTTTTTTTCTCAATTTTCTGGCCTGCCCCCCCCAAGGGCCCGCCCGATTCGAGACAACCTTTCACACAGAAGTTACTTGCAGCCTACGTCCGATGTTTGATTTGTACACCGTCAGGTTGTGACCCCCATGATTGGGCCTGCCGTCTTTGTTTTCCCCCGTTTTCCCCCCCTTTTCCACTATTTGACTCAGGAGATTGCGTTTGAATTGTTGTTACTTGTACCCCATACGAGGTCTCATTTCCAGATGCCTTGTGCATCCCCGTAATTTTGTCGGTTTTTTTTTTTTTCCTTCCCCCCCCCCCCTATGTTTGTTTTTTTTTTTCTCGTAAAGAGGTTTTCGCCGTGCCGTCTACCGACCACTGTTTTATTTCCCGTACATTTTTTTCACCCAAGCGCCCACTCCAACAGACTCTTTTTAACCCTTTTAAATTTGCATCTTTTGGTTTTTTTGAACCTTTTTTTTCATTTCAGCTTGTTGCGCCAGGGTATCTCCCTCCCTTCTTTTCACCCTTTCTTTCTTCTTCAGATGGTCGCCCTGGAGTGTATCACTTTTTTTGCAAAATGTTGGCTTTCGCTCAACCCCCCAATTAATACCCAACCCCCATACTTTTTCCCCGACGGCCCCCCCTTGTTCACTTTGGGTTCTAGGCGTTGATTTTTGTTTTGCTTCTTTATGCTTGTGTTACTTCGTTCCTTATTCCTGGTCGTCTTTTCCAGTTTTCCCTTGGTGTTTTTTTTTTTTTTTTTTTGAATTTGTTTTCCACAGAGTCAGGTGAACACGAAACTTTACTTTTCTTTTCCTTTGGTTTTCCGATCCATTTGGTCTTGTCACCTTTTTGCTGATCCCCCCCGCGTTTCATTTAATATCCTTCCCTGACGACTTTGTTTCGTTTCTCTCCCAACCTGGGGCTCCAATGGTTTTTTTTTTCCGGTAACCTTCCTATTCTTTCCTTTTTGCTCAAACCCCCTTGGCTTCAATTAGTTCGATGGTCCAGCTCCTTTTTTTTATATAGTTTAACGCGCACTTGATTGTTTTTTCCTCGCCCCTAGTTTTTTGAGCCTCTTATTTTTTTTTTTCATTTTCCCTTAGCCCTTCATTGATGTTTTGCCTGTCTTTCTCAGCTCCGGGTCAGCCCCCGACCCTCTCTTTCTCCCCGCCCCTTTTATTCCAAAGTCTTTCCGATATTCTCTTCTTTTTGCCCTCTCCCCAGTTGGTGTTTTGTCCCTTCGTTGAGTCTCGACTGTTTCTTTTTTTTTTTTTGATTGCTAGCCTAAATTGCTTGTTTTTAGAGGGCGCTTGGGGATAGTTTGGCCCCATCTTCCACAGTTTTTCCCCCCTGTTTAACAACCTCTGTTTTCTGTAATCGATGTAGCCCCCCAAAAATGGTCACATTTTCCTTTTCTCACTCCCATTGCTTTTTTTTAGTTTTTGACCCCAACCTTTGTGATTCGTTTCCGCTTATACTTTTTTTCTTTGCTTTCAGCGATTGTTCCTGATTGAATGGTGAGTTGCCCGTTTCATGGCATGGTCCTTGGGCTTATTTTTCACTCTCGATGCGTTTTCTTTGGTTGTGAATTGCACTTTTGTGTCTTTATGCTGATTGCTTCTCTCACCGTTTGGTTTTCGCGAACAACCAACCCTCCGACGATGTTTATCTTTTTCCCCCTTTGCCTAAGTGTTTTTCCCCTTTTCAATTCTGCGTCGACCCACCAATTGCGCGTCCCTTTCCCCCAGGCGTTTGCATTACGCCCGTGAATCTCACTCCCTCTCCTGTCGGCCCCCCCAAATTTACCGCTGGGCCCGCCGTGCACCAGATCTAACTTCTCCCTTTCAACTTTTTTCGGGATTAAACCCAAGGATTTTTGACCTCTTTCCTCAACCCTCTTCTTTTCCAACCTCCACCCTTTGCATGGGTTCCCTGTTCCATCTCTCTCCGGTAACCCCAGGCTTTTATTTTTTTTGTTTTGATTTACTGCCTTTTGATACTACTCCGTTTCCCGGTCCGCTGCCTTCCAGTTTTCCCCCCATTTTTTTTCCGTCTTTCCTTTTTTTGAGTCTTGTTTTTCCTTTTACCCCTGCGGTCAACCCCCCCTTTACGACCGGCGGCGCCTTTTTTGAGGACAAAAACTTTGTTTTTTCCCTTTGGTTACCCAAGAATTTTTTCCCCGGCAACTTGCTAGTTTTTTTTATACAATCTTTTACTAATTTCCCCCCCCCCGTTTTACCTTTTGCGCGCTTGTCTGTTTCCTTTTACACCAAGGTTTTCCCAGACCAGAAAACCCAACAACAAACCCCCCCCCCCCCAATCCCTGTCTTTGCCCCACTTCTTTAGTCCGGGCTACCTTTTCGGCCCGATTGCCCCCACAACGTTTCGTCTCATGTCTCCGTGAAGCTTTAAGCCATTTTCCGATCTTCTGTTTTCTTGACCCAATTTCATCGTTGCTTTCGTTTTCCCAAACCTTGCCCAAATTTTTTCGTGTCCAGGAACTATCCTGGTCTTTGTATTTTGCGTGTACTCCTGTGTCTCCCACTCTTCGGCGCCAGATGCCACCCAGCTTTTGGGCATCCTAAACCCCATGGTTTCCATCCTTCTCAGTTTTTTTCCCAAACAACCGGGGGCTTGTAACCACCCCCCCCCTCCTTAATCTATTCTGTGCTTTAACCCCCCTTCTTCTCGGGGTTTTTTTTTTAGTGACTTGCAATTCCCGTTTCCATTATAATCCTTAACATCTCCAAAATTTTGGGCACCCCCTTTTCCACCCCCACCCCTTTTGTGATGGAGTCTATTAAAACGTTTTTTCGCCCTTTTGATTTTCACATCCACGGACTTTCCCTCTTTTTCCTTTTCCCGTTGTTGTTTTTATCCTGTTTTTTTATCTGACTTTGATTAATGTTTTTTCGATGATTTTTTTTCTCCCTGTATTTTACCCCCCGGCGTTGTAAGGCCACGTTGTTTTTTCGGCAACCCTTTTTTGTTTGATTTTCTTTTTTGTTTATTTTATGAGTGCTCTTTGTTTTTTTGCCCCCGTCAACCAACAGTGTTTTGCTTCTCCGGCTCTCCATGGTTCTCCCAGCCGTACCTGATGATACGTCGGTTTTGTTCCGCCCAGATGGTTTTTATCGGCTGTTTTCCCCTCCACCTGGTTCGGTTTAGGGTTGCGCCTTCGCTGATTGCATCGATTTTTCCGCCGTTTGCCAGCGTTTCTTGACAAGTCTCCTTCCTTGTTTATACGCCGCTTCACCAACCTTTTTTTATGAGTCTTAATCTCGTTTCCTGCTTGCCCCCCCCTTGTTTTTTTCGGTTTTTTCCCATTCTCGTTTTTTTTCCTGTGGAACCCGTCTCCCAGACTTATTTAGACATTGGGTTTGTTCCTGAAGTTCCCGCTGAATGGCTTTTTTTTTTTTGTCCTGCCATCTTCTCCTTTTCTTTTTTTCCGAATTTTTGGGCCTATTTTTGTTTCTTTTCAAACCCCAATTTGACCCCCTCTCATTCCCCGTTTTGCCCTCCCAAGGAATCCCCGGTTACCTGCGTTTTCCACTTTCGTCCCCAAGAGACCGTTTGCACTTGACCTACTTGTCTTTGTCGTTTTTCCTGTTCGACCCCAGCATGGCTTATGGTTTCCCCGCATCTTTTTTTTCTTTGAAGTTATCCCTTGCCTTTCACAGGTTGACCCAAAAAACCTAAACCGGTAATCTTTTCATGTCTTTTCCCCCCGTTCAGTTTTCCCGTTTTTTCCTTTTTATACAGCGTATCGTGCATTGTTTCTAGGTTCTTCTTCTTTTTTCCTTTTCCTGTGCTTCTATGGTTCTTTGGGTCATGCCCCATTGTTGGATTTTTTCCCAGATGTTGCTAGCGATTTCAACTCCCCTTTTTATTCCCCCCCCATCTTATGTGTTACCCAAAGGTCCGTTGCTCTTACAACTTGTGCAGTCGGGCCTCTGCCGCCTTACTTTGGATCCCCCTTTTTTCTGTTTTTATGGTTCGGTAGTCATTCAGCTTTGCCTTTTTTTTACGTTTGATTTTTTTTTTGACAATGTTTGTTCACGTAAGCTTCTATTTTTCCCCCACTTGTTTTTTTCAACCGTAATTCTGAGGCTCTGCAAGTTTTTTCCCCCCCTGGTTTTTTGACGTTTTTGCTGTATTCCCCAGCGTTTTGGTCTATATACGGGAGACGTTCCTATACTTTTCTCTCCCCCCCCGTGGTAGGCAATTAATCAGTTATCCCCCTCCGCTTTTCCCTTTGTCTAAACTTGCTCCCCATGCGTTGGGTGAAAAGCTATAGATGGTTCCCCACCCTTGCGTCCCCCCAAACCCTGTTACCTTTGTCCCCAATCAGCTTGATCGCTTTCCTTTAGTCTCTCGCGGTTTTTTATTTTCGTTCATTTCGTGTTTACTTTGAGTTCCCGTCCGATTTTTACACCCTTGTTCATCTTTTTCTCCCCCATCCCCCCCGCTCCCTTCTGCGTGATAAACGGCAAGGAACAGTTTGTACGCGATCGCGCTCTTTCCGTTGTTGGGATATGATTTGGGCCCAGACCCTTTTTTTTTTTTTTTTGGTTTTTTGTATTCTCTAGGTGCGCGGTATTTATGTTGCTCTTTTTGTGATGTCCCGTTGAATCTGCTCCGACCACCACAACTGAACCCATCTTTCCGGAGCGAGTTCAAATTTTTCTTGTTTCCGACCTGCCCACTTCCTTTTCTCCCCCTCTTTATTTCTCATTTCCTAACAATCGTTTCCTCTACTTGCCGTCGCCATTAGCTTTGTTTTCCAAAATTTGCTGTTTTGCCCCCCTTTTTTTTAGTTCCCGTTACTTCTTTCACCTGGCCTTCTTGGGCCCCCTCTTTTTTCCAAACGTCCTACTGGAATCAGTTGGTCTGAGTTCAACACTTCTGTGTTTGACTGATAGCCCCCCCAACAACGGTCATGACGGACTTGTTTTTTTCCCTTCAACTCCCTTCCTTCTTTTACTTTTCGTACTTTTCTTTTTGTTCCGATTTTGCACTCGCGGCGGCCCACGCAACGCTACCCATATTTTGTCTCCATTCCCCTCACCCTTTCCTTTCCTTTTTCGCCCACCCCTTTCCCGAGTTCCCTTGCCCAGAAATCTTCAACCCACCGGAGGGTATCACGGTTTTTATCCCTACTCCTTTTTAACTCTCTTTTCCCCCCCCTCCCCACTGGATAAAATCCCTTTGGGACGCCCTCTCTCCGGCAGGTTTTGTGTGCAAGAGAGCCTCCCCACTGTTTGTCGCTTTTTTCGTTGCAGCCTTCTTTAGTTTTTTTTTTCCGACTTTCGTTTTGCTTTCTTCTTTTTTGGAAGACTTTTTTTCCCCCCCCCATAACTCGCGGGTTCGGCGCTTCTATGCCAAACATATGTTCGTCCCCAACCAGTTCGGCTCTTCCTTTTTCTTTTTTTCTCCAATCTCCCCCCCCTGTCAACCCCTTTCCTTTTTCCAGTTTGCTGAGGGTCACGTTCAATTGGTTGCCCTTTTTTTGGGACCCAAAAAAAAAAACATTGTGGCCTCGGACTCGTTCCTGCCGATCCCCAACAACAACCCCTTTTCTTTTTCCTTCCTTTTTCATGGCTTGCACCTGATAAAATGGTCTCAGTGTTCATTTCTCGTCTTTGGTGCCCTTTTCCAGTTTTTGACCTTCCGAAACAGCCCCAACTTTGTTCTCGGGCTGACCTTGGCTTTATTTTTTACTTTCTCGATCCCTTGATTTTTTCTTTCTTCCTTAGTTTCCACGTTTTATTCGGCCTCTTTTCCTTTGCATCACTTTGGGTTTTCTACCCGTGAACCCAACTGTTTTACCTTTTACCATTTCTTTCCCCCCCCCATTTTTTTGGATTGCCCCCCCCAGCCCTTACTTCCCCGCTGATAGGTTGCGGACCCCTTTGCGGGCCCGTTCTTTGTGCTAAGGTCTTGGTTTGTCGTCAAAAAAACTTTTTTTCCCTGATCAAGTGTTGCTCCCCCTACTCCCAGTTTTTTTTTTTTTCCCCCCCCCGTGGACCACCCATTTTCCCAGTGGCGTAGCGTCGTTAAGACTCCGATCACTTCTTTTTTTGTAAACCAATTTTCCATTGTTCCCATTTGCTCTTCCCTTTTTCCTCCCCCTCCGTTTGTTTTTTTTTTCGTTCTTCTTTCTCCCTGTTGCCATGGTCCCAACTGTTGACTTTTATTCGTGGTCGATCGCGCTTACAGTGAGGGTTTTTATTCCCCCCCCCCCTTTTGGAGTCTTTCATGTTTTTTTCCCCCTGACTTCATGTCTTGCTTTGCACCCATTTCTTTCCGTTCGGCCTTTTGCGCCTAATATGGGTTTCGCAGCCTCTTCGTGCATACGCGGTGTCCCCCTCTGGGTGTCGCATGTTTTTATTCTTTGTTGCGCCTTGCTGCTCTTCGCTTTTTTTCTTTTGCACCCCCTCTTCCTTCTTTTCGCCGTCGCCCCCAGCTTAAGACTTCACAATCTGTTTTTTATCCTTGCTACTTTCTCTTTTTGCACCACGTGGTCTGTCGAATGGCTTTCCATTTTTTTCCATGTAAAAGGAGGGCCGCTGCTTCCCGTTTTTGTCCCCTTGGTGCAAGCAGTTTTTCCCCCTTCATCATTTTTTCCCTTCATGTGGGTTATTCTTCTCCGCGTTTGCGGGCCGGGATGTGGTCGCCGAGGTTTGGGTTTCACCCTTTTACGGAGACCCCCCCGTCGTGTCGTGTACTCGTACCCTCTTTTGTATTTCTTCCTCCTGGCCTTCTGTCGTTCTAAAGTCCACTTCGGTATTTTTCTCACTTCCCATGATGTTTGTCCTGCCGCTTGCTCCCTCTCCGGCTTTTGCATTTAAGTAACCTTTTCCCTCGAAAACCAAACGTTACCTCTTTAAAATGCCTTCCCTTTCTTCCCTCTCCCCCTGGGTTTTTTTTTTTTGCAGCTTTCTTCTTCGCGGCCCCTGGCTAGGAGTTGCGCCATTTCACCGTGATCCCCGTTTTTTTTTTACCCCAGTTTGTGCGATTCCAAACCACATTTCCGTGTTCCCCCCAATAACCTCCCCCTTTTTTTTTCCTTCGGTTCTCACACCTGTTTGCTTCTTTGTCATTGTTTCTTTTTCGCTACTTTAGTTGTAGGTTTTGACGATTATATTCGTTGTTTTGTCTTTTTTGTTGTCCCCCTCTCCCCTTTTTTGCCCAGCTCTCTCGGTGTCCCCCGTGCAATCATCTAAGCTCTGAAGCAGCCCCCGTCGTTACCGTTTGTTTTTTTTTTGATTTTTTCTTTCTTCGTTTATTATTGCCGTTCGGGCCGTTCTTTCTTTCTCTACTTTCTTCCGCCCAAAGATTTTTTTTTTCTGTCCCACCCCTACGTATAAACTCGCTTACTTCCATGTAAGGACCAAAACCTTCTTTTTTGACCTTTGCTAGTTTAGCGTCTCGCGTCCCTATTTTTTTTCAGCTCTCCCTAGTATTGTCCTTTTGTTCTCTTTCCTTCCTCCTTAGCGCCCCTCTTTTTCTGGGTTCTTCGTGAAAGCATCCCCTTTCATCCGTCCCGGTCTAATCTACGGGCCTGATTTTTTCCTACCTTCCCCCAACCCTTTCTTGTTCCACAACAGTATCTCCTTTCTCCTCCCTTTTTTTTTTTTTTTGCTCTGATTCTTCCTGTTATCTTTGGCTCTCCCTTTGTGCCGCTTTTTTAAGATGGTGGTGGGTTCGATTTTTTTTTTTTTCCAAGTTCCCCCACCATTTTCCTTTCCCTCTCCTGGCACAGAGACTTTTTCTATTTCAATTTTCTTTCGACTTTTTCACTTTCCCCTTCGTTGCTTCTTCTCCATCCGGTTTCCCCCCCGTCTCCCTGATTTTTTTTTTTTTTTGGTTTTTTTGCCAAATTTCTTTTCCATTTGAATCCTTGGCGTTTTGGTTTTTTTTTCTGTGGCGAGACCGTTCTTTTTTTTTTTTTTTTATTTTTTCCCTGCTTTCTTATTCTGCGTAGCCCCCCCCCCCCCTGCGGGAGTTTATAAACGTCAGATTTCTTCTATTTTTTTGAACCCCCGATCCCCTTCAGTTTTCCTTTTTTCTTGTTCCTGCTCTCTTGTTTTTTCCCCACCCCCTTTTTCGAGCGTCACCACATTTCCCCCCCCACGACAGTATTTAATCCCTACACCTTTAATTTGATCCCCTCACCTCCCCTGTATCTCCCCCTCCCCTGCAAGTGTAGGAACTGTTCGTCTACCCCCCCAGAGTATGAACAAGGATTTTGGGTTTCTAACTTCTCGTGATTTTAAACATCCCACGCCCCCAGCCCCCAACTCCCCCTTTGCCCCACCTCCTCCCGGGTTGCTTGGCAAGTTCTGACGTTGATCTTCACCCCTCTCCTTGATCCCTTGCCAGTTTGTCTCTTTTTGTTTTTTTTTTGCTCATTTTTTAAGGCTTCCGGTGTTTTTCTCTTTTTTCCCTCCCTTCAAACACCCTGCTCCCAACAACAGTTTCCGAGCGGTTCTTGGGGTCTTCATTTTTTTTTTTTTTTAACACCCCCATTCTGTCTGTTTAACACGTTGATCTGTCCTTGCTGGTCGCTGATTCCCCCCCCATCTTCCTCCTTCCCCTTTAAAAAAACGGGGGCATTTCCCGTTTTCTTCCAGGCTCTTTGAACTCGTTCCAGTGTTCCTTTTTTCCCCTCCTTCGGGGGAACATTCCCGGTCTTTGCCCTTTGTTTACGGCTCTCCCACCCCCCCCCCAGTTTTTTTTTTTCTTCCTTTCCATGGTTCTTTGGTAACCAACTGCTTTCAGCACGTTCTTCTTCTTCGTCTTCTTCTTACAATTGGGTAGGGGCGTACCCCCCCCCAGCCTTTGGTTGGCCCCCCCTTCGACGTCTTTAGCGATACCCGTGTGGCGTTTTTCCCCTCCTCCTACCTTTCGTCCTCCTTCCCTTATTCTGCACCGCTGGCGGGCACTTCTTTCATCAAGTTTGGCTGATCGGCAGACTTCCGTTTGTTTTTTTGAACCAAGACCAACTGGTAATTTCCCATCTTGCGCCCCCCCTTCTGTTTTTCTTCCTTACCCCAACCCCTTTGCATGTCGAGCGCTGCAACCCATGATAGCTTGTTTTTTTTGCTTTTTCCGGTGGGTTTTTTAAGTTGTGACCGTGCACCCCCAACCACCGTTCCCTTCACCCCACCTCCGTCCCTTCACCAAATTGCCCCCCCTCAACCCCCCAAGCTTTGGTAAACACACCCCAAACCCGTTTTCGGTTTATTCTCAGTTAAAATCGGTTCGTTTATCATTGCGCCTTTTTTACCCATTGCCCTTTGGTTTCTGACACTTTCTTTTCCCTTTTTCTCTTTTGCTCTCCGTGTTGTTGAGGCTTTTTTTTTTCCTTGACTTATTACACTGTGGATTTTTTTTTGGTACGATTTTCTACGCTTCTTCTTGTTTTTTTTTTTTTCTTTTTTTCCCCCCACCCACACGTTTTTTTTGCGCCCCTTTCTGTGGTTAATTCCCTTTTTCTGGAGCTTTTTTCTGGCTCAAACAACTCGTCCCCCACCCCCGAAGTTCATATAATGTTCTTGCAGACCTTATTGCATGGCGTGTTTTTTTTCCTCCCTCTTTGGTGGGTCCCGCCTCTGAGTTTTTCCCTCCCTTTTCTTCGTTCTGCGGGTGTGCATCGACTGCTCGCCAGCGGTTGGCGTTTGCAGTTATTTTTGCCAGCCCCAAAAATCCTTTGCCCTTTCCCCTTTTTTCCCAACGTGTTCTTGTCTCCTCCTTTCTCTGGCCTGGTAAAGAAGTTTCCGACGGTCGCCTTTTCTTGAATCTGTTCCTCCCATATCGGAAGCTGTTTTGTCCTTCGTGGCCTGGTCCCTGACCATGATGGGACTCTCGGTTTGTGTCAACCCATTTTGTCCCTTTTTTTATTGTCCCATCCGGTTCTTGACTTCTTTGGTATTCATCCGTCCTTTTCAATTGGTCTTTTCACTTATGATTGCATGACAATGCGTTTATTGTCGTCAGGCCTTTATGTGGTTTTCCCCTTCTTTCTGGCCCCTTCAGATACTGGTTTTTTCTTTTTTTCTTTGTCCTTCCGTAAAGGACTCACACGTTTCACCCAACCGGAAGCTTTCATTTCTAAAGCATTTGTTTGGTTAGCCGTTTCGTATCTAGCTTTGTGCTCTTTTTATCTACCTTTTTTTTCCTCCCACCCTTTCCTGATAGATTTTGGCCCTCCCCCCTGGAGTGAACTTTGCGTGGCACCCCCACCAGGAATGTGTAGCTATTCACCTCGTTACATTCTGTAACCTTGTCACGGCCCTTTCCCCTTTAACTTCTGTGCCTTATGTAGTTTGATTTTGCTTGCTTACTTTTAGTTGAGTTTTTCAAGTGGTTTTGTTCTTGGTCGCGCTTTTTACTTGGTTGGTCACGTCCCTCCCCTCCGGTTTACCCGAACTTTTCATCTGACAGCTTTCTTGAAGTTTTCAAGTTTTCTTCCCCCCCCCCCCTGTTCCTGAGGCTTCTTTACCCCGAGTGCATCTCTTCTTTTTCCTTCCTGGATTTTCAATAGTTTTCTTTTCACCGTCTTTTGGAAATTCAGAACATCCGGGCTTCATCAGTTTTTCCCCCACCCTGTTTTCCCCCTTACGTCAGGCTGAAGCTGTATTTCTTGGAGAAGTTTTCACTAGCCTGACATCTTGCCTTCTTTTTGGACTTCTTTTTTTCTCTCGTCCGGAGGCGTGAAGTTGTGGCTTTTCGGAGATCCTTGGCCCGTTTTTTCCCCCCGTTTCCCTTTTTTTTTCCTTCCCCCTTCTTGGCACGATACCCCAACTTTCCATTCACCAGTTAGTTTTCCCTTTTTTTCGTTTCCTCTGTTGTGTGTCTTGATGTGCTGAGAATCCTCCACTGTTTTCTTTTTCCTTTTTTTTTGATCTGTATAAAGGGTGATCTCTCTTTTTGGGTGGTGACCCCACGTGCATCGCTCTTCCTGCCCACCTGAACAACCCCCTTCTACCGGTAATCCAGTCTTCCTTTCCCTTCTCCTTCTCTCCCCTCCCCTTTCTGACCCTCCCAATGTGTGATTTCCTCGCTTTCCGCGGCTTTTTTTTTCGAAATTTTTCAGTGCAAGGGGTTTTCTTCAAGTCTCATCATAAATGTCGTGGTGCTTTCCCGTCCTTGGACTTTCTTCCCCCCTTGGGCGAGACATGTCTTTGTTTTTTTTTTTTCCGCCTGTCATCCCGTCGCCGAACTCGCGTTTTTTTGGTTTGAAGAGCTTTAAAACCGTTCTAGGCTTCTTGTGCCTCTGACAAAAACTCGATCTTTTCCTTGCTTACTGTTTCTTTTTTTCCCTTCTCTTCCAAGGAACCCCCACCAATTCTCTTCCAAGGGCCCCAACGCGACTTTGACCCCGACCGTCCTTCGCAAAGACCAGGATTTTTGCCCCAAAATTCCCGGCCTTTCCCCCCCCCTCTCCCCCCAATTTTTTTCTCCCCTTTCCCGTCTTTTCACCCTCTAGTGTGATTCCCAGGAGAATTCTTCCTTGATTTTTGACCCACAACACCCCTCTGGCGAAACATCTTGCACTCCTTTTTTTCTCACCATGGCGCAATTTTTAGAAGGTCCTTTTTGTCTGTTTTTGCCAATCCTCTTATATAACCCCCTGTCTATGCAGATAGATGGCTCCTTCGTGATCCTGTCTTTATGTGGACTTCTTGTTTTTTTTCCCTGTTCTGAAAGTCTTCACTGCTAAACCCCCCAGTTTTCCCTATCTTTCGGCTCTCTTTTCATTTTCCCCATCTTGGTGACGACCTCCCCCCTTCCCTTTCTTTTCATTTTAAGCGCTGCGCTGATACCAATTAATTTTTCCTTTGTAACCTTTTGGAGGTTTCTAATTTTTTCTGCTTAACCCCCAACCCCTTCGGGCTTTTCCCTCCTTTTTTTTCGGCCGTGTTTCATTTCCTTCTTTAGGGGTTCTCCTTCCAACCAACTTGTTTTTTTTGCAAGGGTGTGCCTTTTTCAATTTTATCGTTTTCTTTTTGTTCATTCTCCTCCGGTGTCTTTGGCTTTCGCCCCACTCCCCTTTTTTTCCCCCTGGAGACTGGAGGTAGTCTTATCGTACTTTTTACCTTGAGTTTTTCAATAGAGATACCTTTTTTTCACCCCTTGTTGTCGGCGCATCCCTTCCCCTTCAGCTTCTTATCGGACCACATCCCCCCCCTCCGCCTCCCCCCCCCAAAACTGTGTCATGGTCACCAGTCCCTGCGTTCCAACATTTAGGTGCTTCCCCCCCCCGCGTATGAAGGCAATAGTAGTTGGCTCGACACCCCTGACTGACTTGTATTTCTTCGGCTTTTCGCCATTTTTTTCCTGCAACCAAAAACCGCGCTCCATCACCATGGTCCAGTCCACCCAATTTTCAAAACCGGTTTTTTGGGTTTCCCCAACGTAAACCCTCCAGGGGATATTTGGCGTTGTGAAACCCTATCCACTACTTTTCCCCTCCCCCCCTTGTACACCTCTTTTTTTTATGGACTCCCATTCTCTCTTCTTTCCTTCCCCCCGTCCGTTGTGTTTGGTTCTCCTGATCCCCACAATTGGTTTCCGTTGGTCGACACCGCCGTCTGCGGTTTTTTCCCAACCCTACTTTTGGGACTTTTCTTTTCTCTTTTTCTGTTCTGGTTTTTTTGATTTCAACCCCCTTCGGTGCCCTTTTTCGCCATATTTACCATGGGTTCGAGGTTTCTGCAATACGGTTCTTTTGTTTTTGTTCCGATGTTGTGGTTTTTCCTCTGTCCGCCCCTTTTTTTCTCTTTCTGCCCCTCTTTTCCCCTCTCTGGTGATTGCCTCGATTCCCCTCGTGCCCAGGCGGTGGAGTAAGTCAATTGTTGAGTCCCCCCCCCCTTTTTATATAGTCGTAAATTCTTTTTCTCTGTTTCGTGCGCCCTCCTCCTTGTTTCCCCTTCAGTCCCTTTTTTCTCGAGTAACCTTGTTTTGAAGTCTTTTCACTGCAGCCATGAATTTTTGCATGACTGTTTTTTTTTAGTGGGTTGCCGCGGCCGACCTTTAATGTTCCAGAAGAGGTTTTTTCGGCTTCACATTTTATTTGACCCTCCCCTTGCCTCCGTGTTTTCCTTTTTTCCCCCTCTTTCTTACTCTTTTTTTTCTTTTTTCCCCCCGTTGCAGCAGCACAGCAGTGCATTCCCTCCATGGTTCGTTTATCACCTGATGGTTGTTTTTTTACCCCCTCCGGCTTCCGGATCGTCTGACTTTTTATGTAGTCCAGTGTATTTTTTTCCCCGCGCCCCCCTCCCCCCCCGGTGAAAAGCTTTTTCTTCCCCCTTGGTCCCCTCCCTCTGGTTGAATTTTTTCTTTTTCTTTTATCTTGTCAGGATTCTTCTAGCTTGCTACCGCTTCCCTTCTTGGGCGTCAAGGGTTTTTCTCCATTGTCCGGGGTTGCCCCAAAAGCTTTTTTTTCTTTTTTTCCCACCAACATCCGTTTCCCCCCATCAAATACCTCTGGTCCCAAGTTCCTTACCTCTACACTTGGCTTTTTCTTTTCTTTTTTTTCTCCTTTAGTATTCCCTCTTTTTTCCCGGTTCTTCTTTTTCTGCGTTTGGCCTTGTGCGCGCTTCCTTCACGATTGTCTAGTGCCCCCACTTTGTTTTCTGAAGTAAATCGTCCACCTCTGTTCAGATCCCCATTTTCCTTCTTCCCCCTTTTTTTTTCTTCCCTTTTTCTCCTCTTTTTTTCCTTTGGCGGCTGCTCTTTTCATAGACTTTTCTTCTGCCCACCCCAAGGCCGTTACGTACCTTCCCCCTTTATTTCATAAGAATGTTCAACCCCCACCTTTTCAATTCCGTTTTTGCCCTCTCGTTTCTCGCTTCCCTCAGGCACCCTGATGGTTAGTTCCTCGCCCCCCCCACCCGAGTATTGGCTGAGTCATGCCTTTACTTTTTCATCCTTTAGTGTTTTTTCGTAGCGTGACGTCACTTACCGAACCGCCGCCTTCTCCCCTGCCCTTAGGCTCTTTCCCCCCACCCAACAGCAAATTAAACCGTCCCCGCCCCCTTCCTCTCCCTTCAGCAGGTTAGTTCTGTTTTGACGTGACCGTGTGGAATAGCCCTGTTCCTTCCCCCTTGGGTGGGTTAGGTGACTCGCCCATCCGGTGTCTCCTGCACTTGGTTTACCTCTTGACAAGTTTTTGACATCTCCTGACAGCACTTCACACCATCTTCCCTCCTTTTTCCTAGAGAGATAACGCTTTAACCTCTTTTCTCTTCACTCAACAATCCCGTTGCTTTTTTTTCGGCTACTTTTGCTCTTTAAGCGACTATACTTGTGATCAGAGGTTTTTTTCGTTTTTTTAATGGCGAACCCTTGTTTTGCCCGTTTGGTTTTAAACATATTCCTCTTTTTTTTTCGTCTCCTTCCTTGGCCCCCCTCTTTTTCGTATCGCAGATTAGAGTGGACTCCAGGTGAAAGATCAGCCCCACCCTTGCTGACCCCTCTTTTATCTTGACTTTCAAGTTCACTTGGTTTGGTTTCACTTTCTTTCTTTTTTTTTGACGTTGACCCAACCCCCCCCAATCTTCTGCCGTCCGCCCAGGGCCTTTTCACTGCCCCATCCCCTCTAAACTTAAATTTCCGTTGACCAAATCATCGCGGAGCCCTCCCTTCCCAAGTTGTTTTCCTCCCCTGGTGTCCTATTCTTTTTCACCAAGTATCTTATTGGGCATTACTTTCCTTGGTTTTTGGTACAATAGTGAGGGCCCTTTCCCCACCCTGCCCCTTTCTTCCCCCACTCCCCCCCCCTTTGAGCACCCCATATCAGACACTCCTTTTTTTGGCATGCGTAGACTTTTACCCCTTCTTCCCCAATAGTTGGTCATAAATACTTCTGGCCCCGGCTTGATTCACATTCTCTTGGTTTTTTTTTTTTAGTTGTTCGGCCTGTGCCCCTCCCTTCCTTTTCCGCAAACATCCCAACCATGTTCTCGAGGCGTCGTCGTTTCCCACCAATCTGGTATCCTTTTACCCCTCCCGGATGGTTCGGCCCCTTCTCCCTTCTTTCCCCCCAATCGTAATTTTTCCCTTGGAACACACGGGATCACGTTTTCTTGGTTTCACTTTTTTCCAACTGTTACAGATAACATATTCTTTGACCCCCTTCCAGCTGCCGAGGTTAATTTTCTTTCTATACTCCACAACCACCCTTTTCTGATTCTGGGTTTAAGGGCAACACTGTTTGGTGCTACCTCCACCATGATTCCTTTTTTTTTACATCGGTCGCTCATTTCCTCCACCGACCCGAACTTTTGTTTAAATCCTTTTCTCCTCGTATTATTCCCTTCTTTACCTTGTTTTTTCTCCATTCCTTGAGTTCCTTTTAATTCTCCCCCTTTTCTAATATCTTCCCCCCCAAAGGGAGCTCAAGCCAATACCTCCCCCCCTCACCTTTGATCCCTCTGTCCCGCCCCCCCCCCAATCGGGGCTGTACCCAACCCCACCGCTTTTCTGGGCTCTCCGGCGGGCTGCGGACCACCATGTTGAAGAGGGTTGTCGATTTTTGTCCTCCCCCCTTTTTGTGTGACGGCAAACAAACAAAACCACCGGTGCCGCCGAGCTAAAACTTTCCTGGACCAACTTCACGACCTTCCCCCACAAAGTTGCGTTTGGTTCCCTTTAAACCACCGGCAGTTGACTGTTTTTCCTGCGCTGTTCCTTTTTTTGACAATCTTCTACTATTCCGGTTTCGTGCCCCCATTTCCAAAATGTTCCTCGGGCCCACTTCCTCCCCCCTACGTTGGTGTTTTTTTTTCTGAAGAAGTACGATGGTCCTCCCTTCTTTTTCCTTTTACCCCTTTTTGATCGTTTTCACTCATTTTTCCGTCCGCTAAAGCCCCTGGCGTGTTTGTTGCCCCCTTTATGGGCTGTGACTGGGTTGGGGGTTGCGCTTTAGGAGGCCTTTGGTTTAGCCACCACCACTTCCCCCTTCCCCCTTCGGCCTCCCGTGTTCGTGCTCACTCTCCTCTGAATACTTGTGCTGTGTTGTTCAATTCCCCCGAATTTCATAGGCGTCACCTTTTCTTGTTAGTGGCTTGCCCTTTTTCCCTCCGTTGGTATGGCATCGATATCCGTCCACGCGCTTTTCTCTTTCCTCTTTCTCTCTGAGCTACCCCCCCTCCGGTCGTCGTTCATTTTCACTTCGTCTCGTATTGCCCAAAGTGTTTTTGTGTGAACTGCGGCCGATTCTTTGTACTGAAATTTCTCCCCCCCTTGAGTTGGACTTTTTGGTTTCCTCCAGTCAATTGTTGCCCGGTAAGGACTTTTTTTCTTCCCCCGCCCCTACTATTTCCTTTCTTCTTACCCCTCTTCGGGGCCCCCGCTCTTTTTTTTTTCTTTTTTTGGCCCCCTTTGGACTGGATTGCCCCATCCGGAAACGTCAAATTTTCCCTTACGTTTTGCAATAGCTTTTTTCCCCGGTCCCTTCCTAGCTTGGCCATTCCCCTTGAATGTGCTTTATTTCGTCAGGCCAAGACTTTTTTTTTCTCTAAAGAGGCGGCTTTTTACCCTCAACTTTTTTTTTTTTTCCAGTCAGTAATGGGAGTTGACACACCCTTGAACAAACGACCACCCGTCTACCTCTCCTTCCCTTCTCTTTTTACCAGCAAGGCGGTGGCCTCCCGACCCCGTTTTTATTATCTTTTTGACAGTTTCTTTGTTGCACTAGTTTCAGTTGCCCCCCTTTCTTCTTTCCCGATGGCGCTTCTCTTCCATTGCTTTTTTGAAACAACTTGTTTCCCTTCCGGCTTTTACCAAATCACTTTGTTCCTCCCCCCCCTTTTTTCTTTGTATTACGTTTCCCGTTTTTCTAAAGTGCTTTTTTTGGTAATTTCAGTGGTCCCGTTGGATTTTTTTTTCACTTTAAGTTGTTCTGGAAGATTGATTTTGAGTAATGTCGGTGTTTTTCTGTTTTTTTTTCTTTTGTTGGTCTATGCGAACCGGTGTCACGTCACTGTTAGATTCCCAGGTTCAGTTCCCCCCCTCCCCCAATTCTACTTTTTTGGACGTCTTTCACGTTTCTCACCCATCGTTCTTTGGAACCTTTTTTCTTGATTCTCTCCCCGCGTTGTCCATCTCTCCTTGCGTTCCTAACAGGTTCCCCTTCTCTCCCCCAGTCTGGAGGCACCTTTTTCACCCTTTTTCTTCAATCGGCTCCCTTCATCCTTTTGCTTCTTTCTTTTCACTTCTCTTGCTGTAATCCGCTGCTTTCCCGGTGGTTTTTTGACCCTGCGCAGCACCGTTATTTTTTCCTCGTTAACTTCTCTTTTTCTATGACTGCTTTCTCTGTCTTCCGGAATGCTGGGCAGATGTGTTTCAGTTTTTGATTTTATCTCTGATTCCCCGTTTGCCTCGACCCGCGCCATCGACCTCTCACCCATTTTGGCGACTTAACAACAACGTTCCTACCGTTCT
>Ga0179593_1390258_pt1 | contig 17818 bp, 17 predicted proteins | sample CZODoug2_1_08_16_FD_185931 | JGI IMG/M metagenome (GOLD analysis project Ga0179593, IMG submission 185931) | Vadose zone soil fungal communities from Angelo Coast Range Reserve, California, USA - CZODoug2_1_08_16fungal (PacBio error correction) | ecosystem: Environmental > Terrestrial > Soil >... | reverse complement strand
GTCGGTCCAGTTCTACCTTCTGAATGAGAGAACTGAGCTGATTCTTTCCTTTCTTTCCACTCGTCTCATTTTTTTTTTTTTCTTTCTTCTTTCACTAGTTGTGGTGGACGCTCTTATGCGACCTTGACCCTTTTTTTTCCCTTTTGATGTCTACCTTCTTTTTCCCTGATCTTTTCACACACTTTTGCGATCGGTTGCGGCCCTTAGGAAAGGGACCTTGTTTTCCAGACTACCTATTAGCAGTTATGGTCCGAGCCGGGTATTTGTCTTTTTTCTTACCGAACGGAGATTTGAGTCTTTTGTGGAGCTCTGTGTCCGGCCTTTTTTTCTTTCCAGGAAATGCCAGCCAGGTGTCCTTTCGGAATATTTCGACGCACGACGGGATCATGGCTCGCACCTCAGGCCCTTTTTCGGCGTGCTGCTACCCTGATTAGCACCATCTTTCTCCCAGGGCAAAATGAGTTGAGCCACTCCACCTTCCTTGGGTCTCCCTCTCGACTGGATTTCCGTCCCCGTCCGGAACTTATTTTCTCGTTGACCCCTTGGTTTTGCGAGGGCTGCGGCGGCGGATTCCTCCATGGTCTTTCTTTCTGATAGAAATCCTTCTTGAACCTCTAACACTATTTTCTTTGTTTCTTTAGCCGCCGCCAACTGGGCAGAGTCGTTCCTTTACAATATCGTGGCTCTTTAAGTGGCAAATCTGCCGCCTTTTCCCGCGCTCCCCCTGGACTGAGAGAAGGCGCCTCACCCTCCTTCATCTCTAGGTTTAGAGACGGCAAAGGTTTTTTAGCTCAGTTCTAGAATTGCTCTAATACCTGTTCCGTTTGGGTGTCGTTTGGCCAGCCTGTAGCAGCGGAAAAAATTCCATTAGTTGCTTTTCCTCGCTCCGCCGCAGATACCGTCAGGGTCGCAAAGTTGTCGAGGATTTCAGTTTTTCTACCTTTTCTGCTTTTTTTCCCGCGACAGAGGAAAGAGTGTTCCCCCCCCGGTGGCATTTGACCAGCAAACCACCTCGACCTTTTGCCAGCATCTCCTCTAGACATTCTTTAGCCAGCATACACCGCGCAGCTGGTAGAGAAGGTCGGCGCTGCGCTCCTGAGCAGATACCCCCTGGCGCACCCCAATTTATTGATCTCGACCCTTTCCTCTAATGCGTCCTCCATCTACATTTTCTGGTTTCTCCGATCTCGTGGACTCCTCACCGAAGGTCCAACCTCTACAGGAAGCCTGTCGGGTTGCCGTCTCTGAGGAATGGCGGCCCACATCCTTCTGCTACCCCATCCACCTTCGACGCATCCTTAGTGCAGGCCGGACCCTCGGACTCTGTCTTAGCCCGCAGACCCAAGTGTTTCTCCCGGCCCCGACTGGGGTCACATCTTCTTCGTTTTTTTGTGGTCGCCTCGAGCCCTCTTCCCGACCCACGCCCACGTTTATCTCGCCACCCACGAGATGGTTTTGCGCAGTACAAGGCCTGGGCCGGCTCTTTTGTTGAGTAAGGAACTCCAGGGGAAAACTCCGGCGGCGCGTCCTTAAACGCGGTTCCTCTTCCTTGCTTTCATCGCCTGATTTTTTTTGCTCGTCCCAGAGGACTCCCTTACTGGCTTTCTTTCATCTGACGGCCCCCCTTTTTGCCGGTTTTGCGCAGAAGGCGGCCATTCGACCAGGTCCTCGTGTGAGACCGAAGGCTTACGCGCATGATAATCCCCAAAGCTTGGAGCGCCTGGAGCACCGCGATCACATGCTTCCGTCCTCCTCCCTTCCCCCTGCTCTTGTTTCCAGCTGTTTTTTTTTTTGTCGACGTTTCAATGTTCACTCAGAAACTTTCTGTTCTCTCGACCCTTTTATGTTCTCTCTTCACGCAGCTCTTTCTTTTTTCCTTCCCCCCAAGAATAAAAGGCTGAGTTTTTTTCCTACGAAACGTTTGTCCCTTCCTCATCTTTCCCGCCTCTCCTTTTCGAATTTTTATCCATTTGCATCCTACTGCCCTTCTCGTCCATTGAGTGAAGATTTAGGTATAAGAGCCTTGGCTCGTCCTTCCCTTCCCTTGCAGGGCCGTCCTACCACCCCCTTTTTTTTTGTGGTGTAATGGGCCGCATAGCGGGATGACATTCCCCGTCCCGGCAATTCCTCAATGGTTGAATTTCCTCGCACGCTCCTCGCCGCGGCTTTGAGGATTTCAAGCTAGCTGGCTCTCCTTACCCTCATGCGTCCAAATAGTCGTGTGGTTCGTTTTCTCGTCCCACCAGCGCTATCCTTTTTTTCGATTAAAGAAATTTACAGTTTATTTTATCGATTTCTCTCTTCGCGATCGTCTTGGGAGCTTCTGAGGTCCCCCTCCCCCTGAGAAAAAGGTTTTTTTCTTGCCCACACTTTTCGAGCCCTGTGCTCACTTGCTGTTGGTTTCTCGGACTTGAAACCCCGGAGGCCTTATCTTCTTCTCCTACTTCCCTTTTTGTTTTTATGACAGATAAAGTTTCTTTCTCCTCATTTTCGTACCCCAAGAAAGGCCACGGAGCCTTTTAAGGCCACTGTCCTCCCCACGGGGCTTGCCCCAACCTTTGAGATTTTCGTTTTCCTCCGAAGCTCCCCTGCCGCTTCTTCGAAGCGCTCGCGACCCTGGAAAGGCTGCAGCAATTTTTTCCACGTGAATACTCTCTTGGGAAGAATCGTTCTCGCGCCTTAACTCCGCTTCCCACCCTACTGATTTGGGCCTCATTGTGACGCGACAGCGCGCTTTCCCCCTCCTCGCCAAGTCGTTTTCCTTTCTTGTCTCATACCCCATTTTCTTTTGACCCTTCCCCTAACTTGGGACGGCCATGTTTCCTTGTATGCGTCCGGCACGATTCGGGTGACGAGGACAAGCATTCTTCATACCTTCCCCCGCCTGGCCATCAGAAGAGTTTTTTATCAATTGACTTAGAGTACGATGCGGAATCCCGTGCAGTCTGCTCACTCATCCTGTGATTTTTTCTTCCGTATAACTGAACGCTCCCCTCCCTTTCCCTCGATAATCGAAATTATCCCTTCGCTCTCCCCCATGCTCTCCTGTTTGAAGTTTCCTCCTTCTCGTACCTTTTTCGACCAGATGCGCTGTTCATCCTAGGGATGAGTTCTGTAAATGTTTTATTCTTCTCAGGCGCTCCACGCGGGTTTAATCAGTTTGTCGCGGTCGTCGTTCTCCCTTACGAGGGCGGTCTTCAGGGATTTTTTTACGAAGCAACCAATAGGTGCAGTTCTTTAAACATACCCAACAGTTCGAGGCTCCCCTCCCCTCTTCCTATCAACTCGTCCCATTGGCTCGAAATCCTGAAGACGACCAGAGAGTGTCCGGAGCTCCTCCTTTTGTTTCACGTTGGTCCTTCCCCTTATCCCGGAAAAGGAATTGCATTTTTCACCACCATCTCGTTTGTTTTCTAGCTTCTCTCTTTTTCTTTTTCTTTGAGCGGTAGGGCTCCCTCGGCGAAATCGAGAGAGTTCTGTTACCAGTCGGTGCCGTGGATTCAACTTGTGTCCCGTGCGGGCGTCTTCCCTCTTTGGTAGGTTTCCTTGTTCATCACGATGCTGGTGACTTTCTTCCTCTGTCTTTTTCCGCCCTTCATCTCCTCCCTGAATCCCTACCAGGCGTCACCGGATAGATGTTGACCCATTTTTTTCTTTGCCGACGAAGACTCCTGATTGATCCCGCACCTTATATTGAATCGAAGATAGATCAGCGAGTTGTAGCCCGCGCGGTCTTATTTTCCCAGGCGACTCCTTTTGCCGACCTATCGTCCCCCCTTTCAGAGCTTTGTTTCTTCGTAAGGAACGCGCTCCCTTCTTCCGCGTCGAGTTTGTTCTTTCACAGCCTTTTTCCGTGAAAAGACTTTCTCCTGACGTCCGCGTACTTCTTCAGAGTTTTTGGCGTCCATTGATCTTTTTGGCCTCGACACTTGCGCCCTGCTTGTCCAAGGCTCTCTAACCTTCACCCCTAGTAATTGTGACTCCCCTTCCTCTTTCTCCCCTTACCACTGATGGAGCGAGCCAATTATCACTCCCCTTTCCGATGAACTCTCTCCGTCCTTCTACCTTAGAGTTGCCAGGTCATGCCTTCCCTCCTCGTCTCCAGAAAGTCTTTCTCCTTCGCCCCAGGTGTCGATGTCTCCCCTTCCTAGTTGAAACGACGGATCTTCCTCCGCATGATCGTAACAATGGGACGCCTCTCCCCCTCGAACACGTTTTAAGAAGAGTATTATTTTAAGGTGTCCTTCCCTGCTTTTCGCCGAGCCCCTCCTTTCTCAACCCGCCGCTCGAACGGGTTCCGGCACACGCCGCATGATGTTTCTTTTTTCTCATGGAAAGCGTGATGAGTTCCCAGGCGGGTGGGCGTGGCACGAGCAGCTCGTTGCGACTTTTCCCCCTGCTTTTTCCTGTTTCATTTTTGCGTAGCACGCGCAGCTGCCGTCCGTGGTGCCGCGTCTTACTGTGGAGGGCAGCTCCGGGTATTTCTTTTGTCTCCCGTTTGTTCCTGTCTGTGTATGGCTTTTTACGTTCCCTTACCAGGCTCTTCCCCTGAAAGGAGCGAAAGACCTCCCTATTCGTCAAAATCTCCGGGTCTTTTTGTAGTAGAACGCCGTGCACGCGCAGGTACCTCCTCCCGGAATCAGTAGATTCTTTCAGTGTCCAAATGTCGTTCCTCGCTTTCGCCAGCCCGCTCTTTCTTTTTTTCCATAAGTTCAAAGTGGCGCGTCTTTTTCCCCCCTTTTTCTTTTCCCACTGATTTTTTTTTTTACGAGCCACGTGGCCCGCGAGCTTCCTGCGGCGTCCCATTGGAGAATCTTGTTTTTCTTTAAACCCCCCCTCTTTCCTCCCTCCCCCGCCTCAACAATGTCCCTCTATGTTGCGGAAGCCGTGTCGAGCTAGAAGGCTCTCTTCGAATTCTCTTTTCCCTCTTTATTCCCTTCTATTTTTTATTAGAGAGTGCGGCCCAGGAGACTTTCAACAGCGTGACGAGCGCGCGTCCTGAAACGTGACCTTCCCACCAAGGACCCTCTTTCCCCCGTTGTTCTTTTGCTTCTTTACATTTTGTTGTTTCCGCAATCTTGCAATGCGACTCTTGAAAGCTTTGAAACGTCGAGGCTCGTTCCCCTTCTTAGAGTGGCCTTCATTTCCTTCCCCCTTTGCGTCCCCCGCGCAGCGGCTCGCACAGCGAGGTGAACCCATTTGGCAAGGAAGTCCGTCGAGCTTTTCCTTCGGTCTCTTTCTATTTGCCCCGGCTTTTTAACTCCCGGATTTTAGAAGCATATTAGATTGATCTTTTTGAATCAGAATGTTTTCTCGTCTTCCAGCAGGGCTTACGGGCGGACTACATCACGACGACCGGTCTAAAGACTGTGGATAATGTCCTCCCTTGAACCCTAAGGGCGCGTTCGCTTGCTGCCTCAACCGGATAAACTCTCTCCCCTTCTTTTTCTAAACACCCCCCCCTGAGCTTTTTTTTTTTTCCCCTCCCCAGAATGGTATGCCTTACCTCGGTTACATTAGACCCGCAGGAACAGTTTTTCCTTCTGTGACGTTTAGAGTTCTTTTTCCCCGCGTTTCGAAAATGCGGGCTTCGGAATAGTTCTGAAGATTTAAGGCGAATACCGCTTTTCCTCTTTGAGCGAGCCTCTCCTCTTTTCGATTCTTGACCCCCTTAGGTTGACCAGAAGTCCTTTCACCCTCCTCAGAAATTGTCGTGACCTCTGATAAGAGGTTTTCTACTAACTCCCTTCTTCCTCAATGTCCTCGTTCGTCCACTGAGCTTCTTTTCTAGAAGGGCTCTGACTCCTATGTTGGTAAGTGGGTGAACGCTCTTCCGTTTTTCCAACAAGGACTTGCGTGGCAGTTACGCTTCGCTTGACCGAGACCTAAAGTTTCAAAGGTTTTTCTTTCTTTCCGCCAGAGGCAGTCCCCTAATCGTCCCGGAATTACCCCCTGCCGCAGATCCCTTTTTGCACCGGCCCAAGGATGGACAAGAACCCCCCCAACCCCTCAGAGTTTTTACTTTTCCACTTTCTTAGCGCGCCTTCGACTACTCCAAGCAGCTTCGTTTGGAGACCTTTTCTTCCACCGCTAGACTCCGCTCATCTTCCTCCACCCTCGGCTGCACACACCGATTCTTCCATTGGGTTCACTAAAACTTTTTTTGTTCATCAAGCCTTATCGGCGACACAAGCACCGATTTCCAAACTGATAGAAGGGAGCTGGTATTGTCTCCTTCTTCTCTTGCCTTTAGTACTTTTTCCCCTTCACCATTAGGTTTTTAATCGTCTGTTCAAGACCTTCCGCCTGAGGCCTCGCCCCTCCCTTCAACCCTGGGTGCCAGACAAAAGGCCAGAATGTTTTCCCACCTGTCCGGCCTGAGAATGGCTCGTTGAACTCTCCCTCCACTCCAAGTCCCCCCCCCTTTCTCCTCTAAACAAAATCCTGTGTGCGCGCCCCACTTACCAGTTCCTGTGAGGTCATTAGCGATTCAGAATTCCTCTTTCCCAAGAACCCCAAGTCCTTTCTCGTCCCCCCCTCTCAATTTTTGTCTTTATTTTCAGAGTTTTGAGCCGGTTGCTCGGACTCGCTCTCTTCCCCAATGATGGGATTGCTAAGATTCCTTCCCCTATTTTGTTCCCCGGCGTGTTCACCAGATCGCCCATTTCTCTTTGCCATATTTTTTCCTCTGCCCCTCTAACTATGAAGACCCCCTTTTGATCGTTTAGACCCGCGCATCCCTTTTTTCCCTCATCCAGCCTCTGAGCAACCAGATATCTGGCTGACACCACTTGGTCGAGCGGCGGACCTCCAACCAGGCCCCTCATTTCACGGTGGTTCCTTCCTTTGATCCTTTTTCGATTATATCGAGGACCGGCAGCTCTTTTCTCGATTCCTCCCTCCCTTTTTTTCACTTTCGGCCGCGACGGAAACTTTTGTTGAGGAGAACCCCTTCCTTCAGAGTTTTAGACCTGATCAATTTTCGTCCCTCCTCACCTTCTATGGCATGACCGGTTTCTCTTGGAGCCTTTAGTTCCTCTTTGCTCTGTGTATGAAAGTCCTTCTCCTGTTTCAGCCAAGGGAATCATTTGTGAAGGCCTAATGGGATGGTGGCCCTTTCCTTCACCTCAGAATCTGTCTTTAATTATGTCTCCCCTGCGCAGCGTTATTTTCGCGGCCGGTGCCCAGCCTCCTACGGTTTTTCGTAGCCGCAAGTCGGCAACCTCGTCGGGTTAATCTCTCTTCCCCCTCTGAAGTTTCGCCTCACCATGTCGTCTTATTCCACTATTCTGCTGCATCATTTCCAGGTCGCGCTTTTCTCTACGCTTTTTGAAGACTTTCTTTTTCAAGATGGAGGGTTACCAGACAAGGCTCAGTTGGTTTCGAACCACAATGTAGTCTTCTGACCTGTCTTGAGGTCGGGATGTACGGAAAAGCACTAGCCTGCTTATCCTCTCTTCTCCTCCTCCCTTGTTTTTTTATCGCTCTTACGTACTTGTCCTTTTTGCATTTGTCAATCCCTGACCTAAGGAGTGGGTTCCAGAAGACATTTGTTTCCCCCCCCCCTGTTTGCATCGGTCGGTTCCCGCCTCCTGCCTTAAAACTCCCTCGATTCGCATTCTACAAGCGCTGAAATGTCCCAAGTGCTGCTTCCTGGATTGAAATAAGAGTCCTTTTTTGGTGCAGGAAGAGGCCCCGTCGCTCAAAGCCCTTCCCCTTCCAGATTATTCTCTTTTATTTGAGACGGTCCCTCGTCCTCTGTGCCCCATGCCTCGAACGAAGAGGCGTTGAAGCTTTTTTCCTCCAGAGAAATCAACCATTTTTTTCATGGCGTTTCCGCCATACAGCTGAGGGGCCGGGCACCCTTGCGAATTGGTTCCCCCCTTTCCTGACTGGGTCCCCCCTCCGGGCAGCCGAGCACAGGTACTTCTTCCTAAATCGGCACCTCCATGTCTTTAGGAATCGTATTTTCTCCCATTGACCCCTTTTTTTTCCAGATAGCTTTGGCCCTCTCGTCCTCAATTCCGTCTAAGCAGCCTTTTCTGATGTTTATGGCGGCATTCGAGACGCGCTGCCTTTTTTCAATAGCACGATATTGACCCCTCCACGTTCGAGTCTCACCGAGTACATTGGCTGCCTTTTTAAGGCTCTACCAAATTGGTGTTCCTGCCCGATGTGTCGATTTGCAGTTCCTTTTTTTTTGTTCGGCCTTTCTTTCTTCATGCTTTTTCCACGTTGGGGTCTTCATCATTTACCTCCCCTTTTTAGTTCTTTCTTATACGAGCTTTTCGGGCATGGTGCTCTTTGGTTCGGGCCCGCCTTTTTTTTTGAAAACCCTCTTTTCCGCCCCGTGACCCCCAGCCCCTTTTCCTCTCCGCTAGTTTTTTCCACCCGGTCCTCATGAACTTGCCTAAAGCCCTTTCCAAATTCTCCCGGTCGTTCGGATTCCGCCCGGTTTTGGGCAGGCGGTTTTCATGCGGCCCGCGCCCTTTGCCCACTCTTGTACTTTTCCTTCCCCCCCTTTCGTGGGCTGGAGGAGCTCGCGAGTGTGCTGGCTTTTTGTTTCCTCTTGCTCAAGACGAGATCTCTTTCTCCCCCGTTCTTTGCTCTTTTTGCTAAAAAATTTTTGCGGGGCGACTGATCTATCGCGTCTGAACTCGGATGCCGCTCATGTGTTTCTGTTGATCAATCTTATTTTTCCTTTTAACTTATTTTTTCGCCGTTTTCCCCCGCTTCGCCCGTATGATGTTTTAATCGGTGCGGTTCCCTGCTACAGCGTTTTTGAAAAGAAAATGGATTTGAGTCATTTTCCTTAAATGTTCTGATATAGATCAGTTTTCTTGTGCAGCAGCGGGGTTAGGATTCTCCCTGGGACGATCCTTTCGGAGAAGGACCTTCACTTCTTTCCTGTACCTTTCTGGACAGCGCCCCCCTCTCTTTTTCCTTGAGTATGGTGGGGTTTGTCAGCCGTGGCCGTTGTAAAACGATTTTTTCGTGCGAGTTTCCTTTAAGGAAGATTCTTTCTGCTTCTTTCCTTGAACTCAGCCCCCCCCCCTCTTCCCCCTCGGTCGCCTTCGCGTTTCGCTTCAACTTCCAGTTCAGGTTCCTTTTTTTCCACGTAGAAGAGTGGACACCCCCCACGTCCAGCATAGGAGTCGATCACTATATCCTCTGAAGCTTCCATTTGAGTAATAGTACTTTATCTATCATGCCCGGGTAGACTTATTCTTTCCCCCTTCGTGGGCTTCGCTGTCTTCCTTTTTTTATATGTTCCCTTCCTCTGCCATATTTAATAGAAAGATATTCGACACTGTTCGAGGTAGCTGATTCCTTTTCCCCAGGTATTAGCCCCCCCTGGTGCGTTTGCGAGCGTTTCTCTGGCCCCCCTCCTCCCGCCCTGGCCTAAATACGAAGCTCGCCCTCGGGAACTTCTATTTGATGATTTACCGTCTGTTTTTTCCTCAGTTTTCGACCGTGGTTTTTCCGAACCCCCCTTTGGGTTTGGGCTTCCTACCGATTTTTCGTGCGCGACCTTGTTTTCGCATAGATGGTTGCAGCTTTTGTTCTTTTTTCCACTCCTTCCCAGCGACTCGTGGTTTCGTCTGCTTATTTTCTTCCCCGTCTTTTGTTTTTTCAGATCCTGATGTAGTCGCTTGGTTGGTGGCCCCCTTCTTTCATGGCCTGACGAAACATCCAGTGTCGCTTCAGTTTTTTCACTGCCGAAATTCCGGGTCTTGTAGAAAGAAGGTTTTCCCTCCTCCCCCTTCCTCCTCTTGACTTTCTCGTCCGGTCCCCACTTTGGCTTTCCTCGCTGGCGCCTGCACGATAGAGCCATGTTCGTCTTAAAAGTGGTCTGTTCCTTGCAATTCCCCTGTAGAAGAAGGTGACGAGCTTCGGGCCCTCTTTCTCGTTCTTTTTCCTCTTTTTCCAACTTTCAGAACCTTTTTTGAAACTACCGTGTTTATTCCCGTGTCCGAATCGCGCGCAGCGCTAGTCGTCCATTCTTGGGTAGCCACCCTTCCCTTCTCTCTTGTTGTTTTTTCGATCGTCATCGCTATTTTTTTTTTTTTTACCCCTTGTTTTCCCGTCCACCCATCTGATTCCTTTTTCTTTTTTTTTTTTCCAATAGGGTTTTTACGGAATCTTGCCATTAGCTAGTGACCTCACGCGGGCCGGCGAGGCTAGTTTTTTTGTGTTCCGACCTTTTATCACGGCCTTCCCTGGTTCGCCCCGGGCGTCTTCCTTTCTTTTAGTTGCGGAGAACGCGAGTTCCCTTCTTTGATTTTCCCGGAAGCTTACTCTGATCGGCAGTGGGTTCTAGTTCCGGTTGCTTTTCTTCGGGTATACAACCGACAACGGATCTCTAAGCTCGTCTCTGGAGCTGCCTTTCGTCCTCTCCTGGGATGCGTCGGCAGCTCCAGGTGCCCAACCCGAGTTTTCCCCCCTTCACCCCTCCTTCCCCTCCCTCCCCGACCTCCCCTGAGATGCCACACGACGGCCTCTGCTTCTTTCCCAACTCTGCAGAAATCGCCTCTCCCCAGGTAACAGAGCGTTTCCTTCCCACTACCCTCCTCTTCTCCTCTATCACGGCGGCCCTGCCACGTCCCTTCATCTTCTTTCGTTTGAAGATTGATGCGCGGCGGATGTAAGACATGCGGGCTTTTCTTTTCAATCTCAGCCGAGTATTTTCCTTCAATAGGATTCGGGTTCCTTCGCCTCGGCCCTGAAACCTTCCTGCTTTAGGATCCCATAGGGCCGATCAGGGCCCCCTGCTAAGACCTTTTTTAGAACGCTGTACTTTCTTGTTTCTTGCGATAGCATCTCAGCGGCATTCTCTTCCCTTTCTCTTGAAGGCAACTGGGGATTTCATTTCTCTATGGACTCTCCTATCATGTGAATGCCGTCTTACTTTGTCATGTTGACTTTTCGTTCGTTTTTCGCGTCCCGCCTCTGTAAGGATCGAAAGGGCTTTTCCAATTTGTTTCGCTTGCGAACATGAGACCTACGCACCCTTCCTGAAGGACCGAAGTAAGTCCCTTTCTTTTTCCAACGGACCACGGTTTTCCTGCACCCCCTTTTCCGTAGACGGCACGCTCCCTCCTGATTCGGTAACGGCGCGAATCCAAAGTTTTTAGCTTTATGAGAAGTGTCGGAGCCTCGCGCGCACTCACTCCCCCGCGGCTGCCCACCTCCGTCTCCCCCGAAATTCTTTTAATGGGATCCCCAACTTTCCCCTTTTCTGGTACCCCCAGCCCCTCGAGAGGGCCCCAGACACCTTTGTTTGGTGTGTTTGGGTTGTGTTTTTTTTTTTTTTTTTTTGGTTTGGTTGGGGTGTTGTTCCCCCTCAGGTCCGCCTGGTCGGTTTTTTGCCGGCTGCGATGCATTTCGACACATAAGGATGATCAAACTTTCCCCCATGTTTCTCGTGGTAAGTATTTTTGACGACTCGCGGCTCTCCAGCCTGCAACACCTTTTGGCAGTCCTTTCACCTGATTGTCCCTCTTCGTCGGAAGTTGCGCCGGTGATTTCCGACCGTTCTCCCTCCAAGCCCCACCGCCCCCTCGCGCTCTCCTATATGTTTGGTTCGCGCCCGTCAAAGGACTTTTTTGCTAGATGAGCCTCTTCCCGCCTCTCCCTTCCCCCACTGACAGGCGGATTCCGCGTTCCCTTCTTCCTTTGCTCCTTCTGGATTTCCCCGTGCCTGATTTTTTTTTGGTTGCTCGACTCTTTCGGCGCTGGAGCCTTTTTTTTTTCTCCTAGGACGGCACCTATTGTGTGGTTCCCCTCCCCGTTGGAACAAGAAGTTTCCCTTCGACAGTCCCCGCCTGTGATAAGACGACCTTCTGAAATGCCTTTGCCAGAGTTTAGCTTGCATGGAGGACCTATCTAATGTCCCTCTCCCCTATAGCCACAGCAGAATCTGGTCGGCAACCCTTGGAGATCTTCTTCCCCTGTTCCACGGCCCAGAATTGGGTTTTAGCTCGCCGTGATCATTTTTTGAGTAAGTAGTCTTCCCCCCCCCCCTTGCCCCTCTCTTTAGTCAGCGGCCGCTTGAAGACCTTGCGGCGGCTTTTTCTTGAAGTTTTTTTTTCGTCCTCCGGCCAGACTTTTTCGACGATTTTCCCCCCATTTGCGACTCCTTTAACGATCCTGGTTTTCCTCTTCATCCGAGCCTTGTCCTTCCTCCCGGCCCTGTTTTTTTTGAGTATCCTTGACGCCTGGTGCCGTTTTAACTGCTGGCAGGTTTCAAAAGCCCGGCCCTTGAAGAGATGGGTTACTTTATTCGCCCCCCCCGATTTCAGCCTCCCTCCTTCCTCTAGCGGAGGGGCCCAGCGTTATTCTCCTAGCCGCACGTTTAAGGCGGTACAAGGAGGGTGTCTCTGTGATTCTCTTCCTCGTCACCAGGATCTGTATGAACGCTTTTTTAGACGGTCAGGTAGCGCGATTTGTAGTGCCCAGACCTTTTTCATTCTTCGGAGTCTCTTTTCCCAGTTCGAACAGGTTTGATTCCGCCCCCCTGTATTGGAGCCCCCTGTACTTTCAAGGTCGGTTCGAGGCACGGACTTGAGGAACAGGCCCTGATCTCTCTTTTGGGAAGTCTCTTTTTTTTTTCTCGAGATAAGGGCAGGTTTTTTTCATTTTCCTTCTCCGACCTCCCTTCTCTGGATCCGACGACATTGGCGCGCACAAACTGGCGAATGTTTTTTCATTCAAAAAGTTCTCTATAAGACACACTCTTGATACCTGGAAAAGTGCTGTAGCCTGACGTTTCTTTTTGGTTTTGTCTTTACGAGATCGAGATGAACTGCAGATTTTGACCAACCCGACGAGTGTTACTACTTCCCTGGGGTTTGATACCGAGCTCCTGTCCCGTTTGTGCATAAATCTCCCTTGGAGAGCGGGGCGACCCCTCCCCATTCCTTTTATTTTTGTCCGTCACCTCCCTATTAGGCCGGCCACCATTTTAGGGCAATTGCCCCAAGGCAGGGCCTGTTTAAGATCCAAGGTGTCCCCCTAACATCGGCACCGATGGCCCGAAGTCCCTATTGCACTAGTTGAGCCTTTTCTGGTTTTATGCGACCTTTTTTTAGCCGCCGCAGCCCCCTTTTTTCTTTGATTTTTTTTAACGCGCGCGGTAATTTTTAGATATCAGACCACTTTCTCCCGGTGCGAGCTCAACAGGTATTCGTCTTGGCGCCCTAACTCATTGACCACTGCGTGTTTTTTACCATATTCTCAGGTGAGAGCTTCCTAGTTCCTGACCCTTTTAGAGAGGATTTTTTTCCAGGAGATCCAAGAGGTTCTTCATACCCTTAGAGGTTAGTCGTAGAACCTCTCGGCCCTTTGTCCCCAAATGCGGGACTTTCTTGGTTCACTTTTTCGCCGGCACCCAATATTTCTTCCGTCGTCACAAGCCCCCTCCCCAGTATCCATGGAAGAGATTCCGATGCACCCCCGAGTCCCCTTGATGATGAAATCCTGAACGGTACCCCATTTCGTTTAGGGGAAGGCGCGGCGAGGTCCTTTGGGCACTTTAATTCGGACCCCCCTCTCATTAAGTTCGGCCAACAGATTTGTTACTGGGCGTTTTCGAACCCCCCAACCTCTTGGATGTCTCCTTCTTGCGCGTTGCTTTTTTCTCGCTTTCTTGCTCCTCTTTTTTCCCCCCTGACCTCTCGTCGATTGAGACAAAGTCGTTTGCCGTGTTTCTTGAGACCTTTGAGTGAGGTCTATGCCTAGCTGATTCCTTTCTCACTCCTTCTGAAGACAGAATGTTACCTTCTCGAAGTTTCTGCGAAATCCTTTCCGCCGACTTTTCCAGCACTGGAGGGAACGGATAGCAGTTGAACTCGGTGATTCCCTGACCCTATTGACAGGGTTCTTCATCCCCGGACTTGAGTAAAATGATCGACTGTTTCGTATCATAGATTTTTTTTTTTGTTTGAGTGCTCTGCTCCCGGTTTCTGAGTCGACGACATTCTAGAAAATGTCGCTTTTTTCCTCATGACGCTCTCATCTCTCTTCCCCTTATCTTTTTTTTTGGTCTTTTTCCGTGGAAGTTTTGCTCCTAGTTGATGCGGCGTTCTTTTCCTTTCCTCGTTGGAGAGTCTCTTTGTCGGACTCGACACCCTTGATCCACAGGCTTTAGAGACGATCCCTAACTCCAGCTGTTCTTGACTGTTAGGGAGTGGTAACCCCATTTCCGGTTTTCTTACATTTTCTCTCCAAGATGCAAGTGAACGCCTTCCTTTTCTCCCCGATGTAGAAGGCGAGTCGTCCCCTCTGGTAGACGTTCGGACAAGGTCGTCGATGGCCTCCCTTTCTCCTATTTCATGACGATTTCCATGGGCTCGATTTCTCGTCCCCTACTAACGCATTCGCGGCCCTAATTTCCTTTTTCGGGCGAGGCCTTCCTCCGCCTTAAACTCCCTCCCTGCCGCTGCACCGGAACTTGAGTTCTTTCTTTTCTCCTCCAGCCTGTTCTTCTTTCAGACCTTCTTTTTTTTTTTTTGTCTTGAGTTATTTTTTTGCTACCTTGTCTAGCCTCGATTTTTCTTTGTTTTGTTGAGTGACCGACCTTTCAGCTGACGTCGTGTTGCCGCTTCATGATAACATTGATGGATCCGTCGTTCCTTAGTCTCCTTTTTTGGCCCTTTGCTTCATGTTTACGAAAATTGGAGTTTGCGACACAGGGCTCTTCGCTGATCGACCCCCCCGTTTTTCGGTGTAGACCCTTTTTCCTCTGCCCCCCCAGTCCTCGACCATCCTGCCTCCTCTAGTACGTCCGGTCCAACCGGGTTTTTTTCTAGTTTTGCTTCCCCCCCTTGCTCGCAAAGTTAGGACTAGCTTTGCGTCAAGGGCGGAAACTGGTCCCGGCCCCAGGTTTACTTTCTAATCTGGCCTGGGCAAGCGTCTCCTCTTTCTATTTTTGAAACTCTTTCTTCCACAACCCCTAGTGAAAGCATTCCAGAGAAACTGACCTCGATTTTTTAGTTCCTTCTTTCTTCTTCTCGCTTTTTCTTTTGATGTAGAATTCTATTTTTTCAGCCATATCTCTATTTCATCCAGTGTTTTTTGTCGATATCTTTTTTTCTCTAATTCGACATTCTCCTTCTCTCTTCGGACATGGCCCCTTCCCCCCCTATGTAAGTTGTTTTGTCTTGTTCTTTCCCTCTGTTTTGGTGACCTCCCTTATTTTCATGCGAATCGTGAAGACGTTTCCGTTAACCCTGTTATTTCGTCGACAGGCGCCTCTACCTTACCTCCCCCCCGAAGTCCCTTTAAAGGGGAGCCTGAACCTTGCGCGATGGGTAGCTGCACCGCTATTACTTTCCATGTTGGAAGTACGGAGTTCGATCGGCTTTTTTTTTAGTAGCGCTTTTTGTTTTGCACCTTTTTTTCCCCCCTAAAGGATCTTCTCCTGACTCCCCCCTCTAGTTTGAGCCCCTTTTCTTCCGATCTGTCTGTTCTTTTTCGTCCCCAACTACAGGTGTTCCCAACCATGTACGCCCTCCCTTTCACGTACCCCCTCGCTCTTCGCCAGCCGGCCTCATGACGCGGTCCACCCACAGAAGAAGGTGTTTTGTGCTGCCATCACTTCATGCCCTCTGCTCCACCGGTCTGAACCCGTTCTCGATGTTTTTACCCGACCCCCTTAATGTTTCTCCCTCATCCAGTCGGAAATAGACACCTTTTTTACGGCACGCTCATCGGGTTTTCCACTGGCAGCTTTTGCTCGGTGATTTCGACCCTTTTCTTTCCGGTCAATTCCCTTCCTCTCCCGCTCCCGGCGAATACAGAGTTTGTGTTCTTATCCTCCTCCTACCCCAGGGGCCGCTCATTCCCCCCTCTTCCCATTGGGACTTTTTTGCAAACCTTCCGCCTGCCGACCCTCCTCATCCTTGTTTCGCCGTCTTTTCGGCATTTCCTTCAACTATATTCCAGGAAACTTTTCAGCCCCTTCCGGTCTTTTGTTTCTGCCCTCCCCATAATGTGTTGGCCTCTCGCCCTGGTCAACAATGAGGAGTTTTCAGTCGCGCTGTAGCGAAGGATGACATCCTTTCTCAACGGTTTCTCCCCCCTTCTTTCCCGTACCGTAGTTAACTCCCTCCCTCCCCTGTTTAATGGACCCCGCTAAGAGACATCGTGGGAAACGTCCACTGGCTTGACCAAGCTTACACCCCCCTCTTTCTCGGCACATTTTCCCTGAGGGCTTTCCTAGACGCCAAGGTTTTTGCGCCTCTCTGTCCCCCCTGAGCTAGAGAACTCCCCGAGGTTTCCACAACCTTTCCAGGAACATGTTCCTTCCTTTTTATCCCCTCCCCTTTGGGTCCATAAAGGCAGATTTTCGTAACTCCTTCTTCACATTACTGCAGCCATGGTAGGGAGCCTCCTTTCTATGTCCTTTACCTTTTTTTTATGCTCCACAAGTCACCCTTACGGGCCCCGGAACTCTCCTTTCTTCTCTTTTCCTTTGACCGAGCCTGCTTCCCCCTTCCCTGCCCCTAAGACCCCGTTTGTTCTCAGCCACGGCACCGCCCATGGTGTCGAGTTTTTGTAACTTCTCTCGTGCGGATGTGGTGCAGAGGAATTTTGAAGAACCGAGACATTCAAACCTCCCGCTCTCTTTTAGCCCCACCCCCCCGGACGGGTGATATGCGCCATTACCCCCTTAATGTGGAGGATATAGCGAGGCCGACTGAAGAGTGCCCAACCGAACTTCTTCTCTCCTTCCCTCCTTCCTATCGTACCTCCCCCCCCCCCACCCTGGGTGGGTTGTTTTTTTTTTTTTTTTTTTTTTTTTGGTTTTTTTTTTTTTTTTTTTTTTTTTTTGGTTCCCGGACTCCTTCCGGGATTCTACCCTGAGGATGGTGCTCTCTGGCTGATCCTTTTTCGGAGGTGATTGTCGACGCTTCCTCTTTTTTTCCTTGGGGCCGAACCCCATCCCACTTTAGCCAATTCGAACATTTTGATTCCTTCCTTCTTCAAATGACATTCTTCCTCCTTGGAGCGAATGGAGCATCAGTCATAACTGCCAGAAGGCCGTTTCCCCCCCGCCTGCATCTTTTTCCCCCCCCTGGCCCCCCCAAGATTTTTTTTTTCTTGTCAGAGCGTATTCCCCCGTCTAACGGACGACTCCTGTTTTGCTGCCCCGTGATTTTTTTTGGAGAGTCCTCAGCTTAAAGTTCAGAGATTCTCCTGCCGCAAGCCACCCGGTTTCGGCCGCGCCAGGCACCCCTTGTCTCTTTTTTTTCACTAGTTCAGTAGCGTCTTCCCTACTCCTTTAACCTTTCTCCCTTCCCCAGCCCTCATGTTGTTCCTATTTTTTCGGGAACTCACTTCGCCTTGACATGACCAAGGCCTGTTTTTTTTTTTCCACTTAAATTTGACTCCTTTTTTTCCGGCTAAGCTTGATTGTCCTTTTTCCAATAAGGCCCGACCTGGTTTCCTTTCCTGTCCCCCTGACCTCCTCCTCCCCCCCCCCCCTGAACTCTTTAGACGAAGGTTGCCCATCTCTCTTTTCCGCCCCCTTTTTCCCGACCTAAGTTAGTTTTTTTAAGTCGTGGTGATAGGTTTTCAGTTAGACTCTCTTCTTCCCTTCACCTTCCGGCGATTTTGCACGTCCTTTGTTCTGGTCCCTCAATTTCCTGTCGAGAGATTGATTTATAGACCTTTTATCCTTCGCATGTGTCCGGCCAAGACAACGTCGCCCCCCAGTTGGCTCCCCCCCATGTATAGTCAATTAATTTAATGTCGGGTTCCGGGTCCAAATTCACTCCTGCGGGTACCAGGTTTTGTTCAGTCCCGGTGCCGCCTG
>Ga0179593_1359603_pt1 | contig 17818 bp, 21 predicted proteins | sample CZODoug2_1_08_16_FD_185931 | JGI IMG/M metagenome (GOLD analysis project Ga0179593, IMG submission 185931) | Vadose zone soil fungal communities from Angelo Coast Range Reserve, California, USA - CZODoug2_1_08_16fungal (PacBio error correction) | ecosystem: Environmental > Terrestrial > Soil >... | reverse complement strand
CCCTCTAAGCTCTTTGAGGAAGGAGTATGGGTTTTGGGGGGGGGGGGCCTGTTTCTCCCTTATTAGATATTAAGATTGTCGTACGATTTTGTCACGTGGGTCTCCACTTTTACGGATCTCTCGTTTGACCCTATTTGGCACCGACAGTTCCCGTTGGCTCCTCGTGCTCGTATGCTTCCGTCTCTCTTAAAAAGGTTTTTGTTCCCTTTTGGCTTCCCCGTTGCTCCTGGTTCCTTGTTCGGTCGTTGGGTTTCTTTAAAGCTTTCACTGGTTGGGCTTCCCTACCGGGAGTAAACATTTCTTTGGTTTTTTGCTGTATTTTTTGATCATCAAAGCCTTCTTTTGGCTACGTTTTCCCCCAATCCCATAAGCAACGCGCGTGTTTTTTTTTGCTTTGGGGAGGGTCCCAACGAAATTCAACGATCTTAGCGTCCTCCCGTTCTGTCCCCTTCCCTTCCTCTGATTGGCCTTAGATGTGCGAAGATTTTATTCTCGTTTACTTGTCTGAGCTGTCTTTTTCCACAGCTCTCCCCTCCCGATCACTCCTCCTTGAACAACCCCACAGCACTCCTCTTGCTCCTTCTGGCTATTTCTTTGTTCTCTCGTCCCTTTCCCACATTAGAATCAGAAATATTGCTAAACGAGGAGAGTAGCGATCCTCATTTCATCCCTTTTCCCGAGATTTCTAGGACCCCCACTGAGCGTAGACACCAACCCATTCTTTTCCCCCCTCCCCCATCAAAGACTGGAGTTCTCCTCTCCCGTCTCGTTATTGGGGAGGTAATTCATCGATTTGTTTTATTTCCTTTCCTCCCACCCCCAGACCCAACTAAAGGAGGTAATAGCACCTTTCCCCCCCTTCTTTATTTTAGCTTTTCACGCACTCCCTCCCTTTGCCCTTGTTTTGGGTTTAAATACGTTCTTAAATTTGGAATGCATTCATCCTCTCTTTCCCCACCCTCCTTTTTTTTTTTTCTCTCTATAGGGAATCAACCTTTTTCTCGAAGTGGAACCCCAATCCTACGCCGCCTTCTCCCCCTTTTTTTCCGAGTGGATACCTTGCGATGGCTTTCCCCCCCCCGTCCTCCGCAGTGCAATTGGGGTCCTCCGGTCCCTTCATTTTTCTATTTTATTTAGGCGCATGTCTTCATCAACAACCTCTTTTTTTACCCCTCCCCAGTACCCCCAGTCCCCCAAGTTAGTATCGTGGCTTAGCCTTTCCTGTCGTTGTATAAATGTTTTCTACCCCCCCTCCTTTTTAGGGCCCTGTCGTCTCCCGGATAGGTTCTAAGACCCACGATTTCATCGCTCCTTATGTCTGCCCCTTTTTCTCGAGTCTCCTTTTAGAGTAGCAAAACACTTTCCTCCCTGTATCCCCGCCTCTTGTCTGGGTTCTGCGTATTTTTATTTCTGCAACACTTTTTCCTTCTGATATCTCCACAATCCCCGAGGATTCCGAGACCCCCCAGCCTCCCCCCAATCAATTCACCTCGGGTGCGATTTCCTTCCCTTCACAATCGGGCAACCAACTTGATGAGGTAATAACTCCAAGCGCCGTAAAACACAAACACCGCGCCGGCTTTGATGTCACGCCGTAGTCACCTCTTCTTTGATCAAATAAGCAAACACCCCCCCCCTTGTTTACTCCTCTTTCTCCCCCCCCCCCTTCTGCAGCACTTCACCAAACTCCCCCTCTGACCCTATACAAACTCCCAGCAATTAACATCTTGTGAGGTGATCGCTCTTTTCCGCATGACGCCTCGGTTAGCCAGACTGCTATCTTTTTCCAGGTCCTCAGATGAGCCCGTTCCCCCACTTTCCCACACCTCTCCCTTCCCCCCAGTGAGAGTTCCATTTTTACAAGATCCCCTGCTTCCTCAATCCTAATCAACAATAGTAGTTAGTAAATATATTCTACCACGTCTCCCCCTCTCGGTTGATCCACCGATGTACTTCTTTGAAAGGAACTTCCGCCGGCGAGCCTCCAATTCCCTTTCCCCCTCCTCTCACCTCAAAGTCTAGTTTTTACCACCTCCGCCTCCACATTAAGATCAGATTGTTGGGGAGCAGAAGTGAGTGATAAAGAATTCCGAACCGCCTTCTTTTCCTCCTGGATCGTGTGAGATTGATGGACCTGTTTTTGTTTGCACGTTCTTCCTCTCCCCCGTTGGCCTGACAACCCCAAGACCGCTCTTTTGCCCATAATCGGACTAATTCCCCCTCTATTTCTTCCCGTCAAGCGAAGTCCACTTCCTTTTCTTCCCCTTTTTCCTATTGGGGCCTCCATCATTCCCTTCCATGACCAGGATATTTTAGTGTTAGAACTTCCTGCGAATCCACCCAACAACAAAGCATTTTCTACTCGATTATAAATTCAATAGAGCCCACACATCCACCTAGTCCCTTTCCTTTCTCTGAGTGACGTTCGCCCACACATTCCCCCCTTCCTCCCCCACAATATATCTTATATTGTTGGTTGAGCAGATATTTGATGCTGTTCGCCTTATTGCCTCATTTGTGTTTCAGAGATTTACCCTGGTCGGTTCTTTTTTTGGCTTTTCCGGTTCTCCCCTTCTTATGAATTTCCGCCCATTCTTTTTTTGTATTTTTAGAGAATTTCGTTTTAGACATTATCCATTGAAGCCGAAAACATTGCGTGGGCCCTCCCCCATTTTCAGAGGTTGGCTTCTTTCTCTTGAGTTGACGTTCTCGTAAGAGACCAATCCCCAAAGGCGCTATCCGGGATTCTTTCGCTACTCGGTTCTTATTTTTCCTGACGCGGCCACCTTGGAATTTTTTCTTCCTTTTCCTCGCAGGTTACCCGGTCCACCACCACCCTTCTGAGCCGTTTATAGATCCTTACACTCCTTCCTGTTCTCTCTTTGCTTTCTTATTATTTATGACTTCACTTCAGAAACCAAAACCCTCTAGAGTTTATTCTTTTCTCGTAGTTGTACTCGTATTACTTTTTTTCGGGAGGTCACTTTGGAGGGATCGAAGCTTGGCCTTTCCTTCGGCGGAGTTCCCCTCCTTTTTTTCATCTGATATGGAGTTTTTTTTCCACAGTACCGCTGCTATCCTTATCTTTTTTCCCCCTTCTTTTCTGCTTTCTGCCTTCTTTCCCTTCCTTTTTTAGTCTCGCTTCCGTGTTTCGACCGTTCTGGCCAGACGTGCCCGCGTATTTTCTTCCAGTCTTTTTTCTTCTTCTTTCCCTTCACAGTCGCTCTCCCCACGGACTCCATTTGTCTTATTTTGGGGACTCTTTTCCTTTTGTTCCGGTTCTTTGTGTCTCTTTCCACTGCTTGTTCAAGGTGGGCTACCCTTTTAGTCACCATGCTTTGGTCTGGAGGGTCTTGATTTTGCTCTTTTATCGATTGATCCAGTATTGACCCCCCCTTTTCCTAGCGAGTTGTTTTTCGTCTTTTTTTCAGTCTTAATTACAGGGTTGAAAGATTTGATTAGGAATTCGTTGCAACATTCGGCGCTCTTTTTGAATTGGATTTTTTTTACACGCTTTTTTTTGATATAATATTTCTTTTAGGAGAGGTTCACATTTGTCTCCCCCTCAACCCCTCGAGTCCCTATCACGAAAAACCCTCCCACTCCTCTCCATATGGTGGTGTGAGAGAGCTCCCAGTCATCGTAAAACATGTCTCTCCTACCTCCTCGAAATTCTTCTCTCTATTGAACTCCGCTTTTTTGCATTCTTTTCCTGCACCCCCTGTCCAGAGTAGCTTGTATCTCCCCCTTTCCCGATAGTACCAACATGTATTACCAAGACCCAGTTTACTCCTAGTTGATAAATCCACTCTACATAACGAGTTTATATTTGGTCTTTCGTTCCTCACATGTTGATGACCTTTTTTTCTCTCCCCTAAGATATCAGGAGCACACTTCCACCTGGTAAACCCTTATCCTTCTTTTCACTCTTCAAGCCTTATTGACTCACCGAGCTCGGATTGTCTTTTTTCCAGGCGTAGCCACGTCAGGCGTTTTCCCCCCCCCCCTTCATTCCACTTTTTGGAACCCCTACCGTTGTGTTGAGCAGAGTTGCTTAATTCCAAATTTTTCGAGAATTTACGTGTTCCTGAATCCGCCCGCATGACGTACATTTGCCACAAGCGGGCGCAAATTCTTGGCATACTTGCGTATGGTTGTCACTATTAAACGGACTTTTTGTTTTATGTGTTATTCTTCGGAGCTTTTCGATTATTTTATCCGCGGCTATCATCCCCTTCTGACTTTTACCAAACCCACAGACCCTAGGAATCTTTTTTGAGCTCCTATTCGGTTGTTTGGTAATAATGTGTTGTCTCCGTTTGTTCAATCCTCACCTGTCCCTCCCACCCCGCTGAAAATGCTTCATCGCTCCCCTTTTCTTCCCCCTTCGTAGTCTTTAGAGCCCGCCAGTCGCGCTAATCAACAAAGAGTCAGTCGAGTGGCCTTGGGGTTCTTTTCTTCTTTTGACTTATTTTCTATCCCCGGCCCACTTCTCCCTCTCCCATATTCCAACTCAATCTTTTTTCGAGAACCAAAGCTTAGTCCCTTCCCAGAGCTTTGTTTTGCATGAAAGAAAACGTTCCCCAACGTTAATTTTTTACTTCATTACCCCCACTCTTCCCCCCCGCCCAGGATGTCCACTCTTTTCGGCACTTTTCCCCCACCCGCCACCCATGACTCCGGGATCACCCACCTGAACTGCAGCCTTCCTGACACCCCACTACAACCATCAGGAACCCCACGTTTCCCATCCTTTTTTTTGATCTCTATTTCCGCAATTTTTTGCCCTCTTCGCAGTGTTTAGCGAATTAATCCAATCGGTCTTGAGAACTCCGTGGCTCCCACGTGCACCACCAGCGAGGCCTTCCCCTTTCGCGCCTGAACGAGATCGCCGCGCCAGCCCCCCTCTTTGTCTACCTACAGCGGATAGCCTTTTTTTTACCTTTCTTTCGTCACAACCCTTTCAACCATGTGAATGCTCGCCGAGAAGGCCTGGTCCCACGCGGAGAACCCCAAACTATAACCCCTCTTACTCCGTAGTTGTCCCTCCCCGTTAAACGACCACAGATCTCGTCTTCCTGTAAGGTGGTATGCATGCACGGAGATTAAAGTAATCCGATAACTGCCCGTCTTGCCTCCTTGATCTTCCCATAATGGCTCTAGACTTCGACTGTTGGGCGGTTCTCGCAAAGATTTTGCCCAAGTGTGCCCTTGTGAAAACAAAAGGCCACGTGACTCCAGTTGTTTAGCGCGCTCGAGTTTGGAGTAACGCTAGCGACGTCACCCCATCTCGCAACCCTTCAATTCTATCGTCGAAAATAGTTTAGGAATCGAGATTTCAGAGCACCCTTTTTCCACTCCAACCCGAAATTTGAACTTCTGCAGCTTAAAATTCGGCGCCCCCCTTGTCCTAGAGCCCCACCTACCAAACCCCCAAGTCCCTTTTTAATTTAAGCGCGGTCACGGTTTATTTTTGCCCCAAAAATTCAATCAATTTGACCCGCAACTATCTTCTATACGTTGTTGTTTGAGAGAGATATGGATTGTGTTTCTTTGGCTGAATCCGTTTTGAGACCAACGAGACTAGCCTATTTTTGATCTTTTTTCGGCTTGGTTTGATTATCTTTTTTCTTCCGCTTATTGCATTACGCACTTTTTTTTTTTTTTCCGATTGGATCTAATATAGCTCTTTTTAGATTTTTCATCCGACCCCCATTGATGGATCCCCTCAATCATTACTGAATGTTTTCTCCCTTCTCTTGAGTGTGCCTCTTTCACCTAACTCGTATTTGGCTGAGATGATTGGTACACATGGGCCCCTTTTGAATTATCTCTCTTTTCCTTTCGTTTCGCTTCATCTTTCTATGTAACCTCTATGACTGAAACTGTCCGTTCTTTTTTTTTCCTCCCCCCCTTCAGCATTCCACCTTCCCTTCAACCCCGAGACGCTGGTTGGACTTGTCAGGTTTTATGCATGGTCCGTTCCACGAATTTTCTGGTCTTGGGTCTTTCAGCTGTACCTGCCCTTCTCTGACTAATTGGTCCTAACGAAGCTTGACGAAATTTACTACCGCCTGCTATCCGATTCTTCCGGATGGATTCGGAATGGTATTATATTCCATCTCCCAGAGTGGGCTCCTTGGCTCAGGTCTGCTCCTGACCTTGGCCCCCGATCTTTCCTTTTCATATTGCGTCCTCGTGAAAAGAGCGACAACTACCGTTTCTCTCCTTGGGCGGATTATGCTCTCCTTTCCTTTTCTTTGTTCTCCGTGTTTTTTCAAGGTTTTCCCCTTTCTTCCCCCTTGGTCTGATTATTCTGGATCAAAGAAGAGTTAAGATGCTTGAACCACCACGTGCCGGCCGTTTCTTTTTTTCCTTCTACGGGAGTGCTTTCCCCTTCACGTTTCCGAGTTCTTTAGCTCCTTTTTCCATCGGCGCTCATTTGACTTGTCTTTTTCCGCTTTGTGCGGAATCTCTTATTGTTCCCTCTTCGATTGAGCGGGCACATTTGTCCTTCTACATCCTTTACGCCGCCCCTCATTTTCCCCCCCAGCACTTTGCTGTGCGATTTCTTCTCTCCCAAACTCAATAGACCAGAAGAGTCGATGTTGACGCAGTGTTCCACCCACTCGGGTGTTAGAATGTCGAGCTTTCTCTCTCCGGAAATAAAATCGTAGCCTTTCCCCCCCTCCCCGAAAGGATGCCAGCCCGACCCCTTCCCCCCGGTGGGGCCTTTTGGTGCTTCCCTTTTAATCACGTATTTTCTTGATAGCCTGCTCCCTTTTACCCTGCTATACTGAAGGTTTCGCAACATCTCACCTTCCCCACGGTTATCCTTTGAAGCGTTCCCTCCCTCTCCCCTCCCCCCATTTGTTCGAAAATGACGGCGGGGGCTTTTTTTTCTGCGATTGCCGTCAGTCTCGAACCTCAATGCCATTTCCCTCCTTTGTTGCTATTTGAATGGCCCTTTTTGATGAGCCTTCGAACAACTACCCGCCCTTTTCACAAGCTTCCGTTTCAAAGAGTGTCCATGCCGATGGCGTGTCACTATGAATCCTTTTTTCATGGGTAAGTTTTGCGATGATCCGTTCGTCTAGCTGGTGCGATTTAGCGTATCATAATCCAGCGTCACCCAACCCCTCCCCCAGGAACGACCAAGCGGGCCTGTGTCTATTCTTTTCTTTTTAATAACTGTTTGTACTAATTTATGCCTGGGCGCTCAAGCTCCGCGGCTTTTCCCCCACCGATGACATGACTTCATCGTCTAGCTGCACACTTCTTCCTCTCGATTTTTTTTTCCCCATTCGCGTTTCCTTAAAACTCCCGCCTTCTTTTTCTCTTGGATTTTTTCGTTTGCTGACGCGTATTTTTCTGTTCATTTCTGCAAATGGACGAGCTCACCATCAACGCTCCAAGCGTTCGTTCCCCCCCCATCAATTCCAAAGCGCTCTTTCCGCCCTTTTTTTTTTCCCTCTTTAAAGACACGGCCCACTTGAATGAGGTACGACTAACTCCCTCTCCGGCCCCACACAGGCTTATTTCATGCACTTTAGGCAAGGCTTTCTTCTTTTTCAAAACCCACCAGCCCGCAAACCAATTGTTGACCCTCTTTTCTTTTTACCCCCCCCCACCCCCCCTTTTAATGAAGGATTCTCCCAACTAACGTTGAAATTCCTGACTAGCCTCCCAGCACCATTCAAAGAGGTGCTTGCTCTTTCGCAAGGACTTAGCTCTTTCCCTTTCCTTTTTCCTCTCATGAAAGAGGCCAATGGTCCGTCGATGAGCCCAGTACGTGGCTCCCACTTTTCACCAAGCGATAAGATGAGTTTTCCCCAGTCTTTTTCCAGCACCCCCCGGAATACCTTCCAGTTCTTTTATGAAGCGTTGAAATTTCTTCCGCACCAATCCAGAGCGTTATTCCCCCTTCCTGCTCGCCGCTTAGGCCGTACGCTGAGTTTCAACCTTCCCGCTTCCCCTTGCCGATCCCTTTACCACCCCCTCCCACATCCCCTTCTTTTTTAGAAGGGGGGTTTGCTTCCCCCAGAAGGTCTGGATCAATAATCCTATTGCCGGCCGCAGGTGATTTTCCTCCTCCATGGAGAGGGTTTGGTCCGAGCCTTTTGTTTTTGTGAGCGCCTGACCAACGAGAGGAATAATTCCATTGTCCCACCCCATGGTGACCCCGGCCCCCGAACAAGCGTTTTGCAACTCCTCCTCTAGCGAGGTATGGACGCCCGGCATACGTCTCATCTCGCCCCGCCCCCATTCATTCATATTCCTTCGGGCCACTTTCAATGTTTCGGTCCCCATCGGCCCTTACGTCTAGTTTGTACCCTTTCCTGCGAATAAAAACCCCCGCAATTCCTATTTTGTATCCAACTTTTTCCTCTTGGAAGCCCCCCCATCTCAAGAAGAGCCAGTTGAAGGGCGCGGACGGTGTATCTCGTTGCTTCCACACCCATTCCCTCAACCCTTTGCCCTTAATATATTCTCTAACGTTGTTCTTGTTTGTGATAGATCTTTTGAGTCCTGGATTGCATGAATGTGTGGAACCGAGATAGCACGTCCCCCCCTTCAACTGTTTTGTCCAGTTCTTTTCCTCTTGTCCTCCCGCCCCCATCTTATTTCATCTTGGCTTGGAACCCCCTATTCCTTTTGCCTATTCCCGAAAAAATGATGGAGGCCCTACGATAGCTGAATTTTTTTTCTCGAGGGTGCTTCGGTATCCCCGACCTAACCGGCATATTGCTTTTCCTTTTCTTCTTTTCCTTGTTGTGCCACTAATATTCCTCTCGGTGTGCGCCGGCGACCCCCACCCCCCCCGTGTTCTTTAGTCACGATGTCGATAACATGCGCAGCGGCGGCTTTTACTTCTTCTCTGTCATCCACCTATCCCCTCAGAAAGGAAGCTGTGGATCGGAAGGATTCCCGAGGGATTTACCCTTTTGCTGTGTGATCTCGATCTTTTTTGTTCTTTGGATTGCCTATGAACGGGCCTTTTCTATGCAGCTTCCATCTGTAGCTTTGGCCCCCTTTACTACGTGCCTTTTGGTGATTCGGAAGTTATGGATTTGGCCCGCTTATTATCTTTTCCCCTTTCCATGTTAGATTTTGCAAGTGGAGCCCTTTTCATCTCTAAGGACCTCTTGCTTCATTCTTCAATTTTTTCCTCCTGGCTGCGTTTCTTAGCTTCTCCAACTCTTGCATTTTCGGATTTTTTGATGTTTTCCTGGTGTTGGGCAGTTTAGTTTTTTTTTGACCAATGCTGCATTTCAAGTTTGGTCCTTCTAACCCTCTTTGTTTTTGGCGTGTGTATTTTTTGGTCCAGTCATGCTTGCCTACGCCCACCTTTTTGTGCGTTTTGTTTCCTTGCGTGGTCCCCTTGACCTCATTCACTTGGTGGGTTGCATCTTCTTCTGGCCCCCTTTCTCATCGGGCGAGTTTGAAGGATCTTCTCTTTTTTTTCTTCTCTTGTTTTTTTCTTGCCTTAGAGGGCCGTCATTTGCTACGTCCCAAAATAAGCGTCCCTTTTCCTCCGCCAAAACCACCCTCCTCGAGGATTCTGAGTTTGAGTTTTTGCCGTCTCCTCCCCCCATCGCTCTCCCCGCCATTCCTTGCGCCAGAGTGTAGAGACGAAAGCCGGTTATAGGTTGTTCAATCAATTTTCTTTAGGCGCGCCTTTCCCCATTTAGCGAAACCTATTACCTACTTTCTAAGCCCCGAATTTTTTACACGGCCCCTTGGGGGCTCTTTGCGGCGGTAATCATCGAGTTTTGAGGAGAGCCTGCTCTAAAACTAATCCCCAAAGGCTATACCTTTCAGCGGCATCGAAACCAAGATTATCCCCCCCCTGACCTTGTGACTTTCCTCAGGCCCCTTATCATACAGACCTCCTTCGTTTTTTCTTTTCGGCGTCTGCTCACGTCTTTTCTTTGACCCTTTGTTCTGCAATTATCTATATCTTTCCTCCCTGTTTTTTTTTTGTGAGAGAGGGCAATTTCTCTCCTTCCTTGGATCCTCCACCACTCAACCCCCTCCTCTTTTTTCACACGCGGGTCGTCAAAGAGTTTCCGCCTGGAGTGTAACGTTCGGCATCCGTGGTTTGGTCCCGTTGAGATGATTCTTTCCCGGCTTTCTTTGGTTATTTCCCTCTTCCGTCTCATCAACCCTATCCTGCCACAACAACGTTTAAACTTTTTTTTATTCCTTCTTTCTTTGGCTGTTCTTTCCCCCTTTTCCTTATATCCAGTAGGGCCCGGGCGACTCTCTCGGGCAGTTAGTCCCCCGCTCCATGCTTTCGTCCTTTTCCCTTTCTTGATCGATTTTTTTTAAGTTCGTTTCCTCAACAGCGAATCCCGCCTTTATTGTTTGGGTTTCGGGAGGCGGAGTGAGTTTCTGGTAGCAACTGTCTGGCCGCTCACTCGATACGCTCCTCTCCTTGTCAGAACACTCGTTTAACACCATACGATTCAAAATCGCCTCATTAGACCTTTGTCCATTCTCTTCCCGTCAATTGGCCCAACCGTTTCAATGGGTCGATGGGACTAAACACACGCGCCGGCCCCCAAACCACCCTTGGGGATGTCCCTTCTGCAGGCTCTTCAACTCACATCATCATTCAAACCTCCTGGGTCTTTCTTTGGAGCCCCCCCACATTGCCCTAATTTTCTCCAAAAAATCCTGAAAAAGGGAAATTCCTCTCCCCTCATGCAATGAGCCCCTGGTGGGTGATTTCCACCTGGATCATACGAGGAGCCTCACTGTTTTTTCCTCCTCATTGACTCTTTAATATGGACATTGAAGATTCCCGTCCGTCCAGATGCAAACTTCTTTTTCTTTTTCCCCCCCTTTTTTTCCGATGAACATTGTGAATAGCGGATACGTCCGTTATCGGACTTCTTCTTCTCCCTTTTTCCCCCCCAACAATTTTTTATAAAGAGAGGGGATTCCAAAAGATGAATTTCGCCAGAGACGGTGACCCACCACCCCCCCCCCCAACCCCCCCCCCCCCACCCCCCCCCCCCCCCCCCAATGCAATGGTCAGGAGAGACCCACATTACCAGCGCCCCCCGGCTATAAAAGAGGTAACCGCACACCCTTTCCCTCTCCACTCTTTCTTTTTTAGTTTGGAGAGTTTAGGTCCTCCTCCGGATTTATGCTACCATTAAAACCTTCCTGCCGGGCTCGAGTCCCTCCTTTCTGTGACCGAAGGACGGTGTGGAGTCGAGTGTTCGCCACCCGATGATTTTTTCTCACTGGCCCGAAAACCTTCCCTCCTCCCCCGTATCTCCTCCCCGTATCGACTATCTCCTTTTCTTCGTCTTGAGTAAGAGCCATCTCGTCACTATGCACTCCCCCTCCTGTCTTCGTTACCTTTTTTTCTCTTTCCCCTCGGGCCTTATCGTCGATATGTTGTACGAGCCTCCTGCGAATACCTCACAACCCCCCCCTTTCCATTTTGCTTTAATCCCAGAAACTCCTTGAAACTTTGACCTATTTTGTCTTTCCCCCTTACCCCGTTCAAGGTTTTGATTCCTCTTTGCTCCCCCCACACCTTCTTTCCCAATACTACAAGATTCCAATCTCTCTCTCTCCCCTCTCGTTTGTTTTTTTTCTTCATTTTGTGTGTTTCTCGAGTATTGAAGACTTTTTTTTCCACTGAGGGCTAGCAGTCAATGAAAATTTTCTCTCTGGTCTCTTGGGCTTCCTTTTTGATTATCTCCTTTCCAAGCAATTTGTTTTTTTCAGGATTTCTGGACCCACCCCCTATTTCTTGGCAGATGAATGACTCAAAAATTTCTGGATTCCCTCGATCCTTTTTCCAGTTGAAGGTTTCGAGAGAATGAAGTAGCTTTTCTCTTTTACGCGTCAAAAGCTCACCTTTCCTTCCCCGATTCTGGTGTTCTTATTTTTACTTTGGGTCCTTTGCCCCTTTACTTCTTTCCTTCTCTTTTTGGTGCTACCAGGAGACCCCAAACAAGTTCCGGTCTCGCGGATGGACCTAGATACTCGGCACTGTCCTTCCTTCTATAATCATAAAGCATGGAACCCCCTCCCCCCCTTCCCCTCCCACCCTTCTCTGGTTATCTGTATTGATTACTTTCTCTCTTCCGTTTCTCTCTCTGCTTTTTCCTTTTTAGGATCCGCGTTGCATGGCTTTCCCCTTTGAGACCCCCCTTTTGAACCCGAGGCCTTTGTTGCGAAGTCACTTGACTACCCTGCTCTCTTCTTTGCCTTTCCCCCCCCGGACTTTATGGCTTTTCTCCGTCTCTTAAAGTTACACCTCTTCCAGCTTTTCTTCGCTTTCCTGTTTTTTTTCCGACTGGCAGACCGTGGCACCGCGATTCTTATCCAGTCTGGACCCCCCCTGCGCTTTCCTTGAACCAAAAGATCTCGTTTCAAAACATTGAATTAAATTTGTCTTTTTGGTCTTTCGTTTCGACATTGCGTCTCTTAAGGACAACTGTGGTCTTCCCATACCGGTATGATTTGGTTGGCGTTTATTCTTTTGGATAAGCCTCTCTTCCTCTCTGACCCCCCTATACGCATCCGATGTTTGTTGGGAAGTTGTGTCTTTCTTCCCCTCTCCCTTCCCATTTTTGTGATTGTATGGACCTTTTCAATTTAGCGATTGTTGTATTGTTTACTCGCTTTTCTTCTTTTCAATTCTCTCCTTTCTCTGTCCCCGGATCCTTCCCCCTTTCAAATTTTTCAAGAAACCTTCCTCTTCACGCCTCATCCCCTCAAAAACCCCCTCCTAGAGTCGTGATTCGTTTCTGATTAGGCGAGTGTTTTTTCTCGCGCCTTCAGCGCTAACCAATAGATCCTAGCAAAATACGCGACAGAGAGTAGCGCTTTCCCAGTTTTCCTCGTTTTTCAGACCTGCTCCCGTGTTTCAACATACTTTAGTAAAAAATTATACCCTTTTTCCAAATTTTTTCTGCTATCCCTTATCGCTCCCGTTTTTTCCTTTTTTTTTGCCCGGCGGTAATCATCTCGTTGAGATGCTTCTCACTTAATCCTCCCCCCCCCAATTTTACCGTTCCTTCACCGTCAAACGCTTCCACTGAACCAGGTCTTCTTGAGTGCCACGCCATTCCCCCCTATCATCTTTCGCCCCTTTTTGCGCGTCCCATGACCTCTTGGGTAGTGTTTAGGGAGGATTGCTCTCCCTTCGTTCGAAACATTTTTCCAATTTTTCTTTTCCCCCCCTTTGTTGTGAGATTTAATTTCATTTCCAAATTTTTCGTTGACTGACGTGGAAAGTTCCTCCCCCTGCAGACCCTACCAATCCTGCAAATCTTTTCTTTCCCCCCCTATTGGACTTTTTGCCCTCTTTGCCCGATTCACGTTCCGTTTTGTTTAGGTTTAAGATTTTGCCCTTCTGATTCCGCTTCCGGTATAGTCATAGTCCTTTGTAGATCCCAGTCCCCCAAAAAGCCCCATGTTTTAAGTGAAAATCGTGGTCTCTCGCTTTGCATGTCGTGGTCAATCCCTTTTTTTTTTTTTTTTTTTTTTTTTGTTGTCTACTTCCTTTAGTTTAGGCCGGGCGTTCCCTCCATAGTTTTCTTTCTCTATTGAACTCCGCTACTCTTCTGGGCATTCTTCTTGATGATTTTAGCTCTTCAGTTTCGCGTCCCCTCACCCCCTTCCCCCCCGAATAACCCTAGAGGTGGATGTTTTTTTTTCTTATTTCTTAGTTACCCTCTTTTTTTGTAGAAACTGCCCTCTTAATCTCCCCCCGTACGATCACGAACACCTCGTAGTCAACCCCTCCCCCCAGCTCGTCCCGCTTTCTCCCGGTTTATGATCTAAAGAAAAGAGGGCCCCCAGGTTACTGATGTCTTCGGGTAATCCCTCTCAATAACACCCCCCCCCCCCCACGACGTTTTCTTCTTTCCACGCCGTAGGAAAGCTCTTCTTTTCCCCCCTCCATCAGAACTCCAAAACACCAAAGAATTGAAGGTATGATCCCCACTTTAAATGCATCCCTTTCTCTCCCCCATACAGACCGCTCAGCCTTCCCCCCCCCCTCCCCCGGAATTCCCCCCTCCGGGGCTGTGATTTTTCCCTCCCAGGACGCAGCCGATGAGCGAGGAGAGACGGACCGTGTCACTCGGGTCCGTTCGCTTCCCCCCTTCCGTTCTCCCCACTTTTTTCAAATTCGCACTCCCACGTGTGCTCGGAAGTTTCCCCCAGCTTCCACTTTGGTGCCCCCTCCCCCCTACCCGTTGAGACAAAGTATAAGTTGTCTGCAGGGCGTATTCAATTTTCGCACCAGCTGAGTTGTTCCCCCGAAGGGTCCTCTTCGCGCCCTATTCCTGTTCCCACTCAGACCATTAAAGCCGCGAACCCCCGTGCAACGAGTATCTCGGGTAAAGCCGCATAAACCCCTCCGTCTCCCCTTCGTTTTTGGTCCGGGAGGTGTCTTTTTCCCGAGCCCTCTGTTCAGCTCCCGATAAGGCGTGTGTCCTGTGCCGATTCCAGCGTCTCGAGAAGACTGCCGCAGCTTTGCTTTCGCCGGGCTGCCCAATCTTACCCCCAAGGTTGGCTGACCACTTCAAGAAGAACTTTCCCTCCTCACAGAATCGCCTAGTCCTCTGTAGGGTTCTGCGTAACGCGTCCCCGCGACGTCCCTCCCTCGCGCCCCCATTAATAATATCGTAGGGCTCAAATACTGTTTTCGGTTTCAACTCGCAGGATAGCTAGGGTTTTTGCACTCCTACCCTTTTCATGGAATAAATCAAACCCACTTTTGTCGGGTATCTTCCTCTCCCCTCGGCGAAACTGTACGAAGCCACCACATCCTTACCGAGGCCACGAAGGTCTTCGGACTGTATCTGTTTCCTCACCAGTCTTCATCCATTCTTCGCCCCCCCATCCATCAAATATCTCCTATTGTCCCTCTCCGTTGTTGTTGATCTCTCATTTCTCTGTTTCCTCCCTTGCATTGTGACGAGTTCCGCAAACGAGATCGGCACCTGCCGCGGCCCATGGATCGCTTTAGTCGTGTGGGCTTTCTTTCAAAGGTTCTCGAATTTAATGGTTTCACTGCACAATTGCTGTGTTTTTTTTTCCTCTTTCCGCCGTTGGTTCGGACAACCCTCAGATTATTTGCCAGTCCCCCCCCGACCCCCATTGATGGATGCCACTAGGAATGACATGGTGTCGAGTGAGTGTCCTGTTTCGCGTTCACTACCTCCCAAGTCCTTCCTCCCCATAGTGATCTGGATTCGCTCCCCTTTTTTCTGGACTTCCTTGAAACATCTCTTTTTTTCTTCTCTGCTCCACCCCCCCCAAACAGTTGCCGGCTTATGCTCACTTGGCCCTCTCACCCTTTTCGTTTCACCTTGTTTTTCCTTTTCTTCTTCTTATATAAGGCTTTGCATCCACTTTACCTTCCGCCCCCCCCCCATGAGAGCGGTGGATCGGAATTGTTTTTCTTTCTTCCTTTTGTTCCCTCGATATCTTGACCCCCCTTTTTTGATACCTGTCGCTTGTTCATTTTCGGTTCCTGGAAGTGCCATAGATTAATTTTTCTTTCATACGGTTTTTGTGCGAAGAATCCGCTTATCGTGATCCGGTCACGTTCTTCTTTCCTCCGGTATTCCCTTCTGTCACTTACTTCTCTGTTGAGTCTCCGATTTTTAAAGTGGGAAGAACAGGGTTTCCATTCGCCTCTTCTTCACCCTCTTTTTTCTTCTCCATTCTTCATAGGCTGCGTCCTTGAGTGACAGAGATCAAATCCTCTTTGTGAAATTTTTTGATTTTTTTTATGGATCCTGGCCTGGTTCGTCTAGGGGTTCTCTGAGTGCATGATTTTTTGGCTTAATACCCTGCGAACCTTTGGTTTTTTCTGTCTGAGTACTGTCTCCCACTACCAGAGCTTGCCTAATACGGCGTGACCATAAGAAGAGTGTTTCTTTTTTTCTGTGGTTCTTCTCATTTTTTTGGGCTATTTCTTTATGCTTCTCCGTTCGCACCTCTTCTCTTTTGAACTGGAGTTTTTCTTTATCTTTTTTTTCTCCTTAATTTTTTCTATTATCTGTTTTGTTGTCTGGACAGTCCTGTAGAGAAACTTCCTTCCTCCAGCTTCCCAACCCCCACTAATTCGGGAAGTTTCTTCTTGTTTTGAGTGTTGAGCTCCTTCTCTCTAAAACTCTCCTCGACTGCGCCAGAGGAGTCCGCCCCCGATTGTCTTTGAAATTAAGCAGTTAATCGGTGGAACCCTTCCCCTTTCTCCCTGACTGCGCCCTGGCTCCCCCCTTCTAGTGCCAAAACATTCTTACAACGTTCACCTTAGGCTCTCCCCCTCCCTCCTCCCTTTGGGTTCTTTTGGTGCTTCCATTCCATACTCCCCTCTTTTCTGATAGCTTCTTCTCTAAACCTCAATCGCCCAAATGCTACCGTCTAGAATAATAGCACATTTTCACTTTCCCCCCTTTCTGGTTGACTCCTTTCCCCCCCCCCCCTTTAGCCACACCTTATGAAGTCAAGCTTTTCCTTGAAAATTAGGAGGGGTTTAGGTTCCCCTTCTGATTCTTTCCACGTCCTTTCCGAAAATTGAATGCAATTCTCTTTTGTTGTTTTGTTTCTCTCTATTTCATCCCCATCTGACCTGACGGGAAAGCAATCGAACCACGCCACCCTCCCTTTTTTTTCCTCGGCGTCAATCCTTCAATTTGCGACTCCCTTTCACGCGGAATCGTTTTTCATTTCAAGATGTTGCGATGACTGCTTCCCCGCGAGACCCTTAGTTTCCAACCCCTTTCTTCCCCTATCAACATGAACAAAGAGGGCTGTAATCGTTTGTACCGAGATCTATTCTGGTTCGTGTCTTAAATGTTGTACTACCCCTGCTTCAGTAGGTCCTGCCTTAAAGATACTGGTGTCTTCCCACCCCCAGTCTACTCTTCTCCGTTAGAGTACCCCTCTTAGTCCGATGTCCGGATATCCCCCATAGACATATCACTCCCGTAGTTGGTTTTCGGATGCGTCTTGACTAGCTTTAGCACTTTCCGGCGCTCATTCCCCCATCCCACCTCCAGATCTCCTCCTAAAAACCCTTTCACCCATGACATTCCCCCCCCTTCCTCGTCCTGTTGTTCAAAGGGTCAATTTCGTTTTCCAATCGGGCCCAACCCTTTGGCTTTCTGTCTTTAGTTTCTTACTCCACTCCTCCTACCCCCCAACCCCCATCCGTGGGAGATTGCTTTCTTTCCGCTCTTCCCCCCCTCCAACCTTCCTTCATAAAAAACAAATTTGCCCTTGTTTCCGGTATGGCGCCCCACCCCTTTGAAATGCAGCATTTTTTCATCTACCCCCCCAATAACCATGCAGGAAAAACAAACATCGCCCTGGAATTCACATTGAGTTTTCCCTCTCTTTTCAAGGTACGCCTTAGGAGCCAGACCTGACTCCGACCTTCAACGCCCCCGGGCAATCTCTCCCGTTGAATTCCCCTTTTTTTTTCCCCCAAAGCGAGCCTCCCCCACTGGGAAAGTCTGAGTAATTTTTACGGGCCCACACTCGTGCCCCATTTTTTATATCGTATCGCAGCCTTTAGTAACCTTTTTTTTCCCACAACCACTCTAGGGGTTTCCCCCCCCGCTGTTGCCGCCGAAGAGAAGCCCTGGACCGCGGAGATGACTCCATTTACCCTCTCCTCCTATCACCCGTAAAGATTTTGCTCATACCCCTCCTATCCCACCGCTTCTCGTTTTTTAGGTCGGAAGGTGTTGCCGAGCCCGTCTTAAAAGACCTACTATTACCTTCTGCTTTTGAATGTGATAGCTCCCCGTGCTCCGATCTCGGACTG
>Ga0179593_1320056_pt1 | contig 17818 bp, 20 predicted proteins | sample CZODoug2_1_08_16_FD_185931 | JGI IMG/M metagenome (GOLD analysis project Ga0179593, IMG submission 185931) | Vadose zone soil fungal communities from Angelo Coast Range Reserve, California, USA - CZODoug2_1_08_16fungal (PacBio error correction) | ecosystem: Environmental > Terrestrial > Soil >... | reverse complement strand
GCTGCTAAGGGCCCCTGAATTTGTTGTCCTTTTCTTTCAGTTTTCTGTCATCTCTTTTTTTTTATCCTTTTCTACTGGAGCCGATCGGTCAGTTTTCCCCCAAGAACGTTTTCGCTTCCTCCCCCATTCCTCCCGTTTTGATTTCTCTCTTCTTCCGCGGTTTAATGAAAGCCCTGTTGAACGTCCTTCGGTCGGGCCTGCTGCACCCTCTTTCCTTTTGGTCCTTTTGCCGCTTCACCAATTAGCCGCCCCTCGCTTGCAATTGTTATGGCTTGCGTTCCTTTCATTCCTTTTTTTCGGAGTTGCTCGTTGAGGGGACGACGGTGAACTTCCTTTGCCTCGGTTGCTCCCCCTAGCTGCTAAAACGCAGACCTTTTGAAAACAAAGGTCAATCACCCGACCCCTTCTCTTTTCATTCACTCAGTTTTGTCGCTTCCTTTTGAATGACAAATTTGCACAGAGGCAATATTGCCCGATTATTTTTACTTTTTGTGTTAGAGCACTTCCGTGAACCAGTGAAATGTTCCCTGGTTATCGTCGGAAAGTTTGTTTTTGCCCCCCCCCCACCCCAACTCCCCACCAACCCCCCCCCCACCAAATCCCCCCGAGCCTACTACTTTTCCCTGACGCACGACGGCAGGGCAAACACCGGCCCCCCGTTCTTTCTCATGCCCCCACGCGTGTCCCATCCCTGCCCCCTTTCTCGAATTTCAACTCCGCGTGCTCTTGAGCCCTCTTCCGCGCTGATCTTCTCCGATGGGCGCGGTGGTAGTTCCTCAATCAAATGAGCCGAAGAATGCAAGATTTTACCTTTCCCTGGGCCTTTTTCTTTCCCCCCCAGTTTCGGTACCGCGCACACGGTCGTGATGCAGCGTCAAACCCTGCGCGGTTTTCTTTTTTGGTCCCCTTTTTTTTTGTGCAGAGCTTTCCACTCGGCTGGGAGTGCCGGGCGGGCCGTTTTCCTCGCGGGTTTTCCCCGCACGGCCTTTTCTCTCCCTGCCCGTCCTTTGTTTCTCCTCTCCGGCGGTCCAAATATGAAGGTCTCCTGGTACGTGTTTGAAAATCTCCCCTTTACGCGTTGGGGCCTCGGCTTTTTTCGTTTCCCCTCTTTTCGGGGGCAAGTAGCACGCGCGGCTGGTACATCAATCCACCCTTCAGCCCTTAATACATCTCAGCTCGTGCGTAGTTCGTTTTTTGAAGACCGCGTGACATTTCCCGCCTCCTTTCTTTTCTCCATCCTATGTCATTTGTCAAGCGTTCTCTGGTGAGATCCCCTCCAGGAGGTTTAGTTAGGTGTTCCCTTAAAGAAGAACACAGTCCTCCCTCCTCGCCCCCGAATTCCCCCTAGTTATGGGGTCTCCAATACGGATCTGGACGGCATTTGGCAAAAGACTGTGGCGTCTTCCTAAGAGTCTCCTGGCTTCCCGAGGCGCTTCGTTTTCGTTTCTTGCTAAGTGTTTTCCCCCTCTTCGGGTAACAGATTGCGGCTGTCCTTGGCTTCCCCGTTCCCCTAAGACTCCCCCCCCGAGGGGTATTCTCCATCTAGTGTTGCTGCGACAACGAGTGTGTAGGAGGACGTGCCGTAATTTTTATCTTTTTCTCCTTTGTTTCTTTCTGACTCTCTCAGGTCTTCTTTTTGGAAGGGGTTTTTTGCGTGTTCGAATAACGGATGATTTGATTCCGCGTTGAGACCGTGTTTTTCTCGACGCTTCTCCCCCCCAATATCCCTTCCTTTTTCTTCACTGAACTATGGTAGGGGGTCTCTTTCCATGTTAGCGATTTATTGGCTTTAGTTGCACACTGGCTGGCAATTTTTTTCCCTCTGTTAGATTTCTCTTGATTCACTTTCTGGATACGAAAAGCGTATTCACAACAGGACACCTTTCTCTTCACCTCCTCCCTTATCGTTCCCCCCACCCCTTCGTAATGCTTCTTTTCCAATTGGTATTGTAACTCAGCACGAGCGCCGCGGTTTCTTTGCGTACCTCTTCTCGACCCCTTTCCTCTCTCGTTGGAGTGTGGTTTGGCTCGCTCCCGATCTTTCCCTTCCCCCTTCCGTTTTTTTTTTTTTCGCAGCGATTTTGTCGCATCGACGAACAAAGGACTCGAGAAATGCTGCTCCTTTGCCGCCCGTTCTCCCGTGTGATTACTTGGAGCTGCATAGAATCGTGATCTGAAGACAGATTTTTCGGCGGATGTTTCCGTTTCTCTTTTTGAGCCCTCCTATCCCAGTCACTTTTCCTTTGCTCATACTCCAGTAGGTATGCGATGAAGTTCCTCCGGCACCCTCAGATTCCCTACCTTGATGCCCCCCCCCTCTGCTCAAAGTCCCACCCCACTCATAGCTTTTTACCCTGCAAATGACCAGCTCTAAAGATCTCTTCCGTCCCCGAGGGATCTTTTCTTCCTTTCGGAGCTCTCCTTTTTCCCCGTACCTGTCGCCAAGAGAGTCAGAGGAACCGCGCGGTAAAGAGAAAAAATCGAACCCCACAACTTCCACGTCCCCCACCGCCTGAACAAAATTTAAAGTAGAATAGAGGTGACCTTCACAAAATTTCGTTTTGTGTTTTTTTTCTCAAGAAATATTGACAGTTACTACCCCCATCTTTTTCTTTTTTCTCTGCTTGAGAAAACATAAGAGATGGTTTTACATGCGCGTCCCAACATGTCCCATACCGTACCCCTTCCTCCCTTTTCCGTATCCTCCGTATCTCCGGACGAGTATGGAAATTAACTGCTCACCCACTTCCACGGTCTCCTCCCCCCCTCTACCGTTAGCTGCCCTTCAACCCCTCTCTTGTCTTGGTTTGTTGCCTTTGTTTCGCTGGGATTTTTTCTTTTTTTTGCCCCCAATCCTCGTGACGCGATTGATACAAGTTATCGCTGCTTCCTCTTCACCCTTCCCTGCTTTTTTCCATTTTCCCCCGGAACCGTTCATTAATACTACGAATCAGAAGCGATGGTTCGCGGCTTCGCTGTGGGTTTTCCTGTCGTTCACGCCCCCCTCCCTCGTTGATTAATCATGACTCCCCTACGACGCCAAAGCTGAAATTGGACGCTTTGTCTTCACTCTTAGAATTTTACCAATTTGTCCCCCCGGACCTTTCTCCCGGCTTTTAAGCTTTTTTTCTTAACGTGGTGCGGATCATTCCGTGCCTGTACCACTCTTCCCTTCGTACCTCCGGCCGAGGGCTAGATTTTCCGCGCTTTGTCCGAGATCAAATTTTGAGGGGTTTCCCCTAGTTGTCATGCACTCCCTTTTTGAACACTTCCTGACGATCCTTTCGGACGTCTCAACGTCAACTACTCTTGTCTTCAGACTTCCGTGCCCTCCTTTGTAGGATACCATCGATCAACACTTCCGGAGCCTCGACGGGCTCCTATCTCCGCGGCTCAGGGTCCCCCCCCTTAGCAAAGGTGGGAGTAGGGTCTGCAATTGAGCGTGCTTGCTGTTCCCTAATCAATGGGCCTGGGTTTGCAACCCTCAGTTCTCCCCTATGATTCTCTCTAGGAGGACTATAGTCTTTTAAAGCTTTTTCCACTCCCCGGCCGTTGTGAACCCCAGGATCCGGGATTTGAGGAGGCCATTTTCCGACAGTCTTACATTCTTCTTTCCTTTCCCCCGGTTCCCGATTTGGCGGATCAGTTATGGACGAAATTGTTCGAGTTTTTTCTCGCCAACTGCCTCTTTTCTTCTTCTCCTTCTTTCCCCCGCACGACGCGCCGATCTTTCCCCATTAGGTCGACCCGGATGCAGAACCGAAATTTTTTTTCAAACGCTTCTTACGGTCCCCCTTTTTTTTTTTTTTTCCATTTCCCCCCTGCCACACGCCCTTTGTTTTGCGTTCGGAGAGCAATCTAAGCCCATTGCTGAATGCCCCCTTCCTTCCCGGCGCCCTCTCGACGCAACCGCCGGGAGATTTTGTTCCCCCCTGCTCCACGCGGTCGGGTTTAAATTCGAGATGTTTGCTCAAAGGCTTTTCCACGTTAGAATTCCCTCTTTCTTCCCGCTCCCCCTTCCGCCGACAGGTCCCTCACCCACCCCTTCTCTTTGGCCATTCCCGATTTCCTCTCACGGTGTGTGGATTTGTAATAGGGCCCTTAGATGTTTTTCTTCCTTTCTTAATTTTTCCTTCTTTATTTTTTCCGGTGACCCAATTTTTTATTTGTGTCTAGTCACCCAGGAAGAAACAACATTTCGCGTTTTGAGCTTTTTGTTTTTCTGCTGTCCCCTCCGTTCTTTCTCCGTCTGTCCTTTTTTCTCACTTTCCATGAGGTTGGGAGTCGACCTTTTTAGTGCGTCAGATTGCCAGGTTCCCTTCCACAAGCTTTTTCCCCCCACTCCCGCCTCTTTTCTGATTTTGTAGCCGTACGGTACTCTTTTTTCTGCATTTCGTTGACTCATTTGAAATTAGACTTTTTTCAGGCCTGCTTCCTCACCCTCCCTCGTCTGTCCTAAACTGAGTTCATCCCCCCCCGGAACATTATCTCAGCAGGAGAAGGAACATGCCGGCTGCCGATGATAGTTCTTATGGTTTAGCCTCCCTCCGTTTTCATCTTTTAAAATTTAGTCGGTCCCCTTCTTCCAGTGTAAACACTCGCCGATTTCGCAGGCCACTGTAGTCCCCCCCTAACCATCTCTCTGGTTCTCCACTCCCCCCATTTCCCTTTCTTTCTTTTCATTCAGTATCAGCTTAATTTAGAAAGCCGAATTTTTCGATGTGTGCTTTAGGATCAATTATTGCCGACCTCTTCTTCCCCCCAGGCTTTTTTTTCCTGGTTTGACCCCCCAAAGTTAGTCCCTTTTCTTCCCATTTCGTGTCCCCTTCTTTTTGTGCCTTCTTTTTCCCCTATCCCCCCCCCCCCACATCCACTCACTTTGCGCCGCGGATGGCGACACATCGTGCCGGCCTTGAACTTTTTTTGTTTTGCAGATCCCCCTCGCGTTTTTTCGTTTCCCGTTTTTACATTGATGACACTCGCGTAACGGCATTAACTTTAAGAGCACGATTGTCCCCCCCAAGGAGAAATTTTTTCCCCGTTTCCCCCGTTCCACCTAGCCCTCTTCGGGCTTTTCCATAATTCTTTTTTCCTTAATTGACGTAGAGTTTGAAATCAGCCACCCAGCGGCCCCCGCAAGCTCTTCCCTCTTCGTGCGTCATTTTCCGCGTCCTTCAAGACTTTTTTCGCTTGTCGAAATTTATCTTCCGTTTAGAGCCTGCGGGGAGCTTTCTGGATCCGAACTTCGTTTCTTCTCTTCTGCGTTCTTTTGTAATTACCCGTTACCCAGGCCCCAGGAGCGTTGGTTTAATTTTTTTAAACTCGTTCCTCCTCCGTGGCTCTTTTTTTGGGTCAGTTCATCTTCGCCAGCGACTCTTTTTCACGCTGGATAAACTCTGAGGTCACCTCGCCCCTTTTAGGCCCTTTTCCTGGCCCCAGAGCACGTCCCCGAAGCCCAAGGGTGAGAAGAAGGTCTTCATTGTTGCGGCGTCCCCCCCTCGAGGTGTACGTGGATTGCGATCTTTCGAGGGCGATTGTAGAGAGTTTCCTGTGAGTCCTTTTTTTTTTGCATTGTCTTCACGCGTCTCGGGCTTCGCGTTTTTTTATCTTCCTATTTAGTCGCATGTCAGTTTGTATGGAATCTCTTTGTTTAGCTTTTTTCTCTCGTGCTAATTTACATTTTCTTTCTATACTTTAGATGGCTGTTCAAGGTTACCCTTTTTGGTCAGATTCTACTCTTTCTCCGGTCGGAAACTTGATTCGGTAGAAGAACCTGTTAAAGTTTTAGAGGTGTCAGTAGAACGTTTTATTGAACCCCCTTTCCTTCACTTTTTCTCGATGACAAGCCGACGCGTATCGACGAACGAGATCCATTTTTCCCTGTCTTGCTCACCTGACTCGTGTACCCCCCCTTCCTGGCGCGGTTCTTAATGGTAGAGCGCCGCAGATCGTTCCTTCTTCTTTACTATCCGTTTTTTTTTTCTCTATCTTTGTCGGCTTCCTCGACTCCCCACCAGTCCACTCGGATTCGATTTCTTGACTAATTTTTTTTCATCAGCTCTTTTTCTCTTTTTTCTTGTCCTCGTACCGGGATAGCCCCGCCTCGAGACCCTTACGCCATTGGTTGAGTTTTTTCTCTCTGCCAGTTAGCTTCTGTTATTGACGACGTAATCTCCCTTCATCCTGCGGAAGATTATTCTTTCTCATCACCTCAATTCTTCCCGGTCGCAGGTTTACCTCGATTACCACGTGACGTTTGCGCAAGAATCACAATCGCTGTTGCACCCCCCACGAAAGGCCCTTTTTTTTTTTTAACAGATACCCCTAGTCTTTCCTTTTTCCTACGTTTTCCTTTGGGCTGACGTCGGCGGTAGTCCGGGCCTGGGACATGGAATTTCCTCCTTTTCCGCAGCCCCTTCGCCAACCCCACTGCCCCGCCCCCTCCCGGATGAAATATTTTTTTTTCGACTGTTCTTCCCTTCCCCTCCCTTTTGTCGCTACATACAACCCCTATGACAATACTCTCTTGTGGATTTTTTTTTTCTGTCAACTTGAAAGTTCCCCTTTCCCTCCCCAACCTTAGTCCATACGGCTATATGAAGACGCCCCTATTATCTCCGGAACCGATTACCTTTTCCACCCCTTCCGGCCCCCTTTTTCTATTCCGTAATGAATCTTTGCAACCACCTATCCATAGTTCTCTCTTGTGGAGTCTCCTTAGTAATACCCAACCAACTCTGCCCGCTACCCGATCTAAAAAATCGCTTTTTTACCCGTTTCACTTATTCGTTTCCCCCTGTCAGACATTACAACTGCCATTTACATCGGACCTTTTATATGTTTCACGTCCTTGTCGCATTTCCCCTTTGCGGCGTTGTGTTTTTTTATGTGCCGGCCTTATCACCCTGAATCGCGACGCCCCCAAGCTTTCACGCCCAGACGATTCTCTATGTTTTTCCCTTCCCTTTCCGTAACTTTTTTTCCTTCACTTTCCACAAGCATGTTAGGTTGACCTGCATTTGATTAACCGCCCCCCTCTCGTTCCTCCCCTTAATGGCGTCCCCCTCTGTCACGAACAGTAGGTAACAATGAGCGTGACCTAAGGTTTGCGAAACTCACTTTCGTCCCAGTTGTTCCGGTGTTCTTGTTGATGCCACGTAACTCAGTGGTTTGACAGTTCAAGGGGGATTACTTTGACCGCTATTGGTTACTTCCCCACGGTCAACCCTGACAGCTATGTTCCCTCAGATTTAAGATTTCTTTCCAGTTCCCAAACAGCAACCATCTTTTTGCGCACATCTTCCCTCACTTTCCTTCTTGACTGGCTCGACACCTGGTTCTCTCACCTTAGTGCTGGCCCCTGAAAGCTTTTTTTGTCCCCTTCCCCCCACCATAGGCTTATTTTTTACTCGTGCTCACAATTTCCTTCCTATTTCCCGTCATGCTTTTTTTTTTACTGGACGTAGAGTGAAATTCACTTTCTCCTCTGCTCGGATTTCCCTTGGTGCAGGCCCTTGCGCGGACATCCCTTTTTTGTGATCCTGACCAAGGACTTTTGGAGGCCCAGAAGCGGAGTTTTTTTTGCCGCGTTTTTCCCCTTGAGGTCCCCTCCTCGTGCCATCCCTTTCCGGCTTACACAGCACGAGCCTGGCCCCGCACACCTTCACGGCGTAAATTGTGCCCCACCGTTTTGGTCACAAGTTTCTTTTCCTGTCGACCTTTTCCCATCCCCTTTTCCCCCGCCACCCCGACATTTGAGTGTTTTTTGCCCGGAACCCTCCTGGACTTGACCCCTTTCTAATGTTCAGCCCTTTTAGCGCCGCCTCCCCTCCCTTTATTTTTTTTAACTCTCCCTCTATTTTTTTTTTCTCCTGCAACGCTCTTGTTTGATTCCCCCCGTCCCTGTCCGCCCACGTGATTTTCCCCTTCCGTTCCGTCCCCCTTTAACATCCTTTGACGAAACCGGTGTGTGACATTGAACCTCCCATAGTGTTCCTTCCTTCAGCTTTTTTTTTGGCGCTCGATTTGCTCTCCCTTTCCCACGCGCTCCTGTGTTCGTCCTTCTTTCTTCCTTGCTTCTCTCTTTTTTAGATCTGCGACAATGGGACGACCCCGTTAGCAGAGCAGTTTACCTCCATCTTTTTCCTGTTCGTCCACTTGTTATCCTCGGGAGGTTCTTTTCCGAAGGTTTCTCCCTCCTCGGGGAGTGCCCTAGGCCCTGTTCGTGTTTTTCCAGATTACAACCCTTTTTACCTACTGACTTGCAACTAGAACTGTTGGTAGTGGTGTCGAATCTTCATTTGTTTATTTCTTTCCCTGGCCGCTCGTGCTTGGACGCCGTTTTCCCCTCATGCACGCCGGTGTTTCTCATCTTGCGACCCACTTTGCCGCTTAGGTGAACTGGTAGTTCTCGGCCCCCCCTCCTTTCCGGATGTCCTCCCCTCCCCCCCCCCCTTTGCGTTGCCGCTTCACGCTTTTTCTTTTTGGCTTGAATTTTGTTGACTTGGCTTCCGTTTCTTTGAAACAGATTCCCTCCCGGTACTTCTGCCAGTTGTGCTGAAACTGTGTTTCGTTTTTTATTCGCCTGATGTTGGAACAAAGCCCTTTCGTTCGCTTTTTCGCTGTTCTCCCCAGCCCTGCCTGGTCCCCTTTCCCCTTTCTCCCGTGATACCGTAGGCGTCTTGTTTTTCACCCTTATTGGTTTGGCGGTACCTCCCTTGCTCCGCCCCCTGACCCTTATCTGCTGAGAGTTGTTCCTGACCTCTTTGTTTACAGTTCAGCCAGGTTCCCCCACCGGACTGGCATTTTTACTCAAACCCCCGACCTTTTGCCTCTTGTTGATGTTTCGCGCCACATCTTTCCTTTTCCCTCGCCTTGTGCCCCCGCTCGCCGCCGGTTTAGTAGGGGCCCCAGGGTTCGAAATATGATAGCGGATTTTTCTCCGGCGTCCTGCCCCCCTCCTCTGCAGGATTTGGTCCCCAAAGTTGGCAGTTCTCCGAGGGACCCTTTAAACCAAGTAAGTTATTTCTGGAGGGCATTCCTGGAGTCCCGCGATTTCCCCCTGCTGGGATCCCGTAGCCCTTCCTTCGGGTCACATCATGCCACCCTCCGCTCACGCCGTGGCATCTTCGGATGACGTTTTGTTCAACATCTTTTCTCCTTTCATTGTCCCCCCTCCGATGCTTCACCCTCTGTCTTTGGAGTTGTCGATCTAACTCGGAGTTTACCTTAGGTTTTTCATTCCTCCTCTCCACAGCCTCCACGGCCTGTTCCCCGCCGCGCTTGGGTTTCATCCGGCGGACCTTTGAAGCGGTTTAGTCAACGAGGCCCCCTGGCTTCTTCAAAGCGGCGCCGGCTTTCGTTGTTTCTCAGGTTGTCCGGGCCGGGGCAACTCCCCCGCGGCGAGCGGAAGACATACTAGACCCTCTTTTTGTCCTCATCCGGGTCCTCGTTTTTTTTTTCTCGCCACGCGATTACTTTCTCCGTCTCTTGCGCCTATGTTTTGAAAGATGTGGCGTCTTTCCAGTTTTTTGTTTCGTCCCTGTCCCTCTTTCCCGCGTGGCTTTTTAATTAGTTGCGCGGCTTTCGCGAATATCCCTTTACATTTGCCGGAAGAGACCGGGCTTTTGATCCCTTTCTTTTCCTCGAGCGTTTCTGCTTTGAGAGCTTTTGCAATCATTCGTTGTTCTCGCCTTCGCGTGGAAGATGAGTTAGTACCTCATAGGAGTCCATTCTTCCCCTTCCTTTCTTCGTCGTCAACGGACCGTGTTTTTTTTTTTTTTTTTTTTTTTTTCTCTGAGATCCACCATTTTCGTAAGGGGACCAGAGAAGTATTGTCATCAGAACTTCTCCCGTTCCCCTCTCTTCTCAAGCTCGCCTCCTTTTCTCACCCTTAGGCGCTCGGTTAGGTCTCGTTATGAGCAACGCATCACCCTTTTACGGTGTTTTGTTTCTCCTGTTTTTGGCGGATTTTTTGCCCTCTAGAACCCAAGGTACCTAGACTTTGAACCTGGTCGCCCTTTTTTTAGTGACCAGTGTCTTAGTCTTTTTGATCGCCCCCATAGTCGTGCTTCGAAGGCAATAAGCCGAGTACAAAGTCCATGAAGGGTTGGTGACGTTTCTTTCGCGGGTTTCTGGTGGCCAGGGCAGGACCTGTAAGGACCCATATCCTTGGCTTTCTTCCCCTCAGCTGAATGCTCGTTACGTTTTCCCCCCCCGATTACCCTCTGATTGCCATTGCTCCAAAGCAATACCCCCCGCCTCCTGAACCTGAAATTCCTCTTTCTAATACATCTTTTTCCTACGGTTCTCTGCCCTCGTTCGTCCTAGTAGACTCAGGCCGCCTCCAACTAGTGCTTCCTCGGGTCGAATCAATGCGCACCCACAAAAGTGAAATCATCGTGCTATAGCCGCACAAGAACAAGTTCCTAAGAGTTTTCTTTTTCCAGTGTCCTAGAGTTGGGTCCTGCCCCAACCCCGCTTCTGAAGACCTTTCCCCTATTTTTTCTTTTTTTCCTTTTCCGTATCTTTGGCCCCACCCCGCAGGAGTCATGCGTTGACCACCTTGAAAGCCACAACTCCCTTACCCTTCGCCTCCCTCTGTTCTCTTGCGAAGATGTTCCAACTTCGGACCACGTTTTTTCCCTTTTTTCGTCCCGTGGAAGACCCACACTCGCGCTTTCGTGTTCCCTGCTTTGGGCTGGCTTGGCAGGCGGACTACTTAAATTTTACTCGTACGCGGCCCTGCCCCTTTAATCACCCTTCCGACACTCATAATCTTTTCCGGACTCCCGGAGCATTTTTCCCCCCTCGACCAGTTTTTCTCATCTACTTGTCCGAGTAGAGTTGCGTGGGAGCTTCGTTCGTTCATTTTTCGGCTTATCCCCGAACCATCGCCAACCAAGAATTTCTTTGCGCCACTTCCAGTCATTTTTATTTTGTCTTCACTTTTTGCCCTCTTCTCTTTCACCCTTTTCCCAACTTGCGGTACAGTTCAATCTCGCTTACGGCGCTTGGTTCCTTTCAAATTCTGTTAGAATCGGCAGATCAAAGACCGCTAGGTTGGGGGCCCCCACTTTCTCCCCCTTCACTATGTTTTTGGCCTCCCATCCCCCTGGCTTTTTTTCCAAGTCGTGGAGTTGAGTAGGAGTCATGCATCGCTTTATTTGGGAGCGGACCTTTTTTCATCGGTAACGGCCTTATCTGGCTCAGTCGTGGCGATATTTTTATCTGACACATCTCCCCTCGCCGGTTCCCCTAAGTTCTTTCATCCTATCCTCACTTCGAAATCTGGTCCCTTATAAGGGAAGGGATGTTGTATTCCCTACAGCATCTCTAGGTTCTTTTTTTTGCTAAGCCTTGGACTTTGGTGGACACAACCCCGGTGGGTTTCCTTTGATGATTTCTTCTTCGACAATGGGGCGATCAAGCGGCCCAGTTAACTTTCACAGGTTATGCCGCTTAATTTCCCCCTTCCCTCCTGCGTTCCTCCCCCTTTAACTGGGCCGCTAGACCAACATATTCTTGCCGCTCACCTTTGTTTTTGAGGGATGAATTCCCCTTATCCCCCCCGCCGGCTTCGTTCTGTTCAGCGGAATCTCGACTGCGCGTTCCCCCCCCCTTTTCCCCCCCCGTTTTTTCCCGCCCGAGCGGCGTCTATTAAAATACAGGTTTCCTTACTCTGCGCTTTGTCCAAAGGAGTCCCTCGAATGGTGACTTTCAACACTTAGTGTGTTCGCGATGAAGCCCCGAGTCCCTTTTTCCCGCGTCTTCCTTTCTTCCGCCGCCCTCTCCTCATAATGCCACTAAGTTAGATGGCTACTGCGCATTAAACCATTGTTTGTTTAGAAAATGATCCTTCTAGCAGCCGCCTCACCCCCCAACATTACGGGGTCTCCGACGACCCTGCGGTTTACCGTCTGACATTTTTTTTTTTCTCTCCCCTTGTCTCGTTTTGTTTTTTTTTCTTATAGATGCAGTCCCGCCTTTTTCCCCGCGCTACTTGTTTTTCTTTCCTTCTGCTTCAAGTTGGCGTTTTTCTATATCGTTTCGCCCATGAAGTGGTTCTAGTTTACTTCGAAAGTTCCCCCCACGACCCTTAGCTTTTTCAATTCTTACTTCGTTTGCTTTCTTTCGGCCCGGCCGTTTTTGATTTTCATTTGTCCACTAAAGTCCGTTTCGGTTCCCAGTTTTTCTCGCTCCCACCTTCGTTTTTTTTTTTCTGTGCCTATTCCCCCAGTTTGCCCTGGCTCCTTCCACATCATTCTTGCGGGCTGCTGCCGTACATTTTGTAATTTGTAGGGTACTCCCGGTGAACTTTTTCCTGGTCACTTCGTCGGAACTTTTTAGAACAAACGCCTTGGGAATCACTCTGTCCACCTCTTCCCCCCTCTCGTCAGCTCAGGATCCCAGCAGTGCCCGGCATGGAAGATGCCCCTTCTGGCTGTATTTTTTTCTCGCGATTTTCGTTTTTGCCGTTTCCCGTTTAAAAGCTTTTCCTCTACTCGGAGGCCAGTTTGTTTATAGATAAATCTCCGTTTTCTTTTTTTTGCCCCCCTACCATGTCGTAGCAGCCTCGCTCCTGCCGGTGTAGAACACGTCCTCTTTAGTCTGACTTGAGCCGTCGGGCCGCGCTTTTTTTTGTTTTTATTCGTGCTTTGTGTGAGGTTGACGCACTATGCCTTGTCAGAGCTGTTTTTTAATTGATTTTATTCCAAAACAGTTTTTCCCATTCTTTTTCCAAAATTATTCTTGCAGATACAATCAACTTGACTGATGTGTTATGCTTGCCCCCCTTTTTGCCTTTTTTCACGCTGCCGCCTCCGTCGGATTCCTTCTGGCTTTTCGCTGCCCCCTTTTCTTCACGAGGAGTCGATCTTAAGAGCCTTCTCGGCCAGTCCGTTGGTCCCAGTTATTGAACGTCTCGAGGGCCCCGTTGACAACTCCTTGACGAGTCGTTGCGGGTCATAATGCCTTTGTCAGTCGCGATTTGCGGTGGGTGAAGAGTAACCCGTGACTGGAACCACACCTCCGCGCGCCGTCCCCCCGATTGGACTTTGCATTTTTTGGACCCCTGGTTCGATTGCCGTCACATTCCCCTCGCCCTTTTGTCTCCCCTCCGGTGATTCCTCTTTCGCTTTGGTATTCCCTTTTTCTAACTGGGTTTTTTTTGCCTTTTCGGAGTTTGTAATTCCCGACCACATTCCTCCCGCGAGTCCCACTCAGCGCTTCTTTTTTTCTGAACCCCCGGCTTCAGAATGCACCTGAGAAGCCTTTTTTTTTCCTTCGCCACCGCGACTCTTGCTTCGACCTAGGTCGCTGCTTTCTGGCTGGCCCTTCAGTGACCGGTCCGGTACCTCGTGTTCCGGCGATGTTCCCCTAAATGTCAGACTTCCCCCTGGGGAGAATCCTTTCTTTTCCCTATTTTTGGCCCCATCTATGTACTCCGGACGGTGCCGAAGAGGGCTCCTGTGAGGATGTAAGTGTGTTAGCATTGTTCTTCTTTCTGAGGTCTTTAAGAGAGTTGTCGGCCTTAGCAATAGGTCGACAGCGAAAAGTTGAAGCACGGATGTGTTCGGGTCGCGCGTTTAGTCATTTCCAATGTTCATTCTTATTGTGCATTAGTTTTTTAGTTACCAATTTTTTAATAGAGGAAGATTTCCTCTTTTCACTTCTCTGATTTCCCGTCTCGTGTCTCCTTCCACGGCCTCCTTGGCCTTTGGCAAAGAGGACTACAAAAATTCTAAGGGTATTTTACTATATTTGTGTCTAGTGCCCCCATGCTTCCGCACGTAAGCCCCCTGACCTAAGAATTGAGACCGTGGTAATTAGCAACAGTTCCCTTATCGATCCTCCTTGTGTTTTTTTTTCTATGGCCCCCCGATCCGTTTTTTTTTTTCTAATTACTGCATAATACTTTTTTTTGTTGTTTGTCTCCTCTCTTATTTGGCGTTCTTCGCCATAGAGGCCCCACATGATAACTTGACAGGACTGCTTTGTCTTATGAGACCCAGCTTGAATTTGACGAGCCAGTGCTACAAAAGACTTTTGAACCTCGCGTCTGTTTTTCCCCGACCCTTAGGTCCGTTTTTCGTGTTCTGCACGAGACCGTACTTTAGCATATAGTCTTTTCCCGTGATACGCCCGATGGCTCCGAGCTCCTTTCAGTTCCTTTTTCCGACGAAGTGCTTTCCTCCGCTTTACCCCCCCGCAGTTTTTTGCCACGGCGCCCCAAGACAGCATCAGTGCAAACCAATTCCGCGCGACCCCCCTTTCCCCTCATTCGTAGCCTTACGGCTTTTTGATATTGGCCGCCGTTCTTAGCGACGAGTCCACAGTGTCCGCCCTCTCTGTGCCGCCTGCACACTGTCGGCCTCCCTCCAAAAACTAATAGAACGACCGGTTATCCTCAGACACATTACCGCTCGCCTAGACTCCCGTTAAACGTCCCTTCAATAACCTCCGTCGCTAGAAACAACCATGTAAGAACTTCTTTTCACCAATCTCTTGTTCTCTCTCGCCGGACAAATAGCGAAGAGTGGTGAAGTTTAGCCCACCACTGATCCGAAACTAACGACAGACGCTCCCCTAAGCCGTACTTGAGCAGTAACGAACCCGGCTTCAACACGTTTCTTCGCCAGCTGAGACTGTCTTCGCATTCACCCTAGGGGACATCCTGTTTGTCTTTTGTTTCGGACTCCCCCCTCAGCCGGCCGAGCTCGACTTCGAATATACACCCTCCCTCCCCCCCGAACGTCTAATCTAGTCACGAAGGATCATTTCAAACGACCAATATCCACTTTCGTCATCGACTACGTGCAGCTTTCTTTCCCCGATCTTCGGGTCGGGACTTCGGATTTTGCTGTGAACGTACCGAGTGGAGACTTTTCCTCCCCGACGCAATTCTTTTACCGATGTTTCCCCTCCCCTCAATCCTTTTGGATTTTAAGGTTTTTGAAGTTTCTGAATTTTTACCCTCCCAATATTCGGGCTGACGGTTGGCTCTCCGTCAGATTTCGGGTGCTCAATTTTTAGATTTCCGCCGGCCCCTTCCCCCTGGCTTTGTGCGCGCGCCCATGCCTCAGACTGTGGCGTCCCAACGCGCCAAATTCTTGCTGTTGTTTAGCTGCGGTTGCACGGACTCTTGGCCCGAATTTTTACGTCACTTTGGTCAACTGGTTTTCCCCCACGACGGACACTTTTCCTCTGCAATCTTTCTACTTGTCGGCGTCATTAGCCCGACCCTCCCCCCCCCCCACCCACCGGAAATAGTGCTAACGTAAGCGATCCCAACCACTTCCGGGGCAGGGATGGGCTCCTGCCCTCGCTGTCCTTGCCGAACTAAATGGGCGTTGGCTTTGAAAACATAGTTCCAGGTTGATACCCTTCCGGAACCCCTGGCCGGCCCGACGCAGGCCATCTTCTTTTCCCAGTGCTTTTCCATTAAAGCCGTTTCTTTGGCTCCACCCCCCAGGGTAGTCTTTTAGCTTCAGCTTCACCTGGGCCCCGTGCACTGCCCGGCTCTGATGCCTGAAGATAAATTTTAAGTTCGAACTAGTTTCCCAGCCGGTCTTTTTTCGCAGCTTCCTTGAGCGGCCACCAGTGCTGAGTTTTAACACGGAAGTGCCACAGCAGGCCGTCCCCCTACCCAACCCTACGGTTGAAAGAGAACATCGGCTCTTTTTAAATTTTTCTTTAAGTAATTTGTGCCTTTTTCAAACGCACACTTTGGGTTCGTCGCTGCCATGCCTCTTGTTGACCCCTTGACCCTGACGCGATGATCACTCACATTTGACCCGCTCCCCTTTTCTTACCTCCTTCTAATTCGGAACTCGAAACGCTCTGTTCTTGTTCCCCCTTTTGAGTCTTTCCCTTGGCCGAAAAGGACCCCGATTAGCCCGCATTACTCAGTCCTCTACACCTTTTCTCTGCTTGGCCCCTTGTTCTGCACCTTCTCTCCCAGTTGGTTAGATAGGCCGGTTTACAAGCTTCCTTTGTTACGTTCTTTCATGTTTCCTTCTCTATATTTTTCATCGTTCTGCGCCAATTAACGACCCCCTTTTTTTCTTTTCTGTTTTAAACCACGCAATTCGTTTACTCCCTTCACCATCTCCCGTTCTTTTGCTCTTCTTTCCATTTTCTGTCCATTAGCAGCGCGTCCTTGCAAGTTTGGCTCAGTTTTTTTGCACCAAATGGTGGCGTTTCAGTCCCTTTCGCCTTGAACCCCAGTTTCCCCAATCGCCGCTGTGAGTGTGTTACGTATTTAGTATTTGCATTCCCTCTCGTGCGGGCGGTCTGTTGTAAACCTCATGGGTCCCTCGCTTTTTGCGCCTCAGTCCTCACTTCCCTTCACGAAAGTGGACTTCCCATTTAAATACCTCGCCACCATTATCGTTCCGTCCTACCTCGCTTCTGCCATGTAGCCCTCGCCTCCTTTCGATTAGCCGGCCCAGGCCCCGTACCCTCTTGCCAAGAGGCTGGAAAGTTCTTCTTGTCGATTCAACCCTCGCGGTCGCGTGGGCATACCACCCGCCACTCCGCCCCGCCGCTCCCAGAACTGGTCGCTCCGTGATTGCTGGACCGATTGAGCCGTCTTCTGCGCGTTTATTGTGATCTGGGGAGCCCCCGAAATGATTTTTTTTTCCGAGTTTTTTTCTTCCTGGCAGTTTGACCGTGTGATTCCCAACTCTTCCCTCAAAGTCTTGACCCAATTCTTTTAGTGCTAGAAGCCCCACATACTTGGCCCTCCTGTCTGTTCTGGGCCACATAGTTTCCATCTCATTTTTTTCCTCGTTCGTTTTTTCGGACCGCTTTTCCCCGCCGAGACTCCCACGCGGCCCTCCACCTGCACCTGGCCAAGACGCGTCGCGTTGAATTATGACAAGTTCCGAGGGCCTTGACCCCCACCTAGCTACATAGGGCATCCTTCCATCTTGCGGTCGTTTTTCATGAGCCAGAGCCGATTTCACCTCAGCCCCCCAAAGCAAGTAACTTCGCAGATCGTTTGTCGTAGATGCAGGCCGCGTGCGTGCCTTTTCCCCTGAAATCGTCGCTTGACTAAAGATGTCGTTTCCTGGGGCCTGTGTAGATTCCCTTCCGGCGAGTTTTTTTTTCCCTTTCTCCTCACCACCCCATCCGCCACTGCGCGTCCCCCCCGCAGCTCGATTTTGCTGCAAAGGCTCCAGCGGATCCTTATGGTGGCCGGATGTCAGTTGAATCCTTATCTCCTTCTTTCGGAGGCACTCTATCAGTCGTTCGTGTCTGGCTCATTGTTTGTAGCGCTCCAAATTAGGAGGATGGAAGGCTTACGGCAATCTAGCACCAAGCGGTTTGGAACGGCCTTTCTCATAGTTTTGGGCGGACCCTACTGATTTTTGACCTTGACGATATTAGATTGCGATTCTTCTTTGCGGCCGTCTTTGGAGTGTTTTGGGGCTTTCTTCAAGGTTGCGAGGGCTTTTCCCTCCCGATTTTCCCTGTTTCCGTCTCGCCTAATTCTTCAATCTCGTAGGACCCCTGTCACCGTTGCGCGCGTTCTCTTTTCCATTTTCCCATGTCTATGTGTCCTTGCGCCGCGTGCCAATTGAGTGTACAATAGGCTCATTCGCTTGCTACCACTTCGATGAGGAGTCCATCAATCTCGCTCTTTCACTCCATGGAATTGATATGCGTTCCAGATGATGTTCGAACGGCATGTCCTTTCTCTCCCGTATTGCGGTATACCGTCAGCCCCTCTCCGCCATAGATGCACTCAGCTTTGCTACATTTTCCCCAGTTTTAAGTAGTTAGTCAAGTCTTTTCTAGTGTCCGACTCCCCAGC
>Ga0179593_1329789_pt1 | contig 17819 bp, 24 predicted proteins | sample CZODoug2_1_08_16_FD_185931 | JGI IMG/M metagenome (GOLD analysis project Ga0179593, IMG submission 185931) | Vadose zone soil fungal communities from Angelo Coast Range Reserve, California, USA - CZODoug2_1_08_16fungal (PacBio error correction) | ecosystem: Environmental > Terrestrial > Soil >... | reverse complement strand
TTCTTATACAAGCTCTTGTTTTGACGTCCCCCTCTGCCTCCCTCGCTCCTGATTTATGTTGGTTTCCATGCTTGCCTTTTTTTTCGAAATCGGCCCTCGACGCGTTTGAGAACGGGTTTCTTCTTCTGCGTCTTGCAATGCCTGGCTGGGTACAGTGGCAGCACCCAACCCTTCCAAGTCTTTCCTGTTTTCTCATGAAAGTAAGGATTTATCTTGAACACCCCACAAAAAGTTTCAATCTGTTTTTCCAAAACGGAGTTCAACTTTTCAAGACTGACGTCAAGATTTCTCTCCCAAGTGAGTTGGCACTCAATCGTTCGCCTCTGCCTTCTATCTAGTCGTCTCTTGGCCGTTTTTTTCTTTCTATCCCCCATATTTAATCCGACAACAAAATTAGTTTCCTACATATCCGCCACTCCTGCCTCCCGACTTGCCGGTCCTTTCCGCTCCTTCCCGTATTTATTACTGCTTTAAAACCCACACGCAAATCCTGGGAACTTGACTTTGGAATTTGTTCACGTATTATTTTACCTCGAGCAGTACTGCTCTTCCGGTTCCTTTTTTTGGCCTTTTATCAGAATTTGTCAACGAACTTCCACTTGCTGCCTTACCAGCAGATGTTAGTTGATCCTTCTAACGTAAGAGGACCCGCCCGGATTCTGGGACCACCCTCGTTTCTGGATTATTTCCCTCTTTTGGAATTTTCCCGTTAGATCCAAAAAGTCCTTGTTGTTTTTATGCGTTGAAGTCTTGCAGTTTCTTTCGCCCTGATTTTGCCTTTCCTCTTTAAATCCGGCCTCTGTTATTGCCTAAATTTTCCACACCCACCTTCCGCCGCCATTTCCAAGGCCTTCAAATACAGTGAATGTTCCATGTCAGATAATTCGTTCACTTGTTTTTCTTTTCTCTTCAACCAATGATACCTCTTACGATGGCCGCAGAGCTCGTACAATTGAGGCTTCGCTGAACCTCAGTAACTTTTTCCTCGGACTTCCCTTTTTCTTTTATCCCACCCCCCGCCTTTTGTTTCTTTTTCCGCATGCCTAACTTTCCTTTTTTTTGGGTCTGTCAGAAACAATCCCCAACATTTTTACCAGTCCCTTTCTTATTATCCCTTCCTAGGGCTTCTGTAGCTGGACCTTACCGTACTTTTACACCCGCACTTGTCCAACCCATATCGTGATTTTTGTCGTTGCGTTCTGTATGAATTTAAAAAAACCCATGAGCTGGCTCTTACTTTGGTTTCTGTTTAAGTTTTCCCCGATTATTGGTAAAGAATATGATACGCCGTTTTAATGTCTGCGCGGCCTTTTCTGCCACCCGTCAAGTCGCAAAAATGTAGTGGTCATGTTTTGGCGAGGCACTATGGCCTCTCGGTTCAGACGAGCTGAGCAGGAGTGTTTAACCGTGCATCCCCCTGACAGTTAACCAGAGAGTGCCTTTTCGGCGGAGTCAATGGGATTTTGTGAGCCCCAACTTCCCGTTTGTTGACAATTTCGTTTCTTTTTCTTTTTTTACCTAACCACTAATTTCAAAAACCGTAAGAATCTTTTCTTCTTTTTTCCCCTGTTCGTCCAGCACATTTTTGAATAGTGTCCCGTCCAGTGTCCGCCCCAAACGCCCGCTTCCGGCCCCAAGAACAATGGAAAACCCAACCATTCTTCATCTGGGTTCTACCTCCAAATACGGCACATTTGCAGCCTTTCCTTCACATTTTCCTTCTCTCAAAGCTGGTGTCATCTCGTGTACACATTATGGCTCTGTTTTACTTCTCTTAGTATACGGCAGGGTCCTTACCCCTTCCCGGCGCTATCCGCCCTTTTGTTTTTTTTTCTTTCCTATTTGATGCGTTCCAACACGGTATTAAACGCATATTCTCATTGTCCTTCCTTCCCCAATTAGTAGAAGGCCGTCTTCTCCTTCTCTTTTTTCCTTTTTTTCGTGACAAGCATACCATCCAATCCCTTCCCTTTTTCCTGTTTTTCCCTTTTTATTTTTTCAAAGCGATTGTCTCCATCGCTTTTTTGCTGTTTCATTGTCTACGTAACTAATCCCTGGATTGTTGTAACTACAATGCTTTTTTTTTGGTGCATTTTCCGTGCCTTTTCACCCTTGTACCGCTCTTATATTAGCTTTGCTCTGGGAACAAACCTCCCTACCCGTAGTATACCTGAAACATCTGTTAACAAATCGGCATCGGTTTTTCCATTTCTCCATGAATGTGTGCTTGTAACTTCCTTACCGTTTGACACCGCTCTTTCCCTCTCTTGTTGGTGTTTCTCTAGTATGTCTCATTCCCGGGAACTCCGTTTATCCCTTTATAAATTTTATCCGTTCCCCCCGTCTCAGCGATTTCTGATTTGGTAGAACCCATTATTTCCGTACTACGTGCTTTCTCTGTCATTCCACACCCTGCTTTACAAACTGTACCGCCTTTCGTTTCCTGTTACCACCCCCCTGTCTTTTATCCCCGTTTTCCCTTGTCTGGAGACTATTTGTCAGCAGCCCCCTTTGAGCCATCCCCCTCTGTTGTAGAACCTCCCCGTCTCCTCCCCTTTCCTCTGTACATGCTCCTCATTGAAAGACCAGTTGCCAGTGTACATTTATGGCAATTGAACCCTTTTTGCTTTTTTCTCGCGTTTATTTGTCCCTCCCACAGGCGTCCCGCATTCCAGCTTTTTACGCCTCCCGCGGGTCACTTTGCGACCCTACCTCTTTCTTTCAATTTCGCCGTTCCTGGCCATGAAAATGCCCTTTATCATCCGAAAAGCTCTGCTCCCTACAAACTCTTTTGTTTACCTATTTTTCCCCCGGGTTTTTCGTCCTTCCTTTCGTTTGTGTTTCCTCTTCCTCGTATCAAATGGCACCCCGTCTCCAGGTTCCGAATTTCTTTCTTGTTGTTTTTCGAGTCATTGTTCCCTTTCTTTCCCTTTCAGAAATTGTCTGACCGGAGCGTTTCAGCACCCCTTCTTTTTTGGGAAAAGTAATTATTTTAACGAGAAATCTTCGCTTTCGTCTCTCTGCACATGGCCGATTTCCCTCACCCTCGATCCAGCACAATTTTCTTTTTATTATTGAAGTCATGGTGCACTTTCTCCTGTTTTTTCTCGTCCTCCACCCCAATTTGACAGGCCCTTTCACAGTTTTCACGTCTTGCTAACCAAGCTTCCTTTTTCTCCCCCCAGCGGATTCTTTCTAGTCAAACAACTCTCCTTCCAAGGAAGAGCCGCCGTTTTTTTTTAAACAATTCAATATCCCTCTTCTTTCAGCTCAATACATGCCTATCTTTTTATTCGGTAGCTTTTTGAGAAGCCGTCAAAATAGTTACCCTTTTCTTCCTTTCATCCTTAATGATCTCTCTTTTATATCCTTTTCTTGGTTTTTTCTTCCTGCACCCGCCTTTAAACCTTCCGAATCCTTTTTTTGACGATCCCCCGCCTTGGGTTTCTCCATTTTTCTTGATTTCGGGTTCCCCCCCTCGCGGACCTGTCTTTTTTTCCCTGCGATCAAATTGATATTTTCATTTTATACCTCTCCCCTTTTTTCCCTTAGAATGTGACTCCTAAGCGCTCGTAACACAACTTTCCCCTTTTTCCCAAGCTGATTTCATGAAGCTCAAGTAACCTCACTTCCTATTTTGGCGGAATTTTCTGTTTCCCCAATTCCATAATCTTTATTGTGCGATTCCTTTTGAAAACTCCTCTCCATCAAACGTGACTCCCGTTTCCCAGTTTACTGCTTTTGACCCTTTCTACGCCCAACAAGCGCCGCCTATACCTACCCCCTGCTGCTGATCCACTTTTTGTCCTATTATTAGAGCCCAGCCACAACTCCCCTCTCTGTTTATTCTCCCCAAGTTCCCTTCTGGAATTTTTTTTTATCCACCATTGCCGAGTGGATTACTGAGAGGTACTTCTTGATTCCTCTCTTAAACCCCCCTAAATATTTGTTCTTCCGTTTTTTTACTCCGTCTACCAACTCAGTATCTACCGCTTGCCTCCCGTTGTGTAGCGTCCCTTTGCGTTTCTTTTTGTCCTTTCTGCTCATTTATTGTGTTCAGTATTTCCCTTTATCACGCCATCCCCTCCGAGAGCATCACTGTTCCGCGATGCATTTCCGTTGCCCCCCCTCCCAAATGTTCTATGGAATTGTCAGTCAGTGATGAAGTGCATTCAATCGTTTCCCCCTGCACTTTTTCTTTTGGTTCGTCGTGAAGCACTAGAGGACTGAATGCGACCGCACAGTCCTGGAGAATTCCTCTAGTTATTTTCTCCTTCCCACCAGAAGCCAGTCCCCAATATACCCCGTGAAAGAATGGTAACATCCCCTTCCCTGTTTCCCCCCCCCCGAGATTTCGCCGCTTCTCCCACGCACGCCCTACCAATCATTCTCTGCTCTTCCTCTACCAAGAGATTGCTTTCCCTCTATCTTTCCTACATTCCGTTTTGTTATTGATCGCGCTCTTTCTTTCCAAGCTTTGTGTGCCCTTCCCTCGATGGATTTTACTAGCTGATTATTTTTTTTCTTTTTATTATTATTGTTGTTCGCCGCTACGGGGGTTTTCTTTTTTTGTTATTTCCCCCTTCACTTGCTATTTGGCAATTTCTGCGTATGATGTTTGTTCAGTGCTAGCCCACCCCCGTAGCTTATATTTCTCACTTGATTTGTTCCTTTTTTCTCTTTTTCCTTGCTCATATAGGAACCAACCAAAAAAATCAGTTTTTACCCCCCCTTCTTATGTTTCCTTCCCTCCTTCTTTGTGAACGGCAACTGCAGGACTTCTTTATTCTTTAGGGATCTTGCCGTGATAAGCTTATTAGTTGAACCTCCCCCCCCACTCCCATGAAAATTAGTTTACGCCGCTTTCTCCACTCGGACGCGCCCCCTTTGACTTCATCGTTATGCAATTCTCTCTTTATTGTCCCCGTAAAACAATAATTTGTCAATGCTGGCTTTTGATCCCCCTTTCTTATTTCTCATTATGGCTCTTGTGATGCTTTGGGGACATGATCTCCTTTCCCCCCCCATTTCTTCATTCCAAGTGAGATGTTAGTTGATCAGGCGACTAACCGTTCCCTACATTCCCCTTTTTTTCTTTTTTTTTCTTGCCTTAGCGCTCTTTCGTCCCTTTTTCAAACTCGATTTTGCTTATGCTTTCTGCCAGTTTTTGCTGTTCCCCCCGCGATATTCTGTACTGCCATTACATAGCGCTTTCATCCAGGGTTCCTGTGGATTTTGACCCCAATTTTTTTTTTCCCCCGAAGTAGGAAAGAACTTGAATGTTGTGTTTTTCTGTTCCATAGGAACGACCCAATTTCATGTGTTGTACCTTTCTTTTCTCTCTGATACACATTTTTGCCCTCCTGGCAGCCCTCTTTCACCCCCTGCAACAGTTTTTGCCTTTTTCCTCGAACGCATATTGGTTCTCTGGATTTTTTTTTTGAACTTCACGGACGCTTTTTTCCCCCTTAGCTTGGTGCTTGTCCGTCCTTACCCCCAACGATCCGACGGTCGCCTTTTTAAGCGGGTTGGTCTGCCAAAAAGGTGCAACCAATATTTCTTTCTACCATTGAATCATTACAGGGGACTTTGGAGCACGTGAATTTTATTTCCCTGTTTTCTATCCCGAATTTGGAAAAAACCTTTCCTTTTAGTTTTGGAGCGACGTTTCTGCTTCAGAAATTTTCCACTATTGCTCTTATTTGTTCTTTTTTGTTTCTCCGATGATCGATTGTTACTGAAGTTTCGCCGTCTCTGTTCTGACTCTCCATTGTGAACATGTACGCGTCACCAATTATGGTACGTTGCGTGACGACTCCTAGGAGCTGTTTGAATTGTCCTCCTGCCATCTTTCGCGGCTGTTCTTAAAATCGTCACATTAGTCTCTTATTTCGGATTGTCGCATCCAATTAATTTTCCCAACCCCCCACGAAGAATCTTTTGTGGACCCTCCATCCCTTCCTTCTTGTTCACGACCACGGATCCACCCCCTTCTCCCTCTCCCCCCTTTCCCACACTTTTTACCTTCCCCCCCGGTGCTTGTTTCCCCATTGATACCCCCGTCACCCTTTGCTTTTTTTTCTTCAAGTTCGGCATGACGAATCACGATTTTTCAGAAAGCGGTGACCCAGTGTTACTTTTTTTTCCTTTTTTTTCCCCTTTGCGTTCATGCCCGCCAAAAACCTCTTGATGAACACAGCACACAGACAGAAAATATGCGCTAATCCTCCGAGTGTTCTCTGACATGAAATGTTTCCTCTTTTTTTTTGTGTTATTGAGAATTTTTTTCTTTTTGGTTTTTATGTTTTGTATGTGGGTTTTGGGTGTGTTTTTTTTGTTTGTTCTGGGGAAGAGTGTGAGTTTTTTTTTATTAGTGTGTAGTTGTTATTAGGTGTCTTGTGTGTGTTTTTGTGTTTTTGTTTTTTAGACGGTGGGTTTTTTTTTTTTTTTTTTTTTCCTTTTTTTTTTTTTTTGCTTTTTTTTTTTTTTCTTTTTTTTTTTTTTCTTTTTTTTTTTTCCTTTTTTTTTTTCCTTTTTTTTTTTTTACTCTTTTTCTTTCTTTCTTCTTTTTTTTTTTTTTTTTTTTTCTTATCTTTTTTTTTTTTTTTATTTGTGCGTTACACCGGTACAATATTTTAGGCAGGTCCCTGTTGGGACTTCTCTCCCCTTAAGTTCCCTCCCTTTCGACGTCCTTTGTTACATTGGAAAATTGCCAACCCCCTTAAACTGCAACAATATTTTTTTCCCCGCAATTACGCCGGATGTCCCCTCTTCCTTACTGCTTTCGCACGCGTTACCGACGGGGACACTAACCTTTTGTAACTCCCAATCCCTTTTTTTTGCGGAAAATAGTAGTCCTACACCCCCTTGTTAATCCAGCCGCCTTTGTTTTGGACCGTCTGGCCTTGTCCGTTTTCATTGTTCCGCCTTTTTACCAGCACGAAATGCTCTATGGACAAATATTTTCCCCCATCAGGCCCAACATTCGACGGGAGGATCGTAACGTCGGGGGTTCCTAGCATCTGGATGTTGCCGCGTGTTATCTCTCTTTTCCATCTCCTGTTGTGTTTTTTTCGCTTATATTCCCCCCCGCCAATCTCCGGCCCTTTCCCCATCCTGACCCCCCTTTCCTCGTCTTTCTTTTTTTAAAATATTTTTAAAGGAGCTCTCTCTGAGTGTCCACTCCCTTTTACCCACTTTACCCGAACGGACGTGAATTCAGACGGCCCCACCCCCCCCCCCCACTTCCCCCCTTTTTGTTACATAGGTATTTTTGTTGACTCTTTTCTCTCTTTCATGGATCAATTCTCTGATAAGAACATTGTCCCGAGATCAACACGATATTTCATTTGTTTTGTGTGTTTTTTTCGGTCTGTAAGTCATTTTTTTTTTTCAATTGCCCTTCCTTGCCCTCTTTTTCGCCGACCGTCTTCTCTAATTTTCAACCCTCTTCACATGCGTTTTTTTTAATGTTTTAAGCCTTTGTAACGCATCCCAAGCGTAACATGCGCGACAAATGCGTGATCTTACCCAGTCTTTAGTTTGTGACATTGACCTGCAAATGTATTCCTTTCAGCAAAATCCTCTCCTCTCATTGGTCCCCTGATTCTTCCCCCGTTATGCGTCATGCGCCTTTTGTCCTTTTTGTAAATTCGTGTCTCACCGGCAACCTCGCATCATTTCGACTTTGTTCCTTGTCGTTGTTTGTGTCCGAGCATTGCTTTCCGTTCTTCCCACTCCCTTTTGACGTTCGCTTTCGGTCCCCCTCCCATTTTTTTGCCCACCTCCAGTTATGCTCCTGCCTGTCATGAGCATACGAAGGAACAAGTCTGACCGTAAGCCATCCAACAATGTCTTTCCGCTTTTTCCAACCCCACCATCCGAGAGCCTACCCCCTCGTGATTTTCCCTTTTTTTCCTTCAACAGCGTGCTGATCTTTCCTCTCTTTTTCTCTTCGCCCTATTCCTTTCCGCATCCCTTCATTTTCCTTGCGTGATTCCCTCAAGTCCGGCGCTTCAACAATAAGTGTTCTCTTCCGCGCCCTTCCTTCTTTTATCCTAAAGAAGAGCCGCGTTTTTTTAAAACCTATTCCCTCCTTTCAGAGCCCGCCCGCCCCCCTTCATTCTTTTTTTTCACTTATGGAGTACAGCTTTTTTGTCCCCCAAAATTTCCCGTCAATCCTTTCACCTGATTCCTTGCTTTCTTATCGAACCGGGTGATTGTATTTTTTTTTTTTCAGCCGCTCCCTGTTTCAAGAAGGGAACCTGAGTTTTCATTTTTCCTTGTTTTCTCAGTCGTTTTTCTTCAGGTTGAAAAAGAGCCAGCCTTCCCCCATGGTCTTCTTTCTGCGAGACAAACCTCCTTTTGCATTTGTATCTTTATGCACTGCTTTTCCGGCTTCTTCTTGTGGCGCTTTACTACCCCGGCACCAGTGTCGTTCATGATTATTTTTCTTAAAATGACTTTTCTTTTACTCAGGTGCTGCCCGGTCGGAATTATTTGTGCCACAAATACTTCCTTCTCACTTTCCGAAAAATCTTAGCCATCAATAAAAACTTGCCCCGCCATAACCTTTTTTGATCTCCATCCCCCTCTCCTATCTCCAAATAAACACTGCTTTTTTCCTCTGTCCCCCACCTCTTTTTTATCCTCTTATCGTTTTTGCCCCCGCTCTAACTGTAACATCTGCCTTGGATAAGTACCAGCAACGTCCTGTTCGTGCCCCCCATCCCCCATGCTGATACGGATGTCCCCAACGCATCACCTGCCAAGCGCTATAGCCCGTTTTTTAATTGAGTCCGTAGCATTCAACCCTCATCTTTTTATGGATTTGTTGCCCTCAGTCAATCCTTGTATTTTACCGCTGAACCCTCCAAGTGTCGCCCCGTCCCTTCTTTTTAGATCGTTTCTGTAAACTCTTTTTTTGCAGTTATAAATTGTTTTTTTCCTTTTTTCCCTCGGACCCGGCGTACTGCCGCGAATTATTTCCTGCGATCTTTATGCAGTTTGCCCAAGCAATGTTCGGCTTCTCTTGTGCCAGTCGTGAGTTTGCAAACTCGTTTTTCAAGAAGATTCTTTGTTTCTCCCTGTCTTCCCTTGAAATTGTAAGAAACCCAATTCCTCACGCATATACGGTTTTCTTTTCTATCCTTTCACGTCCTCCTGCACTTGACAATACCTCACAAGCTTCATTGAATTGTAACCGTTCTTTTCCCATTTTGGATCTCCTTTCACATATTTCATCTTTTGTCATAAACCCCCCCCCCCTCCCCCCCAACTAATCCTCCGCGCAGAATGCACCCTTTCTTCCCCATGAGGTGTATCATCTCTTTTCCTCCCTCTCTTTTATTTTTTTTCTTTTGAGAGATCTTACGCTTATACATCTTTGGTGAACAGTCCTTATGAATCTCTTCTTCCTTCTTTTTTTATTTTCGTCTTTCATGTTCCCCATATCTTATTCGGCCTTCATGGGAGAAATTTTGATGTCCTTTTCGATATGGCTTCTGAGATGCTTGTTCTAGACTCAACCTAAACACGGCACATCTTTCTACAGGTTCCTCCCTGCCTGCTTCTATGACAACACCAACCCCGACTTGCATTTTCTCGACCCAACGATTTCACATCTTTTTCTTCCCCGCACTGCAGCACACTCTCATCTCCCCTTTGTTTTGCCCCCCCAACGGCAAGGCATTTGAGGCCGTAATTGACATTTGCGCTTAGCGTATATTGTCCTTTCTCTCCTCTGAACACCATTGTCCTTCGTAAGCCATCTTTTCAGTCACCCCCGGACCCCAGTCCCGGTCCCTTCCAGTACTTATTTTACTGAGGGCAACCCTGGCATCCACCACTCTGCTGAACGTGTCTTTCCTATCGGATCCTTCTTCTCCCTTTATTCCCCGTGGTATCTTTCTGGCCATTGAGTGTTACCCTTTTTTACCCCTTCCCTTGCTGACAGTAACTTCCTCTAGCTTATTCTCATGCGACGATAATCGTTCCCGCACAGAAACTGCTTCCTCTTTTGCAAGCGCGTTATGGGACTATGCGTGTCCACTTTTTTTTCTCCCTCTTCTTAGGCGGTGATCAAGTTCTTGCGGCTTTTCTTCGGCAGTGAAATCATTTTAAATCTTTCTGATCTGTGAATGACCATCCACCCTTAAGTTTCCTCACCAACAGTCTTTTGAAATACAGTCTCATTTAATATTTTTGCTTCCCCGGCTTCAGCGCACACCCCCAATTGCATGGTTTCGTGTTTTCGCTCCCATGATAAAGAACTTTTTCCAATTTTGTCAGTCCGCTTTACCCCCATGAATCAGTTTTCCACTGTATACTCTCCCCGTAGACATGTTTGGGATTTTTTCCCTTCTAGGCCCTCTCAACCCCCTCGTTGGTGCTAGTCGTATCCCCCAACGAGACTTTCCCATTTTTGACCGTTTAAAGCGTCTGAATTCAAAAACATTCCCTACCAGCACCTTGCTCTCATACACCTTTCCCCTTACTGCTGGCTGGTTTTTTTCCTTTTTACCGGAAAATGCGTACTCCCCCGTTTTACTTTAAAAAACTATTACTGGCATCTTCTGTCATCGGGCTTCCCTTTTAAAAAAAGTAGGGGACCCCTCTGGATGCTTTTTCATCAGGCATGTCTCAACGTTTAGTATGATGTTTGGGAATTGCAGCTCGCTGGAGAGTTCTGCCACAGACCTTCCAATGTTGACACTGGAGGGTTATTCTTGACTTTGCGCTTTTCGAGGAGCTGTTGCCTTTCTTCCGGAATTTTACCTCCGTTGTTGCTTGAGAGGATTTTTCCTTCCACACCTAATTTCTTGTTCCGGGAAAAGTGCCGGACTGCTCTTGTGCGAATACCTTCCTTTTTAAAACGACTGAATTTTCTGTCCCCCGGAACATTTCCGTCCCTCAATTTGAAAGTTGCACCCCTTTTTTGACCCTTTCCCCCCTACAAATTCAACCCCCCCGTCTGTCGGCGCTTTGCCCATTGAAAAAACCTTACCTTCAGCCACCTTCCCTTTTGAATGACCCGACCCCCCCGTTTCCTTCTTTCTTTTCTCCCTTCTCCCCGTGCGGATGATACCGTTGAGTTTCCCTTACCGGTCCCCTTTACTTTATATCGCAGAGTTGTCCCTCGATGTCTCCTTGATGCGTGCCTTTTTAAATCTTTAAGATTTTAATCATTCTGAGTACTTCTTCGAAGGCGGATTCTTCAATTTGACATCCATTTACTTCCACACGTTCTTTCATACGCCCTTGCATGGACCATATGGCCTCCCCCTTTCATGACCGGACCCCCTGTTTTCTAAATCTGCCGTACTTTTTTCCCCCCCCACCTGCTAGTGCGGCGTTACCCCTAGTTTCTCCCCCCCCCCCACACCCTTTTTGTTTTAATCATTTCAACACGAGTCTTTTTTTTCTTAATTAGTCATTGTCAATGTTGCCCATCTTTATTTCCTCCTTTTTTGAGAAGAAGCCCCTTACTATAATCCCACCCCCTATTCCCCAACATATCTTTCTATTCTGGATTTCCCTAACTGTCCTTTTTTTTCTCCACTTGCCATTGCGCTTTAGCGTCCCCTCAAGGTTTTTTGGCTCGCTCCTTTTTCTCTTCTTTTCCCTCTCCTTTTTTTGTGCCCTTTTCCTTTCCTGACCGAGCCTCACTATTATTTCCTTTCGTTTTTTGGTACATGTCCGTATCACATTTCTGTGGTCCTTTCCGCCGCTTTTTTGGATTTGGTGTACACTTTTCTTTTCTATTGCTTTCTTTTGTAGTGGCCCTTTCATAAGCTTTCCCTCACTGTTTCCTTCTTCGACGTCATTCCGAAATCTTCCCTCCCCCCCCTTTTTCCCCCCGCTTGTCTGGAATATCGGATATTTCGTCAATGGGCACTATCTTAGACTTTCATCGCTGTTAGAACCGTGTCCGGTTATGTGTCTCCACCCTTTGCTCTTTTTCATGCATGGGTTCCGTATTTTCTTTCAACCCTTTTCCCTCTTTACTTTGACTTTCATCAGCCTTTGCCGCCGTTGACCCCAACTTCTTCACTTGGCGTTCTTTTCTTCCCCCTGTTCCCGCTCTGTCACGCATCATTTCCCAACCCCGCTGGACATTTTCATTGCGCCGTACTCATCCCTTTCCTCCCTCCTCCCCTTTTCTAGTCCCCTGGAACCCCTTTGATTTCTTAGCCTGACTGTCTATTGTTTCCTCTTTTTTAACATCGCACTCCTCTACTCCGATAACCTCTGTGTAATATCTCCCACCCGACGTGCTATTTCATACTTTTTTTACGTTTCCATTTTGTTCTCTTTCGGTGGTGTTCCCTTAGCCCCCTCCTTACGCTTTTCCTGAATCTTGGGGCCTATGTAGTTTTGATTTGGATCCCGAGAATGTTTGTAGATACCTCCTTGCCCTTTCAGGCCCCTGTTGAGGTTCTTTCCCCTGTGTCAGAAAAGGAAAGATTTCTTGTTCCCTTCTGTGATTCTGCACGCACGCCCAAATAGTTCCTCCCTAGCCCCTTTCACATCCCTGTTCCGATTTTTCACCTCCCTTTCCCCTTCGCACGCCCCCATTCGGATTTGTATTGTAAGTGATCCTTACGTTGATCCGCTTCTTTGTCGCAACCTCCCACTCTCCCTCCCCACCCCCCCCCCTCCCCTCCTTTTCACTTTGTCCCCTTCGTTTTTCATATTCTCCGATCTACTCCCTGTTCCCGGGAATTTTTCTTTCCCCCCCCATTCATGCAGGCTCTAACAGATCACCCCTCCTCGCCGGTCCTTTCAGAGCCCGATTCAGATGCGCTCAAATTCTACTTCCCCTACTTCTTCCCCCCATTCGGGTATTTTTTGCTGTTCAGATTTCCCCCCTTTTTCCGCTCCTTCTTTTCCCCTGTATTTCTTCCTTGCTGGTATTTTTTTTTTTTTTGTTTCTTTTTGTCCTTCCCCTTTTTTTAATCAAAGAAGGAAAAGGTTGCTCGTTGTTTCCCTTCTTGTGCTAAGACCCCCTCCCTCTTTGAGCCGCGTATGATCTCCTCTTTGTGCTGTCCTCTCTCTCCCCCCCCGTTACTCCCCTCCTACTTTGTCGTTTCCGTTTGTGTTTCGCAGTTACGCACTTTGTTCGGCCATGTAGAATTCCCCCCCTGTGCCGTTCATGATCTTTTTTCCCTTCGTCCCCCCCCCCCCCCCTCTTTGTTTTCCTGTATTCCTGCAGCATCATGTCTCACCCCTTCATGTCTTCTCACTTTCTTGATGCGTTGGAATTTTTTTTTCCCCTCCTCCTGGCTTGAAAGATTTTTTCCATATTGTTATAATACTCTTCCTCCGCCACCTTTTTCTCATTGCCTCCCTCCCCCCGATTCCACTCCGCCTTCAGTGTGTTTTTCCCGTGTTTCTCTTATATTTTATGCTTTACCATTTTATCCCCTGCCCCTTTTTTTTTGCCTGCATTTTTCGCACGTCCGTCCCTTTTTTTCTTCTTCCTTATCGTCGCCTTCATATCACAATACATCGAGAGCCTTTGTCCTTTTTCCCGTCCTTACTCTTGCACCCCCCCCTTAGTGGCCCCCACTCTTTCTACGTCATTATTTTTGTCACCCCCATTCCCTCACACCTTTTGCCAGCAGCCCTCTACTGAGCAGATCTCTTCGCTGACTTTTTTCTTACTTTTTTTGTTTCCCCGAGACTTCACTCGAGCATCCGCTCGTCCCACAAAGTGAGTGGGAAGGTCATTTTGCTTTTCCTACTTGCGAAATCCCCCCACTACTGCCCCCGTTACAATATTCCACCGCCTCCCCTACCCCTTTACAAATCTTCCGTCTACATGTCCCGTCTTTTATCGGGTCTAATTACACTACTTTATTTCCTAAACCTCCTTCCCCCCTTTCCTTGGGTGTATTTCCTTTCACCTTCCCTTTTCTTTCTAACCAGATCCGCCTTTGCCTTCAGTACTGCACGATCTGCCATGACCGCTTGTCCCCCCCCCCCCCCCTTGGACCAAAGCATCTGTTTTTCATTGTCTCTTTCCAGTTTTCCCCACTTTTTCCTTTTTTATTCACACGCCTTACCGTTTCTTTCATTGTTTTCGCTGCTGCAGGAATTCTGACAGACCCATCCTGTACCCCCGAACTATAATTGCTGTTCGATTTTTCCTATTTCCTCAGCCCCAGGACAACCTTCTTTCCTTCTTCCCTTTTTTGATTGACTTTTTTCCTTTCCACCGTTCCTTTTCCCCCTCGTTCTTTCTTAGATGTCGACCACTCCCACCATTTCATCTACGTCAAAATAACTCATAGTCTTTGCCGACACCCTCTGTGAAGTCCCCCCAAGGCTTGTACTTACCTCTCTCTTTTTAGAGCAGATTCGGGGTTCCTCTCCTGCTATCCCAAGCTGTTTTTTCCATATCGCACTTCTCGATGGCCTTTCTTCCTATTTTATTTTTGGGTCTTCTCATGTTATGCAATAATTGAGACAGCCGCCGACGATGTTTTTTTCTACCGTGTGATTTTTTACCATGACAATTTCTTTCTTTCTTCTGTGTCCTGCTGGGCATCAGAAAGGGATAGCCCAACACCCACCTGCCCCATCCTTATATTTTCCCCCGGAATTGGTTAGAGCAGCATCCCCCCATTCCGCGTAGCTTTACACCAACACCCAAAATTCCCGCCTTGGTTTGACCCTCTTTTCATCCCTTCCTCTCTGTTCCCTCCGAAATAGGGCGTTTGTGAATTTCCCGCTGACCTCTGTACCTTTTTCTTTATCGTCATCTTAGTGTCTTTCTCCCTTTTCAGCCTTTTTCTTACCTCGGCCCGTGCTGTAGACCTAAGTGATTCGATCCCCTCCCCCCCCCTACCGTTACTATGGATGTGTCAAGCAGTATAATCACTCTTCGCCTCCTTCTTTCACATCCGGATCCGCATTCACGTTATCTTTTCTTTTTTACTGCCCATATATTTGCACCTTCTTATCGTGGCATTCTCAAACACCAACGTACAAAAACTAATGCTTCTCCCCCTAATCCTTCTGTTTACTCTGCATTGTGTGATGTCGTGGGAAATGCGTCTCCCTTTTTCCATGACCCTGATATGTGCAGTCCCGCATTTTCTTGATCCTGTTTCCCCTTCCTGCTCAGAACAAGATTTCTTTCGGTTTTTTCGCGCCTAGTGTAGGAGGCTATGTCCTTCGCGGTTTCGGGCTCTCATGGTCGGTTTTCGCAATTTTTATGTTTTTACACTTTTTTGGTGCTTCCCCTTTGCCACTCTTATTCAGGCGATGTATGTGCTGACCCCTAACATTTTTTCCCAGACCCTTTCCATCCGGACGTTACTGATCTGCCGAATACGGCCCCTTGTCATTTTCCCCGTTGCTCCACTTGTTTCCAGTATACTGTACACCCCACCGCAGACCTTAGTGTCCCCTCGCCCTCCATGGGTACAGTCTGTATTTTTCCCTCGACTCCAGATCCCCCCTTTCCCTTTTCAACAACTAGCATGTGTTCTCCTATATGTGTACCCCTCCCCGTTTCCTTTCCTTTTTCTCTTCTGGAAGAATCACCAGCCCAAACCACCCCTCCCCCTTCTCAATGAATCAGTAATGCCCTTGCCTTGTGATTGAGCTGTCCCTATTTTTTTCTGAACCCGCTCGCTTGGAAAAAAAAACCCTCTTTCAGCTTTTCCTCCTCTCCTTTTCACGGTTCCCTTTTTAAAAAACGGTTCTCTTCATTCTTTCTTTTGCCCTTTCCACTTATATTGCTCTTGATTCCACACGCAGGATGATTGATTTTCCCCCATCCTTTTTTTTTCTGTTTGCACACTTCGTGTTCACAGCTGAAATCTTTTCGATTCCTCTCTTTTTTCCCTCGACTCTTGCAGGAGCTTTGTTCATTCACGTGTACCTTGTTACCCCCCCCCCATCCCTTTTTTGTGCCTTTGCGCCTGACGTTGTGTTTCCCCCCCTTTCCACAAATTTCCGGGAAAAGTTACGGAATTTTTTGTGCCGCTTTTTTTTCTCTCCCTTTTCCCCCTGAATTCTTTTTTTGACCTCCACAGCGCCGTCCTTTTTTTCCCACGTGACAACGGATTTTCTCCCCACATATCATGATTTCCCTACCCACTCCAAGGAAAAAAATTCCAGTAAATGTGTTAGTGATCCCTTTTGCCCTTTCTTCCATTCTTTTAGCTTTACCTCACAGGCGGCATGGACGTCCTACCTTCCGACTGGTTGTCAGTCCATCTCGGCCCATTTTATCGGCTTGGAACTTTTGCTGCCTGTATACAGCCCTTACTGCCAGTCTTTGGCGGCACCCTCCCTTTCTTCCTCCCTTTCCTTGTAATGTCGCACGTAGTTCCCCCTGCTCTTCTTATTCCGCTTTTATGCGTTCCCCCCCACCCCTGCTTAACTTCACATCGCTTGCTTACCCCCCTTTGCTATCTCCATCCCACTTCCCTTTGAGGCGTTTTTTGAGGACTAGTGTCAATGGATACCCCACACACGGTCCTCCCCTTTTCTCTCTACGCCGGCACTTTCCAGCGCGTAATCTCTTTCGTTGGTGCACCATGGTTCCACAATCTGTCTTTGTTTTTTGAGTCTTTTTTTGGACCCACTATCTTCCCTTTTTTTGAACCCAATTTTAGATGTTACATAATCTTTCGCATCTTTCTGCCTGCCTGCATCTCTTCCTGGCGATTACCATTTTGTAATGCTATTATTATTTCACTTGCCCCTCCCCCCCCCTTCTCTTCCCCCATTTCCTTCTCTTATTTGGCCCCCTTGTCCTCCTGATGTGCGTGAACGCGAATTTAACGGTGCCTCTCCTCTCCTTTCTCCTCCTTGGTTGTTGTTGCGTTGATCTCTTTTTTCTTTTCGTTCTTTTTTCTCCAGCAATTTCCTTAGCCACGTCCACTCCCCTTATTGTACCACAGATTGTTTCCATAGTGAGATTTTTGCGGATAAAGCTGAGACTTTTACAGTGATCCTTCTCCTCAAAAAATTCCCCCCTTTTGTCTTACCTTGGGATTGCAGGCCAGGACCCTATTTTTCCGTACTTTGATTGCAACCACCCTCCGGGAGAATCCTCTTTGCCTGTTCTTTTTCCTTTTTTTTTTTTCCGTCTGTACATTGCCGCATTATTTCCCCCATTATTTTCCTTGCAGTTTCCTTTCATTGTCCTTGCCCCCCAATCAATCCCCCTTCCCTTTCAGTTCTTTATCCCACCTGCTTACATAAACTTCTTGTATCTTTTTTACCAGCCCTTTGTATCTCCATCCTTCTTTCCGGTTTCCTCATCCCCGCGCCCTTCCCACCCGTCTAAATCGCCTGTGACAGGTCCCTTCCTTCCCCTGTCCTTTCTCACCCTCCAAATTTCAGATAGACTACTTTTTTCCCCGCGTTATTCGCTGCCGAGGTGCAAGTGCATTTTTTTGTGAAATCAGTTTGTATGCAAATGCGAAAACCTTTGTTCCCCTTACTAGTCCCACCTCTTCCTGTTCTTTTTGTGGATTTCGTCCATTGTTTTACCCCTGCTTTCGGTAAGACATTGTGACAGGCCGTTTTTCCTTGAAGTCCCAATCTTCTTCGGTTGTTTGAAAGTACCCCTACGCCTTCTCCCTCATCTTTACCTTCTTTTCCCTCGTTCTTAGCCCCTTCCTTTCTTTCTTCTTTCTATCACCTCCCCCCCCAGCAAGCACCGTTTGATTTTTTCTAGTGCCTGTTCCTTTCATTTTTCCTTTCTTCGCCCCGTCCAGCCTCGCGACGCACCCCTCACCCCATTTTGTGTGTTATAGTAACACGCACTCGTCCCAACCCAGCCTCCCCAGAGGCCC
>Ga0179593_1580335_pt1 | contig 17820 bp, 18 predicted proteins | sample CZODoug2_1_08_16_FD_185931 | JGI IMG/M metagenome (GOLD analysis project Ga0179593, IMG submission 185931) | Vadose zone soil fungal communities from Angelo Coast Range Reserve, California, USA - CZODoug2_1_08_16fungal (PacBio error correction) | ecosystem: Environmental > Terrestrial > Soil >... | reverse complement strand
GGTTCGGGAGGTCTCTTGGCCCCCGTTTTGGTCGTCCCTCCCCCAGTTTCCGACTCTCTACCGGTGTCTTGGCGACCGCGCAGCGAACCAGACGGAAGATGATTTTCACCTCTTCAATTCTTTTAGGCGAAACCGTTGGTGAAAGGCCCTCCAGGGTGCGGGGTTGTCCGACTTCCGCATCTAATGCCCCCAGGTCCGTCCCTCCCCCTCTCACTGTTTTTCCGCCGAGGCCACGACAGTGGAGATGATCTTGCCCATAAACTGAACCTTCCCCCAAAATCCGGGTTTACTTCCCCTTTTCGGGCATTTTTCCCCTCTTCTTTCTTTCGGTTCTGTCAACCGAGATAATTTTTATGGTCAAGTCGATGGTTGCCGGGGTTTTTTCCGGATTAGACTTCTTTTGACTCTCTTCTGATTGTGCTTTGCTAGTCGGTTTCTTTCGTCTGATAGCACTAGAGCCGTGGTACGAATGTCGGACACTCCCCCATAGGTTCAGGCCAGACCCTCACCCGCCAGGCTCCACTCGTGCAAGAAAGCATCGATTCTTCCAAAGGGTACGGGGAACGGAATACTCCCAAAGACGCTTTTCCTTCTTTTTCAGCTTCCCCCACCGGGGTGATGCCCTGTTCGTTGGAACGCGACCCCCTCAATTCTTTTTCCCTCCCCCTTAGCTTTCGCTGTAATCATTTGAGGTTAGATCCCGCCCCGCCCCTTCCCCTGGCGGCGGGCGACCAGCCATTCCCTGCTTTTTTTGGTACAGGGGAAGCTTCGGCACTTCTGCGCTCTTCTAGATTCTTGAGGCACCACTTCACCACCTCAGGTCCTCCGCCTCCTCGGAAGAACAGCTACATTTCGTTTAGCGACTTGATGTACTTCGGTTTCCTCCGATAGCCCTTGGTCTAAGAACCGCGCGAAACTGTCATGCGAACATCCACCCCGCTTCCCCCAAGTCAACGTATGCAGGCCCAGAGGCCGCGCCCCTTCTTGTAGCTGTCTCCCCTCCCTACGGTTCGCCACCCCTACACAGACTCCCACCTTGCACCTCCCTTCCTGCTCCACTTTTTCCGGCCCCAACCCCCCTCTCCTTTTCGCGGGATTTTGAGAACACATCTGGTCTCGGGCCTTGTTTTTCTAGTACAGGACGGTCCCTCGCTCGGCCAGCTTTCGCTTCCTCCGCAGGGATCCTTTTTTCCCCCTCCCTCATTTCTCTATCTTTTGGGGTGCTCCCAGCCCGAGAGGGCTTCGTTTTTTTCCCAGAATTTCCTCGTAATCTCCTTTTCTTCCAGAAGAGGAAACTTTTCCACAGCTTGGGCGGCGCCCAGATCCTCTTTTCTTCTTGGTGGTCCCTTCCTTCCCCCTCCGATCAGTCCGGCCAGAGGGGGTGTCTGTCTTCCCTACGACACAGCCCAAAGGCCTTTCGGGTTGCTGAGTTTTTGGTGTGAAGCCCCCCGTGCCGAGAGGGCGATCCGGCTCTCTATCCTTAGAGCCTGTGTTATTCCCCGGTCCCCCTTGTAACGGAGGGTTCTGATCAGAACAGACCCGCTCTCGTACCTTAACAGCGATTTTCCTTGAAATGAGCTTTCCCTTCCCCCCAACTTGCCTGCTTTGTGGTGGCCGCCGCGACCGCTCTTCCGTGCGCTCGGTTTCTGCACCTTCCGAACTTTTCCTTCTCCTTGGAAGTTTTCAGTTCTAGGTCCTGGTATCCGTGCTCAAGACTCCCTCTACCCGCCCCCTAGCAAAGTTTCCCCAGTTCCCCGATTTCTTGCTTTGTTATCCTTTTAGCACCATAGGCTTGGACGCCTAAGGAACAACTCTTTCTTCCGGATACATTTCACCGGCCAGGAAGGCTTGCCCTCTCTCAAAAAAAGTTTCCCCCCCCCCGACCTTCTTTACGAGTACTTTCTTGCCTTCTCTTCGTACACCTCCCCGGCGAGAGTAGAGCTTTTTTGTTAGCCCTAGTTACCGACAGAACACGTGACCTGAGAACGCTCCTTTGAATCCTTTTTCTGAGATCCCTCCCCTTCCTTCTAGTAAGGGCCGGTGTCTGGGCTGGCAAGAGATTGCCCTCCCCACCCGAGCAGTAATCATCGGTGGAGGTGGTAACGAGGAAACATTTGGCCTCACTACGAGAATATCAGAGAGAACTTTTTTTTCTAGAGGTGTTCTTTCTTTTCTCTGTATCCCCTGCTCTCATCAAGGACGGTTAATGTAGAAGGCCCTTTGATGCCTGAGAGACACTTAAGTTGCCCTTCTCACCCTCATGCAGGATACCCATGGAGCAGTGGACTTTTCCCCTTTCAATTTCTTTTGAGGTACCTAGAGGCTGGAGACTGGTCCTTTCCCCGGACCGGCACAAACGCCGGCCCCGTGTACGGAACCCCTCCTCAAAAGGTCCCCTTTTCAAGAGTTCCTCGGCCCCTCTCCCCTCTTAGGCGAGGAGGAAATCAAAAATAGATGTGTTCGCCGAGTGGCCCTCGCGAGATTTCTCTTGGAGGCTTGGACCCCTTTTTATGTCCCTTATTCCCCTACTTACCTCTCAGGTTTTGCCCCAAGGAACTAAAAAAACTGTCTGTGGCTCTGACATGATCTATTTTGCCCAATCAACTATCCAAAATCTTTCCCGAGATCTTTTAATAGCCCCCTCTTGAACTTACTCCCCGATTACTCCAGGACAGAGAGAACAACCCTGACGCACCACCGACCCCCAGCGGATGGCTCGTGTGCTGAACGTTTTCACGTTCCCTCTTCCAACGCAGAATTTCCGGGGAGTGTTGTTTTCCAAATCTGCAGCTCTCCAAATTCATGGCGGTGATCCCGCAAATATGTCTCGCCTGAAATACTCCTGCGAGTTCGTAATTTCAGCGCTGGACGTTAGCGCGTTCCCTTGTCACCCTCACCCTTCGTTTCCTCCTTCGAAAGTTCAGGATGTTGAAGGCGAGCGTGAAGCCTTGATCGTCTTCCCAACTTTTTTGAGTTGGTTCGAGGTAGAAACCGGCTGCGGTAGATCCTCCTCGAAACGCGGTTCGTTTTTCAGTTCTAACTATGTTTGGTAGTGCCGCGGTATGGTCGCCATTCCTCTCTCTGGTGCCATTTTTCCTTTTTTTTATCAAGGTAGCGAAAACCTCATCTCCTTGTCGCGTGCGGCTGATGAGCGTCCCTCCTCAGTACTGGTTCAAGCTACGGAGTTTTCCCCTTCCCTTCTTTTCCCCTCCTGGATGGATGCGCCCGAGTGGATTTCTTTTTTCCCTGGGTTGTTGCCTTCTCTCAACTATGTCATTCTTCCCTCTCCTCCCGAGTGTTCGTCCTTATTCTGGTCAGCGGTCCCCCCCGAAACCCCTCTTTTTCGCGGGCTCAGAGCCCTCTCTTTGGTTACCTTTTTGTTTCGTCCCCGTCAATCCTGTTAAGAACCGAGCTTTTTGGTGGCCACTTCTCTTTTTTGTGAGCGCTTTTTTCTCGTCCCCCTCGATATCCCTTCTTGTAGCTCCCCCTTTCCCTTGTACAATCGCCGCTTTGATCAAGACGAGAAGCCCCCCAGACCATCTGCTCTTCCATATCTCTTTTTTCTCCTCTTAGCAACCCCCCTTCGAATCGCCTACACCATAAACTCTCTTTTTCCCATCAACCCTTTTTCTGTTTCCTGGGATGTTCCCTCCCCCTTTTTTTTCTATGTGAAACACGGTCGTTTATGGTCCCGTAATCGACACGTCCTCGTTTCTCTTCTCCAGATTTCGAGCTTGGCCTTCTCTTTCTAGCCCTTTTGTACTATGATGCCATTAGGCCCCCCGACACATGTTAAGTGCATTCCCACGGGTAGATCCCTTCTTCGAATGGCGTGAATGAGTCCCTGGTGTCCTTGTTCAGCCCTACCCTCGGATACCGAGGCGACTTCGGGCTCCGTGAGTTCTTGCCGCCCTACGACCCCCTTTTTTCTCCCCTCCTCCCCCCTCTCCTCTTTTTCTGAGATCTTTTTTTTCTTTCCTAGGGTGGATTTAAGACCTTCTTTCTCGAAGTTTTTTTTCCCCTTTTCCGCTTTTTCCCCCGGACTTCACTCGCGCAATGAACACCGAACTTCCAGGCTGCTCCGGGTCGGCGACCACCAAGGTGGTTTCCCTTCTTCCCTCCCAGGGGTGTCAAGACTTCGACTTTCACGGATCCCAACTAACCACGCACCAAAAGAGTTTTTTAAATCGGGTGTATCCTCGAGATTCGACATTTCTTACGTTGCCCAAGAAACTGCCTGTTCCCCATAAAAATTACCCTGTGAACGTGTTATAGGCCCCTCCCCCCTTTATTAGTTTCCCGGTGGTTCTTTTTCCCCTCGATGTTTTTCCTGCGATTGAAGAAGCGGCGTGCTTGTTATACGTTTTCACCCTTAACAGATGTGTCTTGGAAGTTGAGAGATTGTTCTTTCTTCTTAGATCTCCAACCCCCGATGGAGGTCTTTGAGCTTAGCGGGCTTATTCCTTCACATTTATGGACTCCGACCCCTTACCAGCCAGCTCACTTTCCCGAAGGGGTCCAGACTTGGAACATGAGTATCCCTGACATGGTCCCCCAAACAGGAGAGACGAGGGCTCGTAAGCTTCCTTGCTTAAAATTATGCCTTTTCTTTGGCACTTAATCCCCTCTTTCATACCAAGTAGAGGCTGATTTTTCTTTTTTTTCTCCAGATCGAGAACCACCCCCCCCCCCCCACTGATCCTCCGGGAGCTCCAAGACATGTCCCTTTTCCCCTAGTTTCTTCTCTTAATTGACGTATTGAGGGAACCCTTCCTCATGTAGCTCTAAATCCGGCTCTGTTCTCAAGAAATTGAGGTAGCGCGGGGGTTTCCGGATAGCTTTCCTTTGAGGCGAACGAATGCTCTTCGCCATCCGATGTCGCCGTTAGACTCCCCTGGGAAGACTCCGATGTGTAGCTTGTTCGTTTCCATCACCCAGGTTAGAAATCTCCCCACGACACATATTAAAACGCTAGCTCTTCCTTTTTCAAGATAGCCCCGAATATTTCTCTTTATGTGACCCCTCTTCTGGTAACATGACCCCAGTTTGGGTTAATGAGGGTTGCCCCCGTAAGGTAGACCTTTCCCTTTCCTTCTTCAGACATGACCTCGTCGTCCCTTTTCCCAATTCTTATCAGGAGAAGAATTAGCTCCCCCCTTCGAGGGTTGGACCACTTCTTCGAAACTTCCCCCCCCTGTACTATTTCTTTTGGCATCCACAGGGAAAAGAGGTGTGGTCCTCCCTAAGACATCCGCGGGGGATTACTTTATTTTTTTTTTTTTCGATTTTCTTCCGGCCTCTTTTTTCTTTCCTTAAGTCCCAGGTAACAGTACCCCGGACGATACCTGGGAGTTGTATTCTCATTCTGTTGAACTTTTCATCCCCGCCGACCTTTTTGTTTAATCTCCCGACCCTCCTTTGTAAGTGAATGGTTGGCCGTAATCTTCTTTGTGAGTCCAGACCCCCCCCCTCTTTCGCTCCCCTATCCCTTGACGCCAAGCTTGAGCCGCGCGCGGGACGTTTCTCTTTCCCTAGAGTCCGCCGATTTTCCTAGCCCTCCTCTTCAGTTTGTCCGATGGTTGCCGTCGTGAAAACGCCGAAATGCTTGATGTTTCTTTTCCCTTTTGATGTTCTTTGTTCCCTTTGGTTTTTTTGAGTTTCCTTTTAGACCTGCAATCCTCTGTCGAGACCCCTCCCCCGCGCGTTATATTCAAAGTTCCAAATCCCTTTAACTCCCTTGAGTCTTCCCCCTTTCCGCTTCAAGGCCGGATAAAGGAACCCTCAAAAGTCCGGATACCGCTCTCGCTACCCCCCTTTCGACAAATCTACCGGAGAGTCCTCGTTACGATTTTTCTTTTCCTCCGTATTTATATACAGTAGACGGATTTTTTACGGCGCCAGGTGCGCCTCCCTTTTCCCTTGGAAGAGACCTCCTTCTAGATAGGTTCTTTTTTTTGTGGACTCTCTTTCTTTTCTTCAGGAGTTTCTGGGCGGGACGTTGCCCCCTTCCGCGTACTAATAAGTACGGTGTACGCGAACACCCTCCCCTTACTACGTCCCGAAGTCGTTTTTTTTTTTGAGAGATTCTCTCTTCCTTTTCTTCGGACAGTCCCCCGCTCTTTTGATTCCTTATAGACCCGACTTTGATTCCCCTTTTCCTGCCCCTCCTTCGGGCTTCACACACCCCGTGAGTTGAAATTTTTTCGTTCGGAACGCGGTCGGGTTCGAAGGTTTTTTCTTTTTCTTACACGGCCCTCCCGAGTTGAAACTTTCTTCCCTGCGATTCCCCCCCCCCCCCCCATGACCTTTTTCTTCTCGCGGCACCAGAGAGGCCCTTCTTTTTACGTCGCGTTTGCCCCCCTAGGAGTCGTTTTCCCTCCCTCCTATTACAAGGATCCGTCGTTTCTTGGTTCTTTTGCCTTGTCTGGCGGTATGATAAGACAAACTCCCGTACCCGAGTACGCCCAACGGGTTCCTGAAGCGTATCCCGATCCCTCCTTCAACCCTTTCCTCCCTTTTCCCCTTGTGGGGTGGGGCCCCGTTGTACGGTAACAGGTAGTCCCCTCCCACGAGCAGGGATTTTTTTTCCCTCTCCTACCGAGACCTAAACCCAAGAACCTTTTTCTTGTTTTTACCGCCGACCCAGCTTTTGTCCACTCCGGGAACCTTCCCTACTCTTATTCTGGAGTTTGTCCCAGCCCCTCTGTCCGCCGGCTTGAGAGCGAGAGAAAGTATGTCTCCTTCCGTCTACGAGGGCCTGCGCCGAGGGTCCCCTTTTTGGGGTTCTGGGGGGGGGGGCTTGGTTGGGTTGGGGGGGGGTTTTGGTGGGGTTGGTTGGTTACAGTCCTCTAAGGTACTAAAAACTCCTGAACCCGGACAAGCATGTTTCCGAAGTACTCTTCAGGAGTGCTGAAGTCGAGGATTTTTTCCCCTTTCCATCGGTTTCCCTTTGTCAGAGGACCCGGTTCTGCAATTTGTGCGACTGCCTACTTTACACTCTGGCGAGTTCAGTTCCCTTTGTCTATGCCGGTGATGGGGTCGAATTCATGGCGAGAGGGTTTTTTCGATAGAATCCTTTCCTCAGTTGCCTCAACGAACCTTCCTCTTTTTTTCGTCTCTGATCATAGTTGCCCCGTACTCCTCTACTGACAAGTTATTCGACCTATTCACGAAAATTCCGGGAACTCGAAATTTCCTTTTTCTAGGGATGTTTTTCCCTTCCCCCTATGGATGTCCTCCCTCTCTCTCCGTGTTCTTTTCCTCTTCCCCTTGTGGGACCGGTTGTCCTCCCCCAACGAACTCTGGCATAACCCTTTTGGAAGCAGGACCCCCCCTGGGTGACTCTCTGTGTTTTTAGGAGGCCCCCCTTTATTCCGAATCGAGGGGCCACTTGGCTTTTCTCGTGAGCGCCGTGGCTTGTAGAACCCTTCTCCTTTTACAAGTTGTCCCTTTTCACGACCATTCTGCCCCCCCTCGCCTTCCTTTCCTTGACTCCCCGATCACAACAAATCCGGCATCGCTCGCTCGTCCACAGCGGTGCTCGAAGTATAAAAAACCCTCCCTTCAGCGTACCCCCTTTCCCCCCCTTAATTTTATACAAGCCTAACATTTTTTCTTGCCTATTCCCCCAGTTCACATTGGGAAAACTTTTATTCGTCTTCAAGTTCTCCTTTCTTTCGACCTGAAAGAAGAGTGGAAGAGTCCTGCTTTTCTGACGTATTCCCTCTTTGTTTTCCCCGCATCACCCAGACCCTTCCACCCACCTTAGTTTGACACGTTCAGAGACTGCCCGAAGGGAGCATTTAGTCCTCGGTGCCGTTTCGACCCTGGCCTTTTTTTTCCTTCACTCTGTGTACCTCCGAGGAGTGATCCTCGATCTAAGGACCTATGACCCATACCCCATCTATACTTTTTTTTGTGTTGTTGATCTTTTTCGGTCAAGGACCTGCCCGATGATCAAGAATAAGGTGGGAGGCGACTGTAGAAAGCAGGTCGTCGTCCGTTAGTGGCCCCTTCTCGTAACTGCAACCTTTCCCCCCTGCCCTATTTTTTTTTCTTACAAAAAAAAAAAGTTTTGCGTAGATAAACCCTTTTTTTCCCCAAGTCCAGTCGGGGGGGGGACGAACCGTCCTTCTGTCCCTCCCCCCCCAAGGATACCAATCATACTTCACGCACCTCTCAAATAGTTTTTTCCGCGCTCCTCCTTCTATGAGGCCATAAAATTCACCCAGTTGTTCCACAAAATCCCTTCCCAAATCCCCTTTTTAAATCCCCCCCCTTTTCGTCTTTTTTTTTGGTATCAGAGAAGTTTATGTTAACCCCCCCTCTGCGAGTGAGACTTTGTTGTTTTCTAAGATTGCACCTTTCTCCTTTTTGTCTACTTTAGTGCTGTGATAGAGTCTTCTTTTCTTGATCTCACTAGAGGAGATTTGGATCAGGAAAAGTTCTCTTCACCCATAGAAAATTTCCCGGCTGGTGGCTCTCCCCCCGACTGCGCTCCCCCTCCCCAGATATCTCCGTTGGCCCTCCTCCTCCGCGTTAGGAAAAGGTAAAGGTTTCCCTCACGAACATCTCCTGAGTTCCCCCGTCCCCGGTTTTGCGGGTTTCAGTTTGCTCTGTTGGGGATAGGTGGACTTCCCACGCTACCTTACTTCACGTTCACCTTCGAGCCCCCCCCTTCTTCTTGTCGATCTTTTCTTCGAAGGTCCCCTCCCTCTTAACCAGCACTGATAAACTCCATCGCATTTTTCGTGACCAGTTTTCCCAGACGTTCCCTTTTCCTACGTATGTAATCAGATCCTCTGAGACCCTTTCAGTTAGGGGATCATTCCGCAGCGGAAGAACTCTTGTCTTACATTCCTTCTCCGAGAGGCCCTTGATGAGACTGAAATTTGGAGGCAAATACGTTCTACCAATCCTTACGCCCCCCTCTTCGCCTCCGGCACTAGAATCGAAAGACTCTCTGTGCGGGTAGCTTTTTCCCCCCGGCCAGAACCACGACCCCCTCTTCCCCTTCGACGGAGAGACAGACTGGTTCACTATTCTCCTTAAAAACTCCCTGTCCTTTATGACCCCCCCCCCCCTTTGAAATCCCTTCCTAGGTAGTTCCCCTTAGGTGTAGAAACTTCTTAGCGGTTAGCGGAGGTCATCTAGATGGCCTTCTTCTCAGCCATCTCGACGGGGGATTTCTCCCTTTATCTTAGGCTTCACCACTCCTCTCTCTTCCTTTTCTTCCCGTCCCTCCAAAGGTGTGGAGCGGAAGACACTGGCCCATCCTCTGGGGCTTGGTTGCCGCTTTGCCTTTCCCTTTCCCCCCCTCCCTCAGCGTGGGGAAGGGTTCTCTTCCTACGAACCGTAAATGTTGGCGTTTGCTTTTGCCCTCTTCGCAGAGTGAGCAGGTCGAGACACATCCCCCCTCCTTTGTTTAGTGCCTGGTGGCCGGTAAGGAGTTCTTCCCGGAATTCCCTCGCAGTTTAACCCCTCCCTCTCCCGCTAGTTCTTCCGGTGGTTCCGGGGCACCATGCGCCCAAACTCCCCCTCTTTTTGGTGACGTTCTCTCGGATTTCCTTTTTTTTGACGTCCCTTCCCCCCCTTTCTTGACTTTTTACGGACGTTGGTTAAGTAACGTTGGTTCCCTGTTCGTCAAGTTTTGTTGAGAACCCTCTAAATTTACCTCCTCCACTCTTTCTCCAGTTCCGTCTTTTTAGCCAGAATAGTGACCTTGAGAAACTCTGCTTGTAGCCTCCTCTACTAGGAGGCTTTTCCAACTCAAAGGCCTCTCCAGATCTCCCCCAAAACCCTCCCTTCTTTTGTACCTCTTCCTGAGGAGGAAGATTGGGCGACCCCCCCCCCCCCCCCGTTAAGGATTATTACGCCTCCGGTTTTTTTTTAGTCACCCGATCTTTCCAGATCCCTTTTCCGGGCCTTTTTCTTTTTTTATTTTTTTCCCACTTTAGTTGTGGATGTTGAGAGACTTCCCACCTTACCCTTTCGCTACCAAGCGTCTTTTTCCCCTTTTTCCTACCTTCACTTCCCCTCATTCCTGCTCCCTTTGCGCCCCTCCCGTTTTTCTTCTACCTCTTTCGTTAGGTCTGGTGTGGATGGGCTACGTCTTTCCCTCGCGAACCTTTATTGCAGTATCCTTGCCTTCTTTTTTCTTCCTTCCCCCTTCTTTGATCTTACCTCCCCTCCAGCACGGACCCTCTTTTCTCACTTGGAGTTGAACTTCCCTCTAAAGAGCTTCTCCCTAAGATTCCTTGCTCGACCCTTCCTACGCTCTTTTTTTTCCCAGTCCCCTTCACCCCGGTCCGCACAATAAAAAGTTAGTTCTTTTTCTCCCTTTCACGAGCGGCTCGAAGTTCTCTTTTCCCCCCCAACTACGTTTCGAAGCTCTTTTCTACAAAGTTTTTTTCGGCTCAGATGGCGGTTCCAGTAGTTGGAGCGGAAGCTTTTTTTTTCTGATAGATTTCCAACCCCCCCTTTTTTCACATGTTTTTACATTTGAAGGATTCCGATGTTAACAAGACTCTTTCCTCGGAACATTTTTTGAAAATTCCCACTCTTTTTGCTTCCTCACTCGCGCACCCACCACGCATCCCTCCCCCCGCGGATGGAGCTTGCCTACAACGTTTTCCTTTTTAACCTTTCCCCCCGGGCAGTTTGAGTGGTTCTTTTTTAATTTTGAGTCCCATCAAAGGAGACTCTCCCTTCCTTGCAAGTCTTCCTCGCCTTTCTGCGCGGCTTTTTATCAAGGTTCTTGGGCCCTCCCCACCCACTCCAAGTGACCGCATGTTTCCCCCTCTATTGGTCCCATTCCCCTAACAGATTAAGGCTCTAGCTTCTCTGCTGGAGCTCCGGGTGCCTGTGGTCCCTCTTTTCTTTGTCCGGCCCCTAACAGTGCATTCCGTTTTCATGCCTCTCCCAAGCGACCTTCTCAGTCGTGGTACCATTCGTTTCTTTTTGTTGTGTCAGAAGGGAGCCCTTGGGGGCTGTATTTCGATTCTTCCCGACTCCGACGCCCCCCTTCCTCCCCCCCCCCCCCCCTTTTTTTGTTGATATCTTCGAGGCCCAGAGACGATGGTTCTACAAGGCCTCGAGTAATTCCCTCCCTGGATTCCCTCCCCCCCTTTTCGGGGTCGAAAACCCACCTCCTCCCTTATTTGATATTTTTGGTTACTTTCCGAATGCCCATTCCTCCCCAGAGCCCCCTGGGAATTTTCCCTCCCCGGAACCTTTGTTCCCCCTTTCACAAACATCACCCAGGGTTGGTCGCGGTCCCCCCCCAACCCGGAAGGATGCCCCTCTACCTTGTTCCAGGTTTTGAGAGGATAACTCGACCCTCTTTTAGGCCCCCCCTTTTTCTCCTTTGCTCCTTATGCTTTTAACAATGAAAGAGATAGCCCCTCTCTCTGGTCGAAGAACTTTCTCCCTCTCGGTAACCTTCCGCGAAGCCTTTCTTCACAGTCCCATCTTTCCTTCCCCTCCCCTCCCTTTTTCAGAGGTTCTTGCGAAGCGCGAACAAAACCTGTGCATCTCAGCGAATTCATGAGACGTTTTCCCCCTTTCCCCAATCCCGGGGGTTTCCCCAAGACCCTTTTCCTCCCCTTTTTTATGGGTTAGGTTATGGGCACAAAAAGGCCTTTCTTTGCACTCTTCATCGACACGTTCTTCGCGGAGAAGTTTTCCTTTTTCTCTCCGCTTTCTATGATTTTTCCTCTTTTTTCGTTCCACTAGATGAGACTCTTGCCAAACCAGTTCTGGCAATTCCTTTTAGTCTTCTTCGGATCTCCCTGCAGGTTTTCCTCTCCCCCTTTTTTTTTTTGGTGCGCTGAAGTGTCGCCACAAATGCCTCCTCCCCCCCCCGGCGTTCCCTGATTTTTTCCAGATTTTTTTTCCCTTCTTAAGTACCAATACGGGCTCTTCAACCCTCCCCCAATATATATCCTAAGTGTTCTTCTTTCGCGTTGGTGGCCCATCTTTTCTCGCGGAACGGGAGGCTCCCCGGTCAGGTCTCCCTGTTCTTTTTTCTTGACCCCTTCCCCTACAGGAAGGCCTGTCCAACTTAGAGAACCCCCCCCCGAATCTACGTTGACTACCCGTTTTTTACTTCCTCAGGGTGAGGGGTCCCTCATTCCAGAACTCCTTACCTACACCCTTCGCTCCTACGTTTTCACCCCTTTTCCACCTGTTCCTTCTCGAGCCCACTTGAGAAGGTGAGCCGCTTGACTTCCTGGACCCCCTTTGCCCCGACCCCCCCCCCCCTTTTTTGTCCCCTCCACAATAGGTTTGGACATAAACCACCGTTCTGGCAGGAGGTTTTTTCCCTCGAAGATTTTCCTTCGCTGCTTGCCTTTACGCTTCTCCCTTCCCCTTTTCTCTTTTATCCGCCCCGTGTTATTTTTCTTTCTCGTTCTTAGTATTTATCCTCCCTTCTCTGTCGAGTTGGTAATCTCTCTTTTCCTGAACATAGCCCCTGCTGCCTTTTCACCGATTTCTCCAGATCCCCCCTTGGAATACGCCCGCGTTCGGAACCTTTTAGAGTATATTTCTTCCCGTTCCTAAAGTCCCCTCCCCCAGGATCTCTTTCTCTTTCTCTTTCCCCCCCCCTTTGATGCCGAGTTCGTTGGGAGAGACAATTTTATACTTAACTTTCACGTCCCCTGTTCTCTTGGCGGTTTTTTCCTCAATATCGACTTCCTTCCCACAGATTTTTCTCCACTCTTTCCACCGGAGAAGGTTTTTTCCAAAAGACAAGTTAAGGCATGTTTCCCTCTCTAAGTCTTACTTCTTCCTCCTCCCTCTCCTTCATGCGTATTGCTCCCCCCTGGTTTATCCCCCAATAAGCCGAAAGTCAGACCTCTTATTTTCGTTTAGAGTCCCTTTCTGTCGAGCTTCCCTCTTCCCAGCCTCCCTGGCTTCCTACCTCTCAATGACCGACCAATCAACAGACTATGGTAGCCCGTTCCCTCCCTCTCACCCCCCTGAGATTTTTTTCTTTTAAGCAGGCACCACCAAGGAAGCCCTTCGACCTCCGGAAAAAAGACCTCCACCTTGTAAAGACCTCTTTGATACACCCCCACAGGCCTCGAGGGAAATTCTTCTTTTTACTTTAAATGAGTCGGGGGTCTTCTTGGTTCGGAAAGTAATTCTTCGTCCCTCCTACGGCACTTTTTGAAATTCACCTCTAGAGAATCCCCTACCTCTATTCTTTTTGTATCTTTGGGAGACCCCCCAAGAGAGTCTCCCAGAAAAACCCCCCTCTTTTAATATTTATTCCCCCCTTTTTTTCCCTTTTCGGCCTTTTAAACGAAAACAGAGGGGGGCTCCCCTTCCTTTTTTGGTGGATCCTTTCCTTAAGCGCCTTCAGGGTTTTTCTTTACTCAGCAAGACGACAGTAAACTTCTCATTCCCTTTATTTTTTCTTTTAGGGCTCTTCTTCATTCTTTCTGATCCCCCCCAGGCAGTTGGTTGCTTTAGGGCCTGGTGAACGTCTCTGTTACGGTTTTTTTCCCCAAAAGAAAAGTTACCCCCTCTCTCGCTACACGCCCCCCCTCCAGATGGATTTCTTCTCCCGGACCGTTGTCTCGATTCCTCAGACGTGGGTGCGGAGTAAGCATCCTTCCCGTCAGATTCCCTCTTTCCCGCTAGGTGCTTCCCCTCGATTAAAGGCTGGTTTCCTTCTTTTTTTTTGTTTTTTTCCTCGTTTTTGTGTCGAGACAGGATCCTCCCTCCTCCCCCCGCACACGCCCTTCTCTCAACGAACCCCCCCCCTTCAGTGATGGTTGTTCCTCCTCTCGCTCCGGTGCCTCACAGAGGACGGCTAACTGTTCCCCTCCTTCCCTCTCCCGAGACGCCCCCCCCCCCCGTCGCCCATCCCCCTCGTAGTGGAGTCCGGGTATTGACTCTTTTTTCTTACCCACCCGTTCGCCAGAGAGTAATCCTTCATTTTTCCCCGCTTACAGATTCCCCCCTTTCCCTGATGGAATAAATCTCCGTTTTTTTTTTTCTCTTTCCCACTCCCCTGTTAGTGGCGGGTTCGGGAGGTCTTCTTTTTTCTACCCCGGAGTTCCTCTTCTCTTTTTTAAGCAGACCCCCTCTTCTCCCCCCTTAATCGTTCCCCCCTTCAGGCCTCTAAGGTTTTTCTCTATTTCATTTAGAGGACCCTGAGAAGGAGTCTCTCCGGGATATGTGATGCCTTGAGCCGCAAAAGAAGGATCCTCTCTTCGGCGCCCTCAAGTGATTTTTTTTTTCCTCCCCCTTGGCTGAACGAGAGGGGGCGGTTCCCCCTTCCGAGGCTGTTGTCTCTCCCTGGATCCCCCCCCCAAGCGATCCTTGAACCTTCCCCTTCAGCTTTGTCCTTATGTACGGCACCGAGAGGAAAGTCTCTTTCCCTTTCTGCGGAAAGAAACCTTTGCGCAGCTTCCCCCCCTTCCCTTGCAGATCTGATGCCTTCTGTCTCTCCTACTTTTTTTTGTCTTCTCCGAACCCTCAGTAACGTTCCTTTCCCCAGCACTAAAACCTTGCTGTGCTCTTTTAGCCCCCCCCTTCCAACCGCACTCCCTTTTTCTCCTTTGTACCCGGTACAGCCTTTTTTCTTAACGAACTCCCCCCCCCCCCGCTGATTTCTCTCCCGGACCCCCCACTCCTACCGGCTGGCTCTTTTCCCCTCCCCTTTCGTTTTTTGCCGCTGCACCCCTGGCCGATAGGATAGGTTTTTTCTGGTCCACGCTTTCCCCCCCTCCCCCTCGAAAGGGTTTTTACTCTTGTTTTTCTAGTTCTCAGGTTTTGACGTGGCCGAGAGACTTTCCTCCCCCGTAACTTCCTCACCCCGAAGATTTCTTTCACGCCTCCTCCAAGAGAGTTCCTCTTCTCATCGGAGTTCAAGGTGGACTCGTGCGGGTTGGTCCTCCGCGGTTTCCTGTTTTCCAGCAATCCAAGAGATAGATCCTAGCTTCCCCTCCGGCCCCCCCCCCTTGTTCCGCGGGTGATGGTGCATTACTTTGCGGTTTTCTGATTCCTCCTTTCCCCTAATCTTCTCCCCTGCGTCTCTTTTTTTCTCCCAGCACTCGACTTTCTCTTGCGGAATGATTTTCCCTGTTCTTCCCCTTTACATTCTCAAGCTCCTATCCGCTTCCCCTCCCAGTTTTAGTGCGCCTGGACCCCTTCAGGCCTTTCCGACCAAACTCTTTGATCGTTTTTTTACTGCTCTACCCCCTTCTCTCTCTTTCTCCTTTTGAATTTCGGTTGTGCTGCCACGAACTAGGAATCCACACTCTGCCAAACTTCTCTCCCCTCGATACTGTGGCTTTTTTTTAGGCGGATTTTTCAGACTTGGGCCACTCCCTTTGTTCTCCTCTTTTGCTGAGAGAAAAAGGCAAGCTGTATTCTTTCCCTTTTTTCCAGAGTTAGAAGCAAGGTCTCTCTTCCAAAATCGCTTCCCAAAGAACTTTTTTCCCCCCCTCAAGACCTTTATTACTCTCGTGTCCTCCTCCTACCCCCCTTTCCAATCGAAGAATCCGAGAGCCCCCCCCCCCCTGAAATTTCTTCCCCCCTCTTTGCCCCCTCCCCTTTTGCTGGCACACCACGAGGAGGTTTATTTCCCTACTTCTAGAATTTGTATAGTGAGACTCTTCTTCAGAGTGGCTAAGTATTCTTTTTTCCCCCTCCCCTTCTAGCTTCCCCGGCCACCCGCACCAGGTACTTTTTCTTAAACCCACTTTCGTAGCACCCTTTTGCCTTGGTGATTCCTTTCTTTTCCCTCGAGTTTTAGACCAAGCATCCTTCTCCCAAGCAGATTCTCCTCGTTCCGCAGTTTCCCTCAGACCTTTCCGAGTCCCTTCGCCTCTCTTCCCTCATACTTTTGTGGAGAGATGGGTGCGGGTCAGTTCTTCCCCCTAGTGGTCTTTTGTCCCGGCCCTTTACTGGCGCTTCTCACTCCTTTTTCTGACGGGCATTCTTTGCGACACCTCTCTCGCACCCTTCTGAGAGAACCGCCCCTTCTAAGTTGTCCCCCTTTAATTTCCATCGGGGGCGGTTTTTTTTTTTTGACAGTCAGACCAGGGACTCCGCTCCTCCTTCAAACCTCCCCCCTCTTTTTTTTACCCCTTTCAGTCCCGATGATGACTCTTGCCCCCCCCCCTCCAGTGGTTCCTCCCCACCTACCCCTGGTTCCTCAGGGCTTCTTTACCCCTTTTCAGTTTCTTGGGGGTTATTTTCAATTTCCTTTTTTTTTTGCAGTTTTTTTTTCTTTTGGCGACATCTTCGAGCTTTCCTCCCCGATTCCCGTCTTTTTGTGATGTCCCTTTTCTTGATTTTTTTCTCTGAGTTTTTTTTCCTCTCACCGGGCTTTCTCCCCCTTTCCCCGCTCCTGGACTTCGATAAATCAAACCTTCTTCTCCAAAAGCACCTTTTTCACCTTCCTTTTTTGTCGGACCCTTTTAGTTACCTTTATCAGCCTCCCTACCCCCCTTCCAGTTGCTGCGTAGTCCCCTGGTGGGCACGCTTATTTGCTGAGACGTTTAGTTGTTCCCCTTTTTCCTAATTAACGTTACCTCCCCTTTTTTGCAGGACGTTTAAGATCCACGACAACCCTATTCCCCTCATCCCCCCCCTGGGCGTTGGGTTTCTGACAGACATTTTTCTTCTGTTGCGTAATTCGCCGTAGGTCCGAGCTTCCTCTCCCTTAATTTTCTTGGAGTCTCTTCTCTTCTCGCCTGAAGGTCGTCTGTTATAGACGACCTTTATTTCGAGCTTGCACTTAGCCTTGAGTGGAGGTAAGTTTCGTACCAGGGCAAACCCCCCCCCTTTCTTAAAAATCTTAGTTCTCTCCCCTCCTCCCCATCTTTGAGTAGAGCGGGTAGGATCCCATTCCCAGGACCTTTTTTTTTTTTTTTTTCCTTTTTTCCTGACCCCCCCAAAGAGAAAAAATTACCAATTGACCTCCCTCGCTTTCGTAAGCCCCCCCCCAATGTTTTCTCTGGCGTTTCTTGACACATTCATGTTATTCTTAAGGTAGAAGGTCGATTTTCCCTCTTCTGACCTTATAATCCGTCCTCTCCCCCCGATTTTTTGCCAACCCCTTTTTGCCCTTCTCAGCAGCTCCTTTTACATTACCCTTTTTCCCTAAAAAAGTCCTATGAAGGTCCCCTGAACCCCCTTTTCCCCCCCCGGTTTCTTCTTCTAAAATAGACATACGAGGTTTTCTTTTCTCCGTTTCCCTTTTTAAGATCAGGAAGATTAAGTGAAAGTAGTAAAAACGGAGACTTGCATTTTTTCTCTTGCGTAGTTGCGTTTCATCCCTCTCGTTAAATCCCCTGGTGTAGTGACTTTTCCCGTAAGGGAAGGTCGCACGCCTCCCCCCTTCCTCGATCCTTTCTCCCAGCGCTCCCCCCCTCCCCCCTTCCAGTTGTACGAAATCGCTGACGAAACCCCCTCCGACGGGTGGACGCCCGTCCTTCCGTTTAAACTAGATTTTTTCAATTTGCCGATGGTTAAGTCCCTTTTCCCGCGTTGTGGGGCTTTTTCTGAGCCTTCCCCCCTCTTCCCCTCCTCCCTCTTTCTCGCCAGAAAGTTAAAATAACGTGCGCACTCTTTCTTGCTGAGACGTCTGTGCCGGCCTTTTTTTTTTCCTCCCCCCCGGCCCCCCTGAACCTCCTTTTCAACCCTTCCTTCCCTGCTATTAGTCCGCTCACCACACGGAGCCATTCCTGAGCGTCTTTTTTCTTTTTCCTCTTACTGTTAGTGCTCTTTTTTTCCCAGTATTATACCCTCTTTTATTCCACGTCTTCCCCTCCTGCTTTTTTTAGAAAGTCAAGGGTAGGC
>Ga0179593_1361151_pt1 | contig 17820 bp, 14 predicted proteins | sample CZODoug2_1_08_16_FD_185931 | JGI IMG/M metagenome (GOLD analysis project Ga0179593, IMG submission 185931) | Vadose zone soil fungal communities from Angelo Coast Range Reserve, California, USA - CZODoug2_1_08_16fungal (PacBio error correction) | ecosystem: Environmental > Terrestrial > Soil >... | reverse complement strand
AGGAGCTTTCTAGTCCTGGTATCCGATCCATCTAAATGAGTCTGGGACCGTATGAACTACGAGTCCTTTTTTTTTTAGTCACATGTCTTTAGATGGGGAAGTACTCTCTCTCCTGTAGTGAACTTTACCTCTCTCCCCCCTTTGACTCTGGATTCCTTTTAAGACCAATGGAGATCCATTTAGTTCGTCGAATAGCAGCCATGAACTTCTTTAGTTTCGTTTTTCGCCTCGCGTCACTAATAGAATCGACCTGCATTTTGATCTTCCCCGACCGTCTCTCTGGAGCCTTTTCTGTCCTAAGAGTGTTTTTGTCGCGGAAGGAACATAGGCTTCCCCCTCCTCAGAATCTGATGTTCCTCTCAGAGTGCGCGCCCTCCCACGTCATTCGACCCGACGGCTTCCCGCCCGCGCAAATGATCAGCGCTTTCCCCCGGAGCTACCCGTCTTTTATTCTCCCCTCCCGCAGTCGACGCTCAGAAGCCAGTTTCTGGGGGTTGACGAAGTTGAAGATCCTCCCACCCTACAAGGGAGAGGAGGACAAGAAGATAAGGCTGTTTTAAATGGTAGCTCCCCCCTCTAAGAGGCTCCGGCCCCCTCGCCGGTCTTTCAAGGATTTTTACGAATGCTGGCCCGACGCGACCCCGGTAAAATAACAATATTCCCTCGTGCGTCCAAGCTATCCCTCCCCTCTCTCTAAATCGATCATGTTCCCAGATGGGCTTTAAACACTCCACTGTTTCCCCCCCCTCCTCCAAATAGATTTTCTGTCCCGTCCTTCGGACCGGAGGGAGTCTCCGTCAGGTACGGTGCAGGAACTTCCACTTCCTTATCCCTAAAGGACCCCAGTAGGTGATGGACTTGAGGAATGTATTTTAATACAAGGTTAATCCTCCTCCCTTCCGATCCTCGCTCGTTGTTCCCTCGATTCGTTTGATTCGGCCCTTCGTTCTGCTAGGTCACCCTGTGAAGGGAGCCTTCAGCTGTCCTCCCTCCTCTAGCCAAAGCCTCGGGCTGTCTTTTCCATTATCCCCCGAGTGTTTCGAGTCAAGCCAAAGAACCTTCGGTTCTTCTCATTCCTGTGATGAGTCCCATCGTTGCTCCCCGTCGTACCGCAGGTCCCTCGCCTTCTCTCTTTTTCTTTTCGAAAGCCGTCCCCGCCTTCAGTTCTTTTTTTACGGAGACGATTTGACGCCGTTCCCCGCCAATTGAATAGAATGTAACGGGTACCCCGGTGTGTTCTTTTTTGTCTCTCTCCGTCCATTTCAAACTGAGAGAGTCTCTTTTTTCCTTATCTGCCCTGTGTCTTGCTCTTTTGCCTGGCCTGTTTTACGCGCAATAGTATTTTACGTTCAGGCACCTCGCACTTCATCTTGCGTAAGATTTTTAGCATAGTGAGAGTTTTGCTTAGAGACAGAATCCGGCGCCTCCTTTTCTTCTAACAAGGGTGTCTCGGCCTTCCCCCGAACATGAATTGCCCCCTTTTTTATGGTGATTCTTCTTGATTCGAAACGACGCACACCAGTCTATGTCAACAGAGTCGGACAGAACTCTTGCTTTGGACGCCTTCGCTCTCCTTCTATTGTTGTTGTGTTTTGAGAGATGCGCGAAGTCTCGGGACTTTGCCTTGCCTCCTTTTTTCAGAGCCTATTCCCTTCCTCATTTTCTTGACTTTCAACAAGGCCGCGGTTAATACATTTTCGTTTTTGTCCGGTTCCTATCCCCCAAGTTGATCGCACCTATACCCCCAAATGTGCAAGAATATATCCCTATATGAAGTAGGAAGCACAAACAACCAACCAAAAAGAAAAACCCCCACCCCCCCCCCCCCCCCCCCCCTTCCGGGGTGATCCTGCGACGTAAGATGAGAGTTTGTGCTCATCATTCAATAAGAGCAACTTATATGGCAATCCCCCCCTTCTGATTGCTCCCTTTCCTTTTCTAGGTAGTCTCACCGTCCCGTTCTTTCCTCATTTCCACGTTTGGTGACTTCTTCACCGTCCCCCTCTTCACCCTACGCCCCCCGTCGGTACAAAAATTTTTTTTCCTCACTGAAGGCGGTTGAAGGTTGTTGGATACTCAGAAGATCCAGACTCAGCCTCTCCCCTTCGTTACGATTCAGATCTTTGAAACCATCCTGGAGTCGGGCGGCTCTTAAGGTAGTGTTCGTGTACTGCTGGAACACCTTCTGGGGTGGCCACAAGACACTAAGCGTTAATCCTCCTTCTTTCTCACTATGATTCGCCGTCGAGATTTTTTCCCGTTTTTTTTAATGTGACCCCCACAGCTACGCTTCGAGGATAATATACATAAACCGCCCCGCCCTTATCGAGAGGCCTTTTCGAGGAGTTTCCCATACGGTGCTAAACTCCCTTCCCCTTTTCATCTTCGAACGATTCTTCGTTCTCTTACTTTTTTGTTAACGCAACTGTGTCGGTTCGTCTGCAAATCATCTATCTCTGAGGTGCATCTAAGCCCTGACAAGATCTCGCTGTATTTCCCTCTTCTGAGGGACTCCATTGCCCGGTTTTTTTTTTAGCGCGTCGTCGTGTCTCCTCGGTGATTTTTTTTGACTAGGTGTATCTGGACCCGGCCCTCTTTTTCCTTTAGACCCTCCTCAGAAGAAGGAGAAGGCTCCTCCGATTAGAGTGGCGGCCCGTGCGAATCCTGTTCCGATGCTTTTGAGCCGAGTCTCAAGCTTCCTAAACCTTGTTTCGACCCTCCTGTCAATTGATCTTCCCCACCCAGCAAAAGCATCGGATACGAGAAGATGCCCGTCCCTTTTCTTCCCCATAAAGAACTCGGAACCCTGAGGAGTCATGTTGTTTTCGTGGTCAGGTGGTGGAGATTCATATCGTTCACCGATTCTTGCTGCTTTGGCATCTCCCTGAGCTTAAGTGACCGTCGTCGCGCATTCTCCCCCTTCTCCCTCGATCAACGCTGGCCGAGTCCTCTTTCCGCGGACTCACAGAAACGGCCCTCGAATGAGTGGAGAAGATCTCCGGCCTAAAGGCTTTTTGCCAGAGGATCGTCTTGACTATCCAGACCCTATTCTCTCTGGAGTCTGATAGTCTCTTTACGCCCACTTCTCAACATCTTCCTCAGTCTCCAGTTTGAATGCTTACGAAGTGATCCTTTCCCGTCTAACGTCACTTCGCTCGTATGTGTAAGTCTTCTTCTTCCAAGGCCCCTCCATTTCCGTATCCCGACAAGCGTGAATTTATATTTGTCTCCCCTATTTGTCAAATTTTGAAAGATGGATTTACCTGTGCTCCCTTTAACCTTCTGATGCATGTAGTTTCCCCCCTGCTGGTTGCATAATTAAAACCCTTTTTTTTTTTCTGACTCTGAGACTTGATTTTTGAATTTACCCCTTTCCGTCGCCTCCGCGCTTAACGAGGGGGCTTTCCCAGTAGTCTCTATTCATAGAGGATCCCTAGTGCGTCAAATGTTTCCATTCTCCCACTTCGTCCAAGAGAAGGCGTATCCTCAGAAGCTACCCGTGTAGGTTCCATGTTATTCTCGTAAGGTCCTTCAGCCCTCTTCCCAGATGTATGTGTCGCTCCTGAGCTCGTTCTTTGATGACGCGTTAGTTCTGCCAATTTGACTCCCACCCCTCTACCCCTCAAACCCCCCCCACGTGGAAGAAGAAGTCTTCCTCCAGTTTGGTTTCAAGGTCTTTGGCTTCCCTCTCCATGAGAAGCCTTTTAGTCTTCCCCTCTACTCGCTTAGGGATATGGATGGCTGACGAGCCCCTATCTCGCTTTAGTTTTCCAAGCTTCCACATCGTTTAGGAAGTGTTCTTTGATCGTTTTTCCTCTACTACCCTAATCTACTCCATTTTTCTAATTTCCCTCCCTATCGTTGTTTTTGTTATTCTCTATTGCCTTTTCTCCGTAATGATTCATCCGAGCGTATGTTTTTTAGTGATGCACGTGACAAGAAAATTGCTACTTCTTCCTTAGAGAATGACCGCGACCTGCTGGCGATTGATATAGCCCTCTAGTAGCAGGAAAGAGATTCGATTTCTTCTACTCCTAGATAGAAAATACTCTAGCAACTTCAGTTCCCACTGTAAAATGACAACACTGGCCGCGACAGGAGTATTCCCATGTCTCGTTCTGTTTTTTCTGTCATCTCCCTCGCCCTGATTTTCATCCAACGGCCTTGAGCTTTCTTCTTGATTTTTGAGAGGATCTTATGCTTCCTCGAATACCGGTCCCCTCTTATTACCCTTCCCTTCCTTCATTGAGACTCTTTTCTAGTGACTTTCATACTTTGCGCCCGGGTCTCTTCTTTGACATCTCACTTTCCCCGGAACCTCCCTTTGTTTTGCCCTCTGTCTTCGCAAAGTCACCAACAGAAGATCTTCCTTCGATCAGGGTTGAAACTACGAGACCCTCTGGGGACCCTCAAGATGGTTGTGTCCCAAGACATGAACATTTCCAGCAGTTTCACCTCGCCCCTCCTATTGAAAAATGTTCCCCCGATCCATATCCCACCTCTCCCTTTCAAGCTTTGAGGGAGATTCTATGCCGGGATGATCCGCCCTTCGACCCCATCCTAAGTTTCGCGCGAAAGTTCGCGACTCGATACTTCAGTTGCGAAGAGAACCCCTTTGCTGGCCCGCTTTTGGAATTCTTTTCTTAGAAAGATCTGGACTCCCTCGATCCTTTATTAAGGATCTTTCCCGTCCTCTTTTCTTTTTTCACCATCCCTTTTTCGTCCCTAGAGATGCAGAACAGGATTTCTTCTTTGGAGGTTTGCTCGATCCCTACGTCCCCCTTATTGTCCGTCCCCTACTATTCCCGTTTCCCTTCTCATGACTTACTCACCGGTACCGGCTGCTAGGGAGAGGATAGCAATTCCATTTCCCCCCCCTGAGGAACTCTAGCCTCTTTCCCGAGAGCGTTTCTACCATTTGTAGAAAGTATACAGGACATCCCCGCAACCGCAACTTTAACAGCCTAACGTTTTGGATGAAACCCTTCCTTCTTGGTCGAGCGATTTACGACTTTCTTTTCCGCCTGTGGTCTTCTTCGTCCCCTGGACGAGTCGCCACCTACCTTGGAGATTCCTGACTCCCCCATCAGTTCCTTGACAAACGATGCTATTCCAAGCCCACGTATAAAATCTCTCTTAGTTCCGGACAATCCTGCTTCTTCTCCCGTCTTTTAACGAAAAGCTATTGTAAGATAGAAAAACGCTCCAAATACCATAGTGTAAACTTGTAAGAACCCGCCTATGAGGGGTCGAATAAGGTAAGTTTTTAACCCCTAGAAGCTTGGAGGCGCAAAGACCGCTGCTGTACCTCCATCCTACTATGTACTTTCTAGATTTTTTTCGCTATATGTCCCCTTTTATGGAGCCTGCTTACTTCTTATGTGGACGGAAAGGTTCACCGTTTCCTTTATCGCCCATTACAGGGATCTCCGAGCGCTTGCATTGTCATCACCCTACGTGGTTGTCACGCAGCTATTCTCTTGACGACTCTTGGTTTTATGGGTATCTAGAGAGAGGCGTTGACTTTCCCATTCTGTTTCGTTGAGTTTACCATCCCCCCTGGTCTCAATTAACCCATCTCACTTTTTCTTTCCAAACCGCGCTTCTCTGTCGTCGCCCCGCCTCCGCACCATGCACGTCACAGAGTTTTTTCTCCTGTACACGACCAGACCACGGCTGTATTCCCACTCCAGTTTTCTCCATCGGCGATTTCAAGAAGGTCCTTCCCCCCGAGTCCTGATTTTTTTTTCTCTCCTCTCTCCTTCCGCAGACCTGGTCATTTAGGAGCTTACTATGGTTGAGCAAGTGACTCTCACCACGTTTGGCAGAAAACGGGACGCTCGTCTTCTATCTCTTCCACCATGCCTTAGAGCAGGCTTGCTTGCAAGATGAAAGTTTCTTGTCTCTCTTCTCGATTCAGTCAACTAGTAAGTGAGTCGCCGCCACCCAGCCCCGTCAATTTTGAGTGGGACGTCAGCATCTTTGTTTCACTTTGACTAGCAGGTACTGATCATTTTTCTGCTTTCACCAGGGGTGCCGGCTTCCCCAAGACATGTATTTCCATTAGAGGGTTTTCTTCTAGAAGCAGAAATGAGTCCTCTTCCCTCTCCCCGTGCCCTGACCGTCCTGCTCTTCCGCATCATTTGATCTCTCTTTTCTCCAGGTGTGTGCTAGATCTTCTTCCCTATGGAGAGACGAATCCTCTCGCTGTCGACTAGCCTGATCCCCCTTCTAATGGGCGGATGTATTAGATTTCAGAATCTTAAAACTCGAATTTCAACCTTTTGGGAAGGCCGTCCCCCCTTGGTGAGGACCTGGCCTTAGACTGACCCGTCAAGTAGAATGAGGCGCCATCTTTCACGCACGCGGTCATTTTGATCCTTACGATGCGAGGATCCACCTCCTCTACCCCTTGGAACGTCATCTTCTGCGATCACAGCTTCCTTTTTTTCTCCTTTCTGTGCCGGAGTGTCTCTACCCCCGTCTTAGGATAGTTCCCACCTGTTTCAGAGGGTTGGCACGAAAGTCCCCCCAGACAGGAGCTGTACATTTTTACCCTTCCTAGTCTTCTTCTCGCTTTCAGAGAGAAGATTCCTTCTCATCACCCGCGGTAGACGTAAGATGACTAGTTAATGTCTTCTTCGGAGAGTGCTGTTTTTTTTGGTAGTGGACGAGGCGAACCGCGCTTCGTTTCTTCCCAGAAATAGACCCTTTTGCGCCTGCCAGGCTGAGTAGTCTCCTTTCTCACTCGTAGTTACGAGCCTACTATCCTGCCTTTCTATGGAACATCATACACCCCTCAAAGCTCGGATCCGAGAGTCTTTCCTCTCCTTTTCAAAAGGTGAGGAACATGCTCCATCTTCCCACACCGTTCCGTTCTTTTGATAAAGGTACTGGGTGCCTTGCAAAGGAAGGCGTCCTCCTCCTCTTATCCGTCCGAGATATCTCCACAGTACATATAGTTGCGGGCTTAGTTTCAACCAGGCGGCTTGAGCAGTCCAGTCTTCCTATTTCTCTTGTAGGCCCTCATCGCTGTCTCTTTTTTGTGATATTTTTTAGGTGTTGACTCTGGTGGTTAGAGTTCTTTCGGTCTCTCTTTTCGTGCCCTTCCGAAGAAGCTGTGGACAGGAGAAGGGTCCTTGTTGTAGTGAAGGCGCTACTTTATCTCCAAGTACCCCTCTTTTCTCCTACCCCCGGGTTCGTTTGGCTCCCCTCGGAAATTCTTCAAAACCAGGCCATTTTTAAAGAACGTCGTCTAAGAGATCGGGGCACTTTATTCCTTCCCATACGTCGTGATTTTCTGTCAGAGGTTTTTCTCCATGGACTTTTCGGAGTGGTAACTCTCTCACCTTCTTCTAAGGTCAGGTGGAGGATATGCCTTTCAAGAGCAAAGCAGTCCCGTTTCCCCCCTTCTCTATTTCTTAATCCTGTGCTCTTTCTCGAGATCCCCTTTTCGTCGACCCTTTTTTTGCTCCGGTCCACCGCCAACTCCCTCAATCTTTTCTGGAGCATCCTTCAGACTGTCTGGTGGCAGTCTCCGGTCACTACCCTGTACTAAGAGGACTATTGAGCGAATATCGCTACCTTTGAAGATCGCGATCACAATATCAGAGGAAACTCCTTTTCGGTTCTTCCACCTGCCGTTCTCGTCTGTGTCCCTCACGCTTCTTTTTTTTGGGGCTTTCAACCGGCCTCGCCCGGAAGACTTTCCCAGCAGAGTGAATCTAGGTGCTTAGATCTTTTCACCTTTGAGTGGACTGCGCTGGAAACCTGGCTGGCATCGTTTTCATGTAGGTAACTGCCCGGGAGTGTTGTTGTTGTTTTTTTTTTTTTTTTTGGTTTTTTTTTTTTTTTGGTTTTGTGTGGTTCTTTTGTGGTGTTTTGTGTTTTTTTTTGTTTTTGTGGTGGTCCCCCAGTAATTTATTCTCTTCGTTTCCCTTATTATGGAGACCCATTTTTGACCTTATTACATGCTTCTCCTTTTCATCTCGCTCAAGTAGGAGACAGAAGAGTGTAGGACACAATCTCCGTACTCCGAAAACGAAAGGAGAGATAAGACGCAGACCAGTGATTATAGTTGAGCAGTAATCCTCCTGGGCTCCAACTGATTTACAATCTCCGAGATCCACCTTCTCATTCCTCGGATTTGAGTCTGGGTTCTTATGTCGCTTTCCTCATTACATTTCTTCTCTTCCTCTGATTCTCCCTTCTTCGACCACAGTCCCCTGGGACGCAGGGTCCGCGCACGCTTACTTCCCTACTTATTTTTCAGATTAAAGGGAGGGGCGATGACACCATTTTCCCCAACCTGTGATGACCCTCGGAAACCCGGGAATAGATCCCATTCCGAATTGTCGGTAATGCATTTTCCCTGGTTTTCCTTCTTTTCCCCGAAAGGTATTCGAGGAGCCCCCTCAACTTAGAGAGAGGCTTCTCCTTTTCTAATGCCGGAGAGTCGACGGGTGGGTTTTGTGTTATCTTTTTTGTGGTGTTTTGTTTGATTGCCACCTCTTCGAGGTTCCTTTCTTCGGCCACCTGTCTGAAATGAGTCTTGGGTCTTCCGAAATCCGCCGCATAGTCATTCGGCCGAGGGAATATATATTTCTTCATGTTGTTGTTTGAAGTTGCCCTCGTAGTCCGAAGTTTTCTCTGAGTCGAGGATTTTTTCGTTAGTGAGCAGTCAGCCCTCCATTCAAGAACCCTTCGTTCACTCTGAGTGCGCTCCCTTTTCAGGGGCTTCTTCCATAAGTATCCGGCATTCCGTATTGTCTTCGATCCGCAGAAAAATTATTATCCCGAAAAGGCTGCCCCTTGCCCCTAGAGCATACCACCCTTGCGCTTTGGACGCTTTCCATTGTTTCGTTGCTGTGATTGGACTTTCCCCCCTGTCGCCGACCCTCCCCTGTCGATTTCAATACAACTTTTCTTACCTCTTTTCGAGTGAGGAGATCGGTGTCCGGCCGATTAAACATATTAGGGACACCTTAAAAATGCTTAGATTCCATTTGCCTCCATGGACTTTTGCTGCATGGATCTTCTGAGAACGAATGAACGATATTCCTTAATGATCTCACTTCATCGGCCCAACCAGGGTGCTCATTTCTAGCGGAGGTTCCTCACCCAGATGTCGCCCTCTATAAGGCTGAACCTCCTATATGTACTACATTTGTACAAAGATGTTGTGTCCCAGAAATGGAACTCCAAGCCCTCCTTTTCCCCCCGCGCTCCTCCCTCTGCAAATGTAACGATCTGAGCAGCACAGATCCAGAGGGTCTTGGAGATAGCTAGCGAAGGACTCTTGGCTCCTGATCCTCTCAGCAGGAATAGAGCGTTTGACAACCTTTTCTTCCGATCTTCCCTCTTCTTTGAAGGAGTCCTGACCACTTCTGTCGGGGTACTCTTTTTGCGTTCTTAGTAGAGATTAATATCCTCCTAGTAGAAGCTATTGCCGTACGATTGGCTACCATTTAGCTTGTTCACCCCCCTCTCCCGCGGTCATAGATTGCGCAAAGCCCTGTTTCGTTTTGCGTTTTCTCGCGCCTCTGAATAGAAGTAGGAATCTTTCTATACTCGTTTTCAGCCATGAGGGTTTTGAATGGAGACGAGCGACAGTTAACTTCTCCCCCTTTTCTGCTATGCTCTCAGTTCCACGAGAAGAAATCTGATTTAGACGATGTGAGCGATCTCCAGCCTACCTTCCCCGGACTGGGCATTTCCACCATTTCTGCACGATAACTAGAGTTTCCGGCTCCCGACGCCTCTGGGTACCTCAGTTGCATTTCTAGCTAGTCCCTGAAGAAGTGAATGTTTTACGAGAAAGCTGGTCGCCCACCGACCGTTGGTGGAGGAGTCGTGCATCGACCGGCCGGGACTTCTACCGAGTCTCTGCCTTTACCAAACTAGCCTCTTCGTGCGCCCTAACCCAGAAGGCAGGAGGAGTGTATCATTCAAACCATTCTCCCGGGACCTCTGCCACCGCGTCCATTAAAAGAAGTAAGCCATTAGCCCGGACGACCTCGATTTTCTAAGGGAAGCTAATACCAATGTTCCTTTCTGGTTTGCAACACCCCCTGCCTTCTTTCCCTCCTGCCCCTTCCCCGAGATAGTCTCTATGTCGCAGATTTATTTGAGATGCGTCTTCCGAAATCTTCAAGTGCGTTACACGTAATTTCTAAGGCCCACTTCTAGGTCTGTCGGGAAGGACTGTTCTTCACCTTTAGTTTGAGATATACGTTTTTCTCCTCCTACAAGGGGCTGGGGTTAGTTCAGGTCTCGTTTCTCTCTCTTTCACAGCTAGTTCGGACGTTCACCCTTCCTCAGTAGTCATTCCCAGAACTCTTATGAGAAACCTGTCCCCACCCGTTGTCGGTTGGCAACGCCGGTGGGTTTCTCTGTAACTCCCCACCCCCGGCCTTATACGACTTGACTCCCCCGAGTTGTCCTCTCCATCCTACTGTAAGAAGGTACTGCTCACTAGCAATCTTTATACTTAATTCCCGACTGTTCATTTTAGAAAGATATGGTACCATCTGCCGATGGTGATCACTTTCGCCCCTGTTGGATACGCAACGTGACTTTTTGTAGATATAACTCGTTTCACTCTCCAATTGATTCCTCGATACATTGTGATCCCGAACTCACGGGGTAATTGTACGGGATTTTTCTCCACGCATAGTAAGGCGGTTACGCCGGGCCATGCAACCCTCCCAGACTTCGTGAAGATGGCACATATATATCTTGCTTTGGGCGCTGTCAAGATCACTAGCTTTTGGTTTTCTAAAACCGGTCGGCCTTCCCCTTACTTTTAACTTCGCGGCATGTGCTGCTATCGGAAGACGGAAAGAAAATTGACAGTCGTTTATCACATTCGCTTTCCCGTTTAACTGAAGGGAGGAGGATGAATCTCTCATAAATTCATACTCATTTTTGAGAGAGATGCTGCTCTAGGCGGCCATAATGCGTCGGTCGTGTATCCCTTTTCTGAGCTATCTTTTTTCCCCAGGTCCTCCTAAGCAAAATCACCATGTTCATTCCGAGACCCCGTTGTGTACAAAATGATCTTACGCTGCCCGCTCACATGTCTCGCATATCTGACGCATCACTCCCCTTTTTTGAGTGTGCCCGGCTCCGCCTAATCGAAGGGCTGATCATCCATTCCTGGTACAAGTGTCCCGTGTTATCTTTCCCGGTATCCCATTTTCTAGGTTGTTATCTTTGTGAAGGATTCTACACCGTCCTCTGCGATGCCCCAAGGTGTTAGTTGACCCGTTAAAATTTTTCGAAACATCCCTCTTTTCCATTTCTCCCTGGACTTGTGCTCTGTGAAGTCCTGAAGAAGATCTAGTTCTCGAAGATGACTTCGCGATGGACCCTGATCCCCCCAATACTAGTCCCTGCGGAGGAAGTCACGGCCTGCTTTTCTTGGAAGATTTCTCCACGTATGCTTTCTTTTAACCCTCCGACGAGAATCTTCTTAGTTACGTCCTCCCCCTTCTAAGTGACATGCTCAGTTTTCTTACAGTCGTCCGCCTCGTCTGGCCCCGACAATAAAATGACCGAGCGTTCGACCCGCAGGCCGCAATCTGCGTTTGAAAAATAAGCTTTTTTGAGGACCCATTCCTTCCCCCTCCCCCCAACCGTTCCGCCCTTTTGCTTAGAGTAGAAAGGACGGTGTGCCTTTCTTTAGTGGTTCCTCCCCCTTCTTCCTTTTCTGAGATCTCGACATCTATACTACCATATATCTGGCCTGGTGGTCGGTTAGCTGCAGACCGACATTGGAAGGAGGTACTATGCGCCCGTTAGGTTTCTCAATTGCCGCCTTTTTTTTGACGAAGCGTTCCTTTATGTAGGGGGAGAATGTGTCCTCTGAAAAGGAGAGCTTTCCTTCCGTGCCTGACCTGCCGTCCCAAGCCCGGGGCGGAGACCTCACGAGACTCTTTTTCTGATCGGCGCAACGATCTCCGTAGCCTCCCGGATCTGCTCCTCCTACTGTGATGTGGACCTCGGCCCTGCTATCCAACCCCCAGGCACTGCCTGGTACCCTGCGTTCTGTCTACCCGCGATCTGATTGCGTCTCCCCCACGACGTAGGAGACGGAGATGAGCTTGCCCTCTTCTTGAAGTTCCTGTTTAGACGGTCGCGTGGAGGGCGCGCCCCTCTTTCCCAAGCTTGGAGGCGGGTGCCCTTCGCGTGCCCCCTAGAGAACGATGCTTCCTTTCCCTTTCTTTCTTATTCCCAAGGCTAAGGGCTCTGGCGACCTCTCTTTCACTTTCCGCAGAGCTTGGCGGCGCAGGCGACCGAACCCTTACTAAAGCATTTCCCTTGGTGCATTCTTTTCGGCGCGAGGGGTGACGGCCCGTCTCGAACCCCTCCCCAGTAACAGTATTTTTCTTTCTGCTCATTAGTTCCCCTCTCTCGCGGACCACCTTATTCCAAGCGGTCCCTCTGTGCGGCTTCCACGACGTTGAAACCTCTACGAACCCTCTTCCCCTCGGGCTAGTCTTCGTGTGCGCTCGTTCACCCGGCTCGCAACCTTTTCAATCCGCGTGTCCGCGAGGTTATCGCAACGTCGGGGACATTTCTGAAGATGGAAGATGCCCCTTAGCGGTATTTGCTGCTGCATTAGGTTTTCCCCCCATCTTTTGCCCTTCTCCTACCTAGTGTTTTCCCTTGATCCCCTATGCGTGACGCTCTTTCTTATCCATATCTCAATAGCTGCAGCCACCGCGGGTGCGCTTAATTTTTCTCGAGCAGGCCTTTAAGCGTGCATCCTCCGGCCCGTAAAAGTGAGTAATCCATGCCTAAAAACTCTACCCAATGGCATGAAGCCCGGGTTTCCTCTTTCCCCTTGGACCTTTTATTACTTAATTAGTAGACCCCCTCCTTCTCTCCCAACCATATGGGAGCTCCTCTCTTTGGCATGACGCGAAGTAGGGCACTTCCCCCCAGTTTGTCCCCCCACATCCCCCGCCATCCACGGAAGACTCCTTACTCCTTGGTCAAGGTTTGTACCATCGGCAGTGTGCTATCAGAGCGTCGACGGGTCGTCCCTCTTGCTGGCGTCGCCTCCTGTGATGGCTCTCTCAAACTCGAAAGATGGTCTCTGTCCTGCACGCCGGGCCCCTGTATTAGTTTAAGGTTCTTCACTTTTGCGTAGGGGCGCTTAGAAAGATGCTCTTACGCTAACGAGAGGGCATCTATCTTCCCGGTGTTGTTTTATCTCCCCCTTTAGACATAAGTGAGCTTTATCGCTGATTGATTGTCTTTGTTTTCAGTCCCTGGACGAAAGTGAAAGACCTTGAGAATCCAGGCCTCGATTCCTTACCGAACTTTCCCTCCCTTCTTTCTATTGAAATTCCATTCTCCTCGGCGCGGTCGAGGTCACGTTCTCCTCCCACGTAGACTAACTTAGCCCCATCCCGGATGCGTTGCCCCCGACACCTGCCAACGACTTGAAAAATGACTCTCACGGCCTTATACCTTGCTTTTACGGTGGTGTTGCAACTTTTCCCCGAGCCCTCCCCTTTTTTTTTCCTTACCCTCTCCTAGATAGAGCGTCCCCGACCTTTGAGAGATTAGTGTCCCTGCGATCGGACAGTTTCCTTCTAAAATCACCTATTACAACGGAACCCCCCCTTCTTTCAGTAATCCCCAGTATATGCCCCCCTGGTTCCCTTTTCTTATCAATTTCCGAGGGGTACTGACTCTATTCCTCTAGATCTACCCTTTTAAAGCGCAGTTGCTGTCTCCCATTTTGTTTCCCAAGGCGCTCTCCACGAGCCGGGACCTGTACTAAAATTCTGGGACCCACCGATTTTTAAGACAGACCTTCTCCGCCAGACGTTTCAGCCCTTCCGAGATTTCACCATTTCCCCTTGGTCGAAAATAGACCCCACTCGGCTTGTGGTGGGATCGGCAGTCGAGTCGTTTTTATGATTCCTCATCCCCCGCTCTATTTGAAAGTTTCTCCTCCGCTGTCTGGCCCAGAGCCGCCCCTGTCTGTCGCTGTGTGAAGAGGTTGTCCTATTGCTCTCCTGTTCTCGACCCTTTCCGATCCTCTGTACATTCTATTGTCTCCCTCGCTGGAGAGTAACCAGCCTTAGGCGAGAAATCGCGCATCAAGGTGATTTGCGTTTCAGGTTGAGAAATGGCGCACCTCCTTTCCCGACAGAGTTGATTCCTCCGCGAATAGTTCATTTTTTAGCCGGCGCCTTTCCCCGGACTCTCCTTTTCGCTGGAAGATTCATAGAAGGGAAACCTCCCGTTTACCATTGCGTCACTGGTGCGAGCCCCCACGCCGCACTTCTCTTGACCCGGAGAGCCGCAAATTTTCCCTTTTTTTTCCCTGCGTTCCGTTCTCCTACTTTTTATGATAACTTGTGACTTCATTTCGAAGCGATTTAGACTGATGATTTAAGTGCCCCGTCTGGGGTTTTTATCAATTCTGCCGCCTTTTTGCCATTACCTTTTCTTTTAGGAGGATGAGCTCTTTCTCTCTCCACTCGTAATATTACTGGACCGCAGGAACAACTCCACGTCGACCTCTTTCGTCGCGGACCCCCGAAGGAGTAGCTTCCGGTAGACGGAAAGTCTCGCCTGTCCCGGCGACAACCAGGTAAAACCCTCCGGCACTCGGTTCTTCATCGTGCCGACCCCGCGATTCGTTTCTCTAGCAGATCATAGCACTTTTGAAAGCTGGCTTCTGCACCACTCCCAAGAGGAAACCCTACTCAGACGGATATTGCGGCCCCTTCTGTCTTTCTATCCCGTCAAAAGGGTCTTTCGGTTCTAGCCTTCCCCGGTTGCCCGACCTTCAACATTTAACCTCGACCTTCCCCACTTAGGACGATGGAATGGTGCCTGCTGTCCTCACCTTCTTCACTTCTGACAATTTCCGCTCGAACCGCTCGTGGCTTTTATTTTAGAGGTCGTATATTTTAGCAAAGGATGTTTTCGCGGAACCATCTCGACTTCTTTTCTTCGATGCGAACCTCTCCTGCGCCCCAACCTTCGTCAGATGTCTGTTTCAACTCTCAATGTGTTTTTGATCTTTCACTAAAAGACAGGAAGGTTCTTCCTCCCTACTCCGGCTTGGTTACTTTCCATCGCTCCTTTCCGTCCTTCGTCCGAGAACTCAGTCTATTTTTTTCCTTCTGCCTCTCTCCTCCCCCCTCCTCCATTGTCGAAACTGGTCCCCTTTAGTGGAAGATTTTCCCGACGTTCACTCTTACAAAGTTGTCAGCGACCGGTACGGTTTCTTTTTTCGAAAATTCTCTTTATTTCCCGAATAGCATCTTTCCGCAGCTATATACTTCCTGCGCTTAGCTAGCTAGATCCGCTCGTTAAGGCGTTTTTCGGGGTTTCAACCTACAGGCACCGGCCTTTCTTTCCATCATTCCGGCGGTCTTCGTTCTTGAGAGAACGGAAGACCCCTTCCCCTATCATGTTCTTTGTTAACAAAGGCTTTATGCTATCCCCCATTGAACTTCTGTTTTTTCATATTATCTAATGTGCATAAGTCCATAATTCGGAGAACCTCGTCTCCGGCCGACCGGCCGACTTCGATCCGGAAGAGAATCTCTCAAAGGCATATATATACTCCTCCTTTTTTTTCGCGTAGACTCCCTCTTTGAGCTTCCGCAGCGGGCCTCCCCTTTTCGCCTTCCGATCATGTCCCTCGTACTTTTGCTCTGAAGATCTTCCCCAGGAATTATCTAGTTAGGGACTTTCGCTGCCCCACGTTGTGTCAGCAAATTCTCTCTCGGCCTTCTCGTCCTGCCCCAATAGAAGATGCGACGTCAATTTCCCCGCCATGACGGCTTTCTGATGTGGCATGACTTTCTACTCCTTACGATACTTGCTGTAGCCAGTCCCCCCTGGCGACCCTGACGGTAATCTTCTATTCCACTCTGGTTCTTATCACAGGGAGATGAGGAGGGCGTCTAATAAAACGTAAAGTTTTGGAGGCCCCAACGTTGGGGTAGTTTAACGGAGTACATTCCTCTTTCTACGTGATGTCCCTTCGCCCTGCCGTCGGCTTAGCGTTTTCCTTAAGACTCAAGATTCGTAAGACCGGCTTACGGACGTCGCGCGGAATAGTTCCACCACCTGAGTCTTTAGAGTTTGCCGGTTTCCTCTTCCTAAACCATTACGCTTCCACGACACGCCTCCCCTTGGCGATCCGGGTCATAAGTGACCCTCGAGATGTTAACCGACGACGCGCCTGTGCCCTTCCGGCGTTAGGACCCTCTCCATGCCCGCTTCTTGGATTTCTTTCTTTCTCTCAGAGCTTTGAAAATAAGTGGGAGTCCCCTTTGCTGTCCATCCATTCCCTTGTCCATTTGGGCCACTTTTTAGAGGAAAGTTTTTTTCGGCCCTGCCGGCATCTTCCTTCTCCCATAATACTTTTATTATGATTTCCTTTCTAGGAGACAGAAAAGCTCTCGGGCGGGCTTCCTGTGAACCGGCGGCGTGTTGAGAACTGCCGGGTTCCCCTTCTGGCGATGAGATGCCAATCATCGCGGTGTCGTCACGACCCGGTGCGGGGAGTGCTTTTCTCTTTTTTTCTTTCGGCTATCCTCTTTTCCTTTGACACTAGGGAAGCAGGCTGATGTTTTCTCCGCTAAGGTCTCCTTTTGAGGCCCAGGTTTTCACTTCCTTGCGAGGCAGTATCCCACGTGTCGTGGATCCTCTTGTCAACTGTTCCCCACCATTCCCGGAAAATCTTTCCTACTCCGATCTACCTGCCGGACCCAGGGCTTTCTAAAAAGACGGAGACTCACTCTCCTCTCTCTGCTTGTTCCGTTCTGGTCTGGTCGGCGTGGAGAGCCCCTCGTCGTTACACTTATTCTCTTTCCCCTTGCGCCGGATCTCCTCGACCTTTCCGTCCCCTAGACTTCCTTTCCCTCAGGAGCAGAATCACCCCGATGCACATTGAGGGTGCGCGTTTGCCGCCAAACCGCAACGCCCTAAAGTTCGTGCGACTTTCGAGATACAGGCTGGTTTTAGCGCCCCCTCGTAACAAGAATTCAGCAAGTGATCTCTCGATGCGGTCACCATTTCCCAGAGGCCTCCGTTTGGATCTCCAGACGTTGCTCGAACCGCTCTAGTTTTTTTCCGTGGATCTATTCTCACTCATCTCACGAGTTGCCTACCCGTACACGCTGACATTTTCTCTTTTTTAGCATCGTGTACCACATGGTGCAGATTTCATTGGACGGCTCCTTGAAGTTGAAAGTTTCCTGTCTGGGGACACATATTGTGTTACACGAATTATTGAGGGTTTCCTTCTTCGATGAGCGGCTTTTTTTGCTTCCCCCGAGTGAGTTTTCAATCAACAGAGGGCGCGACTTTTTATCGATTTTCTGCCTATTGAATTTGAGCCCCTGGAACCATGTCGCATCACTTGACTCTATGGTAATCCTTGCTCATGTTAAGTTTCATCGGGGCCGCCTTATTTTTAAGTCTCGCGCTAGAGCCCCCAGCAAGCGTTGGGCGTATCGCTCCCCTCCCCATTTTTGGATGCCTCTTCCCTTTCTTTTCTCTGATTTGTGAGAAACTCCCTCTGACCCCCCATGGAAGTCGCCCTCAATGGTGGGAAAGGTTGGACAAAGGGGGTGAAAAGTCTTAATATGTTTCGACTTCGTAGGCCGCCACCAGAGCCTTCCCCCCCTTCTCCTGACTTGGGAAGAGCCCGTCGCCCTGTGTCGCGCAAGGTCATAGAAACTACTTTCTTATTCACTGTTATTTGTGCCCTTTGTCCAGGCGTTTTTTTTTTTTTACCACAATCCGCTCGCTATCCAATTCGGTCTACGAGGGCAC